>DSTMD04001__coassemble_757_pt1 | contig 11079 bp, 8 predicted proteins | sample DSTMD04001__metabat2_low_PE_002 | metagenome-assembled genome bin DSTMD04001 | reverse complement strand
GGCTTGATAAAGCTCAAGACTATCTGTCTCGCAGTCAAAAGCAATAGGAGTATCTAGCGATACAGAAGCAAGGATCTGCTGAGCCTTTGCAAAATCGTTTAAAAGTTCGTATTCATACTCAAAGCTCTTTTGGATGATTTGCTCTCTTTTTGATCCAACATCCTTGCGAGGATCACGCTTTGTAGCTAGGTTGAGCTTTTTTACTCTTAGAAGAAGCCGATCAAAATCATAAGCCTCAAGCTCTTCTTCAATCTTAAGCAAAGGATTTTCTCTAGGAAAAGGTATTGGAGAAAAAGAGGGAATCAAATCATCATAAAGCTTGACTAATTTTTGACTGAGATAGGCACTTTCTTTTCCTTCCTGCAAAAGCCGTATCATCTTAGAGGGGATTCCATTTTTTGCCCAATTTGCTTCATCTGCATACAGTGCATCAAGATTGTGATAGTGATTGATAACTTTTTGAGCCGTCTTGATCCCAACCCCCTTTACTCCAACTACATTATCACTACTATCTCCAATCAAACTCTGAAAGGCTACAAAATCCTCAGGCATTACTCCCCACCTCTCTAGGCACTCTTGAGCATGTATCTCTTTTTTCTTGATTGGATCATACAAATGCACTCCATCGCCAATAAGCTGGTAGAGATCTTTGTCATGGCTTACGATTCTGACATTAAGATTTTGATTTAATGCCCACTTGCACAAGGAAGCAATCACATCATCAGCCTCATATCCATCAATACAAACATTGGGAAATCCCATCCTCTCAATCCATTTAATTGCAATAGGAAGTTGCATCAAAAGCTCTTGGGGGGTTTCTGCACGCGTCGCCTTATAATCTGGTGCAATAAGTTTTCTGCGATTTACCCCTCTCCCTTCTAGGGCAAAAACCAAATACTCACATCCACCCTCCAAATATAAATTGTGAATCAAATTTGCAAACCCCAAAAGCAATCCCGTAGGAAATCCTTTAGAATTTCTCAATGGGGGAAGTGCAAAATAACTTCTAAAAAAGAATCCAAAAGTATCAATGATTGTCATAGTTCGCATAATTATCCTTTGAGGGAGTTTAGAAATGTTATTTTATGATAAGTTGGAGAGAGATTAGATTTTTCGATAGCCAAAAGCTTCGATAAGGTGGGATTTTTTGATTTTTTCACTTCCTTCAAGATCGGCGATACTTCGTGCAACTTTTTTGATCTTTTGCACTCCTCGAAAACTTAGTCCAAACTTATCTTGCATTTTTTCAATAAGCTCAAAACACTCAGATTCTAAGATGCAGTATTGAGTAATTTCTTTTTCACTTAGTTTGCCATTGAAATTTTTCTGCCCTCTTAGTTTTTGGATTTTAAAAACTTCAAACACCTTCTCTTGCATTTCTCTTGAGCTCAGTCCCACACTGCCCTCTCTTTTTTCACTCATTTGCACAAACATATCTATCCTATCCCAAAAAGGCTCAGAGAGTTTATTGCGATAATGACTAATCTCTCGTTCTTGACATCTGCACTCCTTGCTTGATGAGAGGAGATTTCCACAAGGGCAAGGATTTTGTGCACCAACAAAAAGAAATGAAGTTTCATACTCAATCTTGCTATGCACCCTTGAGATGACCAAGCAATTATTCTCTAATGGCTCTCGCAAGGATTCTAAAATATCTTTTTTGAAATGAGGCAATTCATCAAAAAAGAGTATCCCTCTATGTGCTAGTGCAATCTCTCCAGCCTTTGCTTCCAAGCTTGTTGCAGAGCCTAGAATGCTTGATTTTGAGGCACTTTGATGAGGAGAGCGAAAGGGGCGGAGGGGTGAGTAGCTAATGCTTTGATTCCCCAAGGCTTGAAGCTTAACACACTCAATCATTTCTTCCAAACTCATAGGTGGGAGTATCCCTCGCATTCTTTTTGCGATCATACTTTTTCCACACCCAGGACTCCCCTCTAAAATAAAATTGTGCATTCCACAAGCAGAAATGAGAGCAACTCGCTTTGCCACATCCTGACCTAAAACCTCAGAGAAATCAAAATCAAAATCCTGTGTGTAATAATATTTTTCTCCCAAAATCTCAATACTCTCAAACTCCAATCCTTTCCTCTCAATTGGTGGCGGTGGGGATTTGAGGATTTCTAGTGCTTCTTGAAGTGATGAGGCGAAATACAAAGTAAGATTGGGGATAGGAGAGAAAATCTCCTCTCCACCTTTGGGCAAAATCACCTTCGCACCTCTTCTTTGAAGTGCAATCTCAAGCAAGAGTGGAAATATCCCCTCTTGATGCTTAAGTGTCCCATCAAGCCCTAACTCTCCAAAAGCAAACCACTCTTCTTGCAAAATCTCTTTTTGCATTGCACCTAGCAGTGCAATAGGCAAGTCAAAATGGCTTCCACTTTTGGGCAAATCTGCTGGAGAAAGATTGAGGACAAAACGCATAGGGGGTAGGGGGATTTGAGCGGATTGTAGGGCAGATTGAACCCTATGTTTGGCTTCTTGGATAGAGTGATTGGCAAGTCCGGAGATGTTAAAGCTAGGTAACCCCCTATGGAAACTCCCCTCTACTGCAACGATTTTTGCACCATTCCCATAACCAGTAGCACAAAAAATCGTATTTATCATCTCTTCCCCTTGCTCCTCTGCTCTCTTTTGAATTCTTTTTCAAACTTTTTTCTTTTCATCAAAGAAAGTCTATCGACAAAAAGCACACCATTGAGATGATCCATTTCATGCTGGATGGCTACTGCTAGATAGCCTTGAGTGTGAAGAGTCTTAGGGGATCCAAAGCGATCTTGATAGGAGATTTCTACTTCATCATATCGCAACACATCTTCATAAAAATTTGGCACAGAAAGACAGCCCTCAGTAAAATAAATTTCTCCCTCTTTTTTAGTAATCACAGGGTTGATGATCTCTAGCAAATCTTCTTTATGCTGAGTCTTATCTTCTCTTGGGATGTTGATAATCAAGATTCGTTTTGGCACATTGACTTGAATCCCTGCAAGTCCTACCCCCTCACGATCTAGCATAGTTTCATACATATTTCCAAGCAAAGCGTGCAACTCCTCATCAAAGACCTCTACTTCACTTGATTGTTGCTTCAATCTAGGATCAGGATAAGAGAGAATGGGCAGGATCACTGCTCTTCCTCTTTTTCTTCAACATTTATCTCTTGAGGATTGTCTTTGACTTGAATGTCTAGCATTCCATTAAATGCCTCATCACAAGCATTGATGCTTTGCTCTATTTCTTCTTTAAGCTGTGCATCCTTGAGAGGGAAACATATCCCTGCACAAAAATCTAGAGTGATTTGCTCATTATTTAGCACAAGATTGTTTTCTTTGGCAACACTAAGCATTTTTTTGACTCGCTCCAATACCTTTTCACCCTCAACATACTTGCAAAGCACGACAAACTTACCATTGCCAAAATAACACAAGATTTCATCAGATCTGCTCTCTTGCGAGAGAACTCGTGCCATTGCTTTGAGCGACATTTTGATAAGATTTTTATCTTTTAGGTTTTCTAAAAACCCTTTTGTGAGGCTATAAGATACAAAAGCATAAGGGCAGTCAATCTGATCAAGCAATCTCTTTTCTTTCTCACAAAGAGATACAAAATAGCGTTTGTTATAGACATTGTATTGCGTATCGTAGATGGAATTCTTGTTGATATTATCAATATTGATCACAATCTTTTCAAAAGCTTCTTTCATCTCAACAATCTGCCCTTCTAAGACAGATTGGAGATTTTCAAAATCTTGAAAACAAAGTTGAACTGCACTTTTGAAAGCCACGGGATTGTCAATCTTGGCTAGCTCTTGACTTTTTTGACGAACAATATTCTGAGTGGTGAGAACATTTTGGTAAATACTCTTTGTAATATCCAAAATGCTCTTCACATTTTTGATCCCATCTTTTACCCCAGATTCAAAGCTAAGAAGTCGATCTTTGGCTTCAAGCACAATATCTGCTTTTTGTCCGACTATATTCTTAAACTCCTCGCTCTCATCAGTGATCATTTTCTCAAAGACAGATTCAAAACTATCAGGAAAAATAGGGATGTCTTCTTGCTCTAGGTGAGAGATGACATCTTGGGCAATTTTTGTAGTCTTAGCTGCAAAATCCTTTTCTTCTTCTTTGTTTTTGACTCCACCGCTAAAATTTACAATATCACCCATTATTCACCTACTTGATTTTTTTCCAAAACCCTATCGATTAGTCCATACTCTTGAGCTTCTTTAGCACTCATAAAAAAATCCCTCTCTGTATCTTGAGCGATTTTCTCAACACTCTGCCCTGTGTTGCTTGCAAGGATTTCATTGAGTGTGCTTTTGAGGCGTAAAATCTCTTGAGCTTGGATTTGAATATCGGTGGCTTGTCCTCTTGCACCGCCAAGAGGTTGATGGATCATAATACGGCTATTTGGCAATGAAAATCTCTTGCCCTTTGCTCCACAGCTTAGCAAAAATGCTCCCATAGAAGCTGCCTGTCCAATACAGATAGTGCAAACCTCTGGACGAACATAATTCATCGTATCATAAATGCTCATCCCACTTGTGATCACCCCACCTGGAGAGTTGATATAAAGATAGATATCCTTTTGAGGATCTTCGGCTTCTAAGAAAAGCAATTGTGCCACGATTGAAGAGGCAAGCTCATCATGGATTTCTCCACTGAGCAAAATAATGCGATCTTTTAGAAGACGAGAGTAAATATCATAGCTTCTCTCTCCTCTTCCAGTTTTTTCAATCACATAAGGGATATAGCTCATTACTTCTCTTCCTTCTTAGCTGTTGTTTTCTTGGCTGGAGCTTTTTTACTCTTCTCTTCACCCTCTTTTAATTCTTTTACTGCTTTGGTTGCTTTTGGCTTCTCGCTTTTAGATTCTGAGCTAGTATTGATCTTCTCATCTAGAAGCATTGTAAGGATTCGATCCTCTAGCATTGCCATTTTCACTGCTGGAAGAAGATTTTGCTTTTGGTAGAACTCCAAAGTTGCCTTAGGATTTTGTCCTGCCATCATTGCTTCATAATAAAGTGCTTGAATCACTTCATTATCTTGCACTTGCACTCCGTATTCTTTAGAAGCACTATCTACGATAAATGTGATTCTTACGCTCTTTCTAGCTTCTTCTTCAAGCTCTTTTCTCTTCTCTTCGATCGCCTTGCTATCATTTTGGAATTTCTCAAACTCCTCTTGAGTAAGAGTTCTTGCATAGTTATTGAGCAAAATATTCATCTCTTGCTCAACAATAAGATCAGGCAAATCAAACTTAATAGTCTCAAGGATATTCTCTACTAGCTTTGGCTTAAGCTCTTCGTTGTAGAGCTTCACTCTTGCTTCGTTTTGGAGCTGAAGTTTGATTTGATCTTTGAGAGTTTGAAGTGTTGCGTCTGCTTGATTGAGAAGTTTCTTTGCCATTTCATCATCTAGCTTGACTTCATCTTTTACTTTGATAGCGTTAAGCTTGATTTTGAATGTTGCTTCTTTTCCTGCCAAATCTTTTGCTTGATAATTCTCTGGGAAAGTTACCTTGATGTCTTTCTCTTCTCCCTTTTTCATACCAATAAGTTGAGGCTCAAAACCTGCGATGAATTGATTGCTACCAATGACTAGATCAAAACCTTCAGCTTTTCCACCTTCAAATGCCTTATCTCCGATAAATCCTTCAAAGTCAATATTTGCTGTATCACCCTCAGCAAGTTTTGCAGTTGCTTTTGCCTCTACTAGTGGAGCTTGAGCTTTTGCAATCTCATCAAGTCGCTCATCAATTTCTTTTAGACTTGGCTCTTTTACCTTTGCATCAGGCACACAAGACTTGAGCTTAGAGAGATCAACTTTGGGTGCTAGAGAAATCTTAAACTCTACATCAATCTCTTCACCTTTTCTCTCAAACTTTGTAATCGCAGGATTTCCTAGCACATCCTTTTGCTCAATCTTGAGATCCTTTAGTGCTTGCTGGAAGCTCTCTCTTACTGCCTCTTGCTCTACTTCTTGTTGGATTTGCTTAGCATATCTTTGCTTTACAATGCTTACAGGAGCTTTTCCTTTTCTAAATCCATGGATATTCACACTTTTTGCAAATTGTTGTGTGATGGCTTGTGATTTCTTATCTACAAGCTCTGCAGAAATTGTGCTACTTGCAATAGCATTAGCGTCATTAACGCGTTGTGTCTTTAAACTCATATTCTTCCCTTAAAATGATAGATTGAAGTATAATTTGCTAATTCTAACAAAAATAATTTTAAAACCCAAAAAATTTATTTGGTTTTTGAATCAGCAGAAAAATAATTGATGAAAAATTTTAAGGAAAGAAAATGCCCCTAAAACAACTCAGAGAAAAACTCAAAGCCTCATCATCTCTCTCCCCCACCTTTGGAACGCTTCTTAGCGTAACACCCACTTTGCTTGTAGGAGAGGGGCTAAACCCAAGTGTTGGCGATGTTGTAGAAATCCATAACTCCCTTGGGGACAAAAGCTTAGGGATTGTAACCTCATCACACAATAGCTCTTTTTCTATCACCCCGTTTTCTTTTGTAGAGGGACATAAAAGTGGGGACAAAGTCTATCTCAACAAAAGCGGACTGCAAATCCCTGTGGGAAAAGATCTGCTAGGGCGTGTAGTCAATCCCCTAGGAGAGCCTCTAGATGGACTTCCCCCCTACACCCCCTCATCCTACACTCCTATCATCAAAGCCCCTACAAGTGCAATGCAAAGAGGGATTATCAATGAAGTCTTTAGCGTAGGGGTAAAAAGTATTGATGGACTCCTTACAGCAGGCAAGGGGCAAAAGCTAGGGATTTTTGCAGGGAGTGGTGTGGGTAAATCCACTCTTATGGGGATGATTGTGCGAGGAGCAAAAGCACAGATAAAAGTCATCGCTCTCATTGGCGAGAGAGGGAGAGAGGTGCCTGAGTTTATCCACAAAAACCTCAAAGGGGATTTGAGCGATACGATTTTGGTCGTGGCTACAAGTGATGACTCACCGCTAATGAGAAAATATGGGGCTTTTAGTGCAATGGCAATTGCAGAGTATTTTCAAGATGAGGGCTATGATGTGCTTTTTATGATGGATTCTCTCACACGCTTTGCAATGGCTCAGCGTGAGATAGGTCTTGCCCTTGGCGAACCCCCTACAACAAAAGGTTATCCACCCTCCACCCTCACCCTCCTTCCTCAGCTTATGGAGAGAGCAGGGAAAAAGGAAGGCAAAGGAGCGATTACAGCGTTTTTCACCGTGCTAGTTGAAGGAGATGATCTAAGCGATCCCATTGCCGATCAAAGCAGAAGTATCCTTGATGGACACATCGTGCTAAGCCGTGAGATGACTGACTTTGGAATCTATCCACCCATCAATATCATCAACTCCGCTTCAAGGGTAAGTGGGGAGATCACAGATACAGAGCAGAAAAAAGCCTCTCAAAAATTCCGCCGACTTTACTCTATGCTCAAAGAAAACGAGGTGCTAATCCGTATCGGTGCTTATCAAGCAGGAAGCGATCCTGAGCTTGATGAAGCCATTGGCAGAAAAGAGTGGGTTGAGGATTTTCTCAAGCAAGATGAACAAGAATTGTGGGAATTTGAAACGACAAAAACAAAACTTTTAGAAATTTTGTAAATTTTTAGAGTTTTGCTCCTTTTTTGTGATATAACGCCCCTCATTCAAATTTTTATTTGACAAATAAAACTTTCCAAAAATCAAAAGGATAAAAAAATGCAAGCGTATTTGGATAATAATGCAACAACAATGATTGATCCCAAAGTGCTTGAGCTAATGCAACCCTACCTTACACAAAAATATGGGAATCCTAGCTCTTTGCATAAATTCGGGACAGAAACTCACCCTGCAATCTCTGAGGCTATCGACAAGCTCTATGCTGGGATTGGTGCAAGAGATGAGGATGATGTGATTGTTACTTCCTGCTCTACGGAGTCAAACAACTGGGTGATTAAAGGTGTGTATTTTGATGAGATTTTAGGCAAAGGCAAAAATCACATCATCACCACCGAAGTGGAACATCCAGCAGTAAGAAGCACTTGTGCTTTCTTAGAATCTCTAGGAGTAGAGGTTACTTACCTACCTGTCAATGAAGATATCCGAGTTACTGCACAGCAAGTGCGTGAAGCCATCACGGATAAAACCGCCCTAGTCAGTGTAATGTGGGCAAACAATGAAACTGGAGTGATTTTCCCCATAGAGGAGATTGGGCAAGTTTGCAAGGAAAAGGATGTGCTATTTCATACAGATGCCGTTCAAGCGATTGGGAAAATCCCAGTGGATGTCATCAAGGCTAATGTAGATTTCCTTAGCTTCTCAGCTCACAAATTCCACGGCCCCAAAGGTGTGGGAGGGCTTTATATCAGAAAAGGTGTGAAGCTCACCCCTCTCTTTCATGGAGGAGAGCACATGGGGGGAAGAAGAAGCGGAACTCTCAATGTGCCTTATATCGTGGGTATGGGAGAGGCAATGGCATTGGCTCAAAAGGGGCTAATCTATGAGGATACAGAAGTAAGACGCCTAAGAGATAAGCTAGAGGATGCAATTCTACAAAATGAGGAGATTCTAGTAGTGGGCAAAAAAGAGCTAAAAGTGCCAAACACAATCCTTACAAGTGTAAGAGGGATTGAGGGAGAAGCAATGCTTTGGGATCTCAACAAGGCAGGAATCGCTGCATCTACTGGAAGTGCCTGTGCAAGTGAAGATCTAGAAGCAAACCCCGTAATGGCAGCAATCGGAGCGGACAAGGAACTCGCTCATACAGCGATTAGATTCTCTCTCTCACGCTTTAACACAGAAGTAGAGATTGATTATGTGATTGAGGTGTTTAACAAATCAATCAAAAGACTAAGAGAAATTTCATCAACATATTAAAGGAATCAAAATGGCAAAAACTGATCTTATCGGTGGGGCATTGTGGGATGCCTACTCAAAAAAAGTCGCTCAAAGAATGGATAACCCCACTCATCTAGGAGTGCTTACAGAAGAAGATGCAAAAGCTCACAACGCAAAACTTGTCGTGGCTGATTATGGTGCAGAATCTTGTGGAGATGCTGTAAGGCTGTATTGGCTAGTAGATGAGAATGACACAATCATTCAAGGGAAATTCAAAAGCTTTGGTTGTGGGACAGCTATCGCAAGTAGCGATATGATGGTAGAGCTATGTATCGGAAAAAAAGTGCAAGATGCAGTCAAAATCACAAATATCGATGTAGAAAAAGCCCTTAGAGATGATCCTGACACACCCGCAGTCCCAGGGCAAAAAATGCACTGCTCTGTAATGGCTTATGATGTAATCAAAAAAGCCGCTTCTATTTATCTAGGAAAAGATATGGAAGACTTTGAGGATGAAATCATCGTGTGTGAGTGTGCGAGAGTAAGCCTTAGCACAATCAAAGAAGTAATCAGAATCAACGATCTAAAAACAGTAGAAGAAATCACAAACTACACCAAAGCAGGAGCATTCTGCAAAAGCTGTGTCAAGCCAGGAGGACACGAGAAGAGAGACTACTATCTAGTGGATATCCTTAGAGAAACACGCCTTGAAATGGAAGCAGAAGCCCTCAAAGACAAAGCTCAAAAAGTACAAATGGGGGATTTGGCATTTACTGAGATGACAATCGCTCAAAAGACAAAGGCGATTGATAAAACAATCGATGAGCATATCCGCCCAATGCTAATGATGGATGGAGGGGATCTAGAAATCATCGATATTCAAAACAGCTCTGATGGGTATACTGATGTTTTCATCCGCTATATGGGAGCATGCCACGGCTGTGCCTCTGCAAGTACAGGGACACTCTATGCGATTGAAAGCACACTTCAAGAGCACCTTCACCCACAAATCCGAGTTTTACCAGTGTGACTCTCCCCTCCCTTGGGAGGTAAACTTCTAAATAAAATTTATATTTTATTAATCAATCTAAGACTTCTACCATTCTTCTTGACAAATCTCCAAGCAATAAAAATCTTGTAATACCCCTATAATCCATCATTTTACTCTCAAAAACATACAAAAATAAATTATTTCTTATAAAAAGTAGGGGGACATCTCAAGTCTTAAAGAAATTTTTGAGTATTTTTGATACTTTTGTATTCTAATATAAATATTTTCTTATAAAAATAAAATTTCATTTCAAATAATTGTATTGCAAATTATAAATCATAATCTCTTGTTTATCTTTATCATTTTATCTCTAAAATATACGATAAATAGGGGATTTTGTGATTTGTGATATATTAATATAAAAAAGAAATATTTATTTTCTTTACAAAAAATTCTTTTGATTCTAGATGATTATTGTGATAATATTCCCAAAAATTTACAAAAAAGGATTAAAGAATGTCAATCGCAAACAAAAACCTCAAGGGGGGGGGGGCTAAATTGCTCCAATCAATCCAATAGCACAAGCTCTAGAGCAAAATTTTTTGCTTCATTATCACTCATCTCTAGCGTTTTGGCTAGTGCATTGTGTGCTCAAGAAAGTGTGACAAATGCTAATGGAACATTAACTCTCACACAAACAAATGCACCCACTGTAACCATTCAGACAACAGAAAATAGTTCAGATAATCACTTTAAGTGGAGCAATGCTTTTGTTCCAAATAATACTCCGAATAATGGTCAAATCAGTTGGATCTTAAACGATGGTGGCAACCTGTCAGCCACCACAACTATTAACAATGGTGCAGCAATCCCAGTAAAACAACTTCACCTCTATTTCAATGACGAAACAAGTAGTCAAATCCTTATCCAAAATGGAACCAACGGCAACATCAAAGACAAGATTGTTGTCAAAGGTGGAACTTCTGCAACATCAATCGCATTAGATTTTGGTGGAAAGGGACTTTCTCTCTTAGCCAATGATAGCACCAAAGGAACGCTCTATCTAAATTTTGGTAATACAGCAATAACAGAAAAAACTTTCTCTATAACAAACCTCACAACTCTCAATGGCAATCTGTCAATCCTAGGTGGTGGAGAAAATAATAGTTTCACTGTTAATGCAGAAACTATCAATGGAGATATAATTTTTGGTTCTGGAAAGATTGACGCTGATCATGGAACCATCACCATCACAAACTCTCTTGTAGGG
>DSTMD04001__coassemble_736_pt1 | contig 11789 bp, 8 predicted proteins | sample DSTMD04001__metabat2_low_PE_002 | metagenome-assembled genome bin DSTMD04001 | reverse complement strand
AAATACCAAAATAAGGGAGTTTAAAGCATTAAATATTTTTCTGCAATCAAAAATAAATGCTCATTGACTTTTCAAATCTTTAAAAATTAAATTACTTTTGATAGAAACAAATTTTGATTTTTAGGAAGCTCTTTTTGAATACTGATATTTATATTGAAGAAAAAGCTTATTTGTATTATATGGATTGTTTTGGGAAGAGAATTTTTGAATTTATAAAATCTTAACTTCATACTAAAGATCTTTAATATTTTTGGAGAGGGGAGTAAAAGATGGGTTTGGGGGTGATTTGAAGGCTTTTTGATTTTTGTAGATTGGATTCTCTTAGTCCAAAAATCAATCTAGCTTTTCAAATCTTTGTATAATTCCTCCTTATTTTCACTTCTAGGAATCCTATGCCATTATCCAATCTCAATGCTGAGCAAAAGCAAGCTGCCACAGCCCCACTAGGGCATAATCTCATCGTCGCTTCAGCAGGAACAGGCAAAACCTCCACGATTGTAGGGAGGATCGCATATCTTCTTTCTCAAGGAATCCAGCCTAGCCAAATCTTACTCCTCACTTTTACCAACAAAGCAAGCAATGAGATGATTGAGCGAGTGGGGAAGTTTTTTGGCAAAGAGGTGGCTGAGAAAATTGAGGCAGGGACATTCCACTCTGTGGCATATCGCTATCTCAAAGAGCATTTTTCTGTCCTTCTCAAACAACCCAGAGAATTAAAAATCCTTTTTAAAAGTATCTATGAGCGACGCACTTTTTTAGAAAAAGATCCCGCCCCTTACTCCTCACAATATCTTTATGATTTCTATTCGCTTTTTCTTAATTCTTCAAGAAGTGAAAGTCTTGAGAAATATTTAGAAAAAAAGGCTCCAGCACAGCTAAAGTTTCTACCTATTTATGAGGGGATATTTGAGGAGTTTAATACCCTCAAGAGAGAATATCACTATGTGGATTACAACGATTTGCTCCTTCTTTATCAAGAGGCGATGGAAAAGCTCACTAGGGATTCTTCTTGTCCTTATGCAGAGATCCTTTGTGATGAATATCAAGATACCAACCCCCTCCAAGAATCTATCCTTCACGCCTTGCGTCCTCAAAGCCTTTTTTGTGTGGGAGATTATGATCAAAGCATTTATGCTTTCAATGGGGCAGATATCTCAATTATTGCAAATTTCACTCAAACCTACCCTCACGCACAGGTTTTTACACTTGTAAAAAATTATCGCTCAACATCTGCCATTCTTGATCTTGCAAATCGCGTTATAAGCAAAAATGAAAGAATCTATCCAAAAAGTTTGGAGGTCTTCAAGCTCAATGAAGCCCAAGAGCCAAAGCTTCTAGAATACAATGAACTTTTTGAACAATACCTTGGCATTGCTCAAAAAATTTCAATGAGTCGTTGTAGGCATGAGGATATTGCAATCATCTTTCGTAACAATTCCAGTGCCGATGGGATTGAGGCTAGTCTTAGGGAGCTAGGAATAAGCTCAAAGCGTAAGGGTGGGAATAGTTTTTTTGATAGCAAGGAAATTGCCCTCTTGCTTGATTTGCTCTCTTGCTTTTTTAACCCCAAAGATATGATGGCATACATTCACGCTCTAAGCTATGGAAGAGGGATAGGCAACTCAATTGCAAAAGATATCTATGAGGGGCTTGCAACCTTAGGAGATGGAAATATTTTGCAAGGCTTGCTTTTCCCCAATGACAAATCTCCTTATACCCCCAAAGCCAAACAAACTCAAGCTGGACTTTTTGATGATCTTTTTATGCTAGAAAATCGTGCAAGATTTGATCACACTCTTAGTGATGGCTTTCGCTCTCATCCTATTTTGGAGCATCCAAAGCTCAATGCCGATGGGGCAAGATTCCTCAATGAGTTCTACACTCTTATAGAAAAGACAAAAATGCTCAAAAATCCAACAGAGCTTATCTCAGCCATAAGCTCAAGTGCGTTTTTCAAAGATGTTATGCAAACCCTAGCCAAAGAGCGATCCAAAAACAAAGATGGAAGTTTTGATGAAAATCGCAAAAACGAGGCTCTAGAGAGAATCCACCGCAAGATAGAGCTTCTAAAAAATCTTAGCACTCACTATGATGGGTTGGGAAAATTTCTCAATGCGATGATTCTAGGGGGAGCAGAAGCTAGCGAGGGCAGTGGGGTCAATCTTCTCTCCATCCATGCGAGCAAGGGGCTGGAGTTTGAGGAAGTGTATGTCATAGATCTTATGGATGGAAGATTTCCCAACACCAAACTTATGAGCAAGGGAGGAAGTCTCGAAGAGGAGAGAAGACTATTTTATGTCGCGGTTACAAGGGCAAAAGAGAGGTTGTATCTTAGCTATGCCAAAAAAGATGCGATAAAAGAAATCGACTATGCTCCCTCACTCTTTCTCTATGAAGCCGGAATGATCAAAAAACCTCAAGAACAAAAGAACTAAAGATTTACAATTTTCTTCCTCAAGCTAGAAGTTTTTGCGTATAATTACGCTTTTTTGGTCGCGTAGCTCAGTTGGTAGAGCACTACCTTGACATGGTAGTGGTCGTTGGTTCGAGTCCAATCGTGGCCACCATTTACAAAAAATCTCTCCAAAAAACAGCCTTCTAGCTTTTTATAAAACTTTAATCCTTTCAAAACTCACTTCTAAGATCTGCAAACGCTAGTTTAGAAATACTCAAGGTTGCAATTTTGTAAGTAGTGGCCTAGTATGAAATCACTCTTGTATTTAAACTTAATAGCTCCTAGGGCAAAGCATTTTTCTCCTTTGATCGTGGTGGATTTCTCAAGTTTGACACTAAAAACAAAACTTTCCTCCAAAGCCGGTCTAAAAACACTTCTGATATCAAAACAAACCCAAGAGGATTGACTTCTTCAGCTTCTCTATCATTAAAGTTTAGTGTATATGAATAAACTTTTATGATAGAATAGCACTTAAATATTGTGAAAATATTTTATAAATAATGATTTATTTTTGGGAGTCCAATATGGCAAAAAGTCTTTATAACACATTAGAAGTGAGTGAAAATGCAAGTATGGATGAAATCAAGAAGGCATACCGTCGCCTTGCACGAAAATATCATCCTGACATCAACAAAGAAGCAGGAGCTGAGGAGAAATTCAAAGAAATCAACGCAGCTTATGAGATCCTAAGCGACGAGAATAAAAAGGCTCAATACGATCAGTTTGGCGATGGAATGTTTGGAGGGCAGAACTTCAGCGACTTTACTCGTGGAGCTGGGGCAAATGGAATGAATCTTGATGATATTCTCTCACAAATCTTTGGAAGTGGAGGGGGGTTTAGCTCAAGGGGTGGAAGAGGAAGCTTCGGGGGATTTGAGAGTTTTGGTGGCGGATTTGGTGGATTTGGCGGTGGGGGGTTTGGAGGCTTTGGGACTCCAAACCTGGATTTGCAAGATTCCATTACTATCCCATTTTCCACAGCAATCCTAGGAGGAAAATATCACTACAATAACTTTGATATCAAAATCCCTGCTGGGATCAAAGACAATGAAACTATCCGTCTCAAAGGCAAGGGCAAAAGCAGTGGAGGATATAGCGGGGATTTGCTCCTCAAGGTCAAAGTAGCAAAGGATGAGAGCTATGAGCGAGAGGGGGATGATCTCATCAAAAGCGTAGATATTCCGCTCAAAACTGCACTTTTTGGGGGCAGTGTAGAGGTGCAAACTCTCCATAAAGATGTCAAACTCAAGATCCCCCAAGGTGTGAAAAATGCTCAAAGATTTCGCCTCAAAGAACTAGGTGCAATCAATCGCAAAAGTGGGGCAAAGGGTGATCTCTATCTTAGAGCAAACATCATCTTGCCTAGCCTTAGCTCGCTCTCTCCAGAGCTTATAGAATTACTTCAAAAGGAGCTATAAATGTATAGTTATGATGAACCAGTTTATCTTATCAGCGTAGTAGCAAAAATCTTAGAAATCCATCCTCAAACTTTGCGACAATATGAAAAAGAAGGACTAATCCAGCCAGAGAGAACAGATGGCAAAATGCGACTTTACTCTCAAAGAGATATTGATAAGATTAAGACGATTTTACGACTGACACGAGATCTAGGAGTAAATCTTGCAGGGGTAGATATCATCCTGCGACTCAAAGAGCGACTTGATGAGCTAGATGCCCTCACAGAAGAGCTAAAAGCCCAAGCACCAAGCCAAAAGCCAAAATCTGTCACACTCAAGCAAAGCTCTTATGAAATCATTCTAAAAAAATGAGAAATCTCTCCTCTCTTCTGCGTCCTAGCAAGCTAGAAGACTTTGTAGGACAAAGCCATATCATTGGCAAAAACACTCCACTCTATAAGGCACTATCCGCTGGGGTTTTGCCTCATTGCATTTTCTATGGCCCCCCTGGTAGTGGGAAAACCTCACTTGCTCGAATCCTCTCTCAAAGTGTAGGAAGCGAGTTTTTTGAGCTAAATGCCACACATTTCAAGCTTGAAGATTTGAGAAAAATCATTTCTCCCTCCTCTTTGCTCAAGCCTGCAATCTTCATCGATGAAGTGCATCGCCTTAGCAAAACCCAGCAAGAAGCCCTGCTTCCTATTATGGAAGAAAATCAAGCCTATATCCTTGCCTCAAGCACACTCAATCCCACCTTTTCCCTCACCAATGCAATCCGCTCAAGAAGCTTTATTTTTGAGTTTTCTGCTTTGAGCAAAGAGGAGATGCAAAGCTTGCTTGATAGAGCTTTGGGGATGATCCAAGTAAAAATAACACAAGAAGCAAGAGCATATCTCATCAGCTCAAGCAATGGTGATGCAAGAGCAATGTTAAACCTTCTAGATCTTGCCTCTCTTAGCTCTCCTATCACACTCTCCACTCTCAAGTCATTACGCCCAAATCCTATGGGCGAGGGGGTAAGTGAGGATGACACACACTACAATCTCTCAAGTGCCTTGATAAAGTCAATCCGAGGGAGTGATGAGAATGCAGGGATTTATTATCTTGCAAGGATTATTGAGAGTGGGGAGAGTGCGGAGTTTATCGCTAGAAGACTAGTGATTTTTGCAAGTGAAGATATAGGAAATGCTAATCCCAATGCACTCAATCTTGCTGTAAGCACACTTCAAGCCGTGAGGAAGATTGGCTATCCAGAAGCTAGAATCATTCTTGCCCAATGCGTCATCTATCTTGCCTGCTCACCCAAAAGCAACACAGCCTATGAAGCCATTGATCATGCAATGGAGTATCTCAAAAACAATCCTCCTCTTCCTATTGTAGAAAATATCCTTCCTACAAGCTTAAACTACCTCTACCCTCACGACTTTGGGGGATGGGTAGATCAACCCTATCTAAGCAAAAATTTAGATTTTGTGAAAAAGACATCCAAGGGGTTTGAGAAGACACTCAATGAATGGTTGGAGAAAATTAGGGGGAAATAATTTTTCATCAGCTCAAATAAAACGATAAAATCTCTTTTTATTTTGCCTCTTAGGAAAATCAATGATTTTTGAAACACAACAATACCAACAAGACTGTATCAACAACATTGTCACACTTCTAAAAGATTTTGATTTTGGCACACACGATACACAAAGTTTGCAAAATTGTTTCAAAAACTTCTACTCTCACACTCCTCAGCCTATCCAAACCCTAAGCGATAGAAAAAATATTGATATTCTTATGGAAACAGGAACAGGAAAAACTTTTACCTATCTCAATACAATCTTTGAGCTCCACAAACATTATTTTCAAAACAAATTCATTATCTTTGTGCCACGCAAAGCCATTGCAGAATCAGTCAAGCAAAATATCAATCTCACAAAAGAATATTTTTACGCCCAATACTCCAAGCACCTCAAAGCCTATTATTACAGCGATGAAAAATCTCTAAGCAACATCATCAATGGCTACATCAAAAATGAAGACGAGCTTTCAGTCTTGATTCTCACAAACAGCTCGATAGACAAAGGAGAAGCGAACAATCAAGACTCCAAAGACGGGAAGAAAAAGAGAAATCTCTCAACCAATATTTTGCGAAGAGAGCACGAAAAACTTTTTAGCAATGCCACGATTTTAGACAAGATTGTTGAGCTTAAACCTATCTGCTTCATTGATGAACCTCATCTCCTTAAGGGCGAAAAGTTTGATAAAGTTTTTCAAAGTTTTCAAACTCTTTATTTTCGCTTTGGCGCAACTTTCCCCACAGAAGAGCTTCACAAGCTCAGCAATCTTGCCTACTGTCTTGATAGTATCAGTGCCTTTAGAGAATATCTTGTCAAACAAATAAATGTCCATACTCTCTATGAAGACACACTCACTCCCAAACTCATCTCAAGTCACACCAAAGAAAAATATGCCACTTTCTCTTATGTGATTGACAACATCACACACAAAGCAAGTGTATATTTTGGGGAAGACATTGGAGAAAAATTGCATTATCCACAATGGAAAGGCAAAGACATCATCAAATACAAAACAAATTCAATCATCCTAAGCAGTGGAGAAGAAGTCCAAAAGCTTTCCACCTCCTATGAGCTTGATGATTCTCAAATCTCCAATCTCATCTCCACAGCCATAGATTTACACTTTGAAAAAGAGCAAAAGCTTTTTAGTCAGGGAATCAAAGCTTTGTGTCTCTTTTTTATCCCTTGGGTTAAAGATTTCGTGATTAAAGAAGATAATCCAACCCCCAAAATTAAAACAATCTTTGAAAAGCTCTACCTCCAAAAGCGAGAGCAAATCCTAAGCAACCCCAATCTCTCTGAAAATTACAGAGCCTATCTAGCCCAAGACTTCAACAACAAGGGGGAGCTTTGCGTAGCAAAGGGATATTTTAGTGGAAATAAAGTGACAAAAGATGACAAAGAAGCTGAAGGGGTAAAACTCATCCTAGAAGAGAAAGAAAAGCTTCTCTCTACCAAAACTCCTCTAAGATTTATCTTTAGCGTTTGGGCTTTGCAAGAGGGATGGGACAATCCCAACATCTTTACTCTTGTCAAACTTGCAAGTTCAACTTCATCCACAAGTCGTCATCAGCAAATCGGAAGAGGGCTAAGACTTGCAGTCAATCAAGAGGGAAAACGAATCACCCATACTTATTGCAATGGAGATGACAATCTCTTCTATGATATCAACGCTCTTGATGTGCTTATCAGCGGTGAAGAGGGATTATTCATTGAAGAGCTACAAAAGGAGATTGAAGACACAAGTTTTGTTTTCAATCACAAAACCCTCCACAAAAATATTCTTTGCTCTCAACTTCATTTCACTCCAGATGAAGCCGAAGACTTTATCTATCATCTAAGAAAAAGAAGCAAGGCAATTGAGGCAACCACAAGAGAATTTTATAAGTGTATAAAACCAATCCACGAAATCCTTAGGGATGAAAAAGAAGACTTTTTAGAAATTCTAAGAGAGGAGAGCTATCTAAGAGCTTTAGATTTCTTCAAACCCTCCTCCAACAAACGCAACCAAACCAATGATGCCAATAGAAAAAAGCTCACAGCAGGGATAAGAAAAGAACTTGCAGAAGAATTCCACGCTCTATGGAAAAGCATCAATCAAAAAGCTATAATTGTCTACAAAGACATTCAAACCCAAGAGCTTATAGATAGTATCGCCAAAGCCTTCAACTCCATTTCTATCAACACAGAATCAATCAAGGTTGTATCCAAGCGCTACAATCCCCAAAATGGAAACATTGAAAGAGTCAAAGAAGAAATTCTCTCTAATAAAACCTATGAAAACAAAGCCTTGATGATGAATAATCTCATTGAATTTGCCAAGAGTGAAAAACTTCCTCTAAGTTTTTTACTTCAAGTCTATCAATCTCTTGACAAAAACAAATTTTCCACAAACCCCAAACAATCCTTCCAACAGCTCAAAGACATCATCAAAGATGAGATCCACTCTAGCATCATCCAAAGCATCTCCTATGATTTCATCCAAACTCAAATCAGCACCGAAGATTTGCTTTACGATTCACAAGGTAAGCCAAAAGAAAATATCCTTTGTGAAAAACTAGGTCGCCACATTGACAAGGAGAACAAACCTCAAGAGAACTATCTCTATGACAAAGTCGTCTATGACAGTCAAATTGAACTTACAGCTATTACTCAAGACCCCAAACACATCAATGACCTCACAGTCCAAGTCTATGCCAAACTTCCCAAATTCTCTATCCCTACACCTTACAAAAACTATGAACCAGACTTTGCCTACCTCATCAACACCCAAAGCAATCAAAAAATCTTCCTTATCTGCGAAACAAAAGGCTATGCAAGTGAGAGAGATATCCCACCCACAGAGCAAAAGAAAATCGACTATGCAAAGAAGTTTTTCCAAAAACTCCAAGAGCATTTAGGACAGAGTGTGAAAATCTATTTTAAAACACGCATCAGCAAACAAGAGCTTACAGATTTACTTCAAAATATCACTACCCAAGGAGAGAGCAAATGATAGACAAGCAAAAGGCACAACAAAAAGGACTAAACATCATTGATAGCACAAAGCAAAACAATCCTCTAAAATCTATGCTAGAGCAAAACTTCCCTGACACCCTTAGCGAAGGAGAGGTCAATCTCAAGGCTCTTGCTATGCTTTTAGGACTTGACCCTCATTCCAACACTCAAGGCTATGAGCTCACTTTCACAGGCAAGGGCTTAGCCAACACTCTCTACACCACCCCCACAGATTTTGAGCTAAGTGAAGAGGTAGAGAGAAGCAAGGAGAGAGAAACTACGCAAAACTCAATCATCATCGGCGATAATCTCGATGTGCTAAAAATCCTCAAATCTGCCTACTATGAAAAAATCAAAATGATTTACATCGATCCCCCCTACAACACAAAAAGCGAAAACTTCATCTATCCTGATGATTTCAGAAAAGATTATAGAAAGATTTTGCGTGAAGTGGGATTACTTAGCCTTGATGAGGAAGGTAATGAGATAGAAAGCAAAGCACTTCAAACTTTCCGCAATATCACAGGTTCAAGAAGCCATAGTGGATGGCTTAGCTTTATGCTCCCACGCCTCAAACTTGCTAGAGATTTATTGAAAGAAGATGGGGTGATTTTTATCAGCATTGATGACAACGAACAAGCCAATCTCAAGATTCTTTGTGATGAGATTTTTGGGGAGGAGAACACAGACATTATTATATGGAGAAAAAGTGGAGTTGGAAGAGACGGAAAAATGAAAAATGTTTCAACCTTCAGAAAAGACCATGAGTATATTGTTGTTTGTTTTAAAAATATCACAAAACTTAATAGAAGTTTTGAGATTCCAAATTGGGTTAACAGCTACGACAATCCTGACAATGATCCAAGAGGTGCCTATAAACCTGGCTCAATCTCAAGAAGAGAAGATGCCTCTGATCCAAATCATAAAAATTTCTATAGCGTAATCTCACCAAGTGGAAAAATTTTTGAAAGACAATTTGATTGCTCCAAGGAAGAATTTGAAAAACTAAATGAAGACAAGCGGATATATTGGGGAAAAAATGGTGATAGTGTTCCATCAATTAAGATATTTGAAAATGAACCAAGAGAAACAAACACTTCCTCTCTTTTTGATTCAAACGATATGACAACCACAAAAGGCACTAATGATTTTGGAGCAATTATGAATTTTTCAGATGCAGAGTTTTTCATTGCAAAAGAAATGCGTCCAAAACCAATAGCTCTTTTAAAAAAACTTGTCCACATTGGAACAAATCAAAATGACATTGTCCTCGACTTCTTTGCAGGAACTGGCACAACAGCTCAAGCCGTAATGGAACTCAATGCAGAAGATGGAGGAAATCGACGCTTTATCCTAGTGCAACTCCCTGAAGAAATCAAAGAAGACAAAAACAAAACCGCTTATGATTTTGTAAAAAATGAGTTAGGCAGAAATGAGCCAAAGATTAGTGACATCACCATTGAGCGAGTGAAGCGCGTAGGAGAGAAGCTAAAGAGTGAGGGACTTGTAGCTTCAAGTGTGGATATCGGCTATCGCGTTTATTCCCTTGGAGAAAAAGCAAGGCTAAGTGATGAGGGAAGCATCATCCCCCACAGTGCCAATATCACTCCTACCGACATCGCTAGAAACCTTGCACTCTTTGCAGGAAAACCTTTGCATATCCCACTAGAGGAAATCGTGGCAGATAAACTCTTTATGTGTGAAGATGTTCTTTGCGTAGTAGGGATTGACAAAGAAGTAGAGGAGAAAATCCTAGAGGATAAAAATAGAGCCATTTTTATTGACGGCTATGGCACTTACACTCTAGAATCCTTCCTTAATCTCAACATCCCCAACGATGAGCGTGTGAATGTGGTGTATTGATTTTTTTGTGGAATACGGGAGAATTTGTTAGTCTAATGGGCACAACAATAGCTGGTATCGGTGTTGTTGCGACATTGATAACAATTGTTGTTGGTGGGTATGCAATATATCTTCAAAGAGCATTGTCAAAACAAAGCAAACTAGAGTTTAACAAACTAAGTCTACAACAGATCATGCAAAGAATTAAGATATATTGAAAAATCAAAATTATAAAATTCCAAAGATTACTGATATCCCTATCCTCCCAAAAAAGAGAGGTATTCTCAAATACAATTTTGGGCTTTTATTGCCTCTTCACCTAGGATGGCTGGGATTCTAGATTTTTCCACCTCTTAGCTATGCTCTACAAGACTTTTGGTAAGATTTCAAAAACTCAAAAAAGGAAAGATGATGGATTTTGTCTCGGTAATGATGGGTAGCAAGAGCGATTGGGAAGTGATGAAGCATTGTGTAGAGATTTTTAAGAAATTTGATGTGCCTTATGAAGTGATTATCACTTCTGCGCACAGAAGTCCTGAACGCACCAAAGAATATGTCAAAGACGCTCAAGAGAGAGGGGCTGAGGTTTTTATCGGTGCTGCTGGAATGGCGGCTCATCTAGCTGGTGCTATTGCCTCCATGACTACCAATCCAGTGATTGGCGTGCCTCTGAGTGGTGGGGCATTGGATGGACTTGATTCACTACTCTCCACCGTGCAAATGCCCGCATCAATGCCTGTGGCAACGATGGCAATTGGCAAGGCAGGAGCGATCAATAGTGCTTATCTAGCAATGCAAATCCTAGCTCTCAAAGACAAAGAACTCCGTGGCAAACTTCTACAAGATCGTGTTATGAAAGCCAAAAAAGTCGAGTTGGATTCTGCTGAGATTGAGGTAAGAATCTAGTGAAATGGTTGGCACTTAGTGAGTTTATGCAAGAAACTTCTTATAGCAAATCTCAAATTGCTCAAGGAGTCAAAAATAAGCAAATAGAGGCCAAGAATATCAAAGGCGAATTGTATTTAAGAAGGATTGCACCAGCAGAAAATGAAGCTTTTGCAGACAGTATCTCTCACATCCTTGATATGCACACCAAGCTCACTTTGGCAAAAGATGAAACAATCGCCAATCTCAAAAATGAAAACGAATTTTTGAAAAACACTATCACTGCGATGCAAGAAACCTATCTTGAAGAAAAAAAGCTCATAGAGTTCTTAAGAAATGAGCTTGAACGCAATGCCGAGGAAATCCAAGCCTTACAGAAAAAATATCGTCTAATGTGGGAAAAAGTAGGCAAGAAGTGAAAGCCCAAAAAGAATGCTTTGCCTGCTTGCAAGATCAAGCACGAAGATGGAGCGAGAATATCGCACACTCTTATATTCAAACGCTAAAAAGAAATGAGAATGGGGTGAGTGCGTTTCCACCTCCTTATCTTGCCATTACGCTCTACTCCCTCCTCTCTCAAGAAAGGGGTGTGCATAAATAGGAAAGCTGCATCTAAGGTTTGATCGTAGTATGAAAAATCATTGCTCG
>DSTMD04001__coassemble_734_pt1 | contig 11810 bp, 11 predicted proteins | sample DSTMD04001__metabat2_low_PE_002 | metagenome-assembled genome bin DSTMD04001 | reverse complement strand
GCAGCCTCCCACGTGCACTTTTTCACCGGCGCCGGAATGTCGGCCGATTCTGGTCACAAGAGGCTGGATGGGGATATAGCAGGTTTTATTGATGATTTGCATCCTTGAGCGAATGGTGGGGATAAGAGTGTTTTTGTAGGGGACAAAAAGTAAAAAATGAATATTGTGTGGAGGCTCTTCTAAAACCTTTAGCAAGGCATTTTGAGCCTCTTTGTTAAAAATCTTCCCTATCAGAGCGATAAATTTTTCTCTCACACTTGAGATATAGGCTTCATTGATCACATCTTTTGCATGATCGATTTTAAACTCTTCGGCTTCAAAGATTCTCAAATCTTCTCTTGGGATATTAAGCTCTTCTAATACCTCATGGGGATTTTGAGTTAGATAAATCTCTCCCATCAAGACTCCAAAGTGATTTTTTGGTAGATCATTGATGAAATGGCTTGATCAAAAAGTCGATAAAGTTGCAAAAGTCGAGAATCAAGCATTTTGTTGGCAGAATTGAGAATAAAAGCATTTTGCACATCAGCATCCAAGAGCCATAAGCAACTATTTTCATGGCTCATTGCAAGCTCAGCCTTAATCCCCTCAGCCTTACCAATATAAAAAAACGAATAATCCTTGAAAGTCGATCGAAGCATAGAGCTGACTAATTGGATATTTTTCTGATCTCTTATATCTTCTCCCAAATACATCTCTAGCTCTTCAATCCCAACAAATGGGACATAAGGGCGGTTTTTGCTCGGAGAGTTGAAATGGGAGAGAACATAGCTCTTAAACCACGACCTAGGCTCATCGCTTAGCACAATAAAGCTCACTCCATTAAGCAGGGCATTCAAAGCATTGGAAACAACCCTTACCCATTTGTGCAAATCTTCTTCCAGCCATCCACTAATCACTCCGGCATTGCTCTCTTCTCGAAGAGAGCGGATCATCCATTCTTTTATAGGTTCCATCACTTCTCTTCTAGCTGATACACTCGATGCAATGCCCTTACAGCATCTTCTGCTCTTGCAAGTGAAATAATCATAGAGATTTTGATCTCACTTGTTCCTATCATCATAATATTGATATTCTCTTCTGCCATAGCCCCAAAACAAAGACTGGCAACACCTGAGTGGGATTTCATCCCAACGCCAACGATTGACACTTTTGCAATCTCACAGTCATATTCAAATCCAGCACATAGATCTGAAAATTTTTGCAAAATCTCTTTTGCGATTACTACATCTGTTTTGGGGATCGTAAAGTCTAGATCTGTTTTTCCATCTCTTCCGATTGTTTGGACAATCATATCTACATTGATGTTTTTCTCTGCAAAGGATTCAAAGATTTTTGCTGCAATCCCTGGCTGGTCTTCTAAATCCGCGATAGATACTCTTGCTTGATTGCGATCAAGAGCGATTCCACTAACAATGGCTTGTTCCATAATATTGTCCTCACTTGTGATTAATGTTCCTTCATTGTCGTTAAATGAACTTCTTGTGATGAGATTGACATTGAGTTTTTTTGCCATCTCAACAGAGCGATTGAGCAAAACCTTTGCACCCATACTTGCAAGCTCTAGCATTTCCTCATAGCTAATCCTATCAAGTTTTCTAGCCTTAGGTTCAATGCGTGGATCGGTGGTATAAACTCCATCAACATCGGTATAAATCTCACATAAATCAGCCTTAAGTGCCCCTGCAAGTGCAACAGCTGAGAGATCGCTTCCTCCTCTTCCTAAAGTAGTAATCTCTCCTGTTGGTGTTGCCCCCTGAAATCCTGCAACAATCACGATATATTCCTCATCCAACAAAGCCTGCATTTTGCCACACTTAATATCCTCAATCCTTGCTTTGGTGTGCAAACAATCCGTGATAATCCCAGCTTCCTTCCCACTCAAAGAAATAGCCTTATAACCTTGAGATTGGATAGCGATAGCTAAAAGTGCACGAGTGATTTGCTCACCACTACTTAAGACTACATCGCTCTCTCTGCCATTGGGGATGGTATACCCCTCGTGACAAAAACTCTGAGTAAATCCCACCAAACGATCTGTCTCGCCACTCATTGCAGAAACTACAACGATGACTTGATGACCTTGGTTGTGAGCCTTAATAACCTTATTGGCAACATTTTTAATCCTCTGACAATCCCCTACACTTGTCCCGCCATACTTTTGCACAATCAGCATTACAGATACCCCTCGCTTCTAAAATATTCCAAAACTTCTTTATAAATAGGACGCTTGAAATGCTTGATTCTCTCAAAGACTTCTTTGTATCCCACAAACGCATATTCGCAAAATTCTGGATGATCGTTTTCAAGATTGATCTTTTCTCCTGATTTTAAACGCACCAAAAAATATTTTTGCATTTGACCATCATAAGGATACATTTTTTTCTCTGCATTAGGTGGAAAATCATAACTAATCCACTTTGGGTGCTGAGCAATAAGCTCAATATTGCTCACACCTATCTCCTCTTTTAGCTCTCGTTTTAGTGCTTCAAAGGGGGTTTCTCCCTCATCAATTCCTCCTTGAGGGAATTGCCAAGCATCTTTAATGTCAATGCGTTTTGCAATAAAGATTTCACAAACTTCTGGATATCTTGCTGAAAGGACGATAGCTGCGACATTTGGACGATATCTTTTCTCCATAAATCCCTCCATCTCCATACTTATAAAATAGAATAATAAGGGATTTTTGCAAAAAAGTAAATCCTAGGCTAAAAAAACCTAGAATTTTTTGATCTACTTGATTGTAGGAATGTATTTGCTAAGTGCATCAATGTCGGCATCAGAGAGGCTTTTGACTTGCATTGTCATCATTTTGCCCTGTCCGTGAACATTAAGTGTCCCTGCTCTATATCCTTCTAGTGCAGTTTTGATCTGAGCTGAAGTCATTACATTGATTGGGTTGCTCTTATTGAGTGCTTTTTTGTCAGCTTTTGGTCCATGGCAAGTTGCACATTTTTTGTAGAGTGTAGCTCCATCAGAAGCAAAGAGTCCGCTCATCATTGCAGAAGCAATTCCTAGGATTAAAAACTTTTTCATATTATTTCTCCTATAACAAAAATATTTGACGAAATGTCATCTGTAATTAAAGCACAAAAAGGATAAAAAATTTTTGAATTTTATGCTTTTTAGAAAGTTTAAAGGATAAAAACTATTTTTGAAGGGAATATTTGATCTTGTAGTAGTCAAAATCAGAAAGAATCTTTTTTTGAGATTCTTTATCGTTGAGAAAAACAACAAGCTGGATTACTTTATCTGTCTTATAGTAGGCATATTCGATATTGTTTTTTATCAAGATTTGATTGACGCAATAAAATCGATATTCACTCAAATCATCAATAAAAACCCTCAAAGGTTTAATGCCTTGATTGAAATTGTATTTGAGCATCATCTCATTGGTTGGATAGGAAAAGTCTTTTTTTTGATTTTTTGCCATAGAATAAAACCATTCTTCTTGGGTTTTTTCTTTGGGTTGTGTAGCTTTACTATCTGATGGCGGAAGAGTGATAGGGTCTGTCTGCTTAAGTGTTACAGAAAACCATAAAATCGCTCCCCCTACAAGAAGGGAGAAAGCAATAATTGCAGGAAGTTTGTAATTCATTATGAGCGTTGTTTAATCAAATCTCCCAAAGTCATCTTCGTATCTGCACTATTGTAGTTGTTGAGTTGTTCTCTCTCTCTAATTTTTTCAAGACGGCGAACAGATAGGCGGATCTTTCCATTGTTTCGATCAATATGAGCCACTACTGCTTCAATCTCAGCACCAACGCTCAACTCATCTTTTTTGAGAGGATAAAGATCTTCATCACGGATTAGTGCCTCAATCCCATCTTCTACTTCAACAAAAACACCAAAATCTCTAATATCTTTGATCTTTCCTTTGAGGATTGTATCTACACTATTTTTCTGTGCAAATCCCTCAATTGGAGAGTTTTGGAGTGCTTTGAGAGAGAGAGAAATTTTCTCATGCTCTCTATCGATTTTGACAATCTTGACCTCAATTTCATCGTTGAGTTTTACAACATCGCTTGCTTTAGTTCCCTTTTCCCAAGAAGCATCTTCATTGTGCAACAATCCATCAAGATCACCCAATCGAACAAAAGCACCAAAATCCATAATCTTGACAACTTTTCCTTTGATTTTATCGCCTACTTTATGAGCTGATAAAAATTGAGCAAAAGGTTTTGGAGAAAGACGCTTGAGAGAAACTCTCAATCTCTTGTTTTGTCCATCAATCTCGATCACTTCTACATCCAATGCTTCACCGACTTTTAAAACCTCTCTAGGATTTCTAATTTGCTTATTCCAAGAGATTTCAGAGATATGCAAAAAGCCTTCTGTCCCATTTCCAAGATCTACAAAAGCACCATAATCTTCAATCTTACTTACACTTACACGGATAGTATCACCGACATCAAGTTGGCTCTTGATCTCATTCCAAGGATCTTGCATTGTCCCTTTAATTGTAAAAGATACTCTTTTTTTGTTTGGATCAAGTGTAAGAACTTTTACATCAACACAATCTCCTACTTTGCACACAGTCGCAGGATTTACTGGCCCCTTATGAGAAATCTCTGTGTAATGCACAAGTCCCTCAATCCCCATAACTTCAACAAACATTCCATAAGAAGTAATTTGTTTGACAATGGCATTGTGGATTTTGTCTTCTTCTGCAAGTTTTTTAAGTATCTCTTCTTTATCTTTATCTGCACTCTCTAAGAATTGCTTGCGTGAAACAACGATTGTTTGCTCTTCAGGTTTTACATCAATAACACGCATTTTGTAAGTGCGGTTTTTCCCATCATCACGGATACCTGCAGATTCTTTCTTTGGCAAAAATACTTCAACACCATCACACTCTGCGATATATCCCCCTCTATTTCTTTTTGTGATTTTGCAATCAAATACAAGTCCCTCAAAATTATCTTTGATTTGATTGATTTTTTCCTCGACTTTTTTCATCTTCAAAACTTTTTTGCGAGAAACATTCAATCTCTCATTGTTGATCACAACATATACATCAAGCTTATCTCCAACCTTAAAGAGCAAGCTCCCTTTCTCATCGCTAATCTCTGAGAGTGGCAATCGACCCTCTTGTTTTGCACCACTCACAGCAACCATTGCATACTCATCCCCGATACTAACGATTGTCCCCTCTTGGATTTTTCCACCTTCAAAATCCTTCTCGCTCTCATTGAGCATTTTCTCAAAATCAACATCCTCCTCAAGAACTAAACGCTCAATCTGATCTGGATTTACTAACATAATCGAACCCTCGCAATTTTAAAGTCAAATAAGGTGAATTCTACCTTAATACTCCGGTATTTTTCATATAAATTTATTTTAGAAATGCTCAAATCTCTTGAATTTTTTGTTTTACTTTTTGGATAATCCAATCTGGGGTTGAGGCTCCTGCTGTGATTCCACATATCTTTTTTCCTTCAAACCACTTAAGATCCAATCCACTCTCATCCTCGATAAGATAGCTATCTGGGCAATGTCTTTTGGCAATCTCAAAGAGTTGTTTGGTATTTGAAGATGTCAGTCCCCCAACAACCACCATAACATCCACTTCTTTTGCAAGTTCTTTTGCACTATCTTGGTTTTGAAAAGTCGCATTGCAAATGGTGTTAAAAATCCTTGTTTCATAGCTATGGGAGAGTAGATACTGGGCAAGTTCGTAGAATTTTTGAGTTTGCTTTGTAGTTTGTGAAACTAAGGCTGTTTTTTTGGGAATCTTATATTTTTGTAATTCTTCAAGATTTTTTACAACCCACGCTTCGTTTTGTGCATAGCTCATCACACTTTTGACCTCAGGGTGTGCAATATCTCCAAAAATCACAACCTGATACCCCTCAGCACTCATTTGCTCAACGATTTTTTGGGGTTTTGTAACATAAGGACAAGTTGCATCTGAGATTTTCACCCCCATTGTCTCTAGTTTTGTAAGTTCATTTTTTGGAATCCCATGTGTTCTGACAATGACATGATCTTTTGGTGAAATCTCGTCAATCCCTTTTGCCAATCTCACCCCATATCCTTGCTTGAGACGATCGATTTCTTTTTGATTATGGATTAACTCCCCCAAAGTAATCCCATCTTGACTTTTTTCTGCAATCTTAATCGCTCTTTTTACGCCAAAACAAAAGCCAAAACTCTTAGCCAACCTAACTTCCATTGACAACCTCCACATATTCACTTAAAAATTCAAAAAATCTTGGGAATGAAATCTCAATACACTCGCTCCCCTCCAGCTCGATCTCTTTTTTCATTCCTACAAGAGCAAAGCTCATAGCAATACGATGATCGCCAAAGCTCTTGAGTTTTGCACTCCTAAACTCTCCCCCTTGCACTCGCAATCCATCTTCTAGCTCACACGCCTCTATCCCCAAAGCTTTAAGGTTGCTAACAATAGAATTGATGCGATTACTCTCTTTGACTTTTAGCTCTTTTGCACCCCTAACTTCGCTCACACCTCTAGCACAGGCAAAAGCAATACTCAAGGCTGGAATCTCATCAATAAGCCAAGCGATGTTTTTCTCCACTTTCACACCTACAAGAGAGGATGAAGCAACTCTGACAATCCCCACTGGCTCAATCCTCTCACTTCTGATCTCACAACTTAGATTTGCTCCCATTTTTTTCAATACCTCAAAAGCTTCAATTCGTGTAGGATTGAGCAAAACATTTTCAAACTCTGCTTGGAGATTCTTGCCAATCAAACAAGCAATGACAAAAAATATCACACTTGATGGGTCGTTGGGGATGACAAAACTATAAGGAGATAAAGGCTTCTTAAGAGGGGCGATATGAAGCATCTTGTTTTGAATCAAAATCTCTGCTCCCAATGAAGACAAAAATCTCTCGCTATGATCGCGACTAAGCTCAGGCTCGCTAAAACTACTGGGAGTTTGCGCAAATAATGATGCAAGGATAAAGGCTCCTTTGACTTGTGCAGAAGCAACAGGACTATGAAAATGTATTCCTCTTAGTTTGTTGGGATAGAGTGTAAATGGAGCATAAGAAGAGCTGAGTTTGGCTCCGAGCCTTTCAAGAGGTGTTTTGATCCTATCCATAGGACGCTTACTCAAGCTCTCATCCCCAACAAACTCATACACTCCCCCTTCTCTTGAAGCCAAAAGTCCTGCATACAATCTCATCGCTGTTCCTGCATTATTGCAAAGAATCTGAGCTTTTGAGGCAATCTGTGATGGAGGAGTAAGCAGAAGCTTTTGCCCCTCTTCTCTCACACTAGCACCCAAAACTTTGGCGATTTGCAAGGTGCTATTTGTATCCTCAGCCCTCAAAAAGTCTTGGATCTCACACTCCCCGCTTGTCAAAAAGGAAAAAATCACACTACGATGGGAGAGGGATTTGTCTTGGGCAAGAGAAGAGTAGCGTCTAAAGGCTGTGGGGTTAGGTTTGGGGGCAATTTTCATTGCCTTAACTTTGCTCCAAACTCATTTTCTAAAATCTCTAAAACCTTTTGCATTTGAGAGTGAATCTCCTCTTCTTGAAGTGTTTTGTCAAAAGATTGCCATACAAAGCGAATGCTTAATGCCACTTGAGATCCAAAACTTTCATGAACATACAAGTCAAGAGGATAGAGATTGATAAGATTGCTAATAGATGAGGCAAGGATCTTTTCTTTGATTTGAGAGAATTGAATAGATGATTCAAGCATCAAAGTCAAATCCCTAAGACTTGCTTGGTATTTTGATGAGCTTTGATGCAAAGTTTTTTTCAATGCTACAAATGGCTCAAGCTCAACTTCGCATACAAATCTTTCTCCATAAGATGGATTGATTTTTGCCAAAAATCCAACAGCTTTGCCATCTTTTAGTACCAGAGCTTTTTGATAAGGGTGAAGGATTTGATCACTTACTCCCCAAAGCTTTCCACTATACTCAATCAATTCAAAATCACCTAGGATTCTTGAAATTACCTGTGCAAAACTATAAAAATCCCACTTTTCTCCCTTAGCAAAGGGATACCTCTCCTCACTCTTGTTTGCATTGACACAAAAGGCGATTTTCTCTATTTCTTGTCTTTGCTGGGTATAGCAGACTCCATACTCACAAAAAGCAATCTCTCTAAATCCAAAATTTTCATTTCTCTCAACGCTATCTAGCATTGCAGGAAAGAGTGAAACCCTGAGTGTGTCCAACTCTTGAGTAATTGGATTTAGCACATCAAGTTTTTCATCAATTTGATCAATCCCTAGACTTGCTAATTTTTTTCTTTCATAGAAAACATAATGCAGAGTTTCATAAAATCCATGAGCTGCTGCTTTTTTCATCAAATCCATTTTGGCTTTGAACAAAAAGTAGTGAAGATTGTCTTTGCGACTTTGCTCAACAATATGAAGAGGTGTAGCTGGGAGTTTATCAATCCCATACACACGCAAGACTTCTTCGGCAATGTCTTGTGTGCTTTGAATATCATGGCGATACTCAGGAGGAGTTGCCATAAAAAAGCATTCATCAAAACTTGCCTCTATCCTAAAGCCTAGCTTTTTTAGAATGATTGCAATCTCTTCTTTGCTGATTTTTATCCCAAGAATTTCAACAATCTGATCAAAAGTGGTTCGAATACTTCTTTGCTCCTCACCTTGAGCGATACGATGATTGCTTGCATAGACTTCTGAGCGTGAAAAATCAATCAAATGGTGGCATAAATAGTGCATTCCAAGATTGAGATCTGGATTGCTTCCTCTTGTTGTTTTGTAGGTAATGTAAGTATCTCTTGGGAGTTTTGGATGCTCATATAGAGCTTCTGAAATAATCATAGGGGGGACATAACTTGCTTCTAGCACAACCATTTCTTGAGAAATTTCATTGCTTACTGGACTAATCCCAACGATTGAAACTTTTTCTTTCCCATATACGCTATCAAGATGATTTTCATCCTGCTTAAGCAAAATTTGCCCCTCGACATTATTGCTAAGATTGGATTTTCTGAAATGAGAAAAAGGATAGGCTCGTAAGATTACGCCTGTATTGTGCATAGAAAAATTAAGAAAATCCTGCAAGGCACCTTGAGGAGAAATCCCGCAAAGCTCTAATGAAAGCCTAATCATCAAAGTGGGGTGAATGGAAATGATTTGAGCAACTTTATAGAGCAAAGAGGAGTTAAGTTTGCCCTCATTGACAACTTGAAGCACCCTGCCAATACCCAAGGGAACATTATCATCTTTGTAGTTTTTGATTGAAAGAGTAAGTCCCATTGCCACGCTCAAATCTCTTGCAATCCCCAATACACTTAAACAATCGCCACGATTAGGTGTTAATCCAATTTCTAATACAAAATTATCAAAGATTTTGTATTGATTGAGTGCCTTACCCAATTCAAGGTGTCCAATACTCTCATCAAGGATTATAATCCCCTCATTGATTTTTGGGAATCCTAGCTCCACACTTGAGCAAAGCATCCCATAGCTTTGCACCCCTCTAAGAGTTGTAGGAGCGATTTTCAATTCTCCCTTTGGAGTTTGAAGCACTGCACCCTCTAATGCCACAGCCACAAATTGATCACTTTCTACATTGCTTGCTCCACACACAATTTGAAGCACTCTCTCTCCTACATCCACCTGACACACACTCAGTTTATCTGCATCAGGATGAGAAGTCTTCTCCACAACTCTCCCCACTACAACACCATCAGGAACTCTAAGAGATTTAAACCCCTCAACTTCCAAGCCAATCTTGGAAAGCTCAGCAATCATTGAATGCTCACATACCCCATTTAAAGAAAGGAATTGCTCTAATAAATGTTTTGTAACGATCATAATTTATCCTTAGTTTCTCAAATCGACTTCAAAAAAGCCTCTTAGATCATTGATTGCATAGTAAAGCATTGCAAATCTCTCAACACCCAGTCCAAAAGCATAACCGCTGACATTTTCATATCCTACTGCTTTAAATACATTATCATTGACCATTCCACACCCTAGCACTTCTAGCCATCCAGTATGAGAGCAAACACGACATCCCTCTCCTTGGCAAAACACACAGCTCATATCAACCTCTGCACTAGGCTCTGTAAATGGAAAAAAGCTAGATCGGAATCTCACTTGGATATCGCCAAAAATACTTTTGAGAAAATCTTCAAGGATGAATTTCAAATGAGAGAAACTCACAAGCCCTTTCTCATCGACCATCAACCCCTCAACTTGGTGAAACATCGGAGAATGTGTAAGATCATAATCTCTTCTAAACACAGCCCCTGGGGCAATCATCCTTAAAGGTGGCTTTTTGTTGAGCATTGTATGGATTTGGACTGGGGAAGTGTGAGTTCGCAAAACCTTTTGATCCCTTGTATAAAAAGTATCTTGCATATCTCTAGCAGGATGAAATTTTGGGATATTGAGTGCTTCAAAATTATAAAAATCCTCTTCAATAAGACTCCCTTGGCACACTTCAAAATTGAGCAAAGAAAAATAATCAAGAATTTTTTCAATCATCAAATGAATATAGTGAGTTTTTCCTGCCTTGTTTTGAGTAAAAAGTGAAACATCAATGCGTTCTTTCTCAAGCTTTTTTGCAAGCTCTAGAGTTTGAAGCTCGCTTTTTTTGTTCTCATAAATGCTTTCAAATTCTTGCTTGAGGAGATTAAGTTCTTGGGCTTTTTGCTTTTTTTCTTCTCCTTCAAGATTTTTGAGCTGAGCAAAAGCAAGAGTTAAAACCCCCTTTTTTCCACTCATTTGAACCTTTAGATTCTCCAATTCTTGCAAAGTTTGCACTGCTTGGAGTTGTTGCTTGATTGATTGCATAAACACCTCTAGAGAAAAGATTTTGATTTTGAAGATGGGATTTTAGCATATAGAAATCTGCAAGAACTAGGGTTTGTGTGTATCGGGACTGAAACTTAATTTTATTTTGAAAGGTAAAGCAAAACTTTTCTACCATTAACTTTTTGTTAATTTTCTATGATTTTTGAGAATCTTTTAGCAAGAATGGGCTTATAATTTCAAAATCGTTTTTCTGTGTTAGAAGCGATGGATATAGTTTTAAGGAGGCTCAATGGCAAATAAGAAGTCTCTCTCTACACTATATGGTATTTTGTTGTTTTTTGTCGTGTTTATCCTTGTTGGAGGAGTTTATACCTTTTATAATGCAAAGGGATTTTCATACTTTAGCAATGATTCAAAAGCGTGTAACAACTGCCATATAATGAATGAGGTTTATGCGGACTATATGAGTGGTCCTCATAGCAAAGAGGTCAATGGAAAACCTAGAGCAACTTGTGCAGAATGCCATTTGCCACACAGCTTTATTCCAAAATGGATTGCCAAAGCTCAAAGTGGTTTGGGGCACGCGTATGCTTTTACCTTCAAGCTTGATAGTTTGCCTACAAATTTAAGTGCAACACCAAAGAGCAAGGAGATTATTCAGCAAACCTGTATAGATTGCCACTCTAGAATTGCAGAAAATGCGGTCAATGCCACTACGATTCCTGAGCATAGTGGTAAGGATGCATTAAGTTGTGTGTCTTGTCATAAAGATGTAGGACACAGGAGAGATTTTTAACCCAATTAAGGAGTAAAGAAAATGGGAAAAGGAAAAGTATTAGTCATTACCATCATTGCTGGTATTTTGGCAATTGGACTTTTTTGGCTAAATTCTGATATTAGTGCTAAAAAAGCTCAAACTTTTAGTGCTGGAAGTGCAAATTTGGTTCAACTCAGCGATGAGAATCCTGATTTTGCAGAGTGGGGGAAAAACTTCCCTGAGTATCTTGATATGTATATGAAGATGAAAGATTCTACATATACTGCGACAAACTTTGCAGGAAGCTATCCTTACAGCAAGCTC
>DSTMD04001__coassemble_721_pt1 | contig 12317 bp, 9 predicted proteins | sample DSTMD04001__metabat2_low_PE_002 | metagenome-assembled genome bin DSTMD04001 | reverse complement strand
TCTTCTTGAGTGTCTGCACTTGCAATGATATAGTAAGGTCTTCGTGCTAATTCTTTTTCAAAAAGTCTTACAGACACAATCAGAGCGATATTATCCGCTGAGGTTTTAGAAAAAGTTACAACACCCTTTGCACTTGCAAGATGAGTTCTAAGGATGGCAACATCAGTGTGAGGATCGCCCTGAATATAGTAGGGGTATTTGTATTTTTTTGCCTCTTCTTCAAAGTTTGGACTATTATCTACGACAACAAAGGGGATTTGAGATTCTCTAAAATGTTTTGAAAGTTCAATCGTGTATTCATTGTGATAGCACACCACATAGTGATTTCTAAGGCGAACAATTTTTTGCACCATTTTTTTCTCCTTAATAAGGCGGATTAGAGTTCCATTACCAATGATGCTAATCACAGTTGCAACGCTAAAAGCGACAACTCCAGCTCCTGCAAACATAATAATGGTTGTAAAGATAATCGTAACTGTGCCAAATTCGTTTTCTTTGTAAGAGCCAAATCCTGTATTTGTAAAGGTATAGGCTGTTTGAAAAAAAGCATCAATAAGGCTGTAATCCTCAAGCCAAAAGAAGCCTAGAGTTCCAATTAGTAGAAAAATCTGAATAAGAAGAAGGGGGAGGCGAAAGTATTTGAGTTGCTCATAAAGAGCAGAACTCAAATCAACATCAGGTTTTTTCTGTTTGTCGTCTCGCCAATGAATTGCTTGTTTAAACTTTCTAAACAAGGGGATACAAACTCAATTTATGAGCGTTTTTTCATTGTTCTCAAAGTTGATGCTGCAACTTTGATTCTGACTGTGCTTCCATCCTCAAGGCGAAGTCTTACGCTTCTAAGATTGGGAAGTGAGCGTTTTTTGTTCTTATTGTTTGCGTGACTTACATTGTTTCCAACCATAGGGCCTTTGCCTGTAAAAAAACATTTTCTTGCCATTTCTAAACCTTTTATAGAGAATTAAACCTGTGATTATATAGTTTTAATGCTAGAAATTTGCCTAAACTTACAATCTTTTTGCGATTTCTTGTGCAATTGTATGTGCATGATTGAGTCCAATTGCGATTGAGCCCCCACTGCTTAGGGCAATATCTCCTGCCACAAACATTCCTTTGATACTACTCTCGCAGTGCTCATCGACCACTGGAGTATTGCTCTCATCCAAAGAAAGCTTGCATTTTTGCAAGAAATCAAGAGGAGTCGCTCCACCAATAGCATAGATAGCTCGATCAAAGACTTCTTTGCTTCCATCTGCAAACTCGACTCCAACTTTTCCACTCTCATCGCTTAGTCCTACAATATCTACACCAAGCTTTGTTTTGAGTTTTCCACTCTCAATTGCCTTTTTTAATTCTTCTGCATTGATTTCATTGATACGAGCAAACTCACTTCTTCGATAATTAAGCGTTGTATCAAAACTGTTGCACAAGTCATAAGCATACTCTACTGCTGAGTTTCCTCCACCTACGATAAGCAACTTTTCCCCAGCTTTTACGCTGTTTGCATTGAAATTTACAAAAGAGCGGATTGGAAGTGGGATAGAGTAGCTTGGTTTGTTAGGTTGCCCCATTTTTCCAATAGCAATAACTACAAATCTTGCCTCATAGCTTTCTCCTCCGCTTGTATGGATAGTGAAAAATTCTCCATTTTTTTGCACGGATTCAATATCGCTTTTGTATTTGATCTCAAGTGTGTGATTTGCAATCAAGTTATCAAAAAACTCTAGCGTTCCCTCTTTGTTTCCATCTTTAAATTCAATACTTCCACTTAGAGCAACTTCTTGACCTTTGTAGTCTTTATCTACTCTTTTTCCCTCTTTGTAGAATTTTCTAATCGTCATAGAATGCTCTTCACCTTTTTCAAAAAGAGTGATGTTTTTTACTCCTAGTTTTTGAGCCTCAATCGCTGTGGCAATTCCAGTTGTTCCTGCACCAATAATGGCTAAATCAATCATTTTTTTCTCCTTTTAGTTTTTCTTCTTTTTCTTTTGCAAGACGCAAATCTTCTACACTATCGTATAGCACGCCTTGCATCATTTTCTTTTCATCATCAAATTGATGGTTTTTTATCCCCCAAATGAAGGCAATCAATCCGATAAACCCCAAAAGCAAGGAAATATAAAGCATTACACCTACAATCCCTACGTTCATTGCCTTATCCTATAATATTTTGACTAACATATAGTCTTGCCTTTTGTAGGGCTTCAGCAATCTTGCTCGCATCCTTTCCTCCAGCTGTGGCAAAATCATCTCTTCCTCCGCCGTTGCCTCCTAAGATTTGAGCAATCTCTTTTACCCACGCTCCAGCTTTAAGTGGTGCGTTTTTAACTCCTGCAGATAGTGTAATCTTTCCATCAGTATTACTAATAAGCAAGACTACAACTTTATCGTATTTATTTTTAAGATTGTCAATCATTTCTTTACTTTCACCTTGAACTTCAGAAATAATGACTTTAACCCCTCCAATTTCTTCGACACTCAAATCGCTTGAATTGCTAGAGAGTTTTTTGATCTTCTCTTTTAACTCTTTGTTTTGTTCTTGAAGTTTTGAGATAGAGGCTAGTAGATCTTGAGCTTTTAGCATTTCTTTTGCTTCTTGAAGTGTAGTGAGAGTTTTGAGTGCATACTCATATCCAGCCTTCCCACATACTGCCTCAATCCTTCTAACTCCACTGCTAACTCCACTTTCTTTGAGGATAAAAAAGTTTCCAATCATTCCAATATCTTGGATATGAAGCCCACCGCACAACTCACAGCTATGCTCTCCAAAGCTCACCACCCTTACTCTATCACCATATTTTTCTCCAAAAAGTGCCATAGCCCCCTTTGCCTTTGCCTCTTCAATACTCATCTCAACAATTTCTGCCTTGAGAGTTTGAGTAATAAGAGCATTCACACGCTTTTCAATCTCTACAATCTCTTCACTACTTAGTGCTTTAGGATAGCTAAAGTCAAATCTCAAGCGATTTTCCTCTACCAAGCTTCCTGCCTGAGTTACTTCCTCGCCCAAGACTTCACGCAAAATCGCATGGAGAAGATGAGTGGCTGAGTGGTGTTTGCGAATCTCAATTTGACGCAAGAGATCTACTTTTGCCTCTATTTCTTGATGAGTTTTAAGTGGGGTAAGTGCAACAACCTTGCAAACTTCTTTTCCAAAGAAATTGCGAGTATCTTTCACTTCTGCAATCAATTTTTCTCCATCATAAAGCCATCCGCTATCCCCCACAGCTCCTCCACCTTGAGCATAGAAAGGATTTTTCTCTAGCATTGCATACCCCTCACCCTCTAGACTTGCCACTTCAATCCCCTCAGCATTAAAAAGGATCGCAATCTTACTTTTGGCATTTAAGACTTCACTTCTGCTTAGACTTTCTTGAGGAAGTGTCGCTACCTTTCCTAGCTCCCCACCATTGATCTCATCCCCACTTCCTTTCCACGAAGCCTTTGCCAACTCTCTTTGTTTTTGCATACAGGATTCAAACTCAGAGATATCTACTTCAATTCCGCTATCTTTTAGCATATCTTGTGTGAGATCAAGAGGGAATCCATAAGTGTCATAAAGCTTGAATGCAATCTCTCCGCTAAAGATTTTTGAAGTGTTTTCTAGCTCTTTTTTGAAAAGACTCATTCCAGTTTCAAGTGTTTCAAAAAATCTTTGTTCTTCATTTTTGCACTGAGAGCTAATAAGAGATTTTTTCTCCAAAAGATAAGGATAGACATCTCCCATCATCTCGCACACTTTCTCAACTACTTCAAAAAGAAATGCCCTCTTAAGCCCTAGCAAATACCCATGTCGCACCGCTCTTCGCAAGATTCGGCGTAAGACATAACCACGCCCCTCTTTATCAAAATGCACGCCCTGAGCCAGTAAAAATGCCACAGATCTTGCGTGATCAGCAATTACTCGATAGCTCGCTCCACTCTCATACACATAAGGTTTTCCACAAAGCTCTTCTACTTTTTTGATCAAAGGCATAAAAATTGAGCTATCAAAGTTACTTCTTTTTCCCTCTAGTAACGCCACTACACGCTCTAGTCCCATTCCTGTATCAATACTTGGCTTAGGAAGTGGAGTGAGCACTCCATCCTCGCTTCTCTCATATTGCATAAATACAAGATTCCAAATCTCTAAGAATCGATCTCCATCTCCCCCAAAATAATCTTCATCACCATTGAAATACTCTTCCCCCTGATCGACAAAGATCTCACTGCAAGGCCCACAAGGACCAGTATCGCCCATTTGCCAGAAATTATCTTTATCCCCTAAGCGTTTAATCCTACTTGGATCAATATGGGCAGACCATAGCTCAAAAGCTTCATCATCGCTTTCATGCACCGTTACATAAAGCACATCTTTGCTAAAGCCCAAAACCTCTGTGACAAATTCCCACGCATAAGCGATGGCTTGCTTCTTAAAATAATCTCCAAAGCTAAAATTCCCCAGCATTTCAAAAAGCGTATGGTGGCGTGCAGTGTAACCTACATTTTCTAAGTCATTGTGCTTCCCACCAGCACGGATACAGAGTTGAGAGCTTGTCGCTCTTGGGGTAGAGGGGGCAGGGACTTTTCCTGTAAAAATATCTTTAAACTGCACCATTCCTGCATTGGTAAAAAGAAGTGTAGGATCATCGGGCACTAGAGGCATACTAGAGTAGATTTGATGTCCTTTTGAAGCGAAAAATTCTAAATATTTTGAACGCACATCCATTTTGGCTTTCCTTATTTGAGTTTTTATGTAATTTTAGCAAACCTAGCCTTGCAATAAAAAATCATTGATTATAAAACCTCAATCTCTTAAAAAATACAGCATTTTAAAAAAGTAAAAAAATCATTATTTAATTATGATTAAGACAATTTTTATTTTTCAAAAAATTACATAAAAAAATCCGAAATTTCCAACCATTTTACTATTTTTAGACATAAAAATTAAAACACTAAGTATTTAAGTGTTACTTTATGTAATATAGATTCTTTTAGATATGCTTATAGAGAGAATTGTTTTGCTTTTTCTTTAAAAATGTTCTAAATTTTCAAAACATTTTTTGTACAAAGGAGGCACAATGAGTGCAAAACCCATTAGATGGTTTACTTTTATAGTACTAGTGATTGGAGCAGGAACGGTGTTTAAGCTCTCTTCACTCAAGGATGCGTTTTATGTTCCTATGCAGGAATTTATGAGCTTGAGCAATACACAAATCGGTGTGGCTCTCTCTGTGTATGGAATGGTGCAAACCATAGGAAACTTTGCCTCTATCTATATCGCAGATAGATTCTCAAAGAAGATTCTTATTCCATTCTCTTTGATTTGTGTAGGTCTTGTTGGGATTTATATCTCCACTTTCCCTTCTTATTATGGGATTTTAGTCGCTTGGGGGCTTTTGGCTCTCTTTGGTGAAGTGGTATATTGGCCTGTATTACTCAAATCCATTCGATTGCTAGGAGATTCCACTCAACAAGGAAGACTCTTTGGTTTCTTGGAAGCTGGAAGAGGGGTAGTCGATACTATCGTTGCTTTTTCTGCTCTTGGAATCTTTATGCTTTTGGGTGAGGGAGAGGCTGGACTTAAGAGCTCAATTTGGTTTTATTCAGCCTGTGTGATTGTTGCTGGAATTTTGGCTTATTTCCTCCTTGAAGATGATGAGATTAGAACAACAGATAAGCAAGGGCACACTATCAGTAAAAATCAGGCAGCTTGGCAAGGCGTGATTCAAGCAATCAAAACTCCTGAGATTTGGGTTGTATCTATGACTATTTTTACAATCTATTCTGTTTATTGTGGTTTGACTTATTTTATTCCATTCCTCAAAGACATCTATGGAATGCCTGTGGCACTTGTAGGAGCGTATGGAATCATCAATCAATACACTCTAAAGCTTGTGGGTGGGCCAATTGGTGGGTATCTAGCAGATAAGAAATTCCACTCTTCAGCCAGATATCTAAGATTTGCCCTCATTTTGGCAGCAATTTCAATCACAATCTTTATCTTTATGCCTCACAGTAGCCTAAATATCTATTTTGGTATGGTTCTAACTCTTGGTTTTGCAGCTTTGGTCTTCACAATGAGAGCGACATTTTTTGCTCCTGTTGATGAGATTGAGATGCCAAGAGAGATTAGTGGAGCAGCGATGAGTATTGCATGTATCTTTGGATACTCTCCTCAGCTTTTTTGTTTTGCACTTTATGGATATATGATTGATACTTACAAAGGGATTTTGGGATATAAAATCGTCTTTGGGATTATGGGATGTTTCGCACTTCTTGGAGTAGGAGTCACAACTTATCTTATCAAGATGATTCAAAGAAAGAAAGTAATTCATCAAACACAAGGAGCATAGAATGAAAATCGGACTTGAAACAGAGAGTATGCATCTATGGTTTCAAAACCAAAGAATGGATATTTTAGGCTTTATCGACTTTGCACATGAGCTTAAATGTGATGGGGTAATGATAAATATTATCAAAGATTTTGGACTTGATGAAGAATGGGGATGCTTGGGAAGCGATGAGCCTTCCCACTTGCAAAAAATCAAGCAAAAGCTTGATGAGTATGGGATGTATTGTGAGATTGATGCAAAGGGATTTGAATATGCAAAGTTTGAAAAAATTGTCGAAGTCTGCAAGGCTTTGGATGCAAAAATCATCCGCTCTTATGTGCCACTCACAGACATCACAAAAAAGGTCAAATCCGCAAGTGATGGGGCTTATGATGATTCAAAGATTGATGCATATTTCAACAAAGATGAGTTTTTAGAGAGTAGTGAAAAAATCAAAGCTCTTATCCCCTTGCTTGAGCAAAATGATCTTAAACTCGCTATTGAAAACCACGAATACCAAACAAGTGAAGATTTGCTTGATTTGCTAAAGCTCATCAAGCACCCAAATATTGGATTTCTCTATGATTTTGGAAACTCAATGATGGCTTATGAAGATCCAATCAAAGCTTGTAAAAATATGGCACCTTATACTTTTAGCACTCATTGCAAGGATCACATTGTTTTTCATGAAGAGGGAGTAGACTATGTCTGTGGCGTGCCATTAGGAGAGGGAAATGTGGAGATTAAACACTCAATTGAAATTCTAAAATCTCATGGATTGGGGCACCTCAATGTTGAACAATGCTTTCCATACTGTGCAACTTTTAAGAGAAAAGAAGGGACAGGTGGGGTATATAAGCTAGGAGAAGGAGTATTTAAGCTAGAAGAAAAACTTTTTGAAGAGCTTAAGGCAATGCAGTATTACTATCCTCAAGAAGTTTCAGAAGAAGCTTTAGAAAAACTTCTCAAGCTTCAAAGAGAGGGTTGTATTAAGAGTGTGAAATATCTAAGAGAAATTGTAGATTCTCTTTAGAATAACGCCTCTTGCATTTCAGGGGGAATAGGGAGATTTAAGAGTTTGAGGATTGTGGGTGCAACATTGGCTAGGGTTCCATTGTTGAGTTTTTTTACCCTTTTATCCATTACAAAACACCAAACATCACCTATGGTGTGATTGGTGAGGGTATTTCCATCCTCATCTTTCATCTCTTCGCAGTTTCCATGATCGCTTGTAAGCACGACAGAATATCCTTCTTCTTTGGCACACTCTAAGATTTTGCCTATCTGACTATCTACGCACTCAACAGCCTTGATCCCAGCTTCAAAATCTCCAGTATGTCCTACCATATCCCCATTTGCAAAATTAACTACAATGAAGTCAAAACCTTTTTTTATACTCTTTTTTACAGCATCTGCAACTTTTTGTGCACTCATTTGAGGGCAGAGATCATAAGTAGCAACTTTGGGACTAGGGATCAAAATACGCTCCTCTCCCTCACAGCTCTCCTCAACACCACCATTGAAAAAAAATGTAACATGGGCATATTTTTCGGTTTCTGCAATATGGACTTGCTTTAGAGAGTGTTGTGAGAGAACTTGGGGGAGGGTATTGTGGATTTTTTCTTTGGGGAATAGGGTGGGGAGCGGAAGGTTTTCATCATAAGGAGTAAAGCAGAGCAAAAAGAGTGAATCTAGAGGCTTTTTTGGGAAATGAGCAAAATCCTTGCTTCCAAAAACATAGCTTAGCTCACGCATTCTATCTGCACGAAAATTCCAAAACACAATCCCATCATTCTCACCTACCCCTTGATAATCCCCAAATGAGCAAGGGAGAATAAACTCATCGCTAATATTTTGGCAGTATTGATTATGGATGTATTCTTTGATATTTTTTTGTTTTGGTTTTGCAAAACTCATAGCATCATAAGCCTTTTGTATGCGATCCCAACGATTATCTCTATCCATAGCATAGTATCGTCCGCAGAGTGAGGCGATTTGTATCTGAGAGTCTAAAAGAGGGGAGAGTATATCAAGGTATTTTTCTACACTTTGTGGAGCAACATCTCTGCCATCAGCGATGAGGTGTAGCCAGATGGGGCGATTTGATGGTTTGAGTGCTTGGATGAGAAGCAGAAGATGAGAGAGGTGAGAGTGAACGCCTCCATCGCTTATTAGACCAACAAGATGGATTTGAGGACAAAGAAAAAGAGTTTGAAAATATTGATGTGAGAAAAAATCTTGATTTTTGAGGGCGTGAGAGATTTTGAGCAGATCTTGATAGATGATTCTTCCGCTTCCTAAAGTGATATGCCCCACCTCGGAGTTTCCCATTTGCCCATCAGGCAATCCCACCTTTTGACCATAGGTGCAAAGTAGAGAGTGTGGAATGTTTGCAAAAAGCCAGTCATAAGTGGGGGTTTTTGCATGAAAAAAAGCATTGTATCGAGTCTTCTCAGAGTGTCCGATCCCATCTGTGATGATCAAAAGAGCCTTGGGTGTATTGTTTGGGTTTTGTTGCATTGTTTTTCCTTAGAGCAAAAGCTTTGAAGCATTGTAGAGTTTTTTGTGTTTGCTGAAGAGTTTTCTTATACAAAAATAGAGAAGCAGGAGGAAAAGATAAGGAATATAAATTGCTTAGAAGTCCAGCATAAATAAATTAAAAGGGACATCTATGGTTGCAAATGTGCTTCAAGTCGCACCGCAAGGTAAGGGCAAAAAATCAAAAAAGCTTTTGAATCCGCAGGATAAAATCCAAGCTCCAAAGGTAAAAAACTCAAAAATCGTGAGCTTTTCTACTCTTTTGAATGAAAAAACAGAAAAAACACAAAAATCTCCAAAAGAGATTTCTCAAACTCCTAGCAAAAAAACTCATCTTATCGATGAACGCTTGGTAAGTCACGAAAAGAAGATGCAAACAAAGGATATGCCTCAAGAAAGTGTGCAAAAGCCTTCCAAAATCAAAAAATCAAAAAATCAAGAAGTCCAAACCAATATCCAGCAACCTCTTCCTGTTGTGATGACTCAAAACTTTGCCCCAAAAGTAGAAGTGCAAGAGAAAAAAGGAGTCAAAAAACCTGCCTTAACTTCATTGCAACCCTCACGACAAAGCACGCAAGAACAGCTTGCTTTGCACACCCCCAAAAAAGCAATCAAGCCAACCACTCCTCTAAAAGAAGTGCTACAAACCCCTATGTCTTTGCAAAAGCGTGAGCAAAAAACCCTAGGAGATGTGGCAAAACTTGCTCAAAATCTCAATCTGACAAAACTAGAGCTAAAAGGCGATCAAAAACCCTTGATTCAATCCAAAAAAGAAGAAGAGCCAAAAATCTCAAGCAAAAGCGTCAAAACCCCAACTCTTCAAACCCTACTTGCCAAAAACTCAACAAAATCTAACAAAACTCAAGAGAATCCCAAGCTAGCAGTCAAAGAAAATATACGCGAAGAAAATAGCATCACTCCTCAAGCTCAAGAACTTCCAAAAGAATCAAAGCTCAAAGATGTGTCTTTAGGAGAGCTTTTGAAGAATGTAACTAGGGAAAAAAATACACAGAGTGTTGAAGAAAAAAACGCACAAGAAGAGAAGAAGAGTGAAAAACCTCAAGAATTACAAGTAGGGGAACTCAAAAGAGAAGTGCAATTCAAACTTGCTTCAAGCAAAGAGACTTTCACTCAATTTTCTCAACGCATAAGAGAGGAGATTTTAAACTACAAGCCTCCTTTTAGTAAATTGACAATGGAGCTAAATCCAGTAGAGCTTGGAAAACTAGAGATCACAATTACCAAAAAAGGCAAAGAGCTTGTAGTCAATGTCAATGCCAACAATGCCAATGCCTTACACACCTTTATGCAAAACCAAAGTGAGTTTAGATCCACGCTCTCAAGTGTAGGGTTTAGCAATGTTGAGCTGAATTTTTCTCAAGGCGAAGGTAGGGGAGGTGGCGGACAACCTCAAGAGAGAGAACAACAAAAGAGGAACAAAAATAGCTTAGGCGAATCTATCACAGAGATTCCGGCACTAGCAAGTATGGAAATCAAAATGGTGCAATACGCATAAAGAAGGATATTTATGACAGAAGCATTGAAAAACACAACAACACAATCACAAATCGCTCCAAGCACTTCTGCACCCAAAAAGGAAGTTGGGAAATTTCAAGATGCAGGAGATGTGTTGGCCAAAATGACAGGACAGGACATCGCTCAAGCTGAGAAGAAAAAAAATCAACGCAACATCAATCAGCTAGATAATGATGCGTTTATGAAGCTTTTCTTAGAACAGCTCAAAAATCAAGATCCAACAGCTCCAATGGAAACAGACAAGATCATCACTCAAACTGCACAGCTCACACAGGTAGAAATGATGGAGCAAAACAAAAAAACCATGATGGAAGTCGCTGATGCGATGAAATCTACAAAAGAAGTCAATGAAGAGCTAAAAAAATTCCAAGAAGCTTTCAAAGAAAGTCTTGAAGGGCTTAATAAAGGAATGGATAATGGAGCAAAAGCAAGTAACAATATGTCTCAAATGGCCTCTTTTAATACCGTGGCAATGATAGGAAAGATTGCAGAAACTGATATTTTTGGAATCGATCTTAAAGAAGGAGGAGAGGCAAAGTTTTCTCTCTATTTTGATGAGCCAATCGATACTTCCAAAGGACATCCAAGCATTAGTATTTTGGATAAAGACAATAACCTAGTCAATACGATTGATTTGAGTGATAAAAATGGGCAGAGTGGATACATAGATTTTACATGGAATGGGGAGAAAAAGGGTGGCAAGAAAGCCCCAAGCGGTTCTTATAGCATCAAGGCTGAATACAATCTTGATGAAAAGAATGGCAAATATCACGAATCGCGCGTTGGCAGGGGAGAAGTGCAGAGTGTGATTTTCAAAGATGGAAAGCCACTTCTTAGAATGGGTGAAATGATTGTGCCTATCGCATCAGCATTAGAATTTTATGAAAAGAGTGCAAAATGAACAACACACTACTAAGCTCATACAGCGGGATAAAAACACATCAATTTGGAATCGATAGCATTTCAAATAATATTGCCAATGTCAATACAACAGGCTATCGTGAGAGTCGGCCAGAGTTTGAAACACTTTTTGCTGTAAGCCCCAATACTTCACCTACAAGCCCAACGGCAAATGACATCAATCTAGGAGTTACAGCAAGTTCAAATGCATTTTCTACAAAGAGTGGAAGCTATCGAGTAAGCGATGGAGATTTTCACATGGCTTATCAAGGAAAGGGGTGGTTTATTGTAGGAGAAAAAAGTGATGGAGAGATGGTTGTTGGGGATGGCAAACTCTCGGCTAAGCAGGAGAATTTTTTCACAAGAGATGGAAGCTTTGGGAAAGATTATGCTGGATATCTTGTCAATTCAAATGGATACTATGTCTATGGTGTTAATCTTGGAAAAATCAAAGATGGGAATTTTAATTCTGCAAGCAAAGATGAGGATATTAAAGGGTTGACATCAAATAAACTAGAGCCTCTTAGAATCCCTCAAGATCTCTATTTCAAACCACTTGAAACAAATAAAGTCGATCTTGCACTCAATCTCAATAAAACTGCAAATCCCATCAATGCGTATAAAGCTTTTTCTCAAGATGGGAAACTTGATGAGCAAAAAATCCTCAATAGTGATGTAAATATTTTTTTCGCCAATCAAAAATCTTTGGATTCTCTAATCAATAATGAAGCAAGCATTGAGATCACTAGCCCAAATGGCGAGAGCAAAAAATATACTTTCACCTATGGAGGAGAGGGAGCTGAGAAGAATCAGTTTAGAACTATTGGAGAGCTTAAAAAACTCATCAAAGACAACACGGGTCTAGATCTCAACCTCTATGTTGAGGCTCAATCTAGCTCTGAGCCTTCTATTTCACTTTCTCTCTCTTCTAGCACTCTTGCTCAAGGCACACTAAAAACCAGTGGGAGCTTCTTTGACTCTTTGGGGATGGCAACAGTTAAGGAGGGTGTGGATACTGTTGCTCCTGCT
>DSTMD04001__coassemble_717_pt1 | contig 12442 bp, 13 predicted proteins | sample DSTMD04001__metabat2_low_PE_002 | metagenome-assembled genome bin DSTMD04001 | reverse complement strand
CACATTCTCAATCGCTTCTCTCCTAGTAAGCTTCTCATCACTGAGGGAATCTGCGATGCCCTTGATCACTCCTCACCCAAATATGCTCAAGGAGGGAAGCTTGGGCTGGATGCAAGTGGAGATGAAGTCAAAAGAGAGGATTTTGAACTTTTAGAAGATAAACATTTGCTTCAAAAGATTCAAGCCATTGCTCCCAATGTCAAATGCTTACGCCAATACTTCACTCACACCCACAACCCTATCACGATTTTGGGGGTGGAGAAAAATAATACCTCTATTCTCCCATCACTGCAAACTCTCCAAGCCCTTAGCAAACATCTAAGCATTATTATTGCGGTGGATGAGGGCAAAAATGATCTAAAAAACCCCTATATGCTTGTATGGAGGATCACAAACAACATTGATGCCAAAAGAGACATTCTCATTTTGGGGGCTTTGATGTGTGTAGATGCTACGGACAAGGGAATTTGTGATGGCTATAAGAGAGGGTGGCCAGAGGAAACTGACTGCACTCCTAGCGTGATCGCCTCTCTAAGAGAGAGAGGGTTATTAGATGTGAGTGATGAGTTTTTGCATCGTTTTCACATCACAGGCTCAAGCACGACTCAATAGGCACTCCAAAAAGTAGGTAGGATTTGATAAGTGTGCAAAAGTGAGACAATATAGATCAATCCTGCCATTCCTATCCATACAAATGCTCTTTTCATCTCAACATGATAGAAATGCACTAAGATTGTGAGTTTCTCAGGGTAGCTAAAATTCTTGATGCGACTATCAGGAAAAAAGCGTGGCACATCTTTTAAAAACTGGCGATAGCTCTCTCCATAGCGACCTTCAAGATATTTTTCTTCATCCCTAATTGTTACACGATACGCCAAAAGATAGGCGATGATTCCTACAAGTAAAAAACTCCATTGAGCTTTGATTAGAAGCAGTCCAATAAATCCAATGAAAGAAAAGAGATACAAAGGATTGCGACATACTCCATACGCCCCTTCTTTGATAAAGCTATTGCCATCACTTCCATTATTTTTCATTCCACCAATATAAAGCGTGGCATAAAGTCGCCCCATAATTCCAATAAGAATCAGAGAAAATCCCCCTACAAGCATTAGATTTTGGACAACTTGTGGCATTTTGCTCTGAGAGAAAATCACCCAAATGGCAAAAAATGAGCCAATAATGTATTGCACAATCATTCTTTTAGTCATCAATTTTCCTTATCTTGATTTTTTCAAAAAATTCTAGCAGGTTTATCTTGGATAAAAAATATGTTTTAAGCATTTTTTGGTAAGTTATAATTTTGTTTTAACTCACACCCAAAGGAAAAATTATGAGAGGCTATAAGATTTTTACAGGGACTGCCTACCCTGAGTTTGCACAAGAAGTTGCAAGATTTTTGGATACTCCTGTGGCAAATGCAATTGTTGGAAAGTTTAGCGATGGAGAAATCAATGTCCAAATCAGCGAATCTGTGCGAGGGAAGGATATCTTCATCATCCAGCCCACTTGTGCTCCAACAAATGATAATCTAATGGAACTGCTTGTGATGACAGATGCTTTTAGAAGAAGCTCTGCTCGCACAATCAATGCGATCATCCCCTACTTTGGCTATGCAAGACAAGATAGAAAAGCCGCCCCACGAGTGCCAATCACAGCAAAACTTGTAGCCAATCTTATGGAAACTGCAGGAATTGATCGAATCGTAACGATGGATTTGCATGCTGGGCAGATTCAGGGATTTTTTGATGTGCCTGTGGATAATCTCTATGGCTCAATCATTTTCCGTGACTATATCAAACAAAAAAATCTTCCAAACCCAATCATCGCTTCTCCTGACATCGGTGGAGTTTCTCGTGCAAGATATTTTGCAGATCAGCTCGGATTTGATCTAGTCATCGTAGATAAAAAAAGAGAGAAAGCCAATGTGAGTGAAGTGATGAATATTATCGGTGATGTTGAGGGTAAAGATGTGATTTTGGTAGATGATATGATCGATACAGCAGGGACAATGTGCAAGGCTGCTGAAGTGCTAAAAAAACACGGAGCAAAAAGTGTAATGGCACTTGGCACTCACCCAGTTCTCTCAGGCCCTGCAATTGAGAGAATCGAAAATAGTGTATTGGATGAAATCGTGATGACAAACACAATCCCCCTCACTCAAAAATGCTCAAAGATCAGGATCCTAAGTGTTGCCCCACTTTTTGCAGAAGTCATCCGCAGGATCAACAATGACGAGAGTGTCAATTCGCTCTTTATCTAATCTTCCCCTTTTTTGGGAAAACCTATGAAATACAAAGTCAAATACCTTCAAGATAACCAACTCAAACACTCAACACTCAAAGCCCAATCATCTCAAGATGCCAAAAATATCCTACTTTCCAAAGGATGCACACCTCTTGAGATCAAAGAGATTCCATCTCTTCTAGCATTTTTGCCAATCCCAAAATCTCAAATCATTGCCTCCCTTTATCAGCTCTCAATGATGATCTCCTCTTGCATTCCGCTCTCTCACGCCCTAGCGTTACTGGAGATGAATTGCCCCAATCCTAGGCTAAAAACTATCTTCTCCTCTATTGCCAACAATCTAGAAAATGGTTCCAGTCTTTCTGAGGCTTTTTCTGCCTATACTCAAGTATTTGGAGAGCTTTCTGTGGCAATGATTCACTCTGGGAGCAAGAGTGGAAAACTTGCCGAGACTCTTAGATTGCTTGTTGATGAGCTAGAAACTCAAGAAAAACACAAAAAAGCCATCAAAAAAGCCCTGCTCTATCCCAGCATAGTTCTCTTCTCGACATTGACATGTTTTGTTTTTATTCTTAAATTTGTCTTGCCCAATTTTGTAGAACTTTTTATCCATGGCTCATTGCCCCTTAGCACTCGCATTCTCTTCTTCCTCTCAGATTTTCTCACCCACCATTCCCTAGCTCTTGGTATTGGCATGCTTGGTGTGATATGTGGCACTCTTGTATGGATAAAAAGCAAGAGAGGCAGAGGAGAGGATCTAGTCCTACTCATCCCCTATGTGGGGAAAATCCTCAAGTATTCTTATCTACAACGCTATTGTCTCTCGCTAAAAATGCTCCTAGATTCTGCCATCCCCCTACTGCAAGCTCATTATATTGCTCAAAGCTCGTTTTGTTCTGCAAAATTTCACCATGCCTTAAGCCTTGCTTATGAAGCTCTACAAAATGGAAAATCTCTCTCTACATCTCTTAAAGAAAGCAAACTCTTTGAATCTATCGATCTTGCACTTCTTGAGATTGCCCAAAAGAGTGGAAAGGTGGAAGAGATTTTGGGCGTCATCTCAAATCAGTATGGAGAGAAAATGCAAGAACGGATTGAGGGGTTAATCGCAGTGATTGAGCCTCTGCTCACTCTCTTGCTGGGTGGATTTATTTTGCTTTTGGCACTTGGAATCTTCGTGCCTATTTGGGAAATGGGGGTTTAAAGGAAAGACTAGATGATTTTTTTGTCTTTAATATGTTTTTCCATTTCCTCATCAGAATAAACTTTGTCATAACTTGTCTTAACAATATTGTAGTCATATTTAGAATTTGCAAGTTCAATATTTTGATTAATACTTTCTATAAATTCTTTAAAATTTTGATTTTTTCCAACAAGCAAATTGATTGTTTCAAAATCAAGATTTTCTCGCTCTTTTGCGGGAATTAACACTTCAGAGGCAAGCAAATCTTCAGCATTAAGTCTAATTACTCCAATTCCAAAGGCATTGTTGAGTCGCCAAAGTTCATCCATAAAATCCTTGCTCTCATCACACTCAAGAACAACCAAGTACCCCTCATTTGCCCAACTAGAGTTACTAACTGTCTGAAAATAACATTCTCTTAAATTTAAAAAGTTTAGTGAAACCTTGAGTTCAAAACTATATAGTTTATATGGTGTTTTTCCTAAGTTCTTTAAAAAATCGGAGGTTTGTTTTTTAAATATAAAAGGATAATAAATTCCCACAATATCAGGATGTATCCATTGATGTGTTCCACTCTTTCCTTTTTTACTCACTTCATGGAAAATTGTCTTACAGAAAAACTTACTATCATTAGTCATATGCATGAATTTCACAAGTAATGGATGTAAATCCCTCTCATGAAAATCTCTCTTTCTTTCCCTTTCTTTCTCTTGTTTTTCCTCTTGCTTTTCAACTTCATCAACAATTTCTTTTACAGACAGTTCAGATTCTCTTGATTTTAGCCAAAAAGTTTTTGGTCTATTGGATACAACACAATACTGAGGATCATCACCCGATGCGTTGCTACCCAAAATTGCACTAAGCGAAATCATTGGAGTTTTTCCAACACTTCTTAGTTTTTTATCCAAACCCAGCTCTACACCTTTTTTCCAAATTTCAGAGTATGACATTGGGCTTTTTGCTTCCTTTAAAATATCATAAGCAAAATCTAAAAAAGTATATCGTGCCATTTTATTCTCCATTAATCTCATAAAAAATTTCTTTAATTCTATCTTTATTGGATTTTTTTATCAAGTTGATTGCTTGTAAAATTCAAGATCTCATTGAAATTTTTAGACGATCTCCTCTCTAAAGAAACTAAACGCAGGGAGTTTGGCAGGGAGTTTGACACGATTGACATTTCCGCTGTGGATTTCGCTTAGCTCTTTGCCATTTTCAAGCTCAAGCTTTTTAAAGCTAATAAGATACTTTCCATTATGCTCTACAATCACGCCAAGCTCATTATTCACGCAAGGCACACTCGCTCCCTTAGGTGCGACAATTTCTTTATATTCCCCCACTTTGATAGTGTGGCGACACACAAACCACTCTCCGCACTCACTCACCTCAGCATTGACTTGATAGCTTCCCTCACTAATAGCAGTTTTGTGGTTTTGGGTATTGAGCTTCTCGTGAGGACGGTGAATGATATAGCCATCAGTAAATCCTCGATTTTTGAGAGTATTGAGCTCTTCTTGATACTTTGGTGCTCGATAATTGCCTGAGTAGTAGTCATCTATGGCCTCACGATAAGTGCGTGCTGTGATTCCTGCATAGTAATTACTCTTTGTTCTCCCCTCAATTTTAAGTGCATCAATCGCTCCACTTTTTAAAATCTCATCAAGATGGGAAGCAAGATTGAGATCTTTGGCATTGAAAATATGTGTGCCAACTCCCTCTTCTTCGTGCAACCTCATCATCACGCCATTATCAGGGTTTCGCACATAGTATTCATAATCAAACCTACAATCATTCGCACAGCTTCCACGATTAGGAACTCGTCCATTTTGCAGAGCTGAAATCAGGCATCGCCCTGAGAATGCAAAGCACATACTCCCATGCACGAAAATTTCAAGCTCAAGGTCAGGCAAATGCTTTTTGATCTCAACAGCATCGCTTAGGCTTAGCTCTCTAGCTGCCACGATTCGCTTCACTCCTAACTCATAGAAGACTTCTGCATCTAGCACATTAAGCACATTGGCTTGAGTAGAGAGGTGGATAGGAATGTGAGGAGCAAGTTTTCTAGCAAGTCTTACAACCCCTGGGGTTGCGATGATGAAAGCATCAGGAGAGAGCTCTGCCATTTTTAAGATATGGTTTTCTAAGAGCTTGAGCTGAGAGTTGAAAGGGAAGCCATTGATTGTGGCATAGACTTTTTTTCCTCTTTCATGAGCATACTCAATCCCCTCTTTGAAGCTCTCTAGACTAAATTCCTTTCCTGCTCGATTTCTTAGAGAAAAATGCGATACCCCCCCATAGACTGCATCAGCTCCATAGTTGATAGCGATTTTGAGCTTTGTGAGATTCCCAGCTGGGGAGAGAAGTTGAACTTTTTTCATTTTGACCTTTCAAAGTGATGTTTTAGGCTTTGCAAACTTGCAGAATCAATCTCTTGATTGCCTGCATTTTGATTGCTTGCTGTGGTTTGGATAAAATCCTCTATCTTCTCCCCCAAAAGCATATCCAAACACCCTATCACGCTCTTAAGCAACACTCCAGCTTTGGCAATCCTCTCTTGCTCCTCGCTTGTATTCGCACTCACCTCTAAGATTTCAAGCCCCCTTGTGCTAAGCTGTGAGAGTGCAAGAGAGTGAGTTAAAGCTTCTTCTATCTGATCTTTTGAGGTTTTGAAAATCTCAAATTCAGGATTTTGCTCACTTACAATACTCATCACTTGAGCTTGTTCTTTTAGGCATTGTTGCACAAGGGTATTTCTACCTTGGATTTGTGTGAGAAGTGAGCAGAGTTTTTCAATCCGCTCAAGCATCTCTACGCTATAAGTTTTTGCCTCTTTGATTAGTTCTAAGGCTTCTTCTATTTGGGGGAGTTGAGAGCTCATTGCACTGCTCCACTGACAAGCACTCCCTCAATCATCTCATCCAAATCCCCATCCAAAATCGCCTCAACATTACTAAAAGCTTGATTACTTCTAGAATCTTTGACTTGCTGATAGGGGGCTAAAACATAGCTTCTGATTTGATGTCCCCAACCAATCTCGCTTTTTTCTTGAGAATTTGCAGAGGCATTTTGTTTTTCTTTTTCTAGCTCATAGAGCTTACTTTTTAGCATTTTTAGGGCTGTGGCTTTGTTTTTGTGCTGAGATCTGTCGTTTTGACACTGCACTACAATCCCTGTGGGAAGATGGGTGATACGGATAGCAGATTCGGTTTTATTGACATGCTGTCCTCCAGCACCACTAGCACGATATGTATCAATTCGAATGTCTTTATCTTCAATAACAATATCAATATCATCATCAAGCTCAGGGCTAACTTGAACACTTGAGAAGCTTGTGTGTCGCTTGGCATTGGCATCAAAAGGGGAGATTCGCACTAAGCGATGCACTCCATTCTCGCTTTTCATATATCCATAGGCATTTTCACCCTTGATGATAAATGCCACGCCCTTAATCCCCGCTTCTTCCCCATCTTGATAGTCAAGCAACTCTACCTTAAACCCCCTTCTCTCTGCCCATCTAAGATACATTCGATAAAGGATACTTCCCCAATCCTGACTTTCTGTCCCACCTGCTCCTGGCTGAATGGTGATAATCGCATTTGCTCCATCATGCTCTCCACTTAGCATTACCTCAATCTCTACCTTTTTGATCACCCCCTCAAGCTTGGAGCTCTCAGAAAAGAGCTGTTCTTTTAGCCCTTCATCTTCTTGAGCGATTTCAAACAACTCTTTGGCATCATCCAACATTCCTCTTGCATTCTCATAAGTTTCAAGAAGTCGTGTAAGTCTTGATTTTTCTTTCCCCACCTCTCCTGCTTTTTTTGCATCATTCCAAAAGCTTGGGTCTTGCTGAATTGCTTCAATTTCTTCAAGCTGAAATTTGATTTCATCAGGTTTGATGATTTTGGCGATATTGTTGCATTTGTTATCAAGTTCTTTTAGAAGTTCAGAGTATTCGTAATTATCCATAAGATTCCTAATTTTTGATTTTTAGGAATTCTAGCAAAAGATAAAGTTTCTTTATGTCCCACCCCCTTATTCTTTTAGACAAATTCTCTCTTGATTTTCTCCACCCAAGCTTTGATTCGCTCCATTGTAAGCTCACTTTGATTTTCCTCATCAATCGCTAAGCCCAAAAACTCATCACCATCTAATGCTTGACTTTCCTCAAAGACATAACCCTCTTTGCTCACTCTTCCTACGACTTTTGCGCTTTTTACCTTTTGGTGCAAATGATAAATGCTCTCAACAAAAGTATCTCCATAGCTATCTCCATCACCCACTCCCACAAGTGCCACAACCTTGGAGCTAAAATCACCCTCGCTTAGTTCTTTAAACATCTTCTCCCAATCATCTTGCAAATCCCCACTGCCATAAGTCGCACTTGCCAAGATGAGATTATCAAAGCTTAAAATTTTCTCTTTATCCACACTTGCTACATCAAACACTTCTGCATCACTTCCAAGCTCTTGGGCAATGACTTTGCAAACTTCTTGAGTGTTTCCACTTTCGCTACCATAAAAAATTCCTACTTTTTTCATTTGTTTTCCTTTTGATTTTAATTTTTGTGAGAGGTGATATATCTAAAAACACATTATTTTTTTGTTTATTTTTTGTAAAATAATATGTATACATATTAAATAAGGAGTAAAAATGAAAAAGTTATTATCAATTGCAGTGAGTGCAATGGTTCTTGCAAGTGTCGGAGTAGCTGAAATCAAAGATAGTGCAACCCCTCCTAAAGAGATTTTAGCCCTATTGCACGACCATACCCCACTAGCCCCTACTCAAATGTTTGACAATCTCTATTGCATTGGGACAAAAAGCGTGGTGGCTTGGGCTTTGAAAACAAGTGAGGGAATCGTGCTGATTGATAGTATGTGGGATGATGAGGATGCAAAATTGATTGAAAAAGGTTTGAAACTCTATGGACTTGATGCCAAAGACATTAAGCTTATCATCATCACGCACGGACACGGCGATCACTATGGCGGAGCAAACTATCTAGCCAAAAAATATGGTGCAAAAGTGCTGATGAGTAAAAAAGATGCAGAGTTTATGCTCTCTTACAATGTCGGTCCCAACGCCCCACAATACCCCAAACCAAAGGTAGATCAATATGTGGGTGATGGAGAGAAGATCACGCTAGGAGATACACAAATCATCTCAGTAGAAACACCAGGGCATACTGTTGGAGGGATTTCGCTCATTTTCCCTATCAAATATCAAGGCAAGAGCTATGAGGCGATGCTGTGGGGAGGCACAGGGATCCCTAATGATAAGAGCTTGCAAAAGGCGTATAGAGCCTCGCTTGATAAGTTTGAGAAATATGCCAAAGAATACAATGTGAGCGTAGAACTCACCGCACATTTGTTCCAAGATAATGGCTACTCAAGGCTTAAATCTGTATATAATGGGAGTTTTAAAGGCACTCATCCTTTCATCGTAGGCAAGGAGAAAATTCAAGATTTTTTCACAACTTACAAAAAAATGGTGGATGAGAAGCTCAAAAGCTAGGAAAAAGAATGCAAACAATTGGATATGAGATTTGTCAGAGTGCAAGAAAAGTTTATCAACATTTAGATAATTTGTTTAGTGAGTTTGATGTAACGCCTGAGCAGTGGGTGATTATCAAATGTTTGCTTCAGAAAGAGGGAATCTCTCAAAAAGAGCTTTCAATCGCTGTGAAAAAAGATCAAAACACCACAAAAGCAATTGTTGATAAACTCACGGACAAAGGTTATATCCACAGAGTGGGAAACCCTATGGATAGAAGGGCTTTTATCCTCACTCTCACACCCAAAGCCAAAGAGATTGCCCAAAACTAGCAAAGCTTGATTCTCAAATGATAGAAACGCTCAAGAGTGGGATTAGTGAGGGGGAGCTAGAGAGTTTTTATCAAACGCTTAAAAAAATTCAAGAAAATCTTAGACTTGATTAGAGCGGATAATCTCTTTGAGCGAGATTTGGGGGTGGCGATAACGCTCTTTGCTTTTCTCTCCTTTGAGTCTGATTGAGTGGGTGGGGCAGTGGTGCGTGCAAGCAAGGCAAAAGATGCAATGGTCTTGATAGATAGGTTTGGGAGTGGAGGGGAGAATATTATCCACAGGGCAAACTTGGGAGCAGACATTGCAGTTGATACAAGAATCCTCTATGCTAAATTGCTTGTGATTGGCAACAAATTTGGAGCAATAAAAATAAGTGAGTTGCGAGAGGTATTTGTAAAAAACGTTACTTTTTGCTCTATAAACTCTCCTCTCTTTGATGTCTTGTAAAATCTCTTCAAGTCTCTCTTGTGTGTGCTTGGAGGGGAGTTTTTTCTCTTGCTCTTTCATATCCCAAAATTTTAGATAATTATCCATCATTGCAATTTTGTTGAGGTAATCAAGCCTAAGCCCTTGCTTTTGCATAAAACTTGCGTATTCATCTAGCGCTCCCAAAGTCGATCCACCACAAGTAAAAAGCGTGAAAAGGTATTTGCACTCTAGCTTGGCTTGGGAGAGAAAAAGTCTTGTAAGAAGTGGGGTGGAGAAATTGTGAGTGGGCGTGATGATACCGATCACTTCATCGCTAAAATCAAACTTTTTCTCTCTTAAAACTTTAGGGATAGAATAAAGCGTGGCATTTAAGCTATCTTGCAGGGCTTTTGCGATGTAGAGGGAATTTCCCGTAGAAGTAAAGTAAAAAATAATCATAAGCTATACCTTTGTTTAATTATCTCTACAATCCTCACAAATCCCGCAGGTTCTCTCTCAAAGATTTGGGTTTGGAAGTTTAGGACTCTTTGCTTTTTGGCATCAAAGGAACTTAGGATTTTTTGAGTATGCTCTAAGACTTCAGATGAGCTTTTGGCGTGAATCATCAGATGATTTTGCATCAAATACATATCGTGAAAGAGTAAAAGAGAGCGAGTGGAGATGGTTGGGATTCCAAGATAACAGCTCTCTAGATTCATCGTCCCTCCCCCACCGATGAGTAAGTCAATATAGGGGTAAAACTCCTTTGGCTCTAGTTTTTGCTCTAAAATATAGACATTTTTACTTCCCAAAAATTTCTCTTTGAGCTCAGCTGAATCATATCTTGGCATAACCACGATATTTGCCTCAACGCTCTTGGAGAGCAAAACAATGCTTTCATAGATGATAGGGAGCTTTTCTTTGACATAGTGGGCTTTGTATTCCTCTTCACGCACTAGGATTGTGGGAAGTGAGGGGTTGGCATTGATTTTTGCCCTAAAATCCTCTCCTGCCCTCATCCCTCTAAGCCACAATGCCACATCGATGAAGTCATAAGGAATGACATTTTCCATCTTTAATCCCATTGCTTCATAACACTCACTTGGCACGACAAAGGGGCGGAAAACAAGGTGGCTGAGAGGAAGTGTGAGACGTGAGAGGATAGTGATGAGATCAAGGCTGAAGTGATGCCCTGCAATGGGCGTGTCAGCGAAATTGATTACAGGGATTCCTAGCCCATAGGCACACTGCACTCCCTCCACACTTGCTCCTGTGATAAAAAGTGAGGGGGTTTTGCCAACTTTTTCAAAAAGCTTGATAAAGCCCTCTTGGCGGTGCATTCTTGCCTGAAGTTTACCTAGCTTACTGCTCCCTCCATACTCTCCGATTTTATGTGCTTCAATCCCAAAGAGATCTAAGAGTTTATGACACTCACTATACCCCTCACTTGCCCTTGTGGTGATAAGTAGGGGGCTGAGTTTTTGAAGCAGGGGAATCATTTCTTTGAAAAAAAGCACATATTTTGGGTCGGTGATGTCTAGCCAAATCATTTTCTCTCTCCTAGTAGGTTTTGGATGATTTCTAAGATTTTAACTTGATTGCTTGAGAGATTGAGTTTTTCACTTGCAATTGAGGCGTTTTGTTTGTAGGTCTGAATCTCCTCAAGGCTTAAAGAATTGATAGATTCAATGATTGAGTGAGTGGAGAAGTCTTTGGAGCATTTGCCAAGAGAGTATTGCTCTATCATTGGTTTAAGGGAGGGCAAAGGCGTAGTAAGTAGGGCAAGTCGTGCCTGAATGTATTCAAAAAATTTATTAGGAAGTGCGTGGGTGTTGTTAAATCCATTAGGCTTGAGAGTGATGAGCCCTACATCAAACTCAGAGGTAAAAGGGATAATCTCCTCTAGCCTTACAGGAGGGTGTAAAGTGAGATTTGGAATCTTTTGTGCCTTATTTTTGAACTCTTGCAAAAAGCTAGGATGATTGCTTAAAACCATTAAATTCATCTCAATCCCTTCTCTTAAATGACTTGCGATTTCTAAGAGATTTTCACTCTCTCGATCAGCGCTAATGAGTCCGTGATAAATCAGGCGGATTTTTTCATTTTTGCTTGGGGTTAGGGGGAAGTAGGGAGGAAGTGAGAGAAAAAGGGTGCAATCTAGCCCATAGACCTCTTTGTATTTTTTTGCTATCCCCTCACTTACAGTCAGTGCAAAATCCACTTTTGGCAAAAAGGTGGCGCAAAGATATTCAAAAAATACTCCAAAGCTTTTAAGCCATTTGGGATCATTCTCATACTCCAAAGGATAAAACTCTCTTAAATCAATCATCACCTTGCTTTTGGGGTTTTGCTCTTTGTGGAGAAGAGCAAAGGGAAGAAGCGTGATGTCCTCAACAATGAGGAGTGAGAGTGAGGGGGTGCTAAGAAGTTTCTCTTTTAAAATCTCTCGCTCTTTTGTATAAAGTAAAAAATCAAAGTTTTTATTTAGACACGCTTGAAAAATAGCTTCATTCTCTTCAGGGGTTCTTTGAGATGAGCTTTTGGCAGAGGGGAAAGAAAAGATATTTAACCCCTCTTTACCCTCACACTCTCTCCCATAGATAAAAAGTGTGTAATGCTCCTTTAGCATCTCAATGAGCCGTGCAGGGCGTGGTTTGCTAAAAGGGTTGCTATCACATAAGATTGCAATATGATTCATTACTTCCTCCAAAACAAAAACTAGATTTTAAATAATCGGCATTTTGAAGTCAATAGGGGATTTACATTGTGTAACTCCTTT
>DSTMD04001__coassemble_700_pt1 | contig 13065 bp, 11 predicted proteins | sample DSTMD04001__metabat2_low_PE_002 | metagenome-assembled genome bin DSTMD04001 | reverse complement strand
CACCCTAGAATAGAGGAAATAGAAAAACTTGAGGTTTTACTCAAAGCCGCATTTTGTGCGCCTCGCAAAAAGCTAGAAAAAAATCTAGCAAATTTCTATCCCAAGCAAGAAGTTGAGGAGATTTTTTCACATCTAGGCATAGATAAAAATCTAAGACCTCATCAAGTCAGCACTACGCTCTATCACCAAATTTTAGAATATGAGGAAAAATATGGAAAACAACGAACAAAAGAATATGCCGCACCACAATAGGGAGCAAGGAAGAGAGCGTCGAGCAAACAATAATGCTCCTAGAGAAAACAATAAAGAGGGAAAAAACGATCAAAACAAAGAGCAAAGACGCCCTCAAAATCGTCGCTGGAATGGCAAAAATAATCACGCTCACAACAATAAACCAAAAGAAGAAGGTGAAAACCTTGAGGGTGTAAGAGAGATTAAAAGTGTCAATGAAAAAGGCAATCTCAATCTCCACAGAGAACTCAAACGCAATGTAGATAACAACACAAGGATTCAGAAAGGAAGTCTAAATCCTCACTACAAGCTCAACCTCAACACAAAAGCAAAAGTGAGAATCACTCCCTTAGGTGGTCTTGGAGAGATTGGGGGGAATATGACAGTGATTGAGACTGAAAAGTCTGCAATCATCATCGATGTAGGGATGAGCTTCCCTGATGAGAGTATGCCAGGGGTAGATATCCTAGTGCCTGATTTTAGCTACTTGCAAACTATCAAAGACAAGATTGAAGCAGTGATCATCACTCATGCACATGAGGATCACATCGGAGCCGTTCCTTATCTCTACAAAGTTATGCAATTCCCACTTTATGGAACACCGTTGCCTCTAGGAATGATTAGTGCGAAGTTTGATGAGCATGGGCTAAAAAAATATCGCTCACTCTTTAGAAGTGTAGAGAAGCGAAAGCCCATCAAAATCGGAGAATTTGAAATCGAGTGGATTCATATCACTCACTCAGTGATTGATGCCTCTGCTTTGGCAATCCGCACAGAAGCAGGGGTGATTCTTCACACAGGAGATTTTAAAATCGATCATACCCCTGTTGATGGGCTTCCCACAGATTTGCACCGATTGGCTCATTATGGAGAAGAGGGGGTAATGGTGCTTCTAAGTGATAGTACAAACTCTCACAAAAGTGGCGTAACACCAAGCGAGTCAGTGGTAGGACCGACATTTGATGCACTTTTCAAACAAGCTGAGGGCAGGGTGATTATGAGTACATTTAGCTCAAATATTCACCGAGTTTATCAAGCCATCAACTATGCAATCAAATACAATCGAAAAGTCGCTGTCATTGGAAGATCAATGGAGAAAAACCTAGAAATCGCAAGAGAGCTAGGCTATATCAATATCCCTCAAGGAATCTTCATCGAAGCTCATGAAGTAGAAAAATATCCTGATGAAGAAGTGCTAATCGTTACCACAGGATCACAAGGGGAGACTATGAGTGCACTCTATCGTATGGCAACAGATGAGCATCGCCATATCAAAATGAAACCAAGCGATCTTGTTATCATCTCTGCCAAAGCCATCCCAGGCAATGAGGGTTCAGTCTCTGCTGTGATTAATTTCTTGCAAAAGAGTGGAGCAAGAGTGGTGTATCAAGACTTTAGCGAGATTCATGTCAGCGGACACGCCGCCCAAGAGGAGCAAAAGCTTATGCTTCGCCTCATCAAACCAAAATTCTTCCTCCCAGTCCATGGAGAATACAATCACATTACAAAGCACAAAGAAACAGCTATGAAGTGCGGTGTGCCTGAGAAAAATATCTATCTTATGGAAGATGGCGATCAAATCGAGGTCAATCCAAACTATATCCGCAAGGTTCGCTCTGTAAAAACTGGAAAAGTTTTCATCGATAATCAAGCTGATAGACAGATTGATTACAACACAATCCTAGATCGCCAAAACCTTGCAAGTGATGGGATCCTCACTCTAAGTGCGAAAGTAAATAGAAAAAATATGGATTTTGATGGAGAGGTGAGGATCGCAAGTTTTGGACTAACAAATCCACGAGATGAAAAAGCTCTAAGCAAAGAAGTAATCGATACTCTCACTTTGATGCTCAAAGCATTCAAAAAAGATTTCAATGCCAAAAATATTGAAATTGAGGCGAGAAATATCCTCAAAAAACTGCTTTTCAAGCGTTACAAAAAATATCCTCTCCTCTCGCTTTCTTTCTTTATGGATTAAATGATGTTAGAGATTGCAAAAAAAGTCTTAAGAGATGAGGCAGAGGCACTCATCAAAGCGAGTGAGAGAATTGATGAGAGAGAGTTAAGAGGGATTGTAGATTCTATTCTTTCTTTGAAAGGAAAATTCATCGTGATGGGTGTGGGCAAAAGTGGGCATATCGGAGCTAAGATTGCTGCCACTTTGGCAAGTACAGGCACTCCTAGTTTTTTCATCCACCCAACAGAAGCACTTCATGGGGATTTGGGGATGATTGAAAAAGAAGATATGGTTTTAGCCATTAGTTTTAGTGGAGAGAGCGATGAGCTAAAAATGGTTCTTCCTCACATCAAGAGAATCGGAGCCAAAATCATCACAATGACAAAAAACCCCAAAAGCTCAGTTTCACTCCTTGGGGATTATTTCTTAAGCCTTGAGATTGAGAAAGAAGCTTGTCCTCTTAATACCGCTCCTACAACTTCTACAACTCTCACTCTAGCCCTTGGGGATATGCTAGCAGTATGTTTGATAAAAGAGAGAAATTTCACTCATCAAGACTTTGCATCCTTTCACCCAGGAGGAGCACTAGGGAAAAGACTTTTTGTAAAAATCAAAGACTTGATGCAAAGAGACAATCTCCCCTTTATCGATACCAAACTCTCCCTCAAAGACGCAATCATCACAATGAGTGAAGCAAGGCTTGGCAGTGCGATTGTGGTAGAGAATGGCAAACTTGTAGGAGTGTTAAGTGATGGGGATTTAAGAAGAGCGATGATGAGAAGTGATTTTGACTTTGAGCGTCCAGCAGTGGATTTTGCAACACTTCATCCTAGGGTATGTGAGGATGAAAATCTTTTGGCTTATGAGGCACTTAAGATTATGGAAGAAAATAAGATTCAGCTTCTACTTATCACGGATAAGGAAAAAAGAGTTTTGGGCGTTTTACATCTTCACACACTCATTGAGGCAGGGATCAAATGACAATCGATCCTTTGCTTGCACGAATCGATCAAATCTATACAGAAATAGAAGTGGCAAGAGAAGAGCTTCAAATCGCTCTAAATCTTGCTTCTCTCTCAATGCAAGACTATATCCTCATCAAACGAGGCTCAAAAGATATACCAGAGGGTCTGAGTATTTGGGCTTTTGAGGAGATTAACACTTCTGCAGACAAACTCAAAAATGCTCTTGAGAAGCTTAATAAACTTAGAAAAGAGTTTTTTGTGGTGTGATCCTCTATAATGGAGGTCTTATCCTAAAACTATGTATAAAAAGATAGAGTTTTTTATTACTCTCAAAAAATAAAGTGATATTCTTGTTTGATTTGTTAAAACAATCAATTCTTACAAATAAAACATTTTGTCTAGTGTAAATGATCATAAACATTTACACTAGAATTTTAATAATAGAAAAGTTAGATATTTTTAGAATACATACTTATATCCAATATCAAAACTTGTTTTTATAAGACAAGAAGCATTAGAATATATCCAATTATTTCCTGCGATAAGAATGGGGATTTTAGCAGTGAAATCTACACGATGATTTTCTGCAAAAAGTGTCGATAAACCTATCCGTCCATTGATTCCATAAGAATGGATATTTCTAAAGCTTTCATATATATTTGCATTATAGTTATCATATCTTCCGCTAAGAAAATAGTGGTATTCTCCCTCAACTCCTCCAAAAACTCCTACACTATATGCACCATTGTTCCAAAAATTAAGAATAGCATCAATGGAAAGTCCAAAATCTAAGAAATTGTACTCCTCAATGATACTTGATATTGCTGTTCCATAAGATTGTTGACTCCTAAATTCTGTTGTTTGAGAAACTGTCGTATATCCTATACTTGCACCCCAACGAAAACCTAAATAGTTATCAAGATAAAAATTTTCTGTTCCAAAATTAATATTTGTATTAAATCCCATAAATGGTTCCATTTTTACAGAACCTTTTTCATCAGATTTACTAAAAGTTTTGAACATATATTTCAAATCTTGAATTTCTACATTTCCATAATACATCCCCTTTCCTCTTCCATAACTCATTGCCCCTGTATATCCTAGATCAAATCCCAGATAAAATCTTGCTTCAACAACACTTCCACAAATTAAAGACGCCAAAGCGAAACTTACTAATTTTTTTTTCATTTCTACTCCATATATTTAATATAAAGATTTATTTTAATAATATTCAATAGAAGTCAAAATAAAAAGGCTTTATATATCGAAAAAGTTATAATAATTGTTACCAAAAGTATCTTTTGGCTTAGTATAAGTATATTATTCAATTTCAGAAAAAATTTAGAGAAATACTAGAGTATTTTGTCTTGATTTGGTTTTCACTGGCAAATTTAAAAAATATTTTTCTAAAAAGAGAGGAGTTAATCCTCCTCCACAAAATTTTTAAATCTCAATACAAAAACCCAAACAACCATAAAAGAATCTTCCTTATATGATCTGTTCTTGCTTGATCACTGATGATGAAAGAATTGGGGAGATCCTTGATTTGCGTAAAATCCTTACTCTTTCCTCCAATTTCAAAGATATATTGATTATCCATGATAAAATCCCCCTTGTGATGGATTTGGATTTTATGTTTAGGGATGATTTGATTGACAAAAAAAGTCTCTCTTACATTACCAATTTTAGGATTTTTATACACATACATTAGATTTGTGTTATTCATATAAATCTTTGCGGGTTTTGCCATTTTGGCTAGACCATTGCACTGCATATCCACTAACCAAATGAGTTTGGCATCATCAAGATAACTTAGATAATCATAGAGTTTCACTCGACTAATTTCTGCAAGAGTTGAAATCTTTGTGTAATTGACTTCAAATGGTTCGCTCTCACAAATCACTTCCAAAAGTTTTTTGAGCTTGTAGGTATAGCGTTGCTCAATAAGATTTAAGCTTGTAAGATCAATATCAATGCTTAGATTGATCGTATTTAACAAGCTCTCAAAATACGAATTTTTCTTACTAAAATAAAAGGGATAATACCCAAAGCGTAAATAATCCTCAAAGTCTTTATTTTTGATCTTAAATTCTCTAATGATATCTTGATGATTTTCTAGAATTTCTTGGAGAGTATAAGTTTTGAAAGGCTTTTTATAAGAGAGTTCCAAAAATTCTCTTAGACTTAACCCTTCCAGCTCAAAAACACTCACTCGCCTTGAAAGATCACTTTTTGCATTGAGAATACTCATTGCACAAGAACCTGTAAAAAGCACTTTTAAATCACTCAAATCATAAATCATCTTAAGATGAGAAGCAAAATCATTATATTTATGCACTTCATCTAAAAGTAGATATTCTCCCCCTTTCTCTGCAAAGTCAAAAGCAAATTCACTCAGATTTATAGAACTTAAAAAAGGATAATCTAAACTCAAATACAAGCATTTTTTTCTTGCCTTTTTTAAATCCAAAAGCCTCTGGAAAAGCATTGTTGTTTTTCCTACCCCTCTTGCTCCCACAATTCCAATAAGCTTTTCTTCAAAATCAATTTCTTTAAACAAATAACGCTGATAATTTTCTTTGAAAGTTTTTAGGAATCTTTCTTGATATTTCTCAATCATTTCTTGCAAATCTAACATTTTATTTCCTAGTGTAAATGTTTATAGCCATTTACACTAGAGAGTTTTTCTCAATACTCCTCTACATCCTCAAAAGCTTTGAGCCAATGGGCTAAAGTCGTCCCACTCTCAACAATATAAGTTCTAAGCCCTAGCTCACTTTTCCACCAATTAGAAGTATTGTAGTAAGGGTTTGGCACTCCGATGATGTAAAGCTTGGTATCTAATCCCTCTTGTTTAAACACACTCTTAAATGTATCATACGCTCTTGAAGTATGAAAGCTATCTGTGAGGATCAAAACTTCATGGAGGTTATTTTCTTTGGCAAATCTCACAAAATCTCTAGCTTCCTCTAGCGTGCTTGTCGCACCATTTCTAGGGTTTTGCACCACTTCATAAGGGATTTTTAGAGAGCTAAGCACCAAAGAAAGCTTTTCAAACTCGCTTTGAAGCAGTCTATTATAAGTTTGGATATGGTTTTTGGGCTGAGTGATATAGATCTTTTTGACAATCTCGCTTTTATATAAGGCAATCGCACCATTAAGTCGAATCAGTGGATTCCCTCCTAAGATGAGTGCTCCCTCATAGCTGTAAGTAAAATTTTGCTTTTGAATTGGAGAAAATAAAAACTTATTGCCCTCAAAAACTTCAAGAATCTGCTCTTTTACTACTTCTTTTTCAAAAGCTTTTGCATAAGAGCTTAGCAAACTCTCTTTATATACATACCCCACAAAACACACAAGAAATAAGCTTTTTCATACACTGATCTTTGCTCCTACAATGCAATCATTTAAAATTTGAGGTTTTTTAATGCTTAGAGTGAAATGAATGATAGAGGGAAAATAAGAATTGATTTTCATTTTTAAATCTTGCAAAGCTTCTTCAAGTAGCCCATAAGTGTTGTTCTCAAACTCGAATTTCAAAAACTCTACAATCTCAACATAGTTTAGATACTCTCCCTTATACTCATAACTAAACTCTCCATCAATGATAATGTTCTGCTTTTTTTCTCTCTCTTGAGGTAAAATCCCAATGATTGCTTGAAGTGAGAGATTTTGAATAAGTAGTGTCATTAAAAAATCCTTTTTTCCTCTCTTTTGATTAGACGGACAATATTTGGAATATGCGTATAAAGAATCAACGCACCAATAAGAAGCACAGGGGCGTGAGAGTGGATTTGTAAGTTAATATTGATACACTCTGGCAAAGAAAAGATAGAGGGGATAACAAAAGTAAGCACGATCCCACTTAAAACGCCAATGAGTGAAGAGAGTGAAGAGATTTTAAACACTTTTCCTACGATAAACCACACTATAAGTCCTATGCTTCCCTCAACTGGCATTAGCAAAAAAACTGAGCCAATCGAAGTGGCAACGCCTTTCCCTCCTGAGAAGTTGAGAAATGGGCTATAACAATGTCCGATAACTGAAAGCAAGGCAATCATCCATTGTGTGTCATAGCTTAGCCCAAAAATCTTTGCCAAAGCTACGACAATCATTCCCTTTGTCGCATCAAGGAGGATTGTAAGGATTGAGTAGAATTTTGCTTTGCTTGGATCAACTTCTTTTATCGCTCGATAGACATTTGTCGCTCCAATGCTTCCTGAGCCAATCTCTCGTAAATTGATTCCATACACGCTTTTGCAGATAAGCAGTCCAAAGGGAATCCCACCCATAACATAAGCCAAAATATAAAAAATCACATTGATATTGCTTAAAATTTCAAACATAAAAATCCTCCTCTTTATCGTTAATCGCCCAAATCAAAATAATAAACCAGGAAATGATAGTCCAACCTAAAAAGAGATTAACTAAAAAAATTTTTCCTCTATTTCTAGATTTCTTAGAGTATGCAATCTTTGTAGGTAAAAAGAAAATAAAAAAGAAAATCAAGATAATAACAAAGAAAAAAACGTATGAAAATAATAATGATTCCATTTTAATCTTTCTTACTCAATGCCCACGCTAAAGACACAACCCAAAAGATAAAAGTCCAACCCAAAAAAAGATTTAGCACCAAGATTCCAAAGCGACTGCTATGTTTTCTTACAAAGCCAATCACACAAGGCACAAAATACAAAAGTGCAAAAACCCACGCCAAAGCAGGGCTTGAAACACTATAAAAAAATTCCACTTAGATATCCAAATGCTTCACATTTTTGGCGTTTTCTTGGATATAAGCCCTTCTTGGCTCAACCTCATCACCCATAAAGAGTGTGAAAATCTCATCTGCACTCTCAATATCCTCTAGTTTTACACGCAAAAGTGTGCGATTTTGTGGAGTCATTGTCGTCTCCCAAAGTTGCTCTGGGTTCATCTCTCCAAGACCCTTATATCGCTGGATATACGCTCCTTTTTTCGCACTCTCCTCAATGCTCTCTAACACTTCTAGCAAGTCTTTATTTTGCAAAAATGCTAAATCTCTCTCTTGGATTTTGCTATAGATATAATAAGCCTCTTCAAAGTATTTATCTGTAAATAAATCTTCATTTAATACAAGCTCTACAAGTCCTGCTTTGGTTTGCACATAGAATAAGATTTCATTCTCACTTACGATTTTATTGAGGATATTGCACTCTATGCTTCCTAAATACTCCTCAATCTTCTCACTCAAAGCTGAAAACTCTAGCCCCACATAATCACGATTTTCAATCAAAAATCTAATCACTTCAATCATTGAATAGCGTTTTTCAAGCTCTTTTAACACACTGCGATAAGCTGAGATAAATTTGAGAATCTCAAGTAATTCTTTGTTTCCAATGCCCTCAAAGCTAAAGTTTTCAATCCCATTTTCAATAAGATACTCACTCAAAGCTCTTTCATCTTTGAGATAAATCTCTTTTTTGCCCTTCTTGAAGCGATAGAGTGGTGGTTGAGCGATATAGATATGCCCATTTTCAATCAATGGTCTTAAATAGCGATAGAAAAATGTCATCAAAAGCGTTTGAATATGGCTACCATCTACATCAGCATCAGTCATAATGATGATTTTGTGATAGCGTAATCTCTCTAGACTAAACTCTTCACCAATCCCACAACCAAAGGCTGTAATCATATTTTTGATTTCTTCACTTTTTAGAATCTTATCAAGGCGAGATTTCTCAACATTGAGGATTTTTCCTCTAAGTGGCAAGATGGCTTGATAAGCTCTATCTCTTCCTTGCTTTGCAGATCCACCCGCACTATCTCCCTCTACGAGATAGATTTCTGATTCACTTGGATCTTTGCTTTGACAATCAGCTAATTTCCCTGGCAAAGTCCCCACAGATAGCGTTTCTTTCTTGCGTGTAAGCTCTCTTGCTTTCTTAGCTGCCTCTCTCCCACGAGCTGCTAAAAGCGCTTTTTGCATAATAGCTTTGGCTTGAATAGGGTTTTCTTCAAAGAATTTCACAAGCTTTTCATAAGTAAGCTTTTGGATGATTGGCTTAACAAATGAGCTTCCAAGTTTTCCTTTGGTTTGTCCCTCAAATTGAGGTTCCATTACCTTTGTAGAGATGATTGCAACAAGCCCCTCTCTAACATCATCACCTGTTACTTTTGAGTCTTTCTCTCTAGCATTGGCATTGGCTTCAATATAGTTGATAATCGCTCGGCTTAATCCTGCTCTAAATCCTGCCTCGTGTGTTCCACCATCAGGGGTGCGGATATTATTTACAAAGCTAAGAACTTTTTCATCATAGCCTTCATTATAAGCTAGGGCAATCTCAGCCTCAAGCTCTTCATCACTTACTTCAAAGCTAATGATTTCAGAGAGAAGTGGCTTTTTGTTGATATCCTCAACAAATTGCTTCAGTCCCCCCTTAAAGTGATATTTCTCTCTTTTTCCTGTTTTCTCATCAGTAAAAGAAATTGTGATATTGTGATTGAGATATGCCATTTCTTTGAAGCGTTTAATCAAAATCTCACTATCAAACTCTAGCACCTCCATTACTTCACCATCAGGGAAAAACTCAATGGTTGTCCCATGCTCTTTTGTCTTTCCAATGATCTCTAATGCAGTTGTAGGGATCCCTTTTTCAAATTCTTGGCGATAGATATTTCCATCACGCTTGATTGTCATAATAAGCTTGCGTGAAAGAGCATTGACGACACTCACTCCAACTCCGTGCAAACCACCTGAGACTTTGTAAGTATCTTTATCAAATTTTCCTCCAGCATGCAATACTGTAAGAACCACAGTAGCAGCAGGGAGATTTTCTGTTGGGTGCATATCTACTGGGATTCCACGACCATTATCCTCAATAATCGCACTTCCCTCACTTGTAAGCGTAATAGAGATTGCATTACAATGTCCTGCCATCGCCTCATCAATTGAGTTATCCACCACTTCATAGACCATGTGATGAAGCCCATTGATGTTGGTATCCCCAATATACATTCCAGGGCGTTTTCTTACAGCTTCAAGTCCTTTGAGGACTTTGATATTTCCTGCTCCGTAGTCTTTGACTTCGCTCATTTTTTACTCCGTTTTATAAGCTAATTGGCATAACAATGGTTGAGAAGTTTTTGTCTTTGATCATAAAAGGCAGATTGACTTCTCCGATACAAAACTCAAAAGTTTCACTATCAATTTGCCCCAAGAAATCCAAAATACTCTTCAAACTCGCAGCAATTTGGATTGATTCTGAGATAGAAATATCTGCCTCAATTCTATCTTCAGCATGAGAATTTCCATTTCCAAAGCTTTCAAAAACAATCTCATTTTGACTAAAAGTAATTTTGACATCTTGAGAGAGAGATTGGATCATTCTAAGTGAAGCCATCATTTTGCTTTTATTGAGTGTAAAAGTATGCTTGAAAGCCTTTGGAATGATTCTTTCATAATCAGGGAATCTTCCATTAGTGAGCTTTGTAAAGAATGAATAGTTTTCTGTTACAAGGATAAGTTGGCTCTCGTTATAGTAGATTTGAAAATCATTAGAAAAGAGTTTTGAAATCTCAAGCAATGCTCTTTTTGGAATGATAATTGAGAGAGTAGAAATAGATTGAGTTTCCATTTTTACAAGTGCAAGGCGTTTGGTATCTGTTGCAACAAAATTGATGACATATTCTTTGATATCAAGATTTGCACCATTGAGCTCCATTTTTGTATTATTGTTTGCTACTGCTGGAGAGATTTTTTTGATAGCCTCAATGAAATTTGTTGTAGGAATGTTGATTTTATTTTCTTCAGAGTAAAGAGGGAATCTAGGGAATTCTTCTGAGTTAAACATAGGAAGCTTGAAACTTGCTCTTCCTTGTTTGATGATGAGTTCTTCATCTTTTGTTTCAAAGGTAATTTCCTTATCGTCTTTGAGTTGCTTGATAATCCCTAAAATTTCTTTTCCATTGACAGTTCCTTCTCCTTCTTCTTGGATAGAAGTAACATTAATCAGAGATTCAATTCCCATTTCAAAATCAGTCGCTCTAAGTAAAAGTTGATTGTCTTGGATTCTAAAGAGAATGTGTGAAGTGATGTTGCTTTGATCTCTTTTGTCTAGGAAGGCTTGAAAATTGTTGAGAATATTTTCAAGAGGGGTTTTATAAATTTGTATTTTCATTGTTACTCCTCAAAGGTATAGATATAAAAAAGAGTGGAAGAAGTTGTAGAGTGATGTGAAATGTGAAACAACCCTCTCCAAAGCCCTTTTTTTGGGATAATCTCAATGTGAAAAACTCATAATTGTTTTTTCACATTTTTTCACACTCAAATTGTATCTAAAAATCCCTATATCAAGAGAGTTTATCATCTTGCTCTTCTTGAATTTGGTTTTTTATATCGTTAATGATTGTTTTGAGTGCTTCAGAACCCTCAATTTCTTCTTCCATTTTTTTCTGTGCTTTTGAAACAGCACTGTGATCTTTCATATTGAGTTCTTTTGCAAGAGCTGACATCGAGTTTGGAATAAGTTCTCTTGCGAGGAAAATCACATAGCGTCTTGCATTTGCAATGTTTTTTGTTCGAGTTTTACTGCGGATTTCAGAAGGTTTGATATTGAGAAATCGAGCGACTTTATTGATGATATTTTCAAGTGTGATATTTTTGTTATTGACATTTGTATTGTTTCTAACAGCATTTTCAACCATTTTGTATGAAATTTCTACCCCCATAATATTTGCCATTGCATTCAACCATGTCAAAGCCCCTTCAATCTGTCGCACATTACTCACATTTGTAGCTAGGAAATTTATGCTTTCCTCATCGATATTGATGTGATTGATTTGGCATTTTTGTTTCACAATCGCAATTTTTAATTCAATTTCTGGAGGAATGATTTCTACACACATTCCCCCCTCAAATCGACTTTTTAGCCTATCTTCAAGTCCGATAATCTTTCTTGGAGGCTTATCACTTGTCATCACGATTTGTTTTTGATTGTTACGCAATTCATTAAAAGTGTGGAAAAACTCCTCTTGCAAGCGTTCTTTTCCACTAATGAGCTGGATATCATCAATAAGAAAATAATCACATTGGCGGTATTTTTCTCGGAATCTATCCATAGTGTTGTTGTTGATTCGATTTAAAAACTCATTGAGGAACTGCTCAGAATTTACATAGATAACGACTTTGCCTTGTTTTTGTGCTTCATTTCCTATGGCGTTGAGAAGATGAGTTTTTCCAAGTCCAGTATTTCCATAAATCAATACAGGATTGAAATGTTTGGCTTGGTTTTGAGATACATTTTTGGCTATATCAAATGCAATTTTATTGCTATCTCCTCTCACAAAAGAATTGAATGTCAAATCAGGATTGAATAATGATTGGATGCGAGTTACTTTGGTAATTTCTTGAGATGAGTTATTCACATCTTGCTTTTGGGTTTGTGTGAAAATCTGGATTTTGGGCAGAGTTCCGTGAATATCCTCCCAGAGTGAGGCAATCAGTGAAGCATATTTTGCCTCAATCCAAGAAGCAATGAATCGATTGGGAACTTTGAAAACCAGAAGATCCGATCGTGAGGCTTCTGGGTCGTATTGCATTTGAGAAAAATATCGCTCAAATTCATCAGGTAAAACTTGTAATTTTAGATTCTCAAAAACCGCTTGGATACTCATTTTTTCTCCATCTTCATAAGTTTTCACAATGTGAATAAAAATGTGAATAAGTTATAATTTTGCTTTTTGAAGTGAATTATAAGGTAGTTTTGAATGAATATTATGGGAATTGACCCAGGGAGTAGGAATTGTGGATATTCAATTCTTAGTTATGAAAATTCTAGGATGAAACTACTTGAGGCTGGGCTTATCAAAATCAAAGAGCGAGAACTTCAATCTCAGATTCTAGAATTTGTAGAAGGGATTGATTTGGTACTAAAA
>DSTMD04001__coassemble_694_pt1 | contig 13291 bp, 7 predicted proteins | sample DSTMD04001__metabat2_low_PE_002 | metagenome-assembled genome bin DSTMD04001 | reverse complement strand
GAAGGGTGTTTCAAGAAACATCCTATTCATCCATTGCACATTGCTGACATCCCATGAGTTTAGAGGCTGGTTGAATGGGGACATCTGAAACATACTACACATATACCACACAGAGCTAACATCCCAAGAATCTATGGGGTGATTGAAGTCAGATTTGAGAAACATATTTGACATATCTAGCACATTGCTGACATCCCACTTCTCTATCCCTGAATACTCCCCTCTCTTTGAACCACAAAACAAATTATTCATATCTGTGATAAGGGAGGTATCAATATCTCCTAGATAGATATTTTTATCTTTACAAAGAGCTTTTAACTCTTCTCTATTGGCAGGTTTGTATTTCATCCTTACTCCTCCATAAAAATATTATGGAGAAAGTATAAGGATTTAGTGGGACATTAGGTGTCTTATTTTGAAATGGGGGAGAGGTTACCCCTCATTTTACCCTCGTTCTCCAATGAGGCTTTAAGGACTTCAAGCATTTCTCTTTGGTGTTCTTCAGCTATTGCATAAGTCCATTCCTTTTTGTTATCTTTCTGACTCTCCATTTTTGCATAAGCCAACCACAGCTTTAGACTCTCCACATCGTCTTTATTGATCTTCTTTCGTAAATCAAGAATCTTATCTCCTGTGTCTTGATTACTCAAAGAAGAATTAAAACTCTGTGAAATTAGAGCAAGATTTCCAAAACAATCAATCTTTCTAGTTTTTGCATTTTGCTTGTCTTGCCAATTTCCTTCTGCTTTGCTTTGAGGTTGAATATGCTCAACAGAATTCAGTCCTCTAAAGCGATATTTCTCCCTAATCTGTTCGAATGTTTTCCCATCAATTTTAAAATTCTTTTCCACCACATCTTCGGCAATCCCATCTTTCCACAGATAATATTCAAGTCGATAAAACCAATAGTGAGGTGTTCCTACGCCTTGATTGAGAAACTCAAACTCATCTTCGCCTATTTCATTATTTGATTGTTTTTCTCCTATCAATTCCTGATTTGCAATATCCAATAATTTACTTTCATCCCCATCGTTTGCTTGCCGATATGCCAATTTTGTGTCTAAGCTTTCAAGTTTTCTGACAATATCGATTATAAAATCTTTGATATTGCTATCTTGATCGTCAAACAAAACCTTACAAGCCTTTTGTAGCATATATGTTAGCCAATGATGATAATTTTGCCTCTCTCCTGCCCTTGCTACCCTAAGATAGTTTTGAATCATTACAAGATGTTTAAGATTGTCATTTTTAAGCTCATTACCCTGAAATAATATTCGTCCACTATTACCACCTTTAATATAGTTCCAGTCAATTACATAAGAAGAATCGCTAGCTTTTTGTTTAATCACAAAATAATCAAAAGCAAAACGATAAAGTAAGAGCTGTTGTATAAAATCTTTTGTATTTGACCCTTTTTTCCAAAAATCTTCAACTTCATCATTCTCCCACATTGTTTTTAGCAAATCATCTTTTTTGATAGGCACATTAAAGCTTTGACTATTCTCTAGTGCAAAAAGCTTAAAAATATGGAGTAAAAAAGTAGGGAAGTCAATGATTGAGCGATAGATTGCGTCTTTTGATTTTTCTTCATTTTTTTGAGGCTTACTTTTTTCAATAATGTCAGCAAGTGTCAAATCCGAATTACTATTTTCGGCTATACAAAGATTGTCAATTTTTTTAAATTCCTTTGCAATTTCATAGATTTTCCTTCCTTGAATATCCTGTAATGTTTTTCTAATGGGCTTGCCATTATTCTCCCCAAATGGATTGCCTTGAGAATCTTTTTCTTTGCAAAAGATTTTTCTATCTTCTTCTAACGCAAAAATATATTTATCCATATCGCTACAAAGATCCCAAATCTTGGCATATTTTTGCCATTCACTACTGTCACTATTATTTTTCTTTTCTCCTCTAATAATATTTAAAAGCCTAGATTTAAGTATCTCATGTTTTTCAAGTTGTTTTCCACGATTATTCATCCTCACAAAAAACTGATTGAGATCGGTATCTTTCGCAAGTTCTACAAGAGCAAAGCGAATACCAGTCTCATTATTGCCATATAAACATTGTGCAAAGGAAGCAAGTTTTGGTTTGTGTTTGTCTACACCTTCTTCTTTGGAAATATTTTTCTCAAACCATTCTGCGATTGTTTCCAAGCCTTTTGTAATCTTATGGTGGATATTTGGATTTTTTTTGGACAAGTCTTTAAAGTCTTTATTTTGTTTGCCTATAAAATCCGAAAGCCATTTTTCCTCACTTTCTCTTAGTGGCATTGAGATTCGGATTTGTTTGCCATTTTTTACAAAACCTTCCCAATCCTTGCATCCTTCTGAAGCCAAATAAATACCTATCAAAAAAAGCGTTGTAAGGCGTTGTTGTCCATCAATAAGGATATATCTCCCATTCTCCTCACTTACTACCACATTGCCAATAAAATAAATTTTGTTTTGTAATTCACCCTGCACATTAATACAAGCTTTTTTTACATCCTCAAGCAATGTTTCAATGTGTTCTTTTTCCCACTCATAAAGTCTTTGATATGGAGGGATTTCAAAGAAAAGTCCTTGTGTTGATTTGTTTTCTACAATTTGTTGAATGCTAAAACTCTTTGCACTATTTGCCTGATTATTATTGCTCATTGCTGTTCTCCTTTTTGTATTCTCTGTGAAGGGGAATTTTGTGTTTTTGGTATGAATATTTATAATTTTTATCTTTCTGAACTATATTTAAATATGCCACCCTGCCACCATCGTGTGTTAATTTGGATACATCCCCTTCCTTATCTTTCTCCCCAATAAAAACAAGAAGGCTATATTCCAACTCCTCTTCAAACTCTGCGAAATACACCAAAGGAAGCACTTCTTTGGCATAATCTCTTGCTGTTGCTTGATAAATACTCTCCTTATGGACTCTTATCTCAAACACAGCACGAGCAAGGAGCAAAAGCATATAATCAGCTCTTCCGCAAGGAAACTTATCAAGATAAATCATTGCAGCCATTACATAAAGATTTCTTGCATAGCCAAACCCTGCTCCACCGATTTTTTTCAGCTCTTGATAAAACTCATAATTTTGTAGAGTTTTTAGCAGACTGTCATACTTTTGCAGAAAAATGAAAAAATCCACACCACCTGCAAAACTACTCAAAATCCCCATATTTTGATTGCTTCGATTTGCTCTAGCAAGACTTTTGGGAATCTCTTTGCAAAACTCATCATAGATTTTCATATCCCCTGCCACAAGATCGCTTCTATCCCTTAGCCATAATCGTGCAGGAGTGAGAATCTGCTCAAAAAAGAAACTCAAATATTCACTATCTTTTGCCATTTCTTCAAAAAACTTGGCATAGTATGGAAGCGAACTCTCCTGATGTTTTGCCACTATCTCTCGCAAATGATAGGCTTTGATCAAATCATAGTCTTCAAGCTTTTTTCCCTTAGAATTTGCACTATCAAAGAAAATAAAAGCATCATCAAGACTTAAGGCAACAATGCAAACAAATTCAATTTTATCGCTCTCTAGCAATTTTTTAAACTTCTCAACCTCATCTTGATTTCTCTCAAACCATTTTCTGATGTAAGCAAAATTGTTTTTGAGATTCCTTTGAGATTCTGAATGTATAAATTCTTGACCCTTTAAGAAAAAATCTGTTACTTCAATATTATTTTGTTCTCTAGTCCAATTATTGTTTGTATGACTCCATTGTTTCAACTCTGCACAAATCAACGCCAAAGTTACAAGTCTTTGCTGTCCATCAACAATATTTAAATATTTTTGCCCTCCACCATTCTGCTCCTGCTCCTCTTTATGCAGAATCAAACTCCCCAACAAATACGTCTCTTTTTCGCTCTCTATCACATCCTTAAGATCATTTAGCAAAGTCTCTACTTGCTTCTCTCCCCACGCATAGGGGCGTTGATAGTCAGGAATATGTAGTTGAAAATCCTTTAATTGTCGATTCTCGTCATCACTAGCTCTACAAATCTGAATCTTCCCCTCTCTCAAATTTTTAAAATTTATTATTCCTATTATTATGCCCTTCTCTTCTTGTTTGTCGGTGCTACTCACAAACCACTCCTTTTTTAAAATCAAAACTCGCAATTCTACCCACCCCCACCTTAAACTCCTCTTTACTTTATCTCAAATCTGCCAATCTCCTCTATCACTCTACATTCCCATTCACTTAGCTTACTCTCATCATCCCTAAAGACAGCGATGAAGTAAAGATTACTCGGGATAAAAAATTGTGTTTTCTCCCCTCTCACATTCACTGCGTCTCCTCGATTTACTAGCATATAAAACATTTTGCTTAGCACTCTTTTAATACTTTTGATGTCTATGCTCTCAAAGATTGCAACAAATTTTTTATCTTCATATTTCTTAGCACAATCTATAAGCTTAACAAATCCAGCTCTCCAATACTCCTTGATCCCACCTTCTCCATCTAGCTGAATCACATCCCACACGACAGGGAAATCCTTTGCTCTCTGAGTGGCATTCATAAAAGGCAATCCAATACACTCACAAATCCTATAAAACTTCTCGGCCCTCATCTCCTCTACCTCCCCCTTCACTTCCAAGCCTTTTTGCTCCAAGGCTTCATATCCCCATTGCTTGATAATTTCTTTGATCTCCTCACTGCTTTTTGCCACATTCCCACATAGCACGACTTGTTTATGATTCTCCAAAAACTCTTTTAGCATTGTTGCTCCTTGATGTTTGTATAAATTTCACTTCTACCCCCTCATCCCTACCCTCTTCTCTCTTGGGTTGTTGAGTAGATTTGATTTGAAAGCCTCTAGCTGATCTTGCATACTCGCCCTTGGCTTATCTCCTAGCTCATATCTCACCCCAAAATTGACTTGATATTCCACATTAATCTTCCCACCGAAGTTTTTCTCAAAGTCAAAATAAAGTGAGAGAGAATCTTTGAGTTTGAAGTTTGAGCCCACATTAAGTGCAAATCGCATATCTTGAGAGTGGAAAGCTTGAGAGTAAGAGAGATTGAGCTTATCACTCATTAGCACATCCCCACCCTTAAAATAATCATAGACAAAGTAAGTCCCCACATACACACTCGCCCTCATTTTCTCCATCAGACTTGAGAAATCATACCCCCAATTCACTCCTAGCCTATTTCTCACCACAACCAAGCTCTTTTGAGTGATTTTGATTTTCTCTAGCTCCATATTCCCATCGCCAAAATACGCCACACTCCCCTCATATTGGGGTTGGATAAACCCTCCATTGATATTGAAGCTATACCCCACCTCATCAGAAAACGCAATCGCAATGTTTTGCATTGAGGTTTTCTCTTGAGTAGGAGAGTAAGTGCTATCTGTAAGATAATATGAAGCTTTGACAATGCTATCGTTATACCACCCATTATCTTGGATAAAGACATCATACACCCCTGCCTCTACTGCATTGCTCTGCACTTTTTCAAACTCTCCAAACTTACCATTTCCATAGTTATAAGCCACATAGCTCCCCACATAGTTTCGCTCCCCAACCCCCATATAAGTGATTTTGTCATATCCCCCTTGCAATGTGACATAGCCCACACTCCCCCCATTTCTCACTTCCCCACCAAAGATTCTCCCCCACACGCCACTCTCTCCATCTCCTCCCCATCTTAGCTCCCCTAATCGCTTATTGAGTGAGTTGAGATTGGCTAGGTAGATTGAGCTTGGAGAGAGGATAGCTTCAGAGCCCTTGTGTGAAAACTCCTCACTCACGCTTCTCTCTCCCCCAAAGTCTGTGACATAGTAGCTGTCATTATTGTAGTCATAGCGTGTGATTTTGGTCTGCGTTGAGAAAATGCCATCAGCACTCTCTCCTTGTGCGTATCCGCTCTCTCCGTTTGCAAGATCATTGAAGACAACTTTATCTTGCTTTTGCTCCTCTACTCCTTGCGTAGAATCTTTGACATAGGCTAGGATTGTAATCTCTCCTTGATTTGTATTTGAGCTAGGATTGTAGATCTTGAGCGTGTTTTGAAGTGGAGAATCTACGCGTCCTTGATGAGAGTTGATGACAATCATATCGCTTCTTTGCACCACGCCTTGCTTGATTTGCACTCCTTTGGCTTCAGAGTTTGCTTGGATTTCATACTCTACTCTCCCTACTCCTAGCCCTTTTTCTCCACTATCACCGATTGTAAGAATCTTAAAATACTCTCTTTTACTTTTATCAAGACTGATTGTGATTTTGTCTTGCTCCCTCTCTCCTGAGATTGAAGTGATTTTCCCAAGCGTGTGTAAATCCCCTTTTAGACTCTTCCCTGCCACACTCAAAGATAAAGCACTATTATCTTTTGCTAGGATTTCTAGCTTTCCACTCCCTCCGATTCCCCCTGTTTGCTCTGTGTTTGAGCTGAAGCTTAGAAGTCCATCAAGAGTGATTTTGGCATTGGCATCTGTGTAGAGGGCATAGTCTTGATTGCTACTCTCAAAGTATGTTTCCCTCCCCAAAGAAATCGCACTATGATCAAAAAATCCAAGACTAGCTCTCACACCTTGATTGTTTGCTCCAAGATTGAGTGAGTTCGCGCCAAAATCCACCACTACATCACTAGAAGTGAGGACAAAGCGATCATTGCCTAATGAGCCATTACTCAAAACCACATCAATCACCCCGCTTCCCTCAAACACCACTTTTCCACTTCCCCCAAAGCTCATCGCTTTTAATCCTCCATTATTGATGAAGCTTACCCCACTCTCATCTGGTGCCACACCACTGAGAGAAAAATCCATATAAGTATGAGCTCCGAGATTGAAATACAGAGTTTCGCCATTGAGGATGAGATCAATCATTGCATCAGCACTCTCTTTGTTGTAGAGTAAGTAGGATCTCTCAAAGGCAAGTTTTGAACTAGGGTTGTAGATGAGATAGGTTTTTTTGCTTAGATGATAGAAATCTTTAAATCTCAGCTCCAAATTGCGGACACCTAGCTTTTTGCTCCCCTCTTTTAGGTAGATTCCATACAGCTCCCCATCTTTTGGAGTTAGCAAGACTTTTTTGCTCTCACTTCCTACCTCAAAGACTTCTTGATCCTGAGTGAAAAGCATCGCCTCAGAATACACCCCACCATCAAGAAGTATCTCACTCTCCCCTGAGTAAAACATCCCTGCTCTTTTATCTGAAGCGTGAAAAGAGGCAAAATCCTCTCCAAGATAAAGCTGTGTATTTTTAAACTCTAGGCCAAAACCATAGCCAAAAGGAGTGTGGGGAGCTAAGAGATCAGAGTGCTGATAGACAAACGCTCCACCTTCAAGATGAAGAGTGGAAGTGTTGGGGCTAAAAGGAGTTTTGAGCTTAATGCCCTCTATGTCTTTAAGGATAAGCATCGCATTTTCCCCCATAGCAAAGTTTGGATTTGCACTATCTCCCAAGATGATACTTCCTGTATTTTTTCCCTCACCATCTAAGATGACTTTGGCACTCTCTGCGATTTGAAAATCACTGCTTGAGGCTAGATACATCGCCCCTCCTCTGCTATCTTTTCCTTTGAAAGTATTGAGTGTGCGGGTATTGAAATAATACTTTCCCCCCAAATCATCTAAAAGCGTGTAAATCTCATTGCTATCTAGCATTTCAAGGTCAGTATTTGCCAATCTCCCATTGATTGTGAGGATTGAGCCAGTGTTGCAAAGTGTGAGGTAATGCTCTGCATTCACACTCTTTGGAGTGAGGATAAGGTTTCCTGAGAGATTGACCTCTCCATTTGTGATAAAGAGTGCGTAAGAGCGTGGAGCGTTTAGAGTGGTTTGAGAGAGACTGTCTGTGAGCGTGGCATTGAGAGTTTTACCTTGAGCGTTGAGATAGATTCCATAAGCGTTTTCCCTTGCATTGAGTTCTGAGAGGTTGTACATCACCACTCCTTTATCTACCCCATCTTTGCTGACTTCTTGATACCCTATGAAATTCACATCCCCTGCCCCAACACTTAGCCTAAACACATCTCTACCACTTAACGCACTCCCACTCGCAAAAAAGGGCTTAGGAGCCATAAAATCTAGGCTTATTTTCCCCTCTAGCCTTATACCTATGGCATCGCCACTAGAGTGAGTAAAGTTTTTGACTACAAATTCTTTGGCATTTAGAGAGATTGCGTGAGGATTGCTAGGAGAGGAGAAGTGCATCAGATAGATATCTCCTGCATTAGGCACGGCACGGAAGCGTGAATAAAAAGTCTTCTCGTAGCTCTCATAAGTAGGAATATCTGTTGTCATCACAAGCCCACTTGCAAAATCATATTTTAGTCTTAGGCTCTCATCTGCATCCTCACCAAACCTTGCATACAAGATTGCACGATTTCCACGATCATCAAACTCCTCATAATCCCCATAATACAACCTCACTCCGCTATTTTGCACCTTTCCACCAAGAGCTAAAATCACATAGCTTCCATAAGGCTCACTTCCATAATCACGGCTCACCCCTCGCATTTTCTCAATATTCACAATCCCATTTCCCCCAAAACTCACAGTGCTATCTTGTGCGTTTTGCTCTATCCCTATCCCAATACTCAAAGACCCTGTGCTCCCAAGGGTGCCAAATGAGAGGATAGAATCTTGAAAAGAAAAATCTACACTATTGTGCTTATCGTGGGTTTTTTCATCATTGCTAAGGTAGATTCCAAAAGATTGCTTACTTCCCACAATGCTATCAAATCTAAGAGTTGAGCCAATCATATCAATTCCCAATCCCCCATCACACCCTGCTCCTAAGCCCAAAGCGTATTTGCCACTGATTTCTTTGAAGCTCATTGCTGAGTTTGTGAGCGAGAAAATTTGGATAGAGCCTTTTTCTGCGACAATCCCTGTGGCATCGCCTCCTTTTAAAGAATCAAATTCAATGTTAGAGTGATCTTTGAGTGTGAATTCGCTTCTATATCCATTTGTAGCCTTAATTCCTGCAACAGAATATGAGCTTGAGCTAATCTCTCCATAGCTCAATGTCCCAGCATTTAGCTCAATCTCTGCTCTCTCTCCAACACTAGGTGATTTTCCACCCCCCAAAAACCCTGTAAAAATACTTCCCCCACTATCTTTCTCAAACCTCATCACACCCCCATTTCCTATATAAATTTTCTCTAACCCATAGAGATGGATAAAAGACTCAGGAGGTGTGATATAGCCAAAATGCTTATCTGCAATAAAAAGATTTCTAAACACCACTTCTCCCCCAGAGCTATGGATAAGATAAGAATTAATCGTATCAAACCCCACAAGCCTTATTCCCTCACCCTGCGCTCCTATCACACGATGATTGCCTCCTGTGATTTTTAGCCCTATGGCATTTTCTTGTTTTTGAAGATTTTCTATCCTTAGCTCATTGATGATTTTGGTTTCTGTGTTTATCCCTGCGTTTTTAAAAAGAATTCCTACATTGTTTGTGATGTCTTTGTAGGTGTGATCTGGGCCGATTTTGCCTTTGGGAAGATCATCGATTACAAAAGTGGCTTCACTTTTAAGTGTGCTAGGGATGATTTCTACATACTCATCTGCACCCCAAAGTACTAAGCTTAAAGCAAGCGAACAAAAGAAAGGTTTATTCATTTTCTACTCCAAAAAAATTTTTTGACTATCTTAGAGAGTAAGGGGGACAAAAAGTGTCCCTAAAGGGATTTTTATCTCAATTTTTCAAAAATCAAAAAGGACAAACTATGTCTTATAACAAACCATAAAATTTCAAAAAATTTAAGGAGGATTTATGAACTATCCTAAAAACAAAAAATACTCAAGGATTGAACAAATCTATCACCTACTTGAAAACCACCCTCAAGGGCTAAGTATCAAAGAGATTGCAAATGAGTTTGGTGTGAGTGCAAAGACCATTCAGAGGGATCTTTATGGTGAGCTAGTGTCTATGGGGGCGTATAGAGATGGGAGATTTTGGAAGCTCAATCCCAAAAAGAAAAAAAGTCTTTTAGAGCTAGAAGAAGAGAATGCATTAAGCATTTTGCAAGGGTTTAGCAAGAATATGGGAGAGTGCTTTGAGGCAAAAAGCTCTAGAATCTTCTCTACCCTCTCCCCAAACTTCTCATCTCATATCCACACCCACCTAAGCGCTCAAAACCTCAGCCATTCAATGCTTGAGAAAATGCAAAGTTTGCAAAAAATCATCACTTCAAACAAAGAAGTCAACTTCCTTTATCGTGGCAAAAACTATCATCTCAAACCTCTTAAAGTCGCGTATTTTGATGGGTTTTGGTATCTTCTTGGGCTTGATTTGAGACAAGAGGAGAAGTTCAAAAAGTTTATTCTCTCAGAAGTGAGCTATCTTTTTGAAGTGGGAGAGAGCGTGAGCGTGGGAATTGACATCGATGAGAGAATACAAAAGGCACATAGCATTTGGTTTGAGCTAGGAGAGAGCTATCAAGCAAAACTCAAAATCTCTCCCTTTTTCAAAGAATACCTTCATCGCAAACCCCTAAAAACCCAAAAGATTCTAGGGGAGCTTGAGGATGGCTGTATGGAAGTGGAGATCGAATACACACACGATATGGAGCTATGCGAGATTTTTATGAAATATTTCCCTCACATTAGCATCCTCACCCCTAGCAATCTGCAAAGCTCAATCTTACAAGAACTCACACAGGAGTATCAAACTCTGCTTCCCTAAGGGGAGGAACTTTGAAAAAAACCCCTTGCTTAAAGATTGTCAAACTCGATACATCGCTATTTTTTATATAAAAGCCAATGTATTTATAGATTTCTTTCTAGGCTTCTTTTTTGATGCTTCGCACTCTATGGCTACAATTTTCCACTTCAGATTATTTATCTCTGTCTCTCCCCAAAGAGCAATGTCTTTGCATTGATAACATTGATAAAACATATTGTCCATATTTCTACATCTCTTGATATTCCAAGAAGACAAAGATTGCGAAAAAAATGAATATGCAAACATATATCCCATATTTCTTACTTTTCGTACATTCCACGAATTTATGGGTTGATTGAATGCAGAAGCCCAAAACATTCTATACATATTTTCTACATTCCCCACATCCCAAGAGTCTAGAGGAAAGTCAAATCTTGTTTCCTCAAACATTCTCTTCATCTCCCTTACATTGCTTACATTCCAAGAGTTAAGAGGTTGATTAAAACTACTCCTTGCAAACATTGAGTTCATATATTTCACATTACTTACATTTAAGTGCTCTAAAGGTTGATTAAAACTCGAACCTGCAAACATAAAATTCATATAAAATACTCTGCTTGTATCCCAATCATTCAAAGGATGATTAAACGAAGTGTAAGCAAACATACCATTCATATTAACCACCCTGCTTACATTCCAATGCTCTATCCCTGAAAAATCTCTCCTTTCTGAATAAGCAAATAGATAGCTCATATTCTCAATAAGCGAGGTATCGATATCTCCAAGATACACACTCTCATCACTACACAGAGCTTTTAATTCCTCTTTTGTTTTGGGATAATAGAGCCTCTCTTTTTCCTCTCTTTTATGTAGATTGATGCCAAAGGATTGCTTATGAGCCAAACTTACAAATATCCATTTCATTTTATCCACCTCACTTTTTCCCCAAGAATCAATATTCTCCACTCTAGAAGAGTGATAGAACATATGATCCATTTTTTTGCATTGCTTAAGATTCCAAGAGGAGAGGGAGTGAGAAAAACAAGAGTAGGCAAACATATAGCTCATATCCTCCACATTGCTTACATCCCACAAATCAAGAGGAAAATCAAAAGATGAATTTTTAAACATTTTTGCCATATCTTTGACTTTTGAAACATTCCAAGAGTTTAGAGGATGATTGAAAGCCGAGTTGGCAAACATTGCTCTCATATTCTCCACATTACTCACATCCCAGCTTTCTAGGGGTTGATTGAAGGGGGTGTCTGCAAACATTGCTCTCATATTCTTTACCTTACTGACCTCCCAAGAGCCAAGAGGATGATTGAAATCTGAATCATAAAACATACACTCCATATCAACTACATTTGACACATCCCAATGCTCTATCCCAGAAAAATCTCTCCTTGAACGAGCAAATAGACGGCTCATATCTGAAATGAGTGAGGTGTCAATATCTCCCAAAAACACTTTTTCATCTTTGCATAATATCTCTAATGCTTTTTTTGTCTTGGGTTGATATCTTTTCATTCATTGCTCCTTTTTTGTATAAAATTTCATATTATTAAAAATATTCAAGACATTCTTTGTCCTGATTTATATTTCTTGCTACAATTCCTCTTTTATCTCACTTCAAAGGCTTGATATGCTAGGACTTGAAAATTCCAAAACCAAACGAATTAACATCATTTATGAAAAGCTTCTTCAATCCCCTTTAGGGCTTAGCATCGGAGAACTTGCAAAGGAGCTAGAGGTTAGCACCAAGACCATTCAGAGGGATCTCTATGGAGAGCTAGTGCAATATGGCGTAATCAAAGAGGGGCGAAAATGGAGGATCGATCACTCCAAAGCACAAGATGTGGGAAATGAAGACGAGCAGATTGTCGCCTCGATTCTAGAAGAACTTGCCAAAAACTCAGGCTCTGCCCTCTATACAAAAGCCCAATCCCTCCTCACTCGCACACTTCACCGCATCGAGCACCCTATCTTTGCCAACATTCAGAGCGAAAAACTTAATGAAAACGACCTTAAAAACTTCAAGATCTTAGAAAAAGCCATTAAGTGCAAAAATGAAGTAGAGTTTGCTTATGAGGGAAAAATCTTTGTAGTTAAGCCTTTAAAACTCGCATTTTTTGATGGATTTTGGTATCTACTAGTGCTAGATAGCAAACACAAGAATACTTTCAAAAAATTTCATTTCAAATCCATTGCAAACCCCACCCCTCTCTCTATTAAGTTTGAAATCCCCTTTAGTATTGAGGAAAAACTAAAAAATGCGAACTCGATCTGGTTTAGCCTAAGTGATGCCTTTGATGTGCGACTTCATATCCATGCAAGCGTGAAAAAATATTTCTTACGCAAACCTTTTGTAGGACAAAAATCTTGCGGTGAAGAGAGCGATGGATCAATCATTATTGATGTGCCAGTTACCAATGCAATGGAGATTTTGCCCATTGTGTATAGCTATATTCCTTTTATCAAAGTCCTCTCTCCTGAGTGGCTACGCAAAGATGTGAAAAAAACGATAAAAGCCTATGCAAAAGAGCTTTAATAGGACACAAAAAGTCTAGTATTTATAGATAAGCTTCTCCAAAAATTTCAGGAGAAGCAATGCCGATCATCTATAAAACTATCGAAGAATACACACTCAAGTGTGGAAAGAAAAGCTTTTGGATGTGTTCCA
>DSTMD04001__coassemble_692_pt1 | contig 13294 bp, 8 predicted proteins | sample DSTMD04001__metabat2_low_PE_002 | metagenome-assembled genome bin DSTMD04001 | reverse complement strand
AATTCTCTAAAGAGAGTTATTCTCTTAATTGGCTTGGAAAGTCTTATGCAAGTGTGCTAAGAAATGATCCTCCCACCACTTGTATAAAGCCTGATAACGCTTTCAACTCCACTCACCCAAACTCCCAAAACTTTCTTATCAAGTGCGATAATCTTGAAGCCCTCAAACTTCTCAAAAATGCCTATGAGAAAAAAATCAAGATGATTTATATCGATCCGCCTTACAACACGGGAAATAATGATTTTGTTTATAAGGATGATCGCAAATATACTCCAAAAAAGCTTTCTAGCCTTTGTGGTATGAGTGAAGAGGATTGTAAAAAAATGCTTGAGTATTACTCCAAAGGCAAAAACTCCCATAGTGCTTGGCTTACCTTTATGTATCCTAGACTTTCTTTGGCAAGGAATCTCCTCAAAGAGGATGGCGTGATTTTTATCTCTATTGATGATAACGAACAAGCTCAGCTTAAACTTCTCTGTGATGAGATTTTTGGGGAGGAGAATTTTGTGGGGACGTTTTGTGTTGAGAACAATCCAAAAGGAAGGAAAAATAGTAGTTATATTTCACTTACAAATGATTATTGTCTTGTATATGCAAAATCAAAAGAAGTGGGTGGTTTTTGTGAAAATATTCCAAAACATTCAAAGGAACTTGAAGTGGATGAACACAATAGGGTTTTTTCGCACGGAAGAAGGGTTTTGGTTGGAGAGAGTAGTAATAAACAAGCGGAATTTAATTCCCCTAAACACTACTCTGTTTATTATAAGAAACAAACTTCGGAGATGCAAATTTTTGTAGAAAAAAATCTTGATGACAAAAGACTTGAATTGATAAATCAGGGTTATGTGAGATACATATCTTGTCGTGATGAAAAATTTTTAGAAAATACTTATACGCAAGCTAAATTTTTGGAATTGTTTAATGATGGAGCATTGATTTTTAAAGAAAACACTATTTATGAAAAGGACTTTAATACACACACAAGAATTAAATCAATTCTTACTAATATGAAATATATGTCGGTTTCAAAAAATGGAGAGTTTGAAGTTGTTTTTGATTACAAAACAGAAACTGCTGGAAGAAAATTATCGAGAATGGGAATCCCTTTTGATATGCCTAAAAATGTAAGTTTTTTAAAAACTTTAATAACACTGATTGACGAAGATGATTTTACCATCCTTGACTTCTTTGCAGGAAGTGGGACAACAGCCCATGCAGTAATGGAACTCAATGCTGAAGATAATGGCAATCGGCGTTTTATCCTCGTGCAACTTCCTGAAAGTATCGATGAGAAGAAATCTAAGACTGCTTATGATTTTGTCAAAAACACTTTAGGCAAGGATGAGCCAAAGATTAGTGATATTACACAAGAGAGGATTATTAGAGCAAGTAAGCAGATTCAAGAAAAATACCCTGAGTATCAAGGAGATTTAGGTTTTCAAGTCTTTGAGCTTGAGGAGATTCCAAGTGAGTTGGCAGAGATAAAGCAGTCAAATTTTGAGAAAATCAATCATCTTTTTGCAAATGAGGATATAGACAAAATGCTAGATATTGAGGCGATTTTGCAAAGCTTTTGTCTTTATGATTCAATCCCTTTGGGAGCTGAACTTGAGAAAGTGGATTTGGGTGGATATATTGCATATAAGTTTCAAGAGCGTATCTATCTGCTTCATCAGGGATTCCAAACAAAGCATTTGCAAGAGTTTTTGAGAAAAATGGATGATGAAGAGAGCTTTTGTGTCGGTGAGATTGTGCTTTTGGCGTATTGCTTTGAGAGTGCAAGGCGTAGAGAGATAGCAGAGGCAATCAGCTACTACAATAAAAAATCCCGTGAGCTAAAGATTGTTGTGAGGGGGTAGTATGGGGTTTGATTATGAGAGGAATTTGCCTCATCAATGCAGAGCAATAGAATCGATAAGCGGAATCTTTGAAGAGAGTGTATGTAAAGAGCCAAAAGGAGAGATGGCGCATCTTATCAATCCATTTTATCAAATCAAGCAAAGAGTGATTGAGAGGGTGCAAAGAAATAATGAGCTAGAGGAGAGAAGCACTAAAGAGAAAATCTTTGATATTTGTATGGAAACGGGGACGGGGAAAACCTACACCTATACCAAAATGATGTATGAGCTTTACAAAAATTTTAAAATCTCAAAGTTTGTGCTAATCGTGCCAAGTGTGGCAATCAGACTTGGAGCTTTGAAGTTTTTGGATTCTGTGGATACCAAAAGGCATTTTAGAGATGATTATGGTTGTGAGCTAGAGGTGTATGAGCTTTCTAGCCAAAAGAATAGGGGGAAAAAGAGTGTTTTTCCTAGTGCGGTGAATGATTTTTTCAATGCAGAGTGCAAGAGTGGAATTCAAGTCTTACTCATCAATCACGGAATGCTGACAAGCTCTAGCATAGAGGAAACATACGATAAAAATCTTTATGATCGTTATGACAATGTGTTTGAAGCGATTGGTGCACTCAATGCAGTGGGAATCATCGATGAGCCTCATCGCTTCAAAGAAACAAGTCAGGGGTGGAAAAAGATTGAAAAACTTGGATTGCAGATGATATTTCGCTTTGGAGCGACTTTTGAAAATTGTTATAAAAATCTCATCTATGAGCTTAATGCCTTTGAGGCATTTAGACAGGATTTGGTGAAAGGGATTATCGCTGAAGTTTGTGAGTTTAGAGATGGTGAAAGGGAGTATATCAGACTTAAAAAAGTGGAGAAAAATCTTGCAGAGTTTTGGCTAGAGAGGGGCAAGGAGAAGAAAGAGTTTGTGCTTCAAGAGAAAGATTCTCTCTCAAGTATCAATGAAGTGGTGGATATCAGTATTGAAAAGATTGGCAAAAATAAGGTTTTGCTCTCAAATGGTTTGGAACTAAGAGAGAAGGATAGAATCAGCCCTTACTCTTATAATGATACGCTTAAAATGGATATGATGAAAAGAGCAGTTAGAAGGCACTTTGAGATTGAGAGGGATTTGCTAAATCGTGAGGTGAAAATCAAGCCTTTGACTTTGTTTTTTGTGGATAGTCGAGATGAGGATTATCGCAATAGAGATGATGGGAGCTTCATCATAGAGTTTGAGATGTGTGTGAAGGCGTGTGTAGAAGAGTTGCTTGAAGAGAAGCAAAGCCCTTTTTATAGAGAGTATCTCAAAAAAACACTTGCAAATCTTGAGGGAGTGCACGGAGGGTATTTCTCAAAGGACAATCAAGAAAGTGATGAGAAGATTCAAGCCCAAATTGATGAGATTTTGAGAGATAAAGAGAAGCTTTTGAGTCTTGAGAATATCAGGAGATTTATCTTTAGCAAATGGACTTTGAGGGAGGGGTGGGATAATCCTAATGTCTTTCAGATATGCAAACTTAGAAGCAGTGGGAGTGAAACTTCTAAGCTTCAAGAGGTGGGAAGAGGGCTTAGAATCCCTGTCAATGAGTATATGGCAAGGGTAAAGAGTGAGAAGTTTTATTTGCATTATTATGTGGATTTTAGCGAGAGAGATTTTGCTAAAAAACTCAAAAATGAGATTTGCAAAGATGCAGAGAGTATCTATCTTGAAGAGAGTGCAAAAGTATTAGAAGATGAGATGATAGAGAAGCTTTGCAAGATAAGTGGCAAAGAGAAAAATGCCTTGCTAGAGTTTTTGGATAGTGAGGGAATCATCAATCGAAGCAATGAGTTTAAAGAAGGGGGATTGGAGAGGCTTAAAGCACTCTTCCCTCAAGTCTTTGATAATGGTTGGCTAGAGGATAAAATCAAAGATAAAGAGAGCAAAAAGCGTGTATGTATCAAAAAAGGGAAATATCAAGAGTTAAAAGAGTTGTGGGAAGAGATCAACAAAAAGGTGATTTTGCAATACAAAATATCAAGTGAAAAAGAATTTGAGGGGATATTAAGCGCATTTTTCAAACAATATGAAGTCAAAAACAATCTTGAAAAATCAAGCCAAAAACTTAAATTTGATGAGGGTGGGGTGGAGATTATCAAAAGTGAGAGCGCAGAAGATAGCTTGAGTGTGGATACTTTGGAGTATGGTGAGTTTTTGCTTAGGCTCTCATCAACAATTGCAGTTCATCCTATCACCTTGCATCAAGCCATAGCAAAGAGTTCGCTCAATCTCAAAGGCTGTCTAAATATAAGCAATATCCGAAGAATCCAAAAAGAGTTTAATGACTTTTTGTTGAAACATAGTTTTGCACAATCAAGCTTAGATGTAAAGTATTGCAGGGTATCAAGCAAGATACACCCTACAAGTTTTACAGATAAAAATGGAAATGAATTATCAGAGATTGATTCAAGTGGATTTGGAGTGACTTGTTTTTCTGAAAACTCTCCTAAAACTTATCTGTTTGAAGAGGTTTTTGCAGACAATGAATTTGAGGCTAAAGATATTATCAATCAGATTGATGAGGTTGTGGTTTTTACAAAGATTCCTAAAAACTCAATTAGAATCCCTGTGATAGGGGGCAGGACTTATTCTCCTGATTTTGCTTTTGTAGTAAAAGAAAGAGGGGGAAATCAGCGTTTGCATTTGGTGGTGGAAGCAAAGGGTAAAAATGCTATTGAGTTAAATGAGATAGAGAGAAAAAAGATTGAGTTTGCAAATCGATTTTTTGATGAGCTTAAGGTAAGGTTTGAAACCCAGTATAGTGGCGATCGTTTAGCGGAAATCATCAAAAAGGCTTTAGGTAAAAATCAATCAAAGTAGTTGGGAAAATCTCATTATCTCCCACCTTACTTGCTATAATTAAAACTTTTATTTTTTGATTTCTAAGGATTTGTATGCAAACAAAATATATCTTTGTGACAGGAGGAGTGCTAAGCTCGCTAGGTAAGGGGATCACATCTTCTTCAATCGCTACACTTTTGAAACATTCTGGATTTGAAGTATCAATTCTCAAAATTGACCCCTATATCAATCTTGATCCAGGCACTATGAGTCCTCTTGAGCACGGAGAAGTGTTTGTAACCCAAGATGGTGCAGAAACAGATCTTGATATCGGACATTATGAGAGATTTCTCAATAAGAGTTTAGAGAAAAAGAACAATTTCACCACAGGGCAAGTATATCTCTCAGTCATTGAAAAAGAGAGAAGAGGGGAATATCTAGGCAAAACTATTCAAATTGTTCCTCACATTGTTGATGAAATCAAGCAAAGAATCCGATCCGTTGGAGAGGGGAGCGATTTTTTAGTCGTTGAACTTGGAGGAACGGTAGGGGATATGGAGGGAATGCCTTATCTTGAAGCGATTAGAGAGATGAAGCATGAGCTAGGAAATGAAAGAGTATTAAGCATTCATGTAACCCTTGTGCCTTATATCAAAACAGCAGAAGAGCTAAAAACTAAGCCTACTCAACACTCTGTCCAAGAGCTTCGTCGCATAGGAATTAGCCCTCAAATCATCGTAGCAAGAAGCGAGAAGCCTCTAAGTAAGGAGCTTAAACGCAAAATCGCCCTAAGCTGTGATGTAGCCGATGATAGTGTGATTGTTGCAGAGGATGCAAAAAGTATTTATCAAGTGCCACTAAATTTCTTGCAAGAGGATATCCTTACTCCTATTGCTCGCAATTTCGCACTCCCACCTTTTAAGCCTAATATGCAAGAGTGGGATTTGCTTGTCAAAAAAATCATCTCCCCCAAAGAGAGTGTAACCATAGGCTTTGTAGGAAAATATCTTAGCCTTAAAGAATCTTACAAATCCCTTACAGAGGCTTTGGTACATGCTGGAGCCAATCTTGATGCAAAGGTGAATATCAAGTGGATTGATAGTGAAAACCTAGAGAAAACAAATCTCCACGAACTAGAAGAGTTAGATGGGATTTTGATCCCTGGTGGGTTTGGAGAGAGAGGGGTAGAGGGCAAAATCCTAGCAATCCAGTATGCAAGAGAAAACAAGATTCCATTCCTTGGGATCTGTCTTGGAATGCAACTCTCTATTATCGAGTTTGCACGCAATGTGTTGGGGATCAAAGAAGCCACTTCAAGTGAGTTTGATCCCAAAACTTCTCATCCTTTTATTTATATGATTGAGGATTTTATTGATCAAGAAGGTCAAAAGCAGATTAGAACCCATACCTCACCTCTTGGTGGAACAATGCGACTAGGAGAATATGAGTGTGAGCTAAAAGAAGACACACATATTCAAAAAGCCTATGGCAATGCAAAAATCATCAAAGAACGCCATCGTCATCGCTATGAAGCAAACCCAAAATACCGCTCTATGCTAGAAGAGAAGGGGCTTATTATTAGTGGAGAAAGCAATGGGCTGATTGAAACTTTGGAGCTTTCAGATCATCCTTGGTTTGTAGCTGTTCAATTTCACCCAGAATTTACCTCACGACTCCAAAGCCCAAATCCTGTGATTTTGGAATTTGTCAAACAATCTTTAAAGCACTAAATGCTTGATTTATCTCAAATCTACTCCATCCTCTCTTTGAGGTTTGCCAATGAGGAAATTACCTCTTTAAAATCCCTCCCCTCTCCATTTTCTCTTAAAAATGTCAAGGAGGGGGCTGAGAGATTTAAAGAGGCTTTTTTGCAAGAGAAAAAAATCCTTATTGTTGGAGATTATGATGCAGATGGGATCTTATCTACGGCGATAATGGTGAGATTTTTTGAATCTATTGGCGTTAGAAATTTCTCTTATGTCATTCCCAATCGTTTCAAAGATGGGTATGGAATCAGTGAGGGGGTTTTGGCAAGATATGAGGGAGTGGATCTAATCATCACCGTAGATAATGGGATTACAGCTCTTGAGGTTGCAAAAGAGTGTAAAAAAAGAGGGCAAACCCTCATCATCACCGATCATCATTCTCCAAAAGATGAGCTTCCTGATGCATTGATTATCAATCCCAAAGTGAGTGGCTTTGCTCAAGAAGAGATTTGTGGATGTTTGGTGGCATGGTATTTTTGTGCTGGGATCAAGCAAGTTTTGGGAGTGGAGTTTGATCTTGGTAGTTTGCTAGAGTTTGTGGGGATTGCAATTATCTCAGATGTTATGCCTCTTCTTGAAATCAACCGCACACTTCTTAAGCAGGCAATCAAAAAATATCCAACATCCACTTATCCTTGTTTTGAAGTTTTAAGAGGGGTTTATAAAAATATAGATGCAGAATGTATTTCTTATTACATCGCCCCTCTGCTCAATGCTTCTGGGCGTATGGGAGAAGCTGATGTGGCATTAAATTTTGTGCTTAGCAAAACTTTGGAAGAAGCAAAAGAGCATTACAAAGCCCTAAAAGATCTTAATAATAAACGCAAAAAAATCCAAAGCTCTCTTGAGCAAGTCGCTTTGCAACAAGTTAGAGAGGGGAGGGATTGTGTAGTAGCGTATGGGGAAGATTGGCATGAGGGGGTGCTAGGGATTTTGGCAGGAAGATTGGCAAATCGATTTGAAAAACCTGCTTTTGTCTTAAGTGCCAAAGATGGCAAATACAAAGGAAGTGGAAGAAGCACAAATGAAATCAATTTGCTCAAAAGCTTAGAGAAACTTCCCAGTGAGGTTTGTGAATTTGGCGGACACAGTAAGGCTATGGGGATTTCTATTGCACCTGAGCATATTGAAAACTTTGTAGAGATTTTTGAGGCAGTGCAAGAGGGGGATGAGGAAGAGAGAGGGTATCTAGGAGAGATCGGAAGAGATGTGTTAAGAGGAGAGATTTTTGGACTTCTTGATTCTTTTGCTCCTTATGGAGAGGGCAATCCTGAACCTATTTTTTCTATCAAAGAGCTAGAAGTGCTAGAGTGCAAAAAGATTGGAAAAGACAAAGAGCATACTTCTTTGAGATGCAGGGTTTTTGGAAGAGTGCTTAAGGCGGTGGCATTTTTTCAAGAGATTGATGATGTCAAAATGCTCTATGATGTATATTTCTATCTCAAAAAAGATCTCTACACTCAGCAACCCACCCTACATATCCAAAGCTTCCTATGCCCTTCATCACCCAAAATTTCTTAATCCCCCAAGAACAAAAAGCTTTTTTGTGGCTGATGAGAAGTTTTGGCTATTCTCAAAGAGAGGCACAAAAGATTTTGGATAAAGGCTGGCTTACCCAAAACGGAAGAGCTATCACAAAGTCAGAGAGCATTTGTGGAGAGGTGGATTTTTTGCATTTTTCTCCTCAAAGACTTTTTTTGAAAAAACTTTTGCTAAGAGATTCGTTTGTAATTTATGACAAACCTGCAGAACTCCTCACACATCCTAGAGGCACACAAACGGAGTTGAGCGTGTGTGATGAGCTAAAAGCAGAATTTGGCTCTAGTGCCAATCCTGCTCATCGCCTTGATGCACTCACAAGTGGTATTTTGCTTTGCAGTATTGATAAGAGCAAAGAAGCAAAGCTAAAAAGCCTCTTTGAAAATGGAAAAATCAAAAAAACCTATCAAGCACTTATTAGAGGAGAGATGAAAGAGGAGATTTTGCTTGATGCTCCCATCCTCTCTCCAAAAAAAGAAGATAAGTTTTTAGATTTGCAGATTCGATCCAAAATCTCTGAGGAGGGGAAAGAGGCTCAAACTCTTTTTCGCCCCCTATGGAGCAAGAATGGAGCGAGTTTGATAGAGGCTATTCCCCTTACAGGTAGAACTCATCAAATCCGCCTTCATCTCTCTCATCTAGGGATGCCAATCTTAGGAGATCCCCTCTATGGATGTGAAGATAATCATACTCGTGAGTTTTTGCACTCTCATCTCTCTTCTCAAAAAAGAAAAGAGTATTTTGGGATGGAGAGATTAGCGCTTCATGCTTCAAGGCTGGAGTTTGAGTTTGAAGGAGAAGAAATCATAGTGGAGAGTAAGAGTGGGTTTAAAGCCCCAAACTCTTCTGACATAGATCTCTCCAATTAGAGAGGATGTCAATCTCTGCACACTCTTTAAAAGAATCTTTAGCATCCTCTCCTAAGGCTTTAAGAAGTGAGCCTTGGATATAGAGAATTTTTTGGCGATCTGCAGGAGTGAGATTGCCTTTGAGCAAGGAATTGATAACTTCTTTGCTTTCTTTAAATCTTCCAGCCTTATTGAGTGTTTCAATCAAAACAAGATTGACATAAGGAGTGTCATCATAGTTTTTGACTTTTGGTTGGAGGGCTAAAATATCTTTAGCATACACTTCAACAGCATTGGCATCCCCCTTGCTTTTTGCCCAATCCATAAGAATCCTCCATACCTTTAGCATTCTTGCATCATCTTTGAAATTTTCATTGAGCAGTGCTGAGAGTTTTTGAGCTTTTTCAAAAAGCTTTAGCTCTGCTAAGTCGTGGAAGAGATAAAAATCAACATCATAATATTCTGTTAGCTTCAAGGCGTGAGCGATATTGGAAGTATCATCTCCTGCAAGGCGTGATTGGGTATAGTCTCCTAGCTCATAGAGCACTTTTGTAAGTCTGTATGTCCAAGGAAGCTTTTCTTCCGCACTTTTATTCTCCAAAGACACGCTATCAAGGATTTCTTTCCCCTCTTTGTAATGCCCAATAGAATACAAACAATCAAACAAATCTAGTTTTGCTTCAGATCCAAACTCTATGGCATTACTCCCTTTGAGATATGGAGGGATTTTTTTGCACTGATTGTTTTTGAGCATTTCCAAAATCAAAGCATTTTTGCTTTTTGCAAGTAAAGGCGAGTTGGGGATATGTGCCTCAAGATTGAGAACATCTTGATATTTTTCAAGATCAAAGAGTGCTTGAGCTTTGATTTGATAGGCAGTTTGGGCTTCTTTGGTATTTGGATATTTTTTAATAATTTCATCCATTGCCTTGATTTTGTCTTCGGGCTTGTCATGATCTTCAATATCAAAAAGTAAGCGATCATTTCTTAGCACCACACTTTTGTATTCTTTGGAATTGGGGTATCTAGATAGAAATTCAAGATTATAAGCTCGTGCTTTATCAAGCATTCCTGCACTCTGATACCATTGAGCTACATTATCAATCAAATCTTCCAATCTCTCATCATTTGGATTGAGATGATCAATAAGATAGCTACCAATACTTGCAGCACTATCATAAAGTTCATAACCTGCTAAAGCTTTTGCCACAGAGATACTTTGCTGAGAGTTTTCCAAAAGATAGGCAGGATTGCTTTTTAAAATCAAATCCAAAAGTTCTTTTGCTTTTTCTTTTTCATCGTGTTCAAGACTAAACAATGCCCATTCCACGGCAATTTGATCTGCAGTTTGCTTGTTTTTTGCACTTCTGTATGCATCTACAAAATAATTGGGCGTGATTTTGTATAGCCCCTCAGAGGCAAAGTTTTTGGCAAGTTGCATTTTTGCAAGTGCCATCCAGTTTGTATCCCCATATTCATTGATGATTCTCTTGTAGTAATAATATGCCTCATCATTGAGAAAGATTTGTGCATAGGTGTTTGCAAGGATATATAACACCTCAGGAATCGATTTGTCTGAAGGATAGGCTTTGATCCACTCCAATGCTAAAGTAATGATCGTGTTGAGGTTGTCTTTTGTTGGAAAGTGAGAGAGAGCTTTGATTTTGTAAAACATAAAATCTTTTCTAAAAATACTAGAAGGAAAAATTCTCAAGGCCTTGCTTGAATCATTTAAAACATCAGCATATTTTTGTTGAGCAAAGAGAATACGGATTTCTTTGAGTTTGTCAAAATCCAATCCCTCTTCGTATTTTAGGGGGCGTAAATTGATATCAAGTTGTTTGATATAGAGATTATCTACACTTGGAATATTGATAGGAAAATTCAAACCACTTGTTTGTTCCTCAGAAAGGAATGGGATACGATCGATATAGCCTACAATTTGCCAATGCTTTGATTTTTTGGGGCGTTCTTTGGGGATAGGGGTTGGGTTTTTTAAGTCAATGAAAGTTGAAAAAAGCTTAGCTTTGAATTTGGGGGTGATAAGAAAGTAGAAATGATTGTCCTCCACTTTTGTAGCAAGATTGAAAAATACCGTATCAGTAGGCACAAAGTTATTGATAGGGGTTTTGTCTATTTGGCAGACAACAGATGTAACATCGCCATAGACACTATAATTTTCTTTGCACTCAAAGGGAGTTGAAGCATTGAGGTTGAGAACAGAAAAATCTTGATTATTTTCTTTACCAAAATTTACCTGTATTTCAAGCCCCATTCCCAAAACAATGCCAAAAAACAATCCAAAAATAATACGCAAATTTCTATTCCTTCCAATCTTTCTAGCATTTAGAAAGCAAAAACAATTCCTTATTTTTGGATTTGGATTTTTTGATAGGGATAGTGAGGATAGGATAGAGGTGTTTCCAAAATAGCAATAACCCCTCTCATTTTCTCATCAAGAACAAAATTTGTTTGAATCTCCAAATCCCTAGCCAAGATTGAAATATTTTGGAGATGATCAAGCTTGCAAAAGCGTGCAAATTGACTTGAGCCTCTGAGTTGATGATGATTGGAGTGAGTGATCCTAGCAATGATTCCATTGCTTTCCCCTAGAGGTTGATAAGAGCTTAGTAGCTCGGTATTGAGCAAGAGGGGGAATCCCATAGCATCTGAGCAGGTAGAAAGTATGGAGAGGATTTTGTGCCCTAGAGGATGAGCGAGAAAATCTTGTGTGAGTATCATACAAAACGCATCTTGATCAATAAACTCCAAGACCTCCTCTAGCTCTTCCTCTCCAACATTACTTTCTGCACTTAAATATCCCATATCAAAATTCTTTAGAGTTTGGAAAATTTGAGGGCAAAGGGTGTGAGCCAAAAGCATAGCAACACCTTCTTCGCTCCCCACTTCATAATTGACTTGATTGGGGCAATCTAGCATTAAAGGTGAAAAAACAAAAGAATTTTTGTCAATCAAATGAGGGGCATAGCCTAAAATAATTTTTTTATTTTCAATTTTTTGTGTTTTTTTGAGTTGAAATAAACGCTCCATAAGCTTTCCTTGTAGTATTATTCTTTTTTGAAATTCTATACTTTATATCACTAAAAACATCTAATTCTTTGATTTTTAAGCTGGTATTTTTTAGGGGCAGATTATGTTAAGACGATCGTTTTTGTTTTTTGTAACTTTGGGATTACCTCTGATGTTTGGAGGATGTTTTTTTGTTAATATGTTTGATTTTGGACCTTCTATTGATTTGGCAAAACACAATTGGAAGATTGTTTCTTTTGTGTTGGGTGGAGAAAAATATGAGGCAAAAGACTTTGAGCAAACTCCATCAATGAGGTTTGATACCGAAGAACTAAAAGTCTATGGCAATACAGGATGCAATACATTTTTTGCAACCTATGTGTGGCTCAAAGATAAAGATGACACCATAGAGATGAGAAACTCAGGGATGACACGCAAATTGTGTGCTTCTCCTGAGGCAATGAAGTTCGAGCAAAAACTTATGGAAGAATTTGATGGAGAATTTACAGTCATAGAAGAAGAAAACAAGCTCACACTCAAAAAAGAAACTCTAATCATCAATCTTGAAGCCCTCAATGCTCCTGTTGGAGAAAAAGCCGATTCTTAATGTGGCAACTTCAGGCTCAATCTCAAGGCTTCTATGAAATCAAAGGCTCAAAATTTTTGAGCTTTCTTACTCCTAGCGATGAGTTTTTATCTACCCTCACATCCCTAAAATCCCTCCACCCCAAAGCCGTGCATTTTGTCAGTGCTTCAAGAATTTTGCAAGAGGGGCAGGTAATAGAGAGTTTTAGCGATGATGGAGAACCAAAGGGGAGTTCAGGAGTTCCTACACTTAATGTTTTGCGAGGAGAAGGGCTAGTGAATGTTGGGGCAATCAGTGTGCGATATTTTGGTGGCACATTGCTAGGGGTTGGAGGGCTTGTGAGAGCTTATACACAAGCTATACAAAGTGCGATTGAAAATGCCAAAGAGCAAAATCTCATCTCTGCTTATGAAAAACTCATCGAGTGGGAGATAGAGGTTTCTTATTCTCTGCTCAGTCAGATCCTCTATCTTGCTCAAAAAACACAGACAAAAGTATTGCAAAGAGATTTTTTAAGCCATAGTGTTAAACTAATTCTGTGTGCAAATCTTGCAAGCAAAGAAGAATTTGAGAATCTTTGTGCAAGTGAAGCAATCTTGCTGTGTTAAAATTTTGTCTTTTGGAGGTAAAAAATGGCAACTTATGAGTGGCTCAAAATTTTTCATATCCTCGCTTTCACTTCGTGGATGGCGATGCTTTTTTATATCCCTAGACTTTTTGTCTATCATGCAGAGCATATTGAGAATCAAGGTTTTACAGAAGTGGTAAAAATCCAAGAGAGCAAGCTGTATTACTTCATTGGCTGGCCTGCGATGATCGCGACTTTGCTTAGTGGTGTAGGGTTGATTGTGGTGCTAGGT
>DSTMD04001__coassemble_691_pt1 | contig 13322 bp, 9 predicted proteins | sample DSTMD04001__metabat2_low_PE_002 | metagenome-assembled genome bin DSTMD04001 | reverse complement strand
CCAAAGTATCCTATACCCACAGCTCTCTGCAAGCCCTAATCAGTTACAAATTTGTGTATTGAGAAAAAAGATTTGTTGTCAATTTCAAAAATTGCTTTTGAAATCTATTTTTGTGCAGAGTATCAAGATCTTTTCTAGTCCGCCTCCAATTCAAAGTCTTTACAGCCAAATCAGGATTAAGGCGAGTTGAGATATAATACAAATGATTACACAAAACTCATACGCAAAATAAAGGATACAAAATGATTGACACCAAGGCCTTGATTGCTGATTTTGACACAATCGCACAAAAACTAGAGATAAAAAAAGTTGATAGCAAAATACTAGAAAAACTCAAAGAAATCGCTCTCTCTTACAAGGGGAACAAACAAAAACTTGAAGAACTTCAAGCAAGTCAAAATGCAAACTCTAAGCTTTTTGCACAATATCAAAGAGAAGGCAAAGATATTGCCCCACTTAAAGAACAATTAGAAGAAAACAAAAAAAATATCCAATCCTTCACTCAAAGTGTTGATGAGCTTGAAAACTCTTTGCATTCTATGCTTCATGGGATACCCAATATCCCAGATGAGAAGACTCCAAAAGGAGAAGATGAGAATGATAATATTGAGCTAAAAAAGATTCTTACCCCCAAGACTTTTGATTTCACACCAAAAGAGCATTGGGAGCTTGCTGAGAGTAATGGTTGGATTGATTTTTCCGCAGGAGTGAAGCTTGCAAAAAGTCGATTTAGTGTGCTTAGAGGTGAGGGAGCAAGACTCAATCGAGCGTTGATGAATTTTATGCTTGATTACAATGAAAAAAGAGGATTTGAAATTATCTCAACGCCTGCTATTGTCAATAAAAATTGCCTTTTTGGCACAGGGCAACTTCCAAAATTTGAAGATGATATGTTTAAAATCACTTCAAAAGTTGAAGAGCTAGATGGAAGTGAGTGTGAGAATGATTTGTTTTTGATCTCAACCTCTGAGATCACACTTACAAACCTCTACAATGATGAGATTATCCCAGTAGAAAATCTTCCCATCAAAATGACTGCTTGCACGCCTTGTTTTAGAAAAGAAGCAGGAAGTGCAGGAAGAGATACAAGAGGTATGATCCGCCAACATCAATTTGACAAAGTCGAGCTTGTGGCAATCACGCATCCAAGCGAGAGTGAAGCCATGCAAGAGTATATGATAGAGACTGCTTCAGGGATATTAAAAGAGTTAGGGCTTCCTCATCGACTAGTCCAGCTTTGTGGCGGGGATTTGGGCTTTAGTGCAAGCAATACCGTGGATATTGAGGTATGGCTACCAGGGCAAGGGAAATATCGAGAGATTAGCTCAGTATCTAATACACGAGATTTTCAAGCTAGAAGAGCAAAGATACGATACAGAGAAAATAAGAAAAATGCCTTAGTCCATACGCTCAATGGTTCTTCACTTGCAGTGGGTAGGACACTCATTGCGGTGATGGAAAATTATCAGAATGTAGATGGAAGCATTAGTATTCCTGAGGTTTTAAGAAAGTATCTCTAAGATGAAGATTGCACAAGTTAAAGATATTTTAATCTCCAAAATCAAAGCCATAGGCGAATCTTTTAAGAGAAATATTCATACTAGAGAAAACAAAACGGCTTCATATATTGTGCTTGCTTTACTTGGAGGGTTGTTTATTTTTTATCTTTTTTATGTCTTGATTACTGGGGCAAAAGAAGAAACACCCACGCCAAAAGAAATGCAAATGCAGATGGATAAAGAAGCAAAAGAACAGCAAGTAACAGAAAACATTCATCAAGATCAGCTTGTCCAAAGGGATATTGTCTACCCTCAACCCAATAACGAACTTTCAGAGATGATCCAAAAGGCAAATATTCTCTACAACAATGGGCGAGTAGAGGACGCATTAGAGATTTTTGACAAATTGGCTTTGTATTCGCAATCCCTAGCAAACTACAATTTGGGAGTGATTAAAATCGTAGAGGGGCATTACAAAGAAGCAGAAGAGATTTTTAATCGTGCTATTAGTGGAGGGGATGATGTGGCAATCTCTGCAATCAATGCAGCCTATGTTGCCTATAAACTTGGCAATCACAAGGCATTTTCAGACTATCTCCACCTTGCTAACTCCAAGCTTATAGATTCTAGAAATGCACCTTTTTATTCTTATTTGTATGGCGTTACCTCTTATTATCACAAAAACTATTTTGAAAGCCTCTCGCCACTTCTCCACCCCAATTCTAAAGACTATGAGCAACAAAACAATCTTTTGGCTTCAAAGGTTTTTCTTATTTTTAATGATGACTACAACGCTCTTAAACACTTAGAAAAATCAGCCAACAAAGAAGATATGCTTGCACTAGGAATGCTCTATGCACGAAATGGAGACTATCCCAAAGCAAAAAACAAAATCCAAGATTTCCTTGCAAGTCATCCACGCAATCTAGAGGCAACCAATGCACTCGAACTTGTCAATCTCAAGCTAAGAGATTACGCAGAAGCATCCAAACTCCTTGAAAGTTTTGTTGATAAAAAAATGCCCTTCAAAATCAAAACAGGGCTAAATCATGATCTTTTCAATATTGACATCGCACAAAAAACTTTTTGGAATCGCAAGTTTGAGCATCGCCAATCCTTGCAATACAAGATTCTCTTCTATTATGCTCCTTATAAAGTCTTTGATAGTCAAGAAGTCTTCCAAATCCTCTCAGAAGGAAACTTTGAGTGGGGTTCAGGCAGGATTGATGAGAGTTCGGATTCTTATGTGAGAAGCAAGACTATTTCAAAAATCAATCGCGATATTGCCAATGGATTAAAAGAAGTGTATGGAGGAGATTTACGCAAGGCGTTGGATATCTTTTTGAAAAATGCCCAGACTTACTCTCAGCACTCTGTGTTGTTTTATGATATTGGATTGATTTATGCTCAGCTAGGAGATTTTGAAAAAGCATTTATGTATTTCTCAAAAGCCTATCATCTCAACAACAAAGACATCCTCTCTGGGATTTTTGCCATTATGAGCGGACAACTTGTTTATCAAGATGTTTCAAGGATAGAAAGCTCCATAGGTGTTGATTTTACAAATATTGAGTTCAAAAATGAGCAAGAGAAAAGTTTCTTGTTTGAGCTTTTTGAATACAGCAAAAGTGGCAATCCTGCATTTTTTGGATTTTCTGATGATACAACGCTTAATAGCCGACCTATTTATTATGCCTTTAGTGCAGTGAGTGCTATGGTAAGGATGGATAGGGGCAAGCTTGTTGAGTATTTTGATAAACTCAAAAAACTTCAACCTCATGATTTGGCAACAAATATTCTTTATGAAGTGTCTGTCAATTTTGGAAAAAATCTCAAAGACATCTCTCTTTCTTTTTCGCAAAATTTTAGGAGAGGGAATTTCTCAAATCTCCACTCTCTTTATTATGGTGGAGCCTTGGTAAGAGAGCTTTATATTTATCTGGCTTTTGTAACAGGAAACCTCTCTTATGTGATAGAAGAATTGCAACAAAACCTTATCTCAGAGGATCAGTCCCCCAATGGCACTATGCAAGCTCTAGGTTTGGCCTATATCTATCATCAGGATTTTGAAAAGGCTTTTGCCACCTATAACACACTCATTGATAATCTCAAAGAAGATGATGTGAGGACGAAATTTTTGGGAGCTGTGAGTGCGATTGGTGCAGGACATTACAACAACGCCGTAGCACTCTTGCAAATCTCAAAACTTGATTCAATCGCTTCTCTTGAGAGCCGTTATGCACTAGGACTTCTCTATCAGCAAAGTGGCAATATCAAGAGTGCGATTATGCTTTTTAATGGGATTGCAAATAAGGGATTTATGTCAGAATTTTTTGATTTTCAAATTGACTCAAGTGATTTGCTAGAGGTAGAGCAAAAGTGAATTTCTTAGATGGACTAAATGCTAAGCAGGCTCAAGCAGTTGAGCATATTGATGGGGCGTTGTTGCTTTTGGCTGGTGCAGGAAGTGGGAAGACAAAAACACTCATCTCCCGCCTTGCTTATCTTATCGGAGCTGTGGGGATTGATCCAGCTTCTATCCTGTGTTTGACTTTCACAAACAAGGCAAGTTCTGAGATGAGAGAGCGTGCGACTTTATTGCTTCAAAATCAAGGAATCCACTCTCCCACCTCTCCTTTGCTTTGCACTTTTCATAAGTTTGGGCTTTTATTTTTGAAGCGTTATATCTCTTGTTTGGGTAGAGAAAATAACTTTGTACTTCTTGATGGAGATGATTGTAAGAAGATCATAAAAGGCTTTGAGAGCAAGATCGCCACTTCTACCATCCTCTCAGCTATTTCTCATTACAAAAACTCTACACTCTCAGCCTGTGAAGTTTTGCAAAATGTAAGTGATAGTGAGGAGAGGAAAATTGCAAAAGTTTATGAAGCCTACCAAAACTATCTTGAGAGAAATAATCTTGTAGATTTTGATGATTTGCTCTATCTCTCGTATTTGATTATGGAGCAAAACCCTTCCATAGCTCAATCTCTGTCAAAAAAATATTCCTACATTATGGTAGATGAGTATCAAGATACAAATCCTTTGCAATATAAGATTTTGCGATTTTTGACTTGCACACATCAAAATCTTTGTGTTGTTGGAGATGATGATCAGAGCATTTATGGGTGGAGGGGTGCAGATATTCGCAATATTTTGGAATTTACCCAAGACTTTCTAGATGCCAAAATGATCAAGCTTGAGCAAAATTATCGCTCAACCCCAGAGATTCTAAGAGTTGCCAATGCTTTGATAGAGAAAAACTCTCAAAGACTAGGAAAAGTGCTTGAGCCAATGCTTGAGAGTGGAAGAGAGGTTGAGGTTTGCTCTTATGAGAGTGATAGGGAAGAAATGCAGGCAATCAGCAAAAAAATCATTCATCTTCACAAGAGTGGAGTGAAGTATGAAGATATCGCAATCCTTTATCGGCTTAATGGAATGGCAAAGGGCGTAGAAGATGGGTTGCTTAGAGCCAAAATCCCCTACAAAATGATAGGCACATTGAGATTTTATGAGAGGGCAGAAGTCAAAGATGTGATTAGCTATCTTAGATTGATGGTTAATCTCAATGATGACTTTTCTCTCCTTAGGGTGCTTAATCGCCCCAAGAGAGGGTTTGGAAAAACTTCAGAAGACAAACTTCTGCACGGAGCCAATGGAAGAAAGATTAGGGAATTTTTTGAAAATGAGCGTGAATGCAAGGCGTGCATTGGAGAGAAAAACTACAAAACTTTAAGCGAGTTTTTTGCTCTTATTGCAGAGCTAAACAATGCCCTTGCACATTCTTTTGAAAAGTTTGAAGATACTTTCACCCAAAAGATTGACATCCTAAGCTCATATCCTATTGCAGAAAAAGAGGAGAGAAGGCTCAATCTAAAAGAGCTTTTTGCCTCTCTCAAGGAAGAACTCAATGCAAATAAGGAATTGCAAGAGTATCTCAATGATCTTTCCTTGAGTTCAGAATCTGATAAAGAAGTGAGCAATAGCGTATCTTGTATGAGTGTGCATCTAAGCAAGGGGTTGGAGTTTGATTATGTTTTTGTGATTGGGTGTGAGAATGGATTTTTCCCACTTATGGGAGATGGAGGAGATATAGAAGAGGAGAGAAGACTAGGGTATGTGGCTTTTACGCGTGCTAGAAGAGAGCTAAATCTTAGCTATGTTCATACTCGCTATTATCGTGGAAAGGCGTCATCTCTCCCTCCTTCAAGATTCTTGTATGAGGCAAATCTCCTTGAAGATTCTCAAGAGATTTTTACAACTGGAGCAGAGGTGATGGGGGCTGGAGCAATGGTAAGGCACAAAATCTTTGGAGTGGGGCGAGTGTTGGAGGCAACAGGAAAAGGCAAGGAGATGAAAGTGCGAGTGAGTTTTGGGGGAAATGAGAGGGTGATCCTTGCTTCATTTTTGGAGCTTTTATGAGAGTATTGCTGTGTTTGTTTTTTGCTATTTTTGCCTTTGGAGTTGAGTTGCAAAATGAATACAAGATCCAAGGCAATGAGATTTACTCTAGCGATCTTGTGAAAAATGCTCCTAGGTTTTTTGTTGCTCGTTTTGGAAATGCTTTTGAGTTTTCTGTGCCATCAGATGAGATTATCTCGCTTTTTGATCGCTACTCAATCAAGCTCAAATCAGCAAGTGAAAACATCAAGTTTGTTTATCAAACTCCAAAAGAATTTCTAGGATTGCAAAAGCAGATACGAGATTATTTCCTCAAAGCCTATCCCACACTCAAAATCCAAAAAATCTACTTACGCACCCTAGGGAAAGTCAGTGGAGATGTGTTTGAAGCTTCTTTGACACCCTCGATTTTAAAAAAGAATAGATTTGAATTTTTTGCAAAAAGCAATCAAAAAGAGGGTGGAGTGGTGTTTGTTTGTGAAATTGTTGGAGAGATTGAAGTTTTTGTTGCAAGTAAGGACATTCGCTCACGCCAAGGTTTTGATAAAACCAATATCACAAAGCAAACCCTCCCCTTTAGTGGTTTCTTTCAAGAGCCAGCAAGTCAAGAGGAGATAGAAAAATCTCAAGCAAAAATATTTATTAAGAGTGATCAAATCATCACTCGCAACAAACTTGCTCCAAAAACACTGGTGCAAAAAGGGGAGATGATCGATGCGTTTTTGCAAGAGGGTGGAGTGAGGATAGAGCTTAGGGTGGAAGCTCTTAAAAATGCAGTTTTGGGAGAAGTGATTAGTGCAAAAAATCCTACAAGCAAAAAGATTCTCAAAGTCAAGATCACAGCTCAAGGCAAGGGAGAAGTGCAGTGAAAAAAATTGTTCTAGCTATTAGTGGAGCGAGTGCAACTTCTTTGGCACTCAAGTTTTTGCAAGAATCAAAAAAGACTTTGGAGTGCTATGTCATCCTCTCAGAAAGTTCCAAAATCGTTGCTCAAAAAGAGAGAGGAGAGGATTTGGAGGGGTGCATAGAATCTATGGGAATAAAAGTATATCAAGAGAGCGAGATATGGGCAGGGGTAGCCTCAGGAAGTTTTGGGGTAAGTGCTATGGCAATCATTCCTACAAGTATGAATACTCTAGCTAAGATTGCCTATGGAATGGGTGATGATCTTATTACACGCTGTGCCTCTGTTATGCTAAAAGAGAGAAAAACCTTGCTTTTAGCCCCTAGGGAAATGCCATTTTCTCCCATTGCTTTGGAGAATATGAGCAAGCTTGCAACTTTAGGGGTGATTATCGCTCCGCCGATTTTGGGGTATTACTCAGGAGGAGAGAGTTTGGAAGAGATGGAGGATTTTTTGGTGGGGAAGTGGCTGGATGTTTTGAGGGTAGAGAATACTCTTTATACGCGATGGAGGGATGAGAAATGAGAAGAATTGCGATTTATCCAGGGACTTTTGACCCCCTTACCAATGGACATTATGATATTTTGCATCGCAGTGTTGAGATTTTTGATGAGGTGATTGTCGCAGTGGCAAAAAACGCTTCTAAATCCCCATTATTAAGTCTTCAATCTCGCTGTGAGATTTTAGAGCTTTGTCTAAAAGACTTAGAGCGAGTGAGGATAGAATCTTTTGACACGCTTTTGGCGGATTTTGCAAAAAAGGAAGGGGCAAGAGTGATTCTAAGAGGACTTAGGGCTGTGAGTGATTTTGAATACGAGCTTCAAATGGGCTATGCCAACCAATCCTTAAATCCAGAGCTTGAAACACTCTATCTAATGCCAACTTTACAAAATGCCTTTGTCAGCTCCTCAATTGTTAGAAGTATCTTGAGCTACAAGGGCAAAATCTCCCATCTAGTACCAAAGGGTGTAGTGGAATATCTTCAAGAGAGAGGTTATGAATGTATATAGTGATTGAAGGGATAGATACAGCAGGGAAAAGTACGCAAATCTCACTTCTTAAAAGTGCTTATCCTTACGCACTCTTCACCCTTGAGCCAGGGGGAAGTGAGCTTGGAGTGAGGCTGAGAGAGATATTACTAGAGAGTGAGATGGCACTTACTCAGAGGGCTGAGTTTTTGCTCTTTCTCTCTGATAGAGCGGAGCATTGCTCCAAAGTTTTGCTCCCCAATCGTGATAAACTCATCATCTCTGATCGCTCTCTTATCTCTGGGATCGCTTATGCTAAGGGGCTGGAGTGGGAAGAGGTTGTTGCTTTGAATCTTTTTGCAACTCAAGGAATGAAACCTGATATTGTTGTCTTGCTAGAGCTTAGCAAAGAAGAGCTTACAAAGCGATTGAGTGCTAAAAAACAAGATAGTATCGAGCTAAGGGGTGTGGAGTATCTGCTAGAGATTCAAGAGAGGATGATTAGAGCTTGTGAGATCTTGGGTGTGAGGCTATGCAAAATCAATGCTTCAAGGAGTGTAGAGGAAATCCACTCACAAATCAAAGAGATTTTGACTTGAGATGCCTCTCTTGCGGAAAATGGGGTTTAAAAGTCATTTGCAAGAGATGTGAGCAAAACATCGCTCTAAAGCCTAGCATTCGCCTAGTGGGAGGGTTGAAGGTTTATAGCTTTTTTGCTTATAGTGAGATTGAAATCTTGCTTCATTACAAATACTCTCCTGTTGGCTCAAGAGTGTATGAAGTATTAAGTGGGATTGCAAGGGAGTATTTCAAAAAAAACTTTTCTCTTCAAGCTTATGGTGTGGGGATTGATGACAATGTGAGAAGGGGATATTCACACAATGGTGTATTCCTGCATAGCTTTAGCCAATGTGGGATCAAGCCTCTTTATGGAGAGCTTTTGGCTAGCAGTGCAGTAAGCTATGCAGGCAAGAGTCTGGAGTATCGCCAAAGTCATCCAAAAGGGTTTTGCACAAAACTTGAGGGATGCAAAGACTTAATCCTCTTTGATGATATTATCACCACAGGCACAAGTCTAATGGAAGCCAAAAAGGTGCTAGAAGAGAGAGGAAATGAAGTTCTCTTTGCCCTCACGCTTTGTGATGCAAGGGGGTAGAGTTTTGTTTGTATAGCGAAAGGCTTCTCTCCAAAAAAGGAGAGAGCAGTTATTGGACTTGGTTTTGTGGTTGCTCTTGAGTTTGAGTATTTTCTATTTTTAGTGGGGCTTTCTCTTGAGTATTAACCTCCTCAGCTACTTTTACAAGCTTCTCTCCAAATCCATATCTAAATCCTAGATTGACTTGATAATCAGTCGTAATCTTTCCTGCAAAGCTCTTCTCAAAGTCAAAGTAGAGTCTCATATTCTCGCCAAACTTCATATTTGTTCCAAGATTGAGAACCACTCTTCCGTCATTATCAACCGCATTGCTAAATACCTTTGACATATTTGCACTTGCAATATCAAAGAATGCATCAGCATTGGCTACGTCATACTCATAGCTAAGTCCAAGTCTGAAGTCGTATTGATTCTTGTCTTTTTTGAGAGAATATCCAAAATCACTCCCCACTCTTGTTCTAAAGAGGAATACACTATCAAGTTTTCCATCAAGGATTTGTCCACCTTGAGCTTGTGAGAGATCTGTGCTATTGATATATCCTGCTACAAGCTCTACTTGCGGATCAATAAACCAGTTTTTCTCACTTCCTAGAGCAAATCTATATCCCACTTCTTGACCTAGAGAGAGTGCGAAGTTACTCAAAGACTGCTTTTGAGTAGAGGATTGCTCATAGATATCAAAGTCACTCATGATGTAGCCAAACTTTGCAATCGTATCTGAGAACCATCCCTCATCTTGAATATAGCTATTATACACTGCAACCTCGATATTGCTTGATTTTGAACTATATCCAGTGATAGATGCAATAGCATTGGTGCTTCTATCAGTCTCAGAGCTTGTATATCCATAAGAGAGAGCCACTCCTAGGTAGTTTGTCCCACCAGTTACGCCAAATCCATAGTCATATCCACCTTGAACTGTGACATAAGTAGAATCTGAAGGGATAAGATCCATTGTGCTAGTTTGCTTTCCTGTAAATACTCTTGCCCATACACCTTGAGTATCATCATTGTTTCTTAGCTCTCCCATACGCTTATTAAGAGAGTTGATGTTTTGCACAAAGATTCCATAGTTGATCCCCATTGCTGAAGTGGTGTATTCTACTGCTTCTGTGTTGACTTGCTTGTCTTGGATGTTACCGAGATACCAAATGGTGTTGTTATCTTGTGTTCCTTTAGTAATGCCTAGAGAGTAGCTTGTGAAACCTGTTGTAGCGGTTTTTGTTTTATCTCCCAATGAGAGATTTGAGGTTCCGTTAGTCTTCATTTCTGTGAAGATTACAGTTTTTGTAGTATCTGCCCCAAAGTCGTGATTGAGTAGTTTTGAACTGAGGAATACTTGAGCTTCAACAGCTGTATTTGTTCCTACTGTCTTATTGATTACAATATTGTCAGAGCTCCCTACACCATCAGTATAGAGTCTAAAGAGTGGAGCATTTCCACCACTTCCATTTACAACAAGATTTGCAACCTTGAGTGTTCTTGCTGTTGTTCCTGTTCTGTGAGTTGCTGTCTCTGAAACATTGGAAATTCCATCAGTGGCAATATCCACAACAGTTCCATTCATAGATTCAGTAGCAAGTTTATAGTTGGTATCTGCACTTGTGGATTGATTGAGTGTAAGTTTCCCAAACTCCATAATATTGCCATCTTGCTTGGCTGTTGAGTTTTTGAAATCAAGTACAAACTTCGCTCCATCTCCAAGAGTAAGTGTTCCATTAGTAATAGAGCTATTGCTTCCGCTCAAATTATCCTTCTTGTTAATATTTCCAACAAAAATAGCATCCTTTTTAAGAGTATAGCTAATATTGCTTGTATAGATGGTTGAATTGGATGTTCCTCCAATGCTTCCATTGAAATAGCTATTTTCCTTAAAGATAAGATCAAGTTTTTTTGAAGAATTGATGGTAAGGGAATATTCTATTTTAGTATTTTTTTGTCCATTGTCATTTACAGAAAGCCTAATACCAGATACCTTTTGTCCAGCAACAGTGTCTCCATTGGTGTTTTCTCCAAAATAGATTGTGTTTGTTCCACCTGCTTCAGAGAAGTTGAGAGTTCCTGTGGCTGTTGCACTACTTGCTGTAATGGCGATTTTGTTTATTCCTATGCCTTGTGTTTGAATGTCATTGATTGTGACTATCCCATTTTTGAAGAAGAGCTCATTTGCTCCACCAGTATCTGGATTTTTGCTTTCCATTTTTTTGTCTGTAGCAATCACTGAGGCGATAGTTGTGCTTACATTGTTTGTCACAGCTAGTGTATTGCTTCCACCAGAGCTAAAGAATTTGCCAAGCGTGATCGCTGATTGACTGTTTTGATTGTTGATTGTAATTTTATTTGTGCTCCCACTATCAGAAATAACTAGCATTGTGTTTGCATCAATTGTCCCGCCACCACCTACTGCATCTCCTTTGATAATTCCCGCGACAGTGATGTCATTGGTTGCACCTGCTGTTGCTAGAATGTCTCCAAAGATAACGCCATTTCTAGCAGGTTTTGCTTCAAGATTTTCTTGTTTGTATATAAGTGCAAGATCTCCATCAATAACAATTGTGTTTTTTGTTTGAGCATCTTTTGCGGCATAGATTCTTGTTGTAGTGAGAGATCGAGCAGCATTGTATGTTGTCCCTGCACTGACACCAATTGTGCTAAGATTGTTTGTCGGAGTGTTGTAGTCTAGAGCTTTGGCAGTACTTGTATCGCCAAGAACGATGAGATTATTTGCTCCACCAAAATTTACAATCCCTAGAGTTGCACCACTTGTGACACCGTTTTTATTTAGCCCAGTTTTTCCAGCAGTAATAGATCCATCAATAATGATTTTATTGTAATTGTAGCTGTTATTGTAGTCAGTGGCTTTTTTATTAACTGTTGTGCTGATAGCTTCATCGACAGTTAGATTTAGTTTTGTTTTGTTGCTTCCTGTCTGAGATTGCCCAAGGGTTTGGATGATATTGGCTCCGCTATCAGATCGGATACTTCCTCTGACATTCATTGTATTGGCAGTAGCTGCACCATTTACAAAATAGATAAAGTTCCCTGTCTTGTATGTGCTATTGTTACTAGAGGTTACTGCAGTGATTGAGAGAGCTGTGACATTTGAAGCTGTTCCTGCTGTTGCAGGTTGGTTTGTACCATTATTTGGAGCTAATGTAGGTGTAGTATTTCCGAAAGTGAGTTGATTGTATCCATTGTTTTCGCCACGCATTCCAAAATTTCCAAATGTTACAGAATCTAAGAATATATCTCCAGCTTTGACAATCATCTCATTATCACCATTGATGGCAAGCATTCCACCTTCAAAGATATATCTAGTCTTGCCTGAAGTTGGTGTCCCAGTATTTCCCTGAAAAGTTACCTTAATCTTAGATCCATTACTTGAGGCTGCATAGAGATCCCCATACATCTTTGCCCCATTATTAAAAGTAGCGATAACTTTTCCTCCTGAACTATTGGCAATCCCTCCGATAAGAGCATAAACTGCTTCTCGTTGTGCTGTTCCGCTAAGTAATTCAGAAAGATTTCTCTCACCTACTTGAGTATTAGCATCCTCAAATTTTTTTAAATCATCCGCTGTTATTGTGTTGTTTTCGCTAAAAGTAAGCGATGCTACATTTTTTTGTGTTGGATTTGTTGGAATAGCTCCTGAATTTGTCACGCGGATATTTCCAATCATTACAGAATCTGTAGAGCTTATCTGCAAAAGTGTGTTTGCATCCACTGTGTCATTTGTGGAGTTTGTAGAGTTTGTACTTACAACAATATCTTTTGCATCTACATAGATCCCTACATGAAGATTGGTCCAAGCACCTGAAACATTGTCAAGAATGAGTTTTGAACCTGTTCCTGATCCACTGTTTGCTTTTCTAAGTGCAATTCCAAGATATTTTTTTACACTGTTTTTTCCTGTGCCATCTGTGGGAGTAATACCTACAACTTGTCCTAGATAACCTGTTGCCTGCGTTCCTTCCTTTGTTTGAAAGGTTATCGTTTGATCTGTAAGGCTTCCAAAGCCCCCTGAATTGTTTTTATATTGCGTAAAACCTGTTGGAGTGCTTGGATCAACAGTCGTGCTATCGTCATATTTGAAGCACGCATAAGGATTGGCTGTTGTACACGTCGCTCCACTTGCCGCACTTACTCCAAGAGTAATTGCTAAAGAACTAGCAATGAGTGGTTTGAAGGCTTTCTTTAGAGAGGAGGAGTTAGTTGTAACCCCCCCCCCTCGGGTAATCTGTGATAAATGTTTCATAGTTTTTCTCCTTGTAGTTTAATGTTTTTTGAATAAAAACAAGTATCAAAAAAGCTCGAAATAATATCATAAATCTTTGGTAAATGAGAAAAAATATTTTCTCAAGGGGGGTCAGTTAGACGTTCATATTTATTTTCAA
>DSTMD04001__coassemble_686_pt1 | contig 13571 bp, 16 predicted proteins | sample DSTMD04001__metabat2_low_PE_002 | metagenome-assembled genome bin DSTMD04001 | reverse complement strand
TAAAAAGCTCGGAGCAAATTCTGTGGTTTCACCTACCAAGCTAATGGCTCAAAGAGTGAGTGCAATGGCTGTGCGTCCTGATATGGAAAATCTTCTAGAGCAATTTGCATACAACAAAGATACAGCCCTTGATCTTGAAGAAGTTGTAGTCCCCAAATACAGCTGGATGGTTCTAAAAAAGCTCAAAGATGCAAACTTCCGAACTATCGCAAAAGTTTCTGTTGTAGGTATCACCCAAAAAGATGGAACCTATTTCCCAATGCCCTCAGGCGATATGATCATCTCCAGTGAATGCAAGCTTTTGATGATAGGGACAGGAAAAGACATTAGAGAAACAAAACGAATGATTTTAAGACGCAATAAACCCGAAGAACTCAAGGGGATAAAAAGCGAATGAAAATGAAAACATTTGATATTTTTCCAATCAAGGGTGGAGTATGTGCCCCAAAGGGGTTTTTTGCCGATGGTGTGAGTTCAGGATTTAAGCCAAACAATGCCCTAGATGTTGCTTTTATTTATATGCAAAAACCTTGCATTCCAACAGCGATTTTTACAAGCAATCGTTTTTGTGCCTCTCCTATCAAACACTATTATGCAAAAGTGCAAGGAAAAAAGAGCAATTTTGTGCTTATCAATACCAAAAATGCCAACGCACTGACAGGAAAGGCTGGGGTTGAAGATATAGAGCTGTATCTTAAGGCTCTCAAAGAGAGATTCCCTCAAGTGCAAAATCCTATCGCTTCAAGTACTGGAGTGATTGGAGTGAGGCTTGATTCTCAAAAACTAATCAATTCTTTTTCTCTTTTTGATTTGGATTTAAGAAGTGAAGAGAGTGCAAACAGGGCATCTGAGGCGATTAGAACCACAGATTCTTTCTCCAAAAGCATTGCACTAAGAATCGAGCTTGAAGATGGAAGCTCATTTTGCATTGGAGCAATGGCTAAGGGAGCTGGAATGATTGAACCCTCAATGGCAACGATGCTTTGTTTTATCACAACAGATGCCTCTATCCCTCAAGAGGATCAAAAAGAACTTTTGGGCAAAGTGGCAAAAACTACCTTTAATGCCATTAGCGTAGATGGTGATACAAGCACTAATGATTCTGTGTTTCTCTTTGCTAATGGAATGAGTGGAGCGTATGATAAAGACGCCTTTGAGAGAGGGCTAGAAATCGTGATGAAAAAGCTAGCCACAGACATTGTGCGAGATGGCGAGGGAGCAAGCAAGCTGGTGAGTTTTAGAATCAAAGGAGCGATTAGCGAAGAGGAGGCAATCAAAGCAAGCAAAGCCCTAGCAAATTCACTCTTAGTCAAAACTGCACTCTTTGGCTGTGATCCCAACTGGGGAAGGATTGCCTCAAGTATTGGAGCAAGTGGAGTAGAAGCTGATGAAGAGAAACTAAGTATCTATATAGGCAGTGTTTGTGTGTATGAAAAAGGAGTAATTTGCTTCACCCCAGAGATTGAGGCAAAGGCGTATGAAGTGATGAAAAAAGAGAGCTTTTCTATCACTTGCGATTTGGGGCTTGGTGATGGAGAATTTACTGCTTATGCGTGTGATTTGGGGCATAAGTATGTAGAGATTAATTCAGATTATAGGAGTTAGGATTGAAAAAGTTAGTTTTGGGAGTGAGTTTTTGTGCATTCAATTTACTCAATGCCTTGACTTTTGGAAGTATGGGAAACACTTCTGCTGGACTTGGAGATAGCGGTGTAGCACTTAGAAAATCCGCTTGGGGGATTTATTACAACCCTGCACTTTTAGCAAGTGATAATCGTGGAAAGTTTGGTTATAGCGTTGGTATAGGAATGGAGCAAAGAGGTTTAGGGGATGTGCTTTCAACTCTTATGGGTGGAGGTGGAAACAATATTGATATTACACAACTCTACAATCAGCTCAACGATCATCCCACAAATTCTTTGGCACTCTCAAGCCAAAACGGATTGGTGATACAAATCACAGGAGGAGTGAGGGAGATTCCAAAGCTTGATGCAGAAGGGAATTCAACAGATGAGATAATAGAAGTAAGAAGCCCTATTGGTGCTTTTACAATGGCAGCTTTTCTCTCAGCATTTGGCTCTGGAAATATTGGCACAACGACAAATACTGGAACTAATAGCACCTCACTTCAAGCGACAGGAAAACTTGATGGAATGATTTTGCTTGAAGTTCCCATAGGTTGGGGGTGGAGATTTGAAACAAGTGGAGGAGATATTAGCATTGGAGGAGCGATCAAATATATGGGTGCTTCTGCATTTGATTTTGGAATTGATGGAAAAGTTACAAGTAGTGGGGATGCAAATTTTACCCTTCTTAAAAACACACCTTCGCTCACACCTGTTAGCTCCTTTGGTATTGATCTTGGATTGTTGTATTCAATTTATGGAGTCAATGTTGGTTTGGTAGCAAAAAATATCAATGTCCCCACTTTTGATCTAGGCAATGGACAAAAGGTTAAAATTTCTCCACAATTTAGAGTCGGACTCTCTTATGAGTTTGCAGAATATTTCACTCTCACTTTTGATAGCGATCTAGCTCCCAATGATTATCTTTTTGATGGATCTTACAAAACTCAAATGATCGGTGGTGGGCTTTTGATGGATTTTAAATACATTGATTTGCGTTTTGGACTTATGGGGGATATGGCAAACAAGTTTGACAATGGCGTGGTTATCACAGGAGGGATCAATCTCTTAGGATTCTTAGATGTTGCCATCCAAGCATCAAGCGAGATGTTTAAATTCAATAGCTACAAAATCCCTAATGCTTTAAATGTCAAGGTTGGAGGGAGTTTTACTTTCTAGGATTTATTGCTTAAGTCCTAGAAGTGTATCTATCATTTTATCAATCGTGCTAACCACTTTTGCGTTGGCAGCATATCCACTCTGAAACTTAATCAAATTGACCATTTCCTCATCTACACTAACTTGTGAAATGCTCAAATACTCTTTTTTAGCAGCAGAGAGAAGTGCGGATTTGGTGTCCAATGTAGTTTTGACCGATTGTGTGTCCGTGGCGATTGCACCACCTAGAAGGCGATAGTATTGTGCAATCTCCATATCTTGCTTATTGACTTTGCTCTCTTGAAAAGTAATATCATCGTATTGGAGTTGTTGCATCATATTAGCAACATCTGTATTTCCACTTGTTGGAGAAACCCAAGGACGAAGCTTTGTTGGATCTTGCACATACATTGAGCTAATCTCAATATTTTTTGCATTATCTCCATCAAAGAAGCGATTGAGTCCAAAAGCACCAGGTAGATTGCTCCCTCTATCTCTCACCCCAATATACACATCACTCTGATTCTTTGGCATAATCTGGAATCTACCCACTTGATAATCATAGTTTGCTGTGAAATAATCATCAATATCATTAAGTGTATTTTTGTCATTATTATCATCTGTATTGGCATTGATTTGCTTGACAATATCTTGAATTGTCGTCAGTGGTGTTACCTCAATGGTTTTTACTCCAATCTCCTCACCATCGCCATTGTAGATCACAATATCAAAAGCACCCTCTCTAATATTATAATTGCTATCAATCAGCGATTGATCATTGCGAACTTCTAGAAATTTACTTTGCACAGAAGTTGTCGCACTTTGAGCATAGATGTTGTTGGATGCTTCAATAAAGCCTTGTGCAAAAGTATTGACCATATTTAAGTATTTTTGCAATTTTCCAGGCACAGAGCCATCATATCCATCAGAATAGAGCTTAATCAAGCCTCCAATCTTCCCTTCTAAAAGACTATTGGTAATATCAACTGGACGATAATCTTGGTTTTGGAAATAAACGTGATTAAGAAACTCGCCATTGTGCGAAGGCTTGACAACAAGAGGGTGAAAATTCACACCATCAACGATATTAAATCCTCCAGCAACATTCATTACATAATTCTCACCATAATCCACATCTCTTGAATTGATAGAAATGTTTGTTTTGAGATTGGACTTGAAAACTACTCCACCAATAAGTTCTTTTAGTTCAAATTCTAATTTGTCTCTTTGATCTCTTAAGTCATTGGCATAAGAAAGATCTACATGCGATTCTTTAATACTTAGCTTCTTGTTAATCTCTGCAATTTGTTTTCCAATACGATTAACCTCTTCTATCCTCAAAGCCAATTCATCGCTTGTTTTTTTCTGCATTGTTGCTACATTATCATAAGCAGAATGAATTGCACGAACAAGTGTTTGGGCAGCTTGAATGACAAGCTGTTTTTGTGCTGGATCTTTTGGATTCTTACTTAAATCTTTCCAAGAAGTGAAATACTTTTGCAAATCATCATAAATCCCCACACCCTCCAAATCGGGGAAGAGTGATGAAGTTTCACGAAGTTTGTCATATTGGGTTTGAAAAAACTCTTTCTCTTGAGCAGCTCTCCCATAGCGTTGGAAAACAAACTCATCATGGGCACGCACAATGCTCTCAATCTGCACCCCAGTCCCAATATTGTAATTTCCCTTATTGAGTGGATTTTGAGGCTTGAGTGCAACCCTTTGGCGTGAATAAAACTCATCACTAGCATTTGCAATATTGTTTCCTGTTGTATCTACCATTGCTTGATGGGCTTGCAATCCTGTATATGAGGTATTGAGTGAAGTAAGGATTCCGCCCATATTACACCTGTATTGTCAAAAAGCTTTGTTGGGGTTTTGCGTGTCCGCCATATCCGCTACTCTCGTGAGGAACGATTTTGCGTAAAAGCGAGGTATAGAATTCATTGACTGCATATACACTGCGTGCATAGCCAGCGTTGAGATCTTTGAGCTCTTTGAGCGAAAGTTTTAGCTCATCAAGCAAATCCAATGCTTCTTGATCCAAAAGTTCTGAAAGAGATTTTGAAGGGTTTTTGTCCCTAAGTTCGACCATAGAGCGATCTATCATTGATTTTTTTTGCTCAAAACTTTTGATTAAATTTTCTTTTTGAGGCAAACGCTGGAAAATTTCTTCATTTTTTGCCTCAGAGAGATCGGCGACATCTCTTTGAGTGAGTTCAATAAGATTTTTTAATTCAAGAATAGCATCTTTTAAATATTGGTGAAGCATTGTCATCCCTAAAGCCTAGCCACAAAGGGCTAGGAGATTTGTTTTTAGAGATTAAGCAAATGTAGTGCCATTTTTTCTGAAGTTTTTTTCATATCGAGTTGATATGTTCCATTTTGCACTTGTTCTTTGATTTGTGCAACACGATCTAGAGATTGAGTTTCTTCTGCTTTTTTTGTTTCTACCTGCACTCTTTCACGCTGATTTTTTTCAATTTTTTGAGAATAAACTGATCCTAGACTTCTCTCTAATGTATTTCTAACCATCGCCTTAACCTCCATGTTGTCATACTTTCTTCCATATCGACTATTTTTTGATTTACTTTAATTACTTTAGTGTTGTCCCCATTGCTTCTTGAAAAGCTTGCATACTCATAATCGATTGATTGCCCCCAGAGGAACTTCCAAGTCTAGCATCTACATCACTGTAAGTATAGACAAGAATAGCACTCACGAGTGCTAAAAAGATACTAAACATAATACAAGGAACAATCCAAACCTTAAGCTCAGTCATCTCTGCCTCCAAAAGGATGTTGGGAATATATGCGATTATAACACTTTGGATTCAAAACTTTTTCCAATCTTTGATTTTTTGTTCAAAAACTTTAAGCTTTGCATATCTGTAAGCTTTGAAATACTGAGAAAATTTTCTCCGCTGTTATTTTTGCATCCTCTTGTGTCATTTTTTGATGGCATGGGATAGAAATCTCAGCCTTGTAAAAAGCTTCTGCCATATAAAGTGGAGAGTAAGGAGAATAAAGAGAGTAAAGATGGATAGGTTTATAATGCACCTGCACACCCAATCCCTCTTTTTGTAATGCTTTAAAAATCTCTTCTTTGGAGCAGAAATATTTTTGCTTTAGAAAAATAGGATAAAGATGTCGTGAGCTTTTGATGTAAGAAGGAATAAGCAGAGTGTCAAAGTGAGGATTGTTGTCAAAAATCTCATCATAAAATCTTGCGATTTGCTCTCTTCTTGCAATAAAAGAATCCACCTTTTTGAGCTGAGATCTACCAAGTGCTGAGGCAATATCTGTCATTCTAAAATTAAACCCACTCTCACTTACTTCACTATTCCATAAAGTTTTTTTCACAACACCATGAGAGCGGATCAGTTTGGCTCTCTTATAAATATTTTCATCATTTGTTGCCAACGCCCCGCCCTCACCTGTTGTAAGAGGTTTTAGAGGATGAAAACTAAAAATCGTGCTATCTGCAAATCCTCCAATCTTCTCCCCCTTATACTCGCCACCAAAGCTATGAGAACTATCTGAAATCCAAATTAGATTATGTTCTTGTGCAATTGCTTTTATCTTCTCAATTTCTACGCTTTTCCCTGAATAATCCACACTAACAATTGCTTTGGTTTTGGGAGTGATCAAAGAAGCAATCTTCTCTTCATTGATATTTCCATCACTTTTGATATCGCAAAAAATAGGCTTTGCATCATTTTCTAAAAGCATATTGCAAGTAGCTACAAAGCTTATAGGTGTAGTGATAACTTCACTATCTGCAAGATTGTAAGCCTTGTATGCACAATAAAGAGCAGAAGTAGCAGAATTAAAAGTCAAGACATACTTCACTCCCAAATACTCGGCCAATTCCTTTTCAAAAATCTCAGTCTGCTCACCTTGGGTTAGAGTCGCCCCTCTAAGAACTTGAGCAACAGCCTCAATATCATCTTCTTCAATCAATTGAGTGCTATAAGGATTTAGACTAAGCATTCTAAAGAAAGTTTTGCAGGATTGTGGGATTGGGGGAAGAAAGAATTTTTGACTTTCTTAGGATCAAAATCCATCGCACCTTGAGGAAAAGTGCTTGAAATTTCATTTTCAAATTTTTCCAAAAGGTAGTGAAGTTTGTTTTGGGTTTGAGAAAGAAGTGCTTCTATTTTGTCATAATCTTTTGTTTTGTAGCTTTGCAAAAGTGTGCGATAAAGTGAGGGGAGTGTCTCAAAATCTTGACTTTGAGTTAGGCTTTTTTTGAGCATTTCGCCAATTTTTAATTCAAGATTGCGGATCTTTTTCTCAATCTCTGGAGATCGTTCACCCTCAACTCTCAACATCAATTCTCCATGCTTTTTTTGCGTTTCTCCTAAATACTTTTGCAATTCCTGCACTTGTGCAACCTGAGAGTTTAGGATCTTAATATCTACGAAGGGTTTTTGAGCCACTTCTTGAGATGGCTGATCTGAAGCTTGGGTAGATTTTGCCCCATGATTTTGGGGCTTTTGAGAAACTAATTTGATCGTTTCATATTGAGTGGAATTGTTGATTTTCATTGAAGATGCTGTTCAAGATACTTTGTATGGATTTTGGATTGTTTGAAATCTTGATTTTCCATCATTTCGATATGGAAAGGGATTGTTGTTTTGATCCCCTCGACTTTAAACTCTTTTAATGCACGATGCATTCTTTTGATTGCTTTTTCTCTACTCTCTGCCCATACAACAAGCTTGCCAATCATTGAGTCATAAAACATTGGCACAACATAATTGCAATATGCTTGAGTATCAAGTCTGACATGTGCACCCCCTGGAGCGATCCAAGTGGTGATTTTCCCTGGGCAAGGGAAGAATTTCTTAGGATCTTCTGCGGTGATTCTACACTCAATAGAATGGCCATTAAAAGCGATTTCTTCTTGACTTGGTAGCTTTTCACCCTCGGCAATTCTTATCATCCACTCCACCAAATCAAGCCCGCTAATCATTTCACTTACAGTATGCTCAACTTGAAGTCGTGTATTCATCTCCATAAAATAAAAATCTTTATTGTTTGCATCAAGCAAAAACTCAAATGTCCCAGCACCTACATATCCGATATGTTTAGCAGCCTTGACTGCAGTCTGAAGTAATCTCTCTCTTACTTCTTCACTCAATACCACCGCTGGGGCTTCTTCAATAAGTTTTTGTTGTCGTCTTTGAGCAGAGCAATCTCTCTCTCCAATATGCACAACATTGCCATGTTTATCTGCCAAAATCTGCACTTCAATATGCTTTGGATTTTTAATAAATTTTTCCATATAGATCGTGCCATCACCAAATGCACTGAGAGCTTCACTCTCTGCTGCTAGATAGGCATTGGCAAGCATCTCTTCGCTCTCTACCACTCTCATCCCTCTTCCGCCCCCACCAGCAGCGGCTTTGATGATGACAGGATAGCTGATTTCTTGTGCGACTTTTTTTGCCTCTTCCAAATCTTTTAATGCCCCATCGCTTCCCATAATCACTGGCACACCAGCTTCTTTCATCACATCTTTTGCTTTAGACTTATCGCTCATAAGATTCATTACCTCAGAGCTTGGGCCAATAAACTCGATGTCGTGGTGTTTGCAAATCTCAACAAATTGTTGATTTTCACTCAAAAACCCATATCCTGGGAAAATCGCATCAGCTTCAAAAAGCTCAGCAGCACTAATAATTGCAGGGATATTTAGATAGCTCTCGCTTGATTTTTCTCTTCCAATACATACTTTTGCATCAGCTACATCAAGATAATGTGCATCTTTATCTGCTGTGGAATAAACAGCAATAGCCTCTTTTCCCATTTCTTGGATCGTGCGAATTGCACGCAAAACAATCTCGCCACGATTGGCAATCAAGATTCTTTTGATTTTTTTCATTTAGATTTTCTCAACTTTTATCAAAGGTGTTCCAAACTCAACAGGTTGAGCATCGCTAGCAACAATTTCAACAATCTTGCAATCAAAATCTGCTTCAATCTCATTCATAATCTTCATCGCTTCAACAATCCCAATAATCTGTCCTTTTTTGATTTTGTCTCCTACATTAACATAAGGAGCAGAGTTTGGAGCTGGACAGCGATAAAAAGTCCCTACCATAGGAGATTCGATAAATACACCATCTGCAACACTACTTGTACTCTCTTGCACAACAGGAGCAGGAGTACTAGGAGCAACAGGAGCTGAAGACACAGCAGGGGCTATGCTAAGAGGTGCTTGAGATACTGGAGCGTTTTTTTCTAGGTGGATTTCAAAATCACCTTCTTTTACAAAAATGCTTGAAATTGAGTTTTTTGAAAAAATATCAATAAGCTTTTCAACTTCTTTGAAATTCATAATCACAACCTTTATTTTGCAAGATTTGCTCTCTTGAGAGATGAGAGGCTATAAGTTTGCTATCATAGCATATTTAAAATCATAAACATCACGATTAAGGAAAAACAATGGGCCTAAAATCAGATTTTTGGATTAGAGAAATGAGTGAAAAACACAAAATGATTGAGCCATTTTGTGAAAAACAAATCGGAAGTGGCGTGGTGAGCTATGGACTGAGCAGTTATGGTTATGATATTAGAGTAAGCGATGAATTTAAAATCTTCACAAATATTAACAGCACCGTAGTAGATCCCAAAAACTTCGATTTTAACAATGTTGTAGATTTTAAGGGGGATGTCTGTATTGTCCCTCCAAATTCTTTTGCTCTTGCCAGAACTGTGGAGTATTTCAAAATTCCCAGAGATGTGCTAGCAATCTGCTTGGGAAAAAGCACTTATGCAAGATGTGGAATCATTGTCAATGTAACTCCATTTGAACCTGAATTTGAAGGGCATATCACAATCGAGATTTCAAACACAACCCCACTTCCTGCAAAGATTTATGCCAATGAGGGGATTGCTCAAGTGCTTTTCTTGCAAGGAGATGAGGCATGTGAAACAAGTTATAAAGACAAGGCTGGAAAATACCAAGGGCAAAGAGGAATTACTCTGCCAAGAATCCTAAAATAACTCCTAAAAAGAATGAGCATAGCTAAGAGAGTATGTCTCTCTTTGGCGTATGTCTTTGCTGTGTTTAAAAGAGATTCTATCTATGCTAGGATCTATGTATCTTGAAGCTACAAGATAGCTAACACCAAACCCAAGCATTACTCCTGCAATAACTTGCACTGGCGTATGCTTGTTTGCCACCACTCTTGAGATCCCCGTAAGAGTAGCCAAAAGACTCATAGGAACTCTCCATTTCCAGCCATAGCGTCTTTGCATATACCCTGCTGCACTAAAAGCTGATGAAGTATGTCCAGAAGGAAATCCCTCATAATTAGCATGATTAGGACGCAGAGCGATTTGAAGCTTTTGTGGATATTTTTTTGCAAGTGCATTCAAAGAAGCTTTGCTAATAAGTGTTACTCCTATGGTTGTTCCAAAACCAATAGCAAGTTCCTTTAACCCTTCATAATCCTTGATTGCCAAAGAGTAAGAAGCAGAAAGTGCAGGTAAAAATTGCAAAACATCGCTCAAAATCTCAAAGGCTTTTTGAGTCTTATCTTGTGCTTGAAGTGAATTGATAAATAAAAAAGTGATAAAACAAAACCGAAAAATCTCATCTGATAAAACCTTGAAGAATCCTAAAGAATGGTATGCCCAGAGGGATTCAAACCCCCGACCTACAGGACCGCAACCTGTTGCTCTATTCAGCTGAGCTATGGACACACATTTTGAAGCAAAAGCGTAATTATAATGAAGGTTTGAGAAATTTGGAAGAGAAAAATGAAAAAATTGACTAAAATTAGCACTTCACTTTTTTAGAAGTGAAAATCAAAAACGAAACGGTGGTGATTTTATGCCAGGCATTAAAATGCGTGAAAACGAGTCTTTTGATGAGGGTTACAGAAAGTTCAAGAAACAAACTGATCGAAACCTTGTAGTTACAGAGTGTCGAGCAAGAAGATTTTTTGAATCTAATACTGAAAAACGCAAAAAGCAAAAGATTAACGCTAAGAAAAAAATGCTCAAGCGTCTTTATATGTTGCGACGCTACGAGTCAAGACTCTAAGATGCTTACCTCCCCTTTTGGGGTGGCTTCTTTCTTTTTCTCCCCTTTTTATTCTTTATTGTTTTGGATACTATTTTGTTTTTAATTTTTATTAGGAGCAAAAATGCGTTTTAGTGGAAAAAATGTTTTGATTACTGGTGCAAGCAAAAGTATTGGTGCAGATATTGCAAGAGTTTTGGCTGGATATGGGCTAAAGGTGTGGATCAATTATCGATCAAAACCTGAGCTTGCAGATGCACTCCAAAAAGAAATCACAGATAATGGCGGAGTAGCTGCAACAATTTGCTTTGATGCAACAGATGAAGAGGCTTTTACTCAAGCAATTAGCACGATTGTTGAGTGCGATGGAGAGCTTAGCTATCTGGTCAATAATGCAGGTATCACCAATGATAAGCTTGCCCTTAGAATGAAGACTGAAGAGTTTATGGGTGTGATTGATGCAAACCTCAAGTCTTGTTTTGTTGGATGTCGTGAAGCACTCAAAGTAATGAGCAAACAAAGAAGAGGAGCCGTGGTCAATATCGCTTCAATCATTGGAGAGAGAGGAAATGCTGGACAAACAAACTATGCAGCAAGTAAGGGTGGAATGATTGCAATGAGTAAGTCATTTGCTTATGAGGGTGCAAGTAGGAATGTTAGATTTAATTGTGTTACTCCAGGATTTATTAGAACAGATATGACAGCAGAACTCAAAGAAGAAATCAAAGACTATTACATCAAAAACATCCCTCTAGCACGATTTGGTGAGGGGAAAGAAATTGCAGAGAGTGTGGCGTTTTTACTCTCAGATAGCTCTTCTTATATCACTGGAGAAGTGCTAAAAGTCAATGGTGGATTGTATATGTAAGCAAAATTTGGTGAGTTTTAAAAGATTTTTGGTTAAAATTCACCGCTTAGTCAAAAAATCAAAGAACAAGGAGAATGTATGGCTACATTTGATGACGTAAAAGCAATTGTTGTTGAGCAACTTGGAGTAAGTGCTGATGAAGTAAAGATGGAATCAAAATTCGTTGATGATCTCAATGCAGATTCTCTTGATGTTGTTGAGTTGATTATGGAGCTTGAAGAGAAGCTTGGTGTATCAATCCCTGATGAAGATGCTGAGAAGATCACATCTGTGGGTGATGTTGTAGCTTATATTGATAGCAAAAAGTAAAACATATTAACTTCCCCCTCTTGGGGAATAACTTAAGGAGAAAAAATGCGTCGCGTTGTTGTAACAGGTCTTGGAATGATCAATTCATTGGGTCTTACTAGAGAAAGTTCTTTTAAATCCATTGTAGAAGGAAATTGTGGGATTAAAAGAATTTCATGCTTTGATGCGAGTGATTTTCCTGTGCAGATTGCAGGAGAGATTACGGATTTCAACCCTGAAGAAGTGCTTGATGCAAAAGAGATAAAAAAAGCAGATCGATTTATCCAAATCGCACTCAAAGCCTCAAAAGAAGCGATGCTTGATAGTGGATTGCTTGGCAGTGATGGGAAATGCGACGAGAGTCTTTCTGATCGCTTTGGTGTAAGCTCTGGAGCTGGGATTGGAGGACTAGGAAATATCGAGAAAAACTCTATTGTCTGTGAGCAAAAGGGTCCAAGAAGAATTACTCCGTTTTTCATCCCCTCAGCACTTGTAAATATGCTTGGAGGATTTACTTCTATTGAGTTTGGACTTAAAGGACCAAATTTAGCAAGTGTTACAGCTTGTGCAGCTGGGACTCACGCAATCTCTGAAGCTACAAAAACCATTATGCTAGGGGGCGCAGATAAAATGCTAGTCATCGGTGCAGAATCTTCAATCTGTCCAGTAGGGATTGGTGGATTTGCGGCGATGAAAGCACTATGTGATCGAAATGATGAGCCTACCAAAGCTTCTAGACCATTTGACAAAGAGCGAAGTGGATTTGTTATGGGTGAGGGTGCAGGAGCATTAGTGCTTGAAGAATATGAGAGTGCTAAAGCTAGAGGAGCGACTATCTATGCTGAAGTTGTAGGTTTTGGGGAGAGTGGAGATGCAAACCATATCACCACTCCAGCTCCTCAAGGTGAGGGTGCATATCGAGCGATGAAGGCCGCACTTGATATGGCAAAGATCAAGCCTGATTATATCAATGCTCATGGGACAAGCACTTACTACAATGACTTATATGAGACTTTGGCTCTCAAATCTGTCTTTGGTGGAAAGGAAAATGTCCCACCTGTTAGCTCTACAAAAGGGCAAATCGGACATTGTTTGGGTGCTGCTGGAGTGATTGAGGCTGTTATCTCCATCACAGCAATGCAAAAAGGTATCCTCCCTCCAACAATCAATCAAGAAAATCCTGATCCTGAATGCGATCTTGACTATATCCCAAATGTTGCAAGAGAAGCAAAAATCGAGGCTGTAATGAGCAATTCCTTTGGTTTTGGAGGAACCAATGGAGTTGTAATCTTCAAGAAAGTCTAATCAATGGCTGTTTATTTGGATTTTGAGCAAAAGCTCAAAAATATTCAAGATGAGATTGATTCTGCAAAACTTAAGGGTGATACTCACGCACAAGAAATCTTAGAGCAAACTTTGCAGAAAGAGACTCAAAAGCTCTACTCCAATATGAGTGATTATCAAAAAATGCAAATCGCTCGCCACCCTGATCGCCCTTATGCAATGGATTATATTGATTTGCTTCTTACAGATAAATGTGAGATTATCTGTATGGTGATTCACCATATTTTGTGCCATATAGTGCCTATGGTAAA
>DSTMD04001__coassemble_683_pt1 | contig 13648 bp, 13 predicted proteins | sample DSTMD04001__metabat2_low_PE_002 | metagenome-assembled genome bin DSTMD04001 | reverse complement strand
TTCTGCCACTGGAGTAACAACCCCACTTCTTCCTACTTGGAGAGTTACTGAGAGAATTTTTGAGCTTTTCTCAACAGCTGGGAATTTATATGCACAGGCAAAACGAGGAGATTTGATGGTGAAGCCTAGAGCTTTTTGCAGAGAAAATTCATCCACCATAATTACCATTCCATCAAGCATCATAGGATAGCTATCGCGATTTTCTAGAATATGCGTATATGCTTCTTTGATTTCATCGATATTTTTGCAATGTTTGATAAAAGGTGGAGTAAAAAAACCAAAAGAAAAAATCTCGCTAAGCAAAGCAGAAAAACTGGAGAGTTTGGAGTGATGTTCTCCTACACCCCATGGGACAAAAATCAAATTGCGTTTGGAAGTGATGGCAGAATTGAGCTGTCTTAGACTGCCAGCAGCCGCATTCCTTGGGTTAGCGAAGAGATTTTCCCCATTTTCTAGTCTTTCTTGATTGATGACTTTGAAGTTTTCTTTTGTGATTAAAACCTCTCCGCGAATCTCGATTTGATCTTGAGAGGGGATTTGTAGGGGGATTGATTTGATAGTTTTTGCATTTTGAGTTACTAGTTCTCCTGCTCTTCCATCTCCTCGAGTTGTTGCACTCTTTAAGATTCCATTTTCATAAAGAAGATTGAGCGAGGCTCCATCAAATTTTGGAGAACAAGTAAAGGTAGCTTGCGGATAGAGTTTGTATATTCTCTCTACCCACTCAAGGAGTTCTTCAGAATTAAATACATCATCCAAGCTCCACATTCTTTGTAAATGTTCATTTTTTTCAAACTCTTCTAAGGGGGTATCACCCACTCTTTGGGTTGGTGAAGAGGGGAGAATGAGATGAGGATAGAGAGATTCAAAATCTTTGATTTGATGATAGAGAGAATCATATTCCTCATCAGTAGCAATAGGATCATCTAAAACATAATACGCATAAGCCATCTTATTGAGTTTTTCAATCATTTGCCCATAGTTATCTTGTGTAATTTTCATTTTTCTCCTTTATGATTAGCTAAATTATCAAGCTCTTCTTGAGAGAAGCCACATTGCAGTCTTGCAGGGATATTAAGCGTTTTTGGTAAAGAATAGTTATAGAGCTGTAAAATCTCTTTAAAGCTCCTTGAATCATTGCAATATCTCCACCATTTATCCCCCTTGCTTACATGAGAGATTTCATCTCTTAAAATGATTTGCAACTCTTGAAGGATGTTGTCTCTAAGATGGTGAGAGCTAAGAGAGACTTTTTGGGCTACAAATGGATTAGCATCCAATCCTCCAGCTTCCATTCCACGATGAACTAAAGCCATACGATCTGCAAAAATTGGAGTGGCTTTCATAGCCTCAAATAGATTGCTATGAACTGCAAAATCTCCATACTCATATCCACAAGAATTGAGCAATGCTCGAAGTGAAGAGAAGTGATCGATTTCTTCTTTGGCTACTTCAAGCCAATTGTAGTAAAACTCAAGAGGAAGATTCCTAAAGCGATAACTTGCGTCCAAAGCCAAATCAATCGCACTGTATTCAATATGAGTAATAGAGTGCAAAAAGCTTCCCATCGTGCTATCTGTGTCGATTTTTTTATGTCGCGAGATTTTTGTAGGATGTAAAATCTTGCAAAATGGTTTATAGATTGGCTCTGTGATAGGTTTGATAGGGTGAGAATGATTAAGAGTAATGGTAGAAAGGGAATTGTAAAGCGTGTGAAAAAGAGAAAAACGTTTTTTTATATCTGAAGTGTGCAAAATCTTCTCAAGTGTGCTAAAGAGTTCCATTTTAGTCCTTAAGTTTTGAGCGATAGATGAGCAATGCTAGAGCTATGAGAGCAAAGAAGATACATTCTATCCACAGATCATTCATTCTCTTGCCTCTGCTTGAAGTATCTCATCAATCGTATTTAAAACTTCATCTGGAGTGATGAGCTTCATGCACTGATGATGTTTGAGGGGACATTCTCTTTTTTTGCAAGGAGAGCACGAGAGATGTTTGTTGAGTATCACTTGAGGAGCTTGAGTGTTGAAAGGGGAGGTTTCTTTGCAATCTGTTGATCCAAAAATAGCTACAAGTGGGATACTTAATGCCGAGGCAATATGCATAGGGCCACTGTCATTGGTCAAAAAGAGATCAAGCGAAGCAATGCTATCAATAAGCTCAGAGATCGAAGTTTTTCCCGTAAGATTATGCAAGTGTTGAGTAGACACAAGAGCTCTTAGAGCTTCTTGAATCTGTCTGTTTGCTTCTATCTCTTCATTTCCCCCATATATAAATACCTCATAGCCCTCTTGAAGCAAGGTTGCAATCACTTCTATAAAATAAGATTGACACCAGCGTTTTGCACTTCCATATTTTGCTCCAGCACTCACTCCAATTCTTGTCAGCTTTCCTTTTTTTTGAGGATGGGCGATGAGCTGGAGTTGGGGGTGGGTGGGGAAAATCTCAAGAGCAGAGAGTAGGTGGGTGTATTGAAGCACCTGATGAATGTGCTTTTGAGGAGCTAGGGGGTGAGTAAGCAAAAAACTTCTTGCATTGCCCTTATAACCAATGCGAATCTTAGAGCCACTTGCCCAAAGAAGCCAAGCTGAGGGGAAATTATTTTGCAGAGTCATTGCTAGATCAAATTCTCCTAGCTTTTTGCCTAGTTTATAGAGATAGTAGAGGCGATTTTTGCTTTTTTTACTCTCATCTTCAATCCTTTGGACATTTTCTCTCTCAAAGATTCCCAAAGATGCTTTGGAGCCAACAAGGGTAAAATGAGCGTGGGGATAGGTGTTTTTAAGTGCATAAAAAGTAGGTGTTGCCATAATTGCATCACCTAGCCAAGTGGGAAGTCGTAGTAAGATTTTCAAAATTAGCCTTTGATTTTATTGTGTATTTGCTCAATTTTTTTGCGATAATTTTACCTTATAAAGAAGAAAACATTTTTCTAAAGATTGGAGAGTTTATGCTGATTACCCCACGCACTTTGAGCGGTTTTAAAGACAGATTGCCCAAAGAAGCAATTGCTAAAAGTAATTTATTGAAAAAAATCATTGAAGTTTTTGATAGTTTTGGTTTCAATCCTATTGAAACCCCGCATTTAGAATATGCAGAAATTTTGCTCAAGCAAGGAAGCGATGAGATTCAAAAAGAGCTTTATGCCTTCAAAGATCACGGGGGTAGGGATGTTGCGTTGAGATTTGATCTTACCTTGCCACTTGCACGATTTATCTCACAGCATCGCCATGCACTTCAACTTCCTTTTAAGCGATATGCAATTGGCAATGTTTTTCGTGGTGAGCGAGCCCAAAAGGGAAGATATAGAGAATTTACACAGTGTGATTTTGACTTCGTAGGTTCTAATTCTATTGCAAGTGATGCTGAGATTATCCAAGTGATTGCTAAGGTTTTGCAAAAACTTGAAGTAGGAAAATTTACAATCTCAATCAATCATCGCTTGATTTTAAATGGAATCTGTGAATATCTAGGGATTACTGATGTCAATAATACTCTTAGAATTGTAGATAAGCTAGATAAGATCGGAGTGGATGGCGTGTGTGCAGAGCTTGAAGAGAGTTTGGGATACTCAAAAGAATGCATTCATTCACTATTGGATTTGATTTTACTCTCCCAAGAGGGAAAAAGTAGGGATTTTTTACAAAAAGTCTCTTATCTGAAAGAAAAAAATCAATCCTTGCAAAAAGGGCTTGATGATTTGCAAAAATTGTGTGAGATTTTGGATTTTGTTGGGCTTGATTGCTACAAAATCAATTTTTCAATTGCTAGAGGTTTAGGATATTACACGGGGATTGTGTATGAAAGCACATTGGATGAGTTAAGCGGGATTGGCAGTGTCTGCTCTGGTGGAAGATATGATAATCTAACCCAAACTTTCTGCAAAGAGCCAATGAGCGGGGTGGGGGCTAGTGTAGGTCTTGATCGTTTGCTAAGTGCCTTAGAAGAGCTGGGCAAACTTAGCGAAAAAGAAACAAGAGCAAGAGTTTTGTGTGTAGCAATGAGTGAGAGCTATATGCCTTATTTGCAAAAAATTGCTTCAAATCTTAGAGATGAGGGGATTGCTACTGAGATCTATCCTGATATTACAAAACTCAAAAAACCTTTCTCATACGCAGATACCAAAGGCCACCCCTATGTTTTGATAGTGGGTGAAGATGAGTTTAAAGAAGAGAGAGTAACGCTTAAGAATATGCAAAGTGGAAATCAGGAATCTCTTGGATTTGCTGAAGTGATTGAAAGAGTGGGAGAGGGATGATGGCAGAGCAATCTGTAAGAAAAAAAATCGCACTTTTTATTGATAGTGAAAATATAAGTTACAAGCTTTTAAGCGATATTTTTAAGCATCTTGATGATATGGGTGAAGTGTGTGTAAAAAAAGCTTATGGAGATTGGAGAAAAGAAGCAATGAGAGGATGGGATGAAATCCTCAATCGTTATTCAATCGAGCCAATCCATATCATCACTGGAAATGCAAACAAAAGTAATTCAAGTGATATTCGCATTGCAATTGATGTGATGCATACGCTTTATGAGGGGAAAATGGAGTGTATCGCTCTTGCAACAAGTGATAGTGATTTTGCACCTTTAGCTCAAGAAATCCGAACAAAAGGAGTTGAATCCATGGGTTTTGGTGAGCAAAAAAGTCGAGAGGATTTGAGAAATGCTTTTAGTCGTTTCTATGAACTTGCTACAAACAAAGAAAAAAATATTGAGAAAAACAAAGTAGGCAAGGAGGGCAAAAAGATTGAAGAGCCCAAAAAAGAGATTGAAATTTTACAAGAGGCAGTTGTTGCAAATCTTGATTGTAATGGGTGGGCAAGACTAAGTCAAGTAGGAAATTATCTAAAAAATCAAAACAAAAAAAAGCCCTCAGATTATGGAAGATCAACATGGGTTAAAGTTTTTTCGCAATACGCTAGTGATTTTTCTACAAGATATGAAGGAAGCATTGTTTTTGTTTCTCTAAAAAAATCCCTCAATCAAAACACAACACAAGAAACTAGCCCATTTTTGACAAGGTATAAAAAGATTTGCAATTTTTTTGGTTTTACACATTGAGTTTATCGACATTCCAAAAAGTCTTCTTCGCTTTTTGAGTACTCTTAAGTTGTGAGATAGGGTTTTTTCAAAAAAGCTCAAACCTTTTGATAGAATAAAAAAATACCAAAACTTAACCTATGATGAAAGGAGAGGGCAATGAGTATTATGACAAATCCTGTTGTAATTTCAATTTTAGTCATGTCTGCATTGTGTTTGATACGTTTTAATGTTTTATTAGCTATTGTTTATTGTGCTTTATTAGCTGGACTCCTCTCAGGTATGGATCTCTCAAAGACAATGAGTATTTTTATCAATGGAATGAGTGGAAATCTTGAAACTGCTTTGAGTTACATTTTGCTAGGAGCAATTGCTTATGGAATCTCTCAAAGCAATCTAACTAAAATCCTAATTCATTGGGTTTCAAAATTTATTGGTAATAAAAAAATCCTATTCTGTCTTTTTTTGGCATTTATTGCTTGCTTTTCACAAAATCTCATCCCTGTTCATATTGCTTTCATCCCAATCCTCATTCCTCCACTTTTGGCCTTGATGAATAAACTCAAAATCGATAGAAGAGCCGTAGCATGTGCAATTTCTTTTGGACTTCAAGCTCCATACATTGCCTTGCCTATTGGATTTGGTTTGATTTTTCAAAACATCATCAAGGACAACCTCAGTCAAAATGGCGTAAGCGTCAATCTCTCAGATGTAACCTCTGTTATGTGGATTGGGGGGGTAGCGATGGTGGTGGGGCTGTTTTTGGCAGTTTTTGTGCTGTATGTTAGACCAAGAGATTATGTGCAAACTCGAATGGAGCAAAGAGAGCTTGATGCTTGTGACTTGAAGATGAGAAAGCAAGATTATGGTGTGCTTTTTGGTGCAATTGCAACTTTTGCAATCCAAGTTCTCACTTCTTCTCTTCCTCTTGGAGCATTGGGTGGATTGTTGATTATGATAGCAACAGGAGGAATTGCGTATAAGAAGGTGGATAAGATTATGGAGGGCGGACTTGCAATGATGGCATTTATTGCTTTTGTAATGCTTGTTGCCTCAGGGTTTGGAGCAGTGCTAAAGGAGAGTGGTTCTATTCAAACACTAGTTAATTCTGTTGCGGGAGCTATGGGTGGCTATGGTATTTCGGCTTTGATTATGCTTGTTGTGGGGCTTTTGATTACTATGGGGATTGGGACTTCGTTTGGAACTATTCCAATCATTGCAGCAGTTTTTTGCCCTCTAGCTCTATCACTAAATTTCTCCATCCCCTCAATTATTTTGCTTGTAGGTATTGCAGGAGCTTTAGGAGATAGTGGATCTCCTGCAAGTGATAGCACTTTGGGGCCAACTTCAGGGCTTAATGCTGATGGACAACACAATCATATTTGGGATACTTGTGTGCCAACATTTATTGTTTATAACATTCCTTTGATTATTGCAGGGGTTGTTGGTGCAGTCTTGCTCAATGGCTAAAGAAATGAAAATACAATCAAGAATCTGGATTCAAAAAGAGGGGAAAAGCTATTTGGGCAGAGGAAGAATCGAGCTTTTGAAATATATTGAGAGCGAAGGTTCTATCTCAAAAGCCGCAAAAAAAATGCATATGAGCTATAAGGCTGCATGGGATAATCTCAATCAAATCAACGAATTGAGCAAAACCCCATTGATTGAGAGTAGTAATGGGGGAGTAGGGGGAGGGGGGACTTCCCTCACACTTGAGGGAAAAAGAGCGATTGAAGTATTCGAAAAACTTGAAAACCTCAAAGAAGATTTTTTTTCCTACCTTGAAGGGTGTGAAGACATAGAAGACTTAAATACTCGATTGCAAAACTTGATGCCTTTTATTCAGTCTCTCAAAAGTTAAGAATTTTACTTTGGCTTTATACTTCTTTTTTACACTTCAAGCTTTATTTTTAATTGTAGGGATAGAAAATGCAAAAAGATGAGATTATAAGCACTCTTAAACCCAAGAGAAAGCTATGGAAGATTTTAAGTTCTCTGTGCGTTATTACAGCTTTGTGCGGAGGTGGGGCATATTATTATCTCCAACCCAAAGAAGTCAAAATCACTTATGAAACAATCACTCCTAAAAGAGGCGATATTGCAACAATTATTTCAGCCACTGGGACACTCAACCCTCTCAATGAAGTTCAGATTGGATCACAAGTTTCTGGGATTATTTCTCAAATTGATGTGGATACCAATGATGTTGTAAGCAAAGGACAGGTTCTAGCAAAGATTGATGATAAGAAAATCCTTCAAGAGCTAAGTCGCTATGAGGCTCAGCTTAAGAGTGCAAAAGCTCAACTTGATTCACTCACATCCACTCTTAAGGATAAAAAATGGCAATTTGAGAGATTGCAAAAGCTCTATAAGCAAAGCAAGGGGAAATATCCCTCTTATGCAGATGTGCAGTCTGCTCAAGTCGCTTATGAGATCGCAAAAGCTGAGATTGAGAGCAAGAGGGGAAATATTGCCGAGATTGAGGCAAATATCAAGGGCGTTAAGATTGATTTTGATAACACGATTATCACTTCTCCTATTGATGGAGTGGTGCTTACTCGCAGTGTAGATGTGGGGCAAACAGTGGCTGCTAGTTTTTCAGCTCCAGAGCTCTTCAAAGTCGCTCAGGATCTAAAAGAGATGAAACTTGTTGTGCAGATTGCTGAGAGTGATGTAGGAAAGATTGCTCTAAATCAACCTCTAAGTTTTAGTGTGGATGCTTACCCTCATCGTAAGTTTTTTGCAAAAGTTGATAAAGTCAATTATGGCTCAACAACAACAGATAATATCGTAAGTTATGAGGTAACAATCAATGTGGATAACAAAGATCTTTCACTTCGTCCAGGGATGAGCGCTACTGCGGACATTATCGTAGCAGAGAAGAAAAATGTCTTACTTCTTCCAGTTTCCGTACTCTTTTTCCAACCTCAAAAACAAGAGATTCGAACCAAGAAGAAAACCACCTCGCTTTTTGGCCCACCAATGCCTCCACGACACAAAAATACAACTAAACCAAAAGACAAACAAACCAATGCTGGAGAAGAGAAACAAATTTGGGTTTTGCAAGGTGGCAATCCAATTCAGAGAATGATCAAGGTGGGAATCTCTGATGGGAAAAATGTTGAGGTTGAGGGGATTGGAGAGGGGAGCGAGGTGATTGTAGGAATGAGGGAAGAGTAAAATGGGATTTGTGAGCTTAAAGGGGATAAGGAAGACTTATGGAAAGGGGGAGAGTGCATTTGAAGTTTTAAAAGGGGTGGATTTGGAAATTTACCAAGGAGATTTTATTGCTCTTATGGGGCCAAGCGGTTCTGGGAAATCTACGCTTTCAAATATTTTGGGCTGTTTGGATGAGGCAGATGGAGGGGTTTATGATTTTTGTGGTGTAAATGTGTGCGAGTTAAGTTTTTCTCAAAAGGCAAGACTTAGAAGAAATTATTTTGGTTTTATTTTCCAGAGTTTTAATCTCTTAGCCAAAACAACAGCTTTGGAAAATGTGGAATTACCTCTGATTTATAAGGGAATGAAAAAAAGAGAGCGAAGAGAATTGGCGATGCAATCTTTGGCAAAAGTGGGCTTAGAGAAATGGGCAGATCACACAAGTGCAGAGCTCAGTGGAGGGCAACAACAGCGTGTCGCGATTGCTAGAGCTTTGGCAATTTCCCCTGCATTTCTGATTGCTGATGAGCCTACTGGGAATTTGGATACTCAAAGGAGCATTGAGATTATGGAAATCTTGCAAGGATTAAATCAAAAAGAGGGGATTACAATCTTGATGGTAACCCATGAGAGTGATATGGCAAGCTATGCAAGCAGAGAGATTCACTTCCTTGATGGAAAAATAAAAAGTGAGATTAAGCGATGATTTGGAATGCTTTTGTAATTGCTTTTAGGCAGATTCGACGCAATTTTTTACGCTCTATTTTGACAATGCTTGGAATCATCATCGGTGTGGCTTCTGTGGTGAGTATGGTAAATTTTGGGAAAGCTACAACACTTAATATCACAAAAAGCATTTCTTCGCTTGGGAGCAATCTTTTGATTATAAAGCCTTCAAAATCTTTGGATTCTCGCGGTGTAAGCGTAGGAAAAAAACTTTTTTCTCTTAGAGAAGTAAATTTATTGCGTTCAAGGATAGAGGGACAAATTTCAAGTCTATCTCCAGCTTCAATTGCAAATGCAATTGCACAATATGAGGGGAGAAATCTCTTGACAAATATTTATGGGGTTGGAGATGAATATTTTAAAACTACAAATTCTCAAATCGCATCAGGACGAGAGTTTGATAGTGAAGAGCAAGAAGTGGTTTCCAAAGTGTGTGTAATCGGAGATACGATTAGAACGACACTGTATAAAGAAAAAAATCCTTTGGGGAGTCAGTTGAGAATTGGAAACTTTGTTTGCGAAGTTGTAGGGGTATTAAAACCAAAGGGGCAGGGGGCAATGGGTCAAGATCAAGATGATTTGATTTTGGTTCCTATTAAGACATTTAATTCTCAAATCAATTCCAATGCCTCACTTAACAATATTAAGTATGTTTATGTTTCACTCAAAGATGGCGTGGATTCAACTCAGGCAGTCAAAGATATTTCAAAAATCCTAAGAGATATAAGAGATGTCAAAGAAGGAAGCAAGGATCCTTTCTCTATTATGGATACAAAAGAAATCTTAAAAACCATAAGCTCTACAACTCAGATGATGACAATTTTTATCACCGCCATTGCTGGAATCTCTTTGCTTGTTGGAGGAATAGGGATTATGAATATTATGCTTGTTTCTGTAACTGAGCGAACCAAAGAGATAGGCATAAGGATTGCTATTGGTGCAACTGGTGCAGAAGTGCTTTTGCAGTTTTTGGTGGAAGCTGTGGTGCTAAGCTTTTTGGGAGGATTTTTAGGAGTCTTGTTTGCAGTAGGTGTAAGTGTGGGACTTATTAAATTTTTTGATATGCCTTTTGTTTTTGATTTGCAAATTGTGCTTTATGCTCTTGCCTTTTCTGTTTTTATTGGGATTCTTTTTGGCTATCTTCCTGCCCGTCGGGCCTCAAAGCTCAACCCAATTGAAGCTTTGCGACACGAATAAATAGGGTATGATTAAACTTTTATTTTAAGGAGTAAAGATGAAAAAAGTCTTTTTAAGTTTGGCGATGGGAGCCTTTGCTTTCGCACAAGGAATCTGCGGATACTATATTTTGGAGAAAAACGATAAGGGCAATCAAAGTATTGTAGAGGTTTTTCAAAAGGATGGCAAATACTATGCTTATGGATTTGCAAATACAGACGGAAGTGTAAGTTATGATGTGAATAATCCTGATGAAAAGCTCAAAAATCGTCCATTGAGTGGAGCTGTGTTTATGTGGGGCTTGGTCAAAGATGGCGATGAGTATGATGATGGAAAAATCTATAATAATGCTAATGGGAAAACTTATAGTGCAAGTGCAAAACTTGAAGGAGATACGCTCAAGGTAAGAGCTACGGTTTGGGGATTTGGCAAGACATTGACTTGGAAAAGATTGAGTGATGAGCAGGTTGCACCTTATTTGGATAAAAAGCCAGATTTGCAAGAAGTGATTGCAACAATTCCTACAAAATAATCCCTCCCCCCTTTTTTTTTACTATCACTCAGGCTTTGTGTCTGAGATGATAATATCTTCAATCACATCATTTCCTCTGATGCTATCTAAAACTTCAAGACTTGTTTTATCAATAATCTGACCAAAAACCGTATGTTCTCCATCAAGATGAGGCAATGAGGCAAAGCAGATAAAAAACTGACTTCCTCCAGTATCTCTTCCAGCATGAGCCATAGAGAGAGCACCTTTGATATGTTTGTGAGGATTATTGTTTACTTCGCATTTGATGCTATAACCTGGACCACCGCAACCATTACCAATAGGGCATCCGCCTTGAGCGACAAAATTTGGAATCACACGATGAAAAGTAAGCCCCTTATAAAACCCTTCATTTGCAAGAGTGGCAAAATTGATGACATTTTGTGGAGCATCAGAGCCAAAAAGTTCAAACTTCATCGCACCTTTGTTTGTGATGATAGTTGCATATTTTGCTTTATCTAGTTCTTCTTGTGAGATTTCATAAACTTTTAATGCCATTTTGTATATCCTTTGAATTTAGATTTTGGGTATTTTACCGATTTATCTTGAAAATTTTAGGTGAGAGAATATGAAAAAACTTTTGTATGTTTTATTTGTAGTTTTTTTGATGGGATCAGAAGATAGGCTTGAAGATGGGGCGAGTGCAAAACCATCTCTAAATCAAGCAGAAAAACAACTACTTGAAGAATCAAAAAAACAAAGTGATTCTCTAAAACCTATTGCTCCAAATATTAAAGGATCAACAAAACTAAAAAAACCTACAAAACATCAAGCTTCAACACAAACGCAGGAGAGCCTTGGAGATTTGCAAGATCCTTATGAGGGATACAATTTTGAAAAAAAAGAAAAAGAGAAAAATGGGGAAAAGCTTGTTCAAAATGAAGATTGGATCTATGGAACAGCAGTGATTACCACTACTTTTTTGGATGGTGCAATCAAGCGGAGTTATGGGATTTTGCTAAGAGATGGTTTGTATCTAACTTCTGCAAATATGGTTTATAACAAAAATATCTATCCACGATCAAGTTTTGCAATGATGCAAGATGATAGTGCCCCTCTTTTTATCTGCATTGCAAAACTATCAATCAAAGCTTTGGATTTGCAAAGAGGGCTTGCTGTCCTTGAAACATCAGAATATACCGATGCATACTGCAATGTGAGAGAGAAAACTTTTTATCATGATCGGATTTATGCTAAAAATTGGATTGATGTTTTTAGCAAGAGAAGTGAAAAAGAAAATTATGGTGTGCTCTATTCTGCAACCATTAGTCCAATCAACTCTTTTCAAACAAAAATCACGCCTCTAAAAGGGAAGCTAGAGGATCTTGCATATGAGACTACAAGCAGTTTTGGAGGGTATAAATATCCTTATGGTAAGGGATATTACACACAAGATGGGCGTCTTGTAGGGGTTGTGGGTGCAAATATGGATGATGAGCCAAGGATTGTTAGAACAAAAGAAATTTCTAGCTTTTTGTGTGAATTAAAAGAAAAAAAGATCTTAGAAAATCGTTTTTTGCAAATCCTATGCCCCCAAAAGGAGCTAGGAGAGAAGAGTGCGGAAGATTAGGAGATTTTGCTTTTCTTGCGAATGTAGATATTTAAAAGTTCTACTACAAGAGAGAATCCCATAGCAAAGTAGATATAGGCTTTGGGCACATGGATTTTAAAGCCGTCCAAAATCAACACAACCCCCACCATAAACAAAAATGCAAGTGCTAGGGTTTTGATCGTAGGATGTGCATCTACAAACTCTGCTATCCCCTTTGAAGCAAACATCATGACTCCCACTGCAACAATAATGGCAATAATCATAATTTCAAGATCCTGTGCCATTCCAACAGCAGTAATAACCGAATCAAGAGAAAAGACAATATCTAGGATTGCAATTTGAATTAGTGTTGAGATAAATCCACCTTTAAATTTATTTTCTTCTTCTTGATGAGGAGCTTGGGTTTGCTCATAGATTTCCTTTGCACTTTTATATAGCAAAAAGATACCCCCAAGAATGAGGATTAAATCTCTTCCTGAGATTCCTATTTGTGCAATATGAAACAAAGGTTTTGTGAGTTTCATAATCCAAAAAAGTGAGGCAAGCAAGCCAATGCGTGTGAGCATCGCCAAAGTCAAACCAAAAAACCTTGCTTTATCTCTTTGGGTTTGTGGAAGTTTATTGACCAAGATTGCAATAAAAATAATATTGTCAATCCCCAATACAATCTCTAATGCACTTAGCGTAATGAGGGTGATCCACGCCTCGGGTTGAGTCAACCATTCAAACATCAATACTCCTTTTTGAAAAAAGGCGTATTGTATCAAAAGTTATTGTAGCCAACCTTTTTTCTTAAAATAAAGAATAGGCAAAAGTGTAGAGGCGATCATAAGGGCGATTGCAAGGGGATAGCCAAAACTCCAATCAAGCTCTGGCATATATTTAAAATTCATTCCATAGATCGTGCCTATGAGAGTAGGGGGTGTCATTGCAACAGTAACAACCGTGAAGAGTTTGATGATTTTGTTTTGTTCGATGTTGATTTGGTTTGTCAGCAAGCTTTGGATATTATCAAGTGCATTCATACTTGTGTTTGCAAATTCAACCAGAGAATTGATATCTTTAAGAATAATAGTCAAAGCTTTTTTGACTTCAGAATGCGGTTTGATGCTTCTTAGCATTGCAGTAATAGCTCGACGCTTATCAAATAGAGAGTCTCGCACAGCCATATTAAACTCTTGCAGTCTTGAGAGGTGTTGTAAGACTTCGTGACTTACCTCTTCATCACCAAATATTTTTTTTCTCAATGCACGAGTAGATCGTGCTACACCCTCTAAAATATCCGCATCTTTTTCAACCCGAATCTCAAAGATTCTACTGATGATGTCAAATCCGCAATTAAAGAGTTTGGGGCTAGAGAGAAGGGTTTTTTGCACTTCATCAATACCTCTAAACTCCCCATATCTCACGGTGAAGAGAATGCTATCTTTGAGAATAAAAGTGAT
>DSTMD04001__coassemble_681_pt1 | contig 13684 bp, 15 predicted proteins | sample DSTMD04001__metabat2_low_PE_002 | metagenome-assembled genome bin DSTMD04001 | reverse complement strand
TTTTAGATGAGATACAAAAGGGCAGAAAAGTGCCAAGGGTGTTTGGGGTTTTACACAAGACCTTAGCGTGGATTTTATTTTAATTTTTTATAAAAATCAAAAGTAGAGAAGAGAGTAAGAGCATAGTAAAAGTAATACAAAATTCTAATTGTAGAAAATGACTAAAAAGCAAAGTCTATTTTAGATAACTAGATTATAAAAGGGTAAAAGAATGTAGTTCTTAAAAAATAGTGGCGGACAGAGAGGGATTCGAACCCTCGGTAACCTTGCGGCTACGCATCCTTAGCAGGGATGTGGTTTCAGCCAACTCACCCATCTGTCCAAAAGTGAAGTGAGAATTCTATCTTATTTTTTTCAAAAAACACCTAAAAATTTTGCAAAAATTTTTATGCTAAACTCACAGAGCGAAATAATACAAAAAGGAAAAAATGATGAAATATGCTTTTATTTTCCCTGGACAAGGCAGTCAGAGCGTTGGAATGGGGAGAGATTTTTATGAAAATTTTTCTACTGCTAAGGAATTGGTTGAGCAGGCAAGCGATACTTTGGGATTTGATTTTAAGCATTTGCTTTTTGAGGAAAATGACAAACTCAATCTCACTCAATATACTCAACCCTCTATTTTTTTGGTTAGCTATATTGCTCATTTGGTTTTTCAAAATGAATTTCACTTGCTCCCTAGCATTGCACTTGGTCATTCTCTAGGAGAGGTGAGTGCAGTAGCGATGGCAGGAGGTGTTGGCTTTGAGAATGCACTTAAGCTCACTTATCAGAGAGGAGGGCTTATGGCTAGAGCCTGTGAGGGGAAAGATGCTGGAATGATGGTAATTGTAGGTCTTGAGGATAAAGTGCTAGAGGATTTTTGCTCCAAGGCTAGAGAGGGAGGGAAGAGTGTTTGGTGTGCAAACTACAATGGAGATGGGCAAGTTGTGCTTGCAGGAAAAAAAGCAGATCTAAGCTCGCTTGAATCAGAGCTTAAGGCTTTGGGTGCCAAGAGAGTTTTGCTTCTCCCTATGTCAGTAGCAAGCCATTGTCCAATGCTGGAGAGTATATGTCCAGAGTTTGAAACTCTGCTTCAATCTCTACTTGAAGATGAGTTTGCCAACCCCATTCTCTCAAATGCAACACTTCAAAACTACACCAACAAAGAGCAGGCAAAAACTCTTCTAACCCAACAGCTCACAATGCCAGTGCTTTATAAGCAAAGTATCCAAAAGATTTCAAGTGAGGTTGATGGGTTTATTGAGTTTGGAAATGGTTCAGTGCTTAAGGGACTAAACAAACGCTTGTGTGATAAGCCTACTTATAGTGTTAGCGATGTGGCAACACTCAAAGACACAATCCAATCAATCAAATAAAAAGGAGAAAAAATGAGAATTGCGATTTTGGGTGCGATGCGTGAAGAAATCACACCATTTTTGAAAAAATTTCCTAACTACACTCAAGAAGAAGTGGGAGGAAATACATTTTATAAGATTGCTTATAGAGAGCATGAGCTTGTTTTGGCATATAGCAAGATAGGAAAAGTGCATTCAGCTTTGAGTGCTAGCTCGATGATTTTGAAGTTTGGTTGTGAGAAGCTTATTTTTAGTGGAGTGGCTGGAGGATTGAATCCAAAGCTAAAGGTTGGGGATTTGATCATTGCTTCAAAGCTTTGCCAATATGATGTAGATATCACAGCTTTTGGCCATCCTTTGGGGTTTATCCCTGAGAGCAGTGTGTATATTTATCCTGATTCACAGCTCAATGCGATCGCTCAAGAAGTTGCACAGCAAAAGGGGATTGCTCTTATGGAGGGGGTGATTGCAAGTGGAGATAGTTTTGTTGCAAGCAGTGAGAAGAAAAAATGGTTGATTAAGAATTTTCAAGCAGATGCGGTAGAAATGGAGGGGGCAAGTGTGGCCAATGTTTGCCATCTGCTCAAAGTTCCTTTTTGTATCTTAAGATCAATCAGTGATAGTGCTGATGGAGAAGCGGATGTGAGCTTTGATGAGTTTTTAGAGCACGCTGCACAAACAAGTGCGGATTTTGTGGAGGCAATGCTAGAAAAACTGCTTCCCTAATTTACTTGAAGGAGGAGAGGATGAGGAGAGCATTTAGTATGCTGGAGTTGGTGTTTGTCATCGTGATTTTGGGAATATTGGCTTCTATTGCTATCCCTAAATTTTCTTCAACAAGAGGAGAGGCTGAGGCAGTAAGCATCCGCTCTGATCTCACCCAAGCTCTGAGTGCAATCCAAAGAGAGGTGTTTGCCAAAAATCTTTCTGCAAATGCAATCAATGGAGATTCTATGATGCAGATTGCTGGACTTAGCAAAACTCGCTGGATTGCAGTGGGAAGCAAAATCAAGCTTGCAAAAGATGGGGCAGTAGATAGCGAGAATGATTGTATTACGCTTGAGTTTGCAAACCAAAAGGATCTGATCCTTGAGCTTGTTCCGCTGCCTACTTCACCGCTTTGTGAGAAACTTAACAAAACCTATGAGAGTAAGACCATTCCTCTTATCACACACTAAAGGATTTTCACTTATAGAAATGCTTTTGTGCGTGGGGATTTTGGGGATATTGCTTTGGGTGGCACTGCCTAGAGCTAGCTCCTTTTCTCAAAAGGAGTGTTTATATACTCTAAGAGCAAAACTCCTCAAGGCTCAAGATGAGTTCTTTGCTCAATATCTGCAAGCTTTGATGACTCAGAGCGCTCCGCAAGCCTTAGATCCTATCTTGCATCAACTGGTGAGAAAAGAAGATCCACAATGCTATTTTGAGCTTAAAGACTCTCAGCTTATTGCTTTTGTGCAAGGGAAGAGGATAAACTTTTTGATAGAGCCTAAAGATTTTTCATACAAGCCTAAGATTTACTGTCAGCTTTCATATAGTTTGTGTCGAGAATTTTGGGGGAAAGAATATAAGAAGTGAGGGGAAACCCTCACTTTGGATTAGAATGAGTATTGGACCTTTACTCCTCCTCTAGCCATTTGTGCATCTCCAAAAGTTGATCCAATGAGTCCAGAGAGTGTGAGTTTGTTGTCAAAGAATCCATAGCTTGCTGTGAAAGAAACTTCGTGGAAAGTTAAGCCATGGTTAGCATCGCGAGTGTTCTGAGCGGATTGTGTCGCAACGCTTGGTAGTACGTAATAGTTGTCTCCACCTACATAGGCATAGTCTAGCCCAAGTTTTAGACTTTTAACACCAGTGTATTGAACTCCAACATAACCAACCATAATGTTACTTGTATCGAGACTTCCTGCTCCAATCATACTATAACCATTTTTTGAGCCAACAGTGTCATACCAGAATTGTCCACCCATATTAAATGACGCATAGTTCATCAATGCACCATATCCATCACCAAAGCTTCCTGTGAATCCACCTTTTGCAGAAAATCCTACATCTTTATTGCTGTATGCAAGTTGAATATTGTAAAGACCTCTAAGCTCAGCAATGGAATTGTTATTTGTTGCATAATAGAAGTAACCATTGTTGTTTTTATTAACATCAGCCACAGCTACTTGAGATTGGATTGTTACTCCAGCAATTGTATAGCTTACATCTCCGCCAATCATATAGTCAAACACTCTTGTAGAGTGAGCTGCATAAAATTTTACACCAGCACCAGCAAGCTTCTCTCCGCCAGCCTCAACACCAATAATGTAAAGTGGATGATCCAAAGAAGTAGCAGCAGTCCAATTAGCATCTGTCGCATCATCTAGTGTATATGCTCCAAGAACTTGAGCTGAGAATTTTACTCCTTCAAGATCTTCATTGCTCACATACATACCATATCCATAATCCCATGCATTATCATTGAATGCTGTGAGGATATTCATCTTACCGCCGATGATTGTTGTTTTGCTCCCATATTCTTCAAAATTCATGTTTCCATAGACTGCAGCAAGTCCAATAGGCATTGGCTTTCCTGGAGCACCAGAAGCTTCGAGAAATGAAGTGTTGTTAGAATTCTTTCCTCCACCTAGTGAAGCATATCCTGTCATTCCTACACTAAAGCCACCAACAGATCCCGTATTGACGTTTGCCCATGCTCTTGTTCTAAAAACATTACCATGGATATCATCACCAAACTGTGAAGTCATTTGTCCATAAACATAACCACTGATTGTTGTTCCCTTAATCGCTTCTTCTAAAGAAGTTTTAGCATTTGCACATGTCATGGCTCCCATTGCCACAAGAGCTGCAAGAGAGAGTCTTGTCAATTTCATTTCTTCCTCCTAGTTTATAAAACTGCCCAATGCTGAGCTTACGCATAATATTACAAAAAAACAGAAGAGTTTTAATCCAAAGATTGAGCAAAAGAGTTTATTTTTGCTCAATTTGTGTAATTTTGAAATGAAATGTCAAATCCAGCACCTGATCAAGGGGAGTGTTTTTCTTCATTTCAAATGGAAGAATAAGGGTAATATTGGGGTATTGGATCTTGAGTTTTTGACTAAAGCTGAAAAAACTTTGAGGATTTTTGATTTTTCCTTGGACTCTAAAAATCCTCTCTACAAAATTCTTGTTTTTTTTGCGTTGGATTTGCTTGAGTGAATTGACATCAAAGAAGCTTTGTGCGAGGGTTTGCACCTTTGCTGGAGAAGGAGGGTTTTTAAGAAGTTCTAGAAGCTTTTGATTGTCTTGTTGAATCTTATCGATTTGATTGTTGAGTGAAACATTTTGCTCTAAAGATTTGGCATAAACAACTTGAGTATAGCGAAGATTATTCTTTTTTTCTTTGTAGATTCCTACACGAGGGAGAATAATGCTAGAAAAAACATAAGCAGTGGTAAAAAGAAAAAGAACCATAAAAACAAGATTTCGAATAATGTATTCTGCAAGTTCTTCTTTTTTATTGAGCATTACTCTCTCCTTGAGGTTTGATGATTTTATTGACTGAGACGAAGTTATACCATCCACTAGGTAGAACAAAAAAATCTACATTGCTTTCATTGAAGATCGCTCTAAGAGGGGATTCTAGCAAGAAGAGATATAGCTCTTTTGAGGGGGTAATCCCTTTGATGATAAGACTCTCATCGCTTAAGGTGATTGTATCAATCGTGATTTGATCAGGAAAGAGTCCAAAGAGATTTTCTAGTCCAGAAAGCAGAGCGGTATTTTCTTGTTTGATACTAGAGATTTGTTGCACTTGTGTATTGAGATATTGGATCTTGGATTGGAGATTGTCTTTGACAACGCCTTGTTTGTCGATTTCTACATCGATAGCGTTGGTTTGGCTAATCATAGAAGAAGTTTGCTCTCCGAGGATAAAGCAAATCATAACCACAACAAGAAAAGAAGCAAAAAAGCATACTAGCCATGATTTTGTAACAGGGGTAAAAATAGGCTTATGCGAAGGTGAGGTAAAGCTAAAAGTCATAGTGTCTTCCTTTTGGTTTCTTCAAGCATAAGTGTTGTGATTGATTCTGCGATAGAAAATGGTCGAACAAAAGTTTCAATCATCAAAGAATCCTTAATATGTCTAATCGCATCAGGCGTGATCCCATAAGTGTCCAAAATCACAATTTGCTCGATAAATGCACTCTCAAAGTTGGGATTTGAATAATAGGTGCTAATGACATTTTCTAATATCCCCACGGTTGTTGTCGCACGCATAAAATCTTTTAGCTCTTCTAATCGATTCTGCTCTTGTTTTTGGTATTCATCACTTTCATCATCATCAAGCAAATCAAAATCCAAATCATCCAAATCATCGATATTATCACTCATTGAGCTAAGAATATCTTCAAACGAATTAGATATTGAGGTTGTAAGACTTTGCTCTGTTTCTAGTGAACCTGCTTCCATGACATCATTTTGTGTTTCAAAGAATCCACCAAAAAAGACTTTTTGTCCATCGCTGATTACAACACTCACACTGAGCTTTTCTTGTAGAAGAAAAAGCGAGGTTTTTCCCATTTCTTTCTTGCTTTGCAGATAGATTGAAATAAAGGGAGAAAATACCAAGTCAAGATCTCCTAGATCTTTATACTGAGAAACTTGTGCATAGCAGTCTTGATTTTTGATATAGGCACTCCATGTATTATCAAAGGATTTAGCACTGTATCCTTGTAGATTGACATCGTATTTGATAAATTCCTTAGAATCTGTCGTAGGGATTGCCCCTTGATTGTAAGTTTTGCTAAACACCCCTGTGTAGGTGAAGGGATATTTTTTCTTATAGAATTTGATGAGTTTAAGTGCCTCTGCTGGGAAGATATTGTCAATAGTTTTAATGTCGGTTTTGATGTTTTGCTTGATTGATCCATTTTTGATTCTGATGATGTGAAGCTGGCACACATCATGGTCAAGATTTAGTCCAATCAAAACTTTAGAATAAAAAAATTGCAACAATCCTTTGAACACTTTTTTCCCTTATTTCTACTTTTTTGACTTAGTGTAGCAAGAATTATTCCACAAAATAATCTTGAGGGGAAGCTTCAAGATATTTTTGCAGAATCTTTTTGTTTTCTTCAAGGCTTTGCTCTTGGCTCAAATACAAGGGTGGGAGGATATAGTAGCTAATCTCTCCAAAGGGTTTTGGGATCTTCATCTTATCCCAACTTTTAAGCTGAAAAAACTTGCTTGGCTCCACTCTAAAGCCTACAATCTTAGTTTGACTCTTGAGTGCCATGACAACCGCACCATTGGCAATTGAGTGATAAGGCCCTCTAGGCCCATCAGGGGTTAGCCCTATATCCCATTTTTCTTTGAGTTTCCCTAGAGCATTGACAAGGGCTTTTGCCCCTCCTCTTGTGCTTGAGCCTCGAATCCCTTTAAAACCATAGAGTGCATAGAGCTTAGCTGCAAACTCTCCATCGCTATGCTCGCTAATCACTGTTCCATAACGCATATTTTTTATGTCGATTTTTTCGTTACGCATTTTGAGGATATGGTGGTAGAGATGTCCTTGCATAGGGATTTCTCCATGCCAAAAAGTAGCAATAAAATTCCCCTCTAGCGAATCTTTTGCAACAAAAAAGTGATGCTTGCTTGTGAGTGAAACAAAACGCAAATACGCATACATCATGCGAGGGAGAATAGAAGTGAGCAAAAAGACTTTGATTTTTTTGCTCATTTTATAGCACTTCTCCGCTTAGACTTCCCCCATCATGGGAAGTGATCTTCACTTTGATAAGAGAACCAATGGGGAGGAGAGTGTTGGGGATTTTGATCAGACGATTGCTATCGCTTCTGCCCTCACTCCACTTCTCTCCCTCATCATCTCGATAATTTTCTACCAATACCCAATGTTCTTTGCCAATCTCATTTGCTCCTTTTTCTTTGAGAATCTCTTTGTGACGATTTTGCAGTCTTGCTAAACGAGATGAGGCAACTTCTTTGCTGATAGGATTGGGCAAGTCTTTTGCAGGAGTGTGAGGGCGAGGGGAATAGATGAAACTATAAAGTGTATCAAATCTCACTTGTTCCAACACATCCATCGTATCTTCAAAATCCTCATCACTCTCAGTAGGAAATGCCACGATAATATCTGTGCTAATCCCCACTTCTGGCACAAGAGAGCGAAGTTTTTGTATGCGATTGAGATACCACTCTTTGGTATATCCTCTCTTCATTTCTTTTAGCACTTTGCTTGAGCCACTTTGTAGGGGAATATGAATGCTTTTGCATACTTTTTTGTTGTTTGCAAATTCTTCTAAAAACTCATCATCCATGTGCAAAGGATGGGGAGAAGTGAAGCGGATACGCTCTAGCCCTTCAATCTCTCCTAGCTCTCTTAAGAGAGTAGTGAAGTTTGTTTGCTTATGGGGAGTGGAGAATCTCGCACCATAGTTATTGACATTTTGTCCTAGGAGTAAGATTTCTTTGACACCATTATCTACTAGTCTTTTGGCTTCATCTAGGAGCATGGAAGTTGGGATTGAGATTTCCTTTCCTCTTGTGTGAGGGACAATGCAATAAGAGCATTTTTTGTCACAACCTATGGAAATATTGAGCAGGGCTTTGATGTCAGGGTTGCTATTTTTGGAGAACATATAGGTGCTATCATCAAAATCCGTGGCAACTTCTACGGCTTTGTCTTGGTGGATGACTTGAGTGATTTTGCTAATATTTCTAGCCCCTAGGACAAAGCTCACGCTTGGAGCCTTTTTGATGATTTCTTCACCTAAGTGGCTTGCAGTGCATCCGCATACACCGATTTTGGCGTTGGGTTTTTTGATCGCACTGAATTGCCCAATCTCAGAAAATAGCTTTCTCTCAGGCTTTTCTCGCACAGAGCAGGTATTGATAAGAATAAGATCTGCTTCTTTGGGATTGTGTGTGAGTGTGTAGCCTTCTTTGTTTTTGAGTTCGGCGATGAGGTGGTCGCTGTCGCGATTGTTCATCGCACAGCCCATGGTTTCTATATAGAGTTTTTTGCTACTCATAGCTTAGATGATATGAAGCTCGTAGATGTATTCTTTTTCATCAAGTCCGTATTTTGCTTCACGCAAGTATGCATTGCGTCCTTTGGCATTGAAATCTTCAACGATTTTGAGCAAATCTTTGTGTGCATTTTCATTGGAGAAGTAGTAGATCTTTCCCTCTTTTGCACATTCTTCTTCGATCTGCTTGAGAGAAATTTTGCTACTTTTAGAATCTAGAGTTTGTTTTGCAAGTTTAAAATCCATGAAATATCCTTAGGGTTTTTGAGATTAAAAGCTTATATTATACTCTTTAGAGCTTAAAAGTATTGCTATAATCACTCAAAACTTCAATCTCTCAAAAAATCCACAAGTTTTTGCAGAAATCAAAAAAAAAGGAAAAGATATGGAAAAGATACTAGATATTGTCGAGGTTATTTCTTATGAAAAAGGCTTAGAAACTTCCGTAGTAACCGAGCTTATCAAAGAATGTATGATCAAAATTGCACAAGAGGAATTAAGTGAGGATGCAAACTTTAGTGTCGTGATTGATGAAAAAGAAAGAACACTCAAGCTTTTTCAAACTCTTAGTATCTGTGCAGATGGAGAAAATCACTCTGCAAATCAAATCCCGCTTACAGAGGCCAAAGCACTCAATGCAGAGGCAAGTCTTGGAGATGAGCTAAATTATGAGATTAGTTTGGAGAATATGAGCAGAAGTGCAATCAATACGCTTTTTAGGATGCTTGAGGGGAGATTGCAAAAACTTTTAGAGGACAAACTCTATGAAAAACTCAGAACAAGGGTGGGGAAGATTGTCAGTGGGCAAGTGGTGCGAGTGGATGACGAGGAAAACACCTATGTTGAGATTGAGGAGCTAAGAGGGGTGCTCTCGATGAAAAACCGAATCAAGGGCGAGAGATTTAAGGTGGGAGATACTATAAGCTGTGTACTTAAAAACTTGAGATTCAACAAAGGTGGGGAAATGCACCTAGAGCTTTCAAGAACTACGCCAAAATTCCTCACCGAACTTTTGGCACTTGAAGTTCCAGAAATCAAGGATGGGGAAGTAGTGATTGAGGGATGTGCAAGAATCCCTGGAGATCGAGCTAAGATCGCTCTTTCTACTCAAAATCCAAGAATTGATCCTATTGGTTCAACGGTTGGGACAAAGGGCGTGAGAATCAATGCTGTCAGTCAAGAGCTTAATGGTGAAAGTATTGATTGTGTAGAGTATTGTGAGAATGCGGAGATGTTTATTGCAAAGTCTCTTTCTCCAGCAACGATTGTAAGTGTCAAAATTGATCGTGAGAGCGAAGAAAAAAAGAAAGCCATCGTTACGCTTACAAGTGATCAAAAATCCAAGGCAATTGGAAGAGGGGGAGTCAATATCCGCCTAGCCTCAATGCTTACAGGCTATGAGATTGAAATCAAAGAAGTGGGAGTAAGTGATCTTTTTGAAGCTCAAGAGAGCGGTGGTGAAGAGGGAGGTAAAAAGATCGGACTTGATGCTTTGGAGTCGTTGTTTAAGGAATAGTGTGGAGAAAAGATTTTTTCTCAAAGGATTTGTTTATCTTTCTTTGATTTATTTTTGTGCTTACTTTTTTGGCATCAATGCTCAGATAGTTGGTTTTGTAGATATTAGAAATTCCCTCTTGGGATTTTCTATGCTTGCTTTTGTTGTGTTTGCATTGTCATATACTCCCCTATGGATAGGGAAAAATGCTTTAGGATGCTTGATTTGCATCTCTATTCTCTGCTTTGTTGTAGATTTGTTTTGTTATGCAAATTTTTCTTCAAATCTGAGTATTCCTATGTGCTATGCACTTTTTGAAACTACATTGCAGGAGAGTTGGGAGTTTTTGGGACTTTATTTGAATGCCAAAACACTTTTTCTCATCGCTTTGTTTTTTGCTATGAGTTTTGTGTATTATCGCCTCTCTTTTAGTTTTGTTGGGAAAAAAACTTATGGTGTATTTGTCGCAATTTCACTTACAGGTATGATCAATTGGGTGGTGGAGTGCCATAAGCTTTTCTTTGTCAATGGACACCCTTACTATACACATCAAAATCTTGCATATTTTGAACCTCTTAGAATAGGGATGAATAGCTTTTATACAATTGATACAAAAGAAAAAACCAAAGCAGAGTTTGATTCTCAGCTTACATCCCTCAAGCAAACCCTCAAGGCACAGCTTAGAAAAAATCCAATCCAAAATATTGTGCTATTGTTAGGAGAATCTGCACAAAGAGGACATATGCAACTCTATGGATATAGTAAGCCTACAAGCCCTTATATGATTGGATTGCAAAAAACAAAAAATCTTTTAGTGTTTGATGATGTTGTTTCTCCACATGCTCAAACAAGTCTTTCTATTCCCAAAATTTTTACTTTGGCAAATTATGAGAATGAGGCACAAAAACCATGGTATCAAAGAGCGACATTGATTTCTTTTTTTGAGAATGTCGGATATCAAACATATTGGATCTCCAATCAAGAACCAGCCTCATACATTACCCCTGCTGGAATGCTTGGCTCTATTTGTGATGATGCTTTGTTTGTTTCTGCATACAAGCAATTTCACGATGGAGAGCTTTTGCCTCATATAGAAAAAACACTGAGGGGAGGGGGGATGCAGAAACGATTTTTGAGCATTCATCTCATTGGATCACATAATACCTATGGTGATCGCTACCCTGCTGGATATGGGATTTTTGAAGCAATAAGCTCTGATGAAAAAACAAGGAAAAAGGCTCTTTATGACAATGCTATGCTCTATAACGACAATATTTTAAATGAGGTTTTTAAGCTTTTTTCTCAAAGCGATTCTATTGTTGTGTATCTCTCAGATCATGGTGAAGAGGTTTATGAAATCGATGATTTTGTAGGCCATGGGGATGATCATATTACGCGATTTACTTGTGAAATCCCAATGCTTATCTATGTATCAGATATTTTTATCCAAAAACATCCAAAAATTTATGAAAAGCTCAAGGCCTCAGTCCATCGTCCTTATATGAGCGATGATTTGATTCATACGGTGTTGGATATTGCAGGGATACAAACGCCAAATTTTGATCCTACGCGAAGCATTATCAACGATCAATTCAACGAAAAAAGAAGAAGAATTGTTGGAGGAAGCAACGGCAAGGATTATGATATACAGCTCAAGGGACAGGAGGCGAAGTATCGTTAAGTTCTTTGTGAGAGAAGTGATTTTGTATCTGTTTTTTATTCCGCAAAACAAGAGTTTTCTAGTATATGACTAATGATACTTGAGTGTAAATGACTAAATATTCTTTATAGAGTAAATGGTATTGTATTGAAAGTAAATCAAAAAAAATATAAAATCGTGGCACTTAAATCTTTTAAGTGCTATTTTTCATATAAAAGGAGTTTTGAATGAATTTCAAACCACTAGGAAAACGAATCTTGGTTGAAAGACTTGAAGAAGACACAAAAACAAGTTCTGGGATCATCATTCCTGATAATGCAAAAGAAAAGCCACTCAACGGAAAGGTTGTTGCAGTAAGTCACAAAATCCAAGAAGAGTGTAAATGCGTTTCAGTCGGTGAGATTGTTGTATTTGGTAAATACAAGGGAGATGAAATCAAACTTGATGGAAAAGAATATATTGTTTTAGATATTGAAGATGTATTAGGAATCATTAAATAAGGAGAAAGAAATGGCAAAAGAGATTAATTTTTCAGATAACGCAAGAAATAAACTTTATGAAGGTGTAAAACAACTCAGTGATGCAGTTAAAGTAACAATGGGGCCACGAGGACGAAATGTTCTCATCCAAAAAAGCTATGGTGCTCCAACAATCACAAAGGATGGAGTGAGCGTAGCAAAAGAAGTAGAGCTTGCTGATCCAATCGCAAATATGGGAGCTCAACTTGTTAAAGAAGTAGCAAGCAAAACTGCTGATGCAGCAGGTGATGGAACAACAACAGCAACAGTTTTGGCTTATAGCATTTTCAAAGAGGGTCTAAGAAATGTTACAGCAGGTGCAAATCCCGTAGAAGTTAAGCGTGGAATGGATAAAGCAAGTGAAGCAATCATTGAAGAGCTTAAAAAAGGAAGCAAAAAAGTCGGTGGAAAAGAAGAGATTGCTCAAGTTGCGACAATTTCTGCAAACTCTGATGAGAAAATTGGAGCATTGATTGCAGAGGCAATGGAAAAAGTAGGCAAAGATGGAGTGATCACAGTAGAGGAAGCTAAGGGAATCAATGATGAGCTTAGCGTAGTTGAGGGAATGCAGTTTGATAGAGGATACCTCTCTCCTTATTTTGTAACAAATAGCGAGAGGATGAATACTCAGCTTGACAATCCTTTTATCCTTCTTACAGATAAGAAAATCACTTCAATGAAAGATATTTTGCCTTTGCTTGAATCTACAATGAAGAGTGGAAAGCCTTTGCTTATCATTGCTGAAGATATTGAGGGAGAAGCACTCACAACTTTGGTTGTGAATAAACTCAGAGGTGTGCTTAATGTCGCAGCAGTCAAAGCTCCAGGATTTGGTGATAGAAGAAAAGAGATGCTAAAAGACATCGCAATTCTTACAGGTGGACAAGTTATTAGCGAAGAGCTTGGAAAAACACTGGAGAGTGCAAGTATTGAAGATCTTGGTCAAGCAGGAAGAATCGTGATTGATAAAGACAATACAACAATCGTGGATGGAAAAGGAAGTGCAGATGAGGTTAAAGCTCGTGTAGCACAGATTAGAACTCAGATTGAAAGCACAACAAGTGAGTATGACAAAGAAAAACTTCAAGAGCGACTTGCAAAGCTAAGTGGTGGTGTAGCAGTGATCAAAGTCGGTGCTGCAAGTGAAGTAGAAATGAAAGAGAAAAAAGATAGAGTAGATGATGCTCTAAGTGCGACAAAAGCGGCGGTTGAAGAGGGAATTGTTATCGGTGGTGGTGCAGCACTTATCCGTGCAGCTCAAAAAGTTTCTCTCTCACTCAAAGGTGATGAGCAAATCGGATATGAGATTATCCTTAGAGCCATCAAAGCGCCAATGAAGCAAATTGCAGAAAATGCTGGATATGATGCTGGAGTGGTAGTCAATAATGTAGAAAATGCAAAAGAAGATACATTTGGATTCAATGCAAGCAATGGAGAGTATGTCGATATGTTCAAAGCTGGAATCATCGATCCACTTAAAGTTGCAAGAGTAGCACTCCAAAATGCAGTGAGCGTATCAAGCTTGCTTCTTACAACAGAGGCTACAATCAATGATATCAAAGAAGATAAGCCTGCAATGCCTGATATGAGCGGTATGGGTGGAATGGGAGGTATGGGTGGGATGATGTAACCCC
>DSTMD04001__coassemble_680_pt1 | contig 13689 bp, 13 predicted proteins | sample DSTMD04001__metabat2_low_PE_002 | metagenome-assembled genome bin DSTMD04001 | reverse complement strand
GCTTGAAGTCTCACCTGTGGGAGTAGGGGCTTTTGCTAGGTTTTTTGATGAGCATTTCTCAAGAATGAAATTTAAGTTTGGCAAAGAGGCCAAGAGAATCAGTGAGGAAGAAATCCTCTCTTATTTGTATTCTTTGGAAAGAAAAGAGAGAAAAAAAGCCCAAAAAGTCTTCAGCAAGAAGCTTGGAGCCTCTAGTCATTTTCTTACCTTTATTTTTAATATAGTCAGAAAAGATCTAGCTATCAATACTAAGCTTAGAAAATATCCGCTCCCAGAGTCTTTTCGACATCTTGATAACTGCACTACACAAAAGAGTGTGGATTCGCTTATTTGTGTAGTAGAGGAAAATTTTTCTATCGTTGAGCGTTATTATGAAGTTAAACGAGAGATTTTGGGACTTAAGAAGCTCAAAGACTATGATCGCTATGCACCAATTGACAAAGAAGGAGGGGAGAAGATCCCATATTTGGATGCTTTGGATCTTGTCCAAAACTCATTTGAGCAGTTTTCTTCACATTTTACTCAAATTGTTAAGAGAGCATTGGAGGGAGGATGGGTGGATTCTCATCCCAAAGAGAGGAAGAGGGGAGGGGCATTTAGTCATGGATGCGTGCCTTCCTCTCATCCTTATGTGCTTCTTAACTATACAGAGGGAAGAAGAGATGTTTTTACAATCGCTCATGAGTTTGGACACATGATCCATCAAGAGCTTAGCAAATCTCAAGGTTATCTCAATATGGACACTCCACTCACCACTGCTGAAACCGCCTCGGTATTTGCCGAAATGTTATTATTTGACACTCTTAAGGATAGAGTGCCAGAAAATGAGCTAATCTCACTATATGCAGGGAAATTAGAGGATATATTCTCTACACTTTTTAGGCAGATTGTGATGACAAATTTTGAGCGAAGAATACACGCTATAAGCGATGAACTCAAGACTGAAGAGTTTGATCGCATTTGGAAAGAAGAAAACCAAAAAATGTTTGGAAAAAGTGTGAAATTGAGCAAAAACTATGAGCGATGGTGGAGTTATATTCCTCATTTTGTGCATTCTCCTTTTTATTGTTATGCTTACAGCTATGGTCAGCTTTTGGTTCTCGCGCTCTTCGGGTTGTATAAGAGATTTGCAAATGAGGGCAAAAAAGAAGAATTTGTTGCAAAATATACAGAGTTTTTGAGTGCTGGAGGCAGTGCCTCCCCACGCGATTTGGTGATGAAGTTTGGGTTTGATGTGGAGAGTGAAGAGTTTTGGAAGATTGGAATGGAGCAAGTAGAAAAAATGCTTGAAGAATTTTTGCAGATTTTGGGGAGAAGAAAAAATGGCTAAAGAGATCAGCACCAAGATTCGCAATCTGTTTTCAAGACATGCCAAAGAAATTCTTGAAGTATTAAAAGAAGAGGATGTTGATTTTTCTATTATTTGTGAAACTTCAATGATAGGGTTTTATCCAGAGCTTAGCCATTCTGCACGCCAAAAATTGGGAGATATCACAGCTTTTGTTCTCTCAGGATACAGTCTTGTTTCTTTGGTTTTAGATGAGGCTGTGTTTGAGTTTGAAGCTGGGCTTATTTCTCAAGAGGATGATAATTTTGCTACCTTGGTAAGAATCCCTTATATGGCTATTATGCAGATTTATATTCAAGATGATAGCTTTAGGCAAAAAACCGTGCTCTTTTATAATCCCTATGAGCCAGATGAGTGTGAAGAGGTTCGATCCTCTATCCTTGCTGTGCTTTCAAAAAATGGGCATTTACTCAAAGGATAAAGAATGAAAAATGTTTTGAAGATTCTTTTTGCTTTTGCAATGGCTTGCACTTGGTATCTTCTCTCTGGAGAAGGATCTGAGGGAGTGTGTGTGGTTTTTTTCTTTTTGATTGTTTTCGCACTTTTTATCAAACCCAAAAAAAATCAACGCTCTGCATTGAGAGAAAAATATCTTGAAAAACTTGCGGAAAATAAAAAACGCAGCAAAGAAGTCAATGATGAGCTTTTTCAAGAACAAAAAACAGTGTATAAAGATTTTAGAAGGAGGAAAAACTAATGGAAATGTTGGCATTTGTGGTTTTGTTGATTGCTGGAGTTGTGGTGTATTTTCTTTGGAATACACTAAGAGAATATCTTGGTGTTGAGGAGAATACAAAGAGATTTAAAGAGGGCGAGTTGTTTAGGGAGAAGATGCTTGAGCAGAGTGAGCCAAGTTTTGAGGAGAAAATCAAGGCAAGTGAGTATGGTGTGCTATCGGGGATTTTGGGGTACGTGGCAAATACTGATGGAGAGATTTGTGGGCTTGAGAAGCAGATGGCTTTTTCTCTACTTGAAGATATGGCTGATGAGATGAGCAAAATGGGAAATAGAGAAGATGTGCTAAAGGCTCTTCAAGGGATTTTTCTCTCATCTAACAATGACATCCAAAATCTCTGTGAGCAGTTTGTAGAGCTAAGTAAGGGTGAGTATAAGAAGAGATTGAAGGTGGTGGAGTTTTGTTTTGCACTCGGGTATGCTGATGGGATCTTAAATGATGCTACAAGAGAGGCAATTTTGGATATTGGAGCATTTTTACAACTTGATAATCAAGACTTCAATGCAATCTATGATGATTTTGAAAAAAACTATGAAGTAGAAATCACACCTCAAGAAGCCAAAGAGATTTTTGGGGAATATGAGGATTTGCAAACTCGCTATGAAGAGCTGATAGCACAAGGCAAACAAAATATCCTAGAAGAAAAAACACTTAACAAGCCCATTACAAAAGAAAGTCTTACAAAACTTCAAAAAATCCAAAAAGCCTACGAGATTTTGAAATCTCAATCCTAATTTATCTCCTATTCTAGGGATTCCCCTAGAAATCAAAAAATAAAAACAATTCTCATAAATTAACTTCAAAATTTTAATTTTTCTGCACAATATTTGATTTTTTCACTTAAAATAATAACTATTCTTATTTTTAAAAAAGGAAAAATCAATGAAAAAATCATTCTTGCTCGCATCTATCGCCTTATCGCATTTATTACTAGTAGGAGAGGAGAAATATTATATTGATGAAGTCGTTACCTCAGCTTCAGGCTTTGCCCAAGAGCCAAAGGATGCACCAGCCTCTATTTCAAATATTAGTAATCAAGAACTATTAGACAAACCTATTAGAGATTTGGGAGATGCACTCTCTAATGTAGCTGGTGTAAGTATTGATCAATCTGTTGGAAAAACCGGAGGATACAATATCTCAATCCGTGGAATGCCCTCAAACTATACACTTATCCTGCTTGATGGAAAAAGGCAAAATACCAGTAGTGCGGGATTGCCCAATGGATTTAGCGAGGTGTTTTCAAGTTTTATGCCTCCTATTTCAGCAATTGAGCGTATTGAAGTGATTAGAGGTCCTGCCTCAACGCTTTATGGGAGCGATGCAATAGGTGGGATTGTCAATATTGTAAGCAAAAAGAGATTCCAAAAATGGGGAGGAAGCATTAGCTTTGATACTTTGCTTCAAGAGGAAAAAGAGTTTGGAAATCTCTACGGAATGAATCTGTGGGCTTCTGGAGCTTTGGATAATGAGAAAAAATGGTCTCTTACACTAAGGGCAAAAGAGCAATACAGAGCCAAAGTCCCCACTCAAGATCTCTATGTCATCCCCAACAATTCTGCTATTTCACGCAATGCAATTGTTGGCTTGAGTCAAAGCAATAATTATAATATTGGAGCAAGACTTGGATACAGTCTTGATGAGAAGAATTATTTTTATCTTGATTATGATCATTCTATGCAGTGGTATGACAACTCAGATGGACTTTTGGGGGCTTTGGGGGTTAATGGTGGATACGCTCCAAATCTTTATTTTTTTAGAAACAATGCTACTTTTGCCCACGAGGGGGAATATGACAATCTTCAAACTCAAACAAGCCTTCAATATCTCTCCACCCTCAATAAAGGAAGATTGATCACTCCCTCAATCGCTCCTAGCGGAAGTGAGCTTATTGGGAAAGATAGAGATTTGTTAGGGCAAGATGTGATTGTGGAGCATAAAAGTGTCTTTGGCATAGGGGATTACAATACGATGAGTGTCGGAGGGCAGTATTGGTTTACTTCTTTGTATGATAGAGCCGTGCCCAATCCCTTTATGTATCAGCATAATGCAAGTTTGTTTGTTGAGAATGAAAGTGTTTTTGTAAATGAAGTTTTTCTCACATTGGGTGCAAGAGTGCATTACAACTCTTCTTTTGGATTTAATATCTCTCCTAGAATCTATCTTGTTTATCAACCTCTAAAAGATTCTGTGATTGGGGATTTGGTATTTAAAAGTGGTGTTTCAACAGGATATAAAACCCCAAGCGTAACCCAGCTGGTCAAAGGCGTCAATGGGCTAAGTGCTCAAGGAACAGTTCCTACATACGGAAATCCCAAGCTAAAGCCTGAACAATCCATTAACTATGAGCTTTCTCTCTATAATGAAACTTCTTATACCCAAGCTTCCATAGGCGGGTTTTTTATCTATTTTAGAGACAAGATTCAAAGTGCCAGTGTGGCAAGTGGAGAGCAAATCCCTGTGGAGGGTGGGGGAGTTTGCAGTGCAAATTCTGGAGGGAGTTGTAGCTACAATATCAATGCAGATGAAGCAATCTCTTATGGAGTTGAGGCTAGTTTTGCATTTAAGCCTTATGATACGCATTATGGCAAAGTGGGATTCTCGCTTTCTTATACATTTAATAAAACCAAGCAAACCTCAGGAGTTGCAAAAGGACTCCCACTCACAGATATTCCAGAGCATTCACTCAATGGAGCAATCACTTATGATTTTTGGGGATTTGATGTGTATCTTAGGGGAGAGTTTAGAGCAATGCAACTTCGCACACTTGTTGGCACTCGCAGTATTAGCACACTTGAAGCACTCAATCAGTTTTTAAGCCAAAATCCAAATCTAAGCGAATACTACAAACCTTATTTCTTGCTCCATATAGGAGTTGGATATAGATTTTTGCAAAATTACAAAGTAGGTTTTGGGATCTACAATCTCCTCAACCAAAGCTTTATTGACTATGTTGAGGTCAATAATGGAAGTAATACAACTTATAGCAACAATTACAACTATGTCAGGGAGGGAAGAAGATATTACCTCTCCTTTAGTGCTGAGTTTTAGGAAATATAGGGGGGGGGGGCTAGTGAAGTTTGTAGAGAATAGGGACTAAAATTTTAACTCTCTTATTTGGTGCTGGAAAATACCTTGAGGCTTTGTGCAAAGCTTTTAGGGCACTTTTTTGCAAGATTTCTTTTGCATTGCTTTGAATGATTTTTACTTCTTTGATCTCCCCATTTGTTTCTAGAATAAATTCCACTATCACTTCCCCTTCAAGTCGCTGTCTTCGTGCCATTCTTGGATAGGGATTGTGAGAGGAGATGAGAGAGTGGATTTGAGAGAGAAACTCGTGACTTACCCCTTCATTGTGCATAAGAGCTTCTTGAGTGTTTGTAGATTCTGAGATGTGAGCGGTGTGATGGATTTTTTGAGTTTGTAATATTTCTTCTTTTGGAATCTCTTGGGTGATTGATTCTTGAGGTTTGATTTTGTGTGGCAAAGTCTTTTTGCTTATGGGTGCTTTCTCTTTGAGGGGTTTGGGAGGTTTCCTCTTTGGGTGATTGTGAGGTTTTTTGGGGGTAGGGTGAGCAAGCTTTTGAAGAGTTTGCATCGAGAGAGTGAAGCGATGACTTCCTTCTTGTTTGAGAGAGATTTTTTCACTCTGGGGAGAGTAGAGCAGATAGAGTCCCATAGCAAAATAAACAGAGGAAGCAAGGGTGAAGCCAACAAAATGAGATGAACTAGTTTTTTTGCGTAGTAATAACAAAGTTTTCATGATTTTTCTCCTTTAAGAGATTGAGAATTTGCACAAAAGTTTCAAACTTGGATTCCTTATCACTTTTGAGTTCGATGAGCGTTTGAGGCGAAGTTTGTTCAATAGAAGCTTTGAGATTTGAGAGAGTGATGGGAAGATTGTCAAGATAGAGCTGATTTGCATGATCTACGGATATGGTAAGTTTTTTTTGATCTTTGGGTGTTTGGGTATGGCTAGAGCTTGGCACTTGGATGGGGATATGGCCTTGAGCAATAAAAGTCGAGATTGAAAGCACAATAGCAAGCAAAACCAGCATAATATCAATAAAGGGAACGATATTTAGCCCTTCTCCTCTCTTGATTTTCATTGTTTAGCCTTATAGCGATTGATGAGAATATCAATCTTTCTAAGCAATCCATTATAGGCGATCAATGTAGGGATAGCCACTAAGAGTCCTGCACCAGTGGCCTCAAGTGCCAATGAAAGATCTGCCATAATCTTTTTTGCATCAATCCCCTCTGACATACTCATTCCATAAAATGCAACAATGATCCCCCCAACAGTCCCAAGAAGACCAATATAAGGGGCATTAGAATAGATGATATAAAGAGTTGTCATGTGCTTACTTAGCACTTCTTCAAGCTCGTTTTGATTTTTGAAATCACAAAGCTTGATATTCTTAAAAAATATCATTCTCTCCACACTTAGCCAAATTGCCAAAAACCCCATAAAACCTAAAATCCCAAAAATAAAATAATCCAAATAAAGCTTCATAAACTCCATGGCATTCTCCATCAATGATTTAAATAATGATAAGAGTTATTATAATAAACAAAATTTGAAAAATGATAAAGATTCTTAATATTCAAGCATAAAAGCTAAGTTAAAAAGAAAAAAGAAGAGAGGAGGGGATAGCTCAAATTAAAGCATTTGAGCAAATTCTCTAAAAAGCTGTGTAGAATCTTTGGGTCCTGGACTTGCCTCAGGATGATATTGGACTGAGAAGATTGGAGAATGTTTGTATTTTACTCCCTCAATTGTTCCATCAAAAAGATTGATGTGCGTTACTTCCGCGACTTCTTTGATGGCTTCAGTTACTGAGTAGTTGTGATTTTGGGCTGTGATTTGGACTGCCCCTGTTTTAAGATCTTTGACAGGATGATTTCCGCCATGATGTCCAAACTTGAGCTTTTCTGTGGGATACCCATGAGCAATAGAGAGGAGCTGATGTCCCAGACAGATCCCAAAAATAGGAATCTTTTTGTCTATGAGCTTTTTGATTTGCTCTACTTCTTTGCTTAAAACCATAGGATCACCAGGGCCATTGGAGAGAAAAACACCTTGGATTTTTCCCTCATCAAAGAGAGCAATGATTTCATCGGCTTGAAAAGAATGAGGTTTGACAATCGTATTTAAGCCTGCTTGAACAAGCTCGTTGAGTATATTGTCTTTTGCACCAAAGTCGATGGCAATGATTGTTTTGTTGGTTGCGGGAGTTTGGAAATCAAAACTCTTAAAACAAAAAGTGCCCTGTGTATGAGTTTTTTGATTTTTGAGTGAAACTTCTTGGATGTAGTTTATTTCTTCGATTCGACTGCTTGATGCAAGAGTTTTGGCAAGTTCTTCTTTGCTAGAGATTTGTGTAGAAACAATCGCCATCATCGCTCCCTCTTCTCTTAGCATTTTGGTAAGCCCTCTTGTATCAATTTCGCAAATGCCCATGATGTTTTGGGATTTTAAAAAGCTAGATAGACTTTCTTTGGATCTAAAATTGGAGTGGAAATCCTGATACTTTCTAACAAAGATCCCCTTGCAGTGTGTAGTCTCTCTTTCATTATCTTGCGGGTTTGCTCCAACAATCCCAATTTCAGGCATTGTAAAAGTTACAAATTGTCCTGCATAGCTTGGATCTGTGATAATTTCTTGATATCCAGTCATCGAGGTATTAAATACTACTTCACCTACTTGCGTGCCTTCAGCACCAAAGCTTTTTGCTTGGAAGAAAACACCATTTTCAAGATAGATATAAGCAGTTTTCATAGATATCCTTTCTTTTTCAATTCTTCTTCATAGAGTTTGTTGAAAACCAGTTCGTACTCATCGCTTCCAGTAACAAGCTTTTTCTTGTAATTTTTTAACTTTTCCAAAACATTTTCTTCGGCATCCTCATAGATCTTTGAATAAGAATCAATAGCCTTAAAAATAAGATTTTTGATCACATTATCAGAGAGTGAATATGTAATGAGTTTGTCGTGATTGAGTGCTTTGAGAATCTTAAAAGAAAGCTCACTGTATCGATCATCCCAATTAAGAGGAAACTTTTCTTCTTCGGCGATCTGTTTTTTTATCATCCAAAATAGCTGTCTTTCATCAGCACGCATAAATTCAATCTCTTCGAGATTTTGCTCTAGCAAAACTCTAGCCTTTTCATCCAAAGCAAGTTCTCTTTGGATATCTGTTTGCATAACATCAAGGATTTTTCTCTGAAGTCTCTCAATTGATGCTTTTTCTTCAAGTAGAGGAGAATTAAATAAATCAAGTGCCACTTTGTTGGCAACATAGGGTGCGTGCTGTAATTTTAATTTCATTGTCTTAACCTTATTTTTTTAGTGAGCATTTTAACCTTTTTTAGGTTAAATTCTTTTTAAGTCGCTCTCTAAAAAATAGGTTTTTGCTGAATATTTTCCAATTTGTTGGAATTGGAAGGATTAGAGATGTCTGTATAATAGTAACTCTCTCCACGAATACTTTTCTTTTTTACTCCACTTGGGATTTCAAAATTTCTTTTAAGCCCTGGTTCGATTTTTAGAATCTGTCTAAAAAAATACGCAAATGAAGCTGGGGCAACAACTCCGCCTGATTCATATTTCCCTATGGATGTATTGTCATCTCTGCCATACCAAACAATCACTTGCAAACTTGGTGAATAGCCACAAAACCAAGCATCGACATTGTCATTACTTGTCCCAGTTTTTCCAGCAAGAGTAATCCCCTTGACTTTGGCTTGACGCCCCGTTCCTTTATTGACAGCGTCTTGAAGAACACTTGTCATCAAAAATGCCTGATCCTTACTTGTGATTGGTTCCTCTTGAGTTTGAAATTGAGTAATATTGCCCTGTGTGTCAATGATTTGGTTGATTAGATAGGGTCGAACAAGTGTGCCTTGATTGCTAAAAATTGAAAACTCCTGAGCAGCGTTTAATGGACTTAAACTAAGACTTCCAAGCACGATTGACATATCTTTTGGAATATCTTCAAATCCAAATCTTTCAAAATCACTATAAATTTTCTCAAAGCCAATCATTTCAACAAGATTGATTGTTGCAAGGTTGAGGGATTTAATTAGAGCTGTTTTGAGCGTTACGACACCATTAAAGCTTGAACTAAAGTTTTTTGGACGCCAATATTCTTCTTCTTCCATACTTTCTACATCTTGCTGTTCGCTAAGTTGGGTTGATTGCTTGTCAAAAGTTTTGCTAAAGCTTCTTGCAACATCGGGAACTTGACTTGCGGGGGAATAGCCATTGTCAAAAGCAATTTGATAAATAAAAGGCTTAATCGAGCTTCCAAATTGGCGTTTGGTTTGTGTTGCGCGATTAAAAGAGCTTTTTGCGTGATCCACCCCTCCAACGAGTGCGAGAATCTTTCCGCTTTTGCTTTCTGTAACTATCATTGCACCATTGAGGGTTTCATCTTGAGATTGCTCATGGTTTGCAGTTTGTTTTTGTCTAGATTGAATTCGCTTAAGTACTCGCTCATATCCATAGATTACTGCTTCCTGAGCAATTTCTTGATAATCTAAGTCAATATTGAGATAAATTCTGTATCCCTTACTCTTAAGATTGGGGATATAGCTTAGCTGACGCAAAACTTCATCTACGACATAGGGAGCTTTGTTTTGTGTGAGGGATTGAGAATACACATCAGGCACTTCAGCAACACTTGCAAGATATTCTTCTTGAGAAATCCATCCCAAAACTTTCATTCTCTCTAAAATATTGTTTGCCCTTGAGAGTGAAAACTCATAATTGCGTGTAGGATCATAAAAACTTGGTGCTCTTGGCAGACCGACAAGCATTGTAATCTCCTTGAGTGTTAGGGCATCAAGAGGTTTTTTGAAATATCCTTGTGCAGCAGCTTTGATACCATAGTATCCATGCCCAAAAAAAGTTTCGTTGAAATATCTCTCTAAAATCTGCTCTTTTGTAAGGCTTTTTTCTACTTGATAGGAGAGAATGGCTTCCTTGAGCTTTCTATCAAGAGTTTTATCTCGTGTAAGAGCGATATTTTTGACAAGCTGTTGAGTAAGAGTGCTTCCACCCTCAAGATATTTTCTTGCAATGATATTTTTTATCATCGCCCTTGAAATAGCATCAAAATTGATTCCACTATGCTCAAAAAACAATGTATCTTCCACTGCCAAAAGAGCTTCTATCATCCTAGGCGGGATTTCATCAAACTTTGCATAAAATCGCAATTCTTTATCAAAAACATTGGCAATCAATCGCCCCTTCCTATCAAAAATTTGCGTTGCTAGTTCGGGTTGATAATGTGTGATTTTTTCCAAACTCTCTGAGAGTGAAAAAAAGATTCTGATCATATAAGCAGAAATAATTAGAGCAAAAATGACAAAAGAAATAAGGAAGATTTTTTTTATTCTGGCAAACATCAAAGCACCTATTTATCAAAGTTTTGGAGTATTTTACATAATTTTTCTGACTGCTTTTGTGTGTTTTTAATGTTTAGACTTATGCGAATGCGAGGGGTCTGGCTTGTGGGTTTGCGAATCGAGCCAACAAGGTATCCTTCAGATAGAAGGGCTTGGGTATGCTCAAGCATTAAATCTTGAGATTTGTAAGGCAGGATTGCAAGCTGACTTTGAGTGCTTATAAGTGGGGCTAGAGCCTGTTTTTGCTCTTGAAGTTTTTGTGAGATTGTTGTGGTGTTTGAGGCGAGATAGGCAAGGTTGCAATGTGCTAGAGCAATATCAAAAAGACTAGGTGCTGTGGTATAGATTGAACTTTTTGCTTTTGTGAATAAAAAATCAATCACGCTTTTTTCTGCAAGCACAAATGCCCCGTAGCTTCCATAGGCTTTTGAGAGTGTTCCAAGCTTAATGATATGGGGGGTAGGAGGTAGAGAGTAAAAATCAAGATAACCTTTGAGATTTTTACCCAAAATACCGCTACTATGAGCTTCATCAATGATTAAAAGTGCATTGTAGGTATGAGCAAGAGCGTAGAAATCCTTGCTTGCAATGTCCCCGTCCATAGAATACACCCCCTCAATCGCGATCAATCGGCGATTTTTGCAAGGAGTAGTTTTGATCTTTTCTTCTAAATCTTGCACATTATTGTGTGAAAAGAAAACAACCTGTGATCCAAGAAGTCTTGCTGGAAGCCTCCCACTTGCGTGATATAGCTCATCAACAAAAATCACATCTCCCTTTCTTACCAAAGTTTCAAAAAGTGCAACATTTGCCAAAAAGCCACTTCCAAAGAGTGTAGCACTCTCAAAACCAAAATATTTTTTCAAAAATTCTTCAAATTCTTGATGGATAGGGTGGTAGCCATTGATTGCCTGTGATGCAATAGGGGAGTGATAGGGGTAGGAAGATAGCTTCTCAAAGGCAAGAGTGAGCAGATCTTTGTGAGTTGATAGACCTAAATAATCATTGGAAGCATAATCCAGTAAATGATGAGAATAAATTTGTTTGGAGCGAACAATGTTTGCCTTTTTCATCGCCTCCAATTCTTTGATATAAAACAAAATTTTGCTCCATAAAATATAGATAATTTCTCAAAAAGATAATTATAGTGAGATTGTTTGATACAATTTTGCAACCAAAAATGAAAAGGGCTATAAATGCAAAATAGATTAGAGACATTGGATGCGATTCTTGAGCGATTGAGAAAAAATATCAAAGATAAGGGGTTGAAAAATTCCAAACAAAGAGAAGAGGTCTTGGCTGTAATCTATAAAAGTGGAACACATCTAAGTCCAGAAGAGGTGGCTCAACAAATCAAAATGACGGATAAAAATGCTTCCCTCTCTTCCGTGTATAGAATCTTGAGTTTTTTAGAAAATGAAGAGTTTATTTGCGGTCTAAAAACAGATAAAAGTGGGAAACGCTATGAGATTGCTTCAAAATCTCATCATGATCATATTATTTGTCTTGAATGCGGAGAGATTATTGAGTTTGTCAATCAAGAAATCGAAGATTTACAAGAAGAAGTTGCAAAAAAATACGGTGCAAAGCTTATTAGTCACGATATGAAGCTATTTGTCAAATGCAAAAAATGTATCAAAAATAGCTAGAGAGTCTTGCTTTGAGAAGATTTATTCTTCAAGCAAGATTGTGAAGTGGTTTTGTGAATCTAAGATGATATAAAGTTCTTTTTTGTCATTAGAGCGATATGTAAGTTTTTCTCCATTAAAAGCAGCATAGTCTTGATTGAAGGTAACCCTAAAGAGCTTTTTTCCTTCTTCATTGGGGTAGGGTGCAATATTGATTTTTGAGAGATTGATTTGTTTAACTTCTTTTTTTGAAAAAATTCTCTCTTTATAAGATTTGTAGCGATCGTATTTCATGCCATTGGATTTTTTGAAATCTGTATTATAAAAAGAAATATATTTTTCAAAATCTCCTTTTTGCCAAGCTTCTTTCCATTGAAAAAGCTCAGAGAGGATTGAGGCGATCTCATCTTTTGTTGCAGGAATGAAGGTATTTTCATAAGTGATGAGCAATGTGTCATTGTATTTGATTTGTTTGTCAAATTTTGTAATCTCATCATTTTCAATAGCGATACATCCTTTGGTATTTAGCTCATCTCTATTGCCATTAAGAGGCATTCCATGTATCCAAATCCCGTAGCCTGTTTTTTTGAGTGATTTGTCATAAACATTTGGATAGGAAGTTACAAACGCCATAGGACCATAATATTGATCAAGTTTTTTTAGCTTATTTAAAAGATCATATACTCCGATAGGTGTTGTCAAATCTCCACTAACTTTTTTGTTCCCCTTTCCCGATCCAACAAGAGCATTGGTTGCTCCAAGTTGTGTGAGTTTGCCATCATTGATTTGATAGAGTGTGAGGTTGGGGATGCTTTTGTTTGACACAAAAAGATAGCGGTAACTCTCATAGTAGCCATAGCTTACATCTTGGTTTTGTAGTGCAAGAAGCCAGTAGCGTTTTTCTTCTAATAGGGTTTGAATGCTATTCTCGACTTGTTGCAATCCGTTTTGTCGATATTGTCTAACAATTTTCTCAAGTGCCTCATCTGCAAAATCACTCGCATAAGAAAAACAAAGGAGAGAGGCAACAATGGCTAATCTTTTCACTTTTTACTCCATGGCATTATTTTAAAAATCAAAATCGTATCCTATTTTTTTAAGACCTTCTTTGGTTTTGCTCCAATTTCTCTGTGCAAAAACATTGAGTTGAAGAAAAATCTTTTTTTCTTCAAGAGATTCTAGCTTAAGTCGAGCATTTTTGCCTATGCGTTTTATCGTATTTGCACCCTTACCGATGATCATTGCCTTTTGACTTTCTTTCTCTACAATGATTTTGGCATAAACCTTATTGAGTGTAGGCATTTCAATAAACTTTTCAATCACCACATCGCTCTCATAAGGAATCTCATCGCTTAAGTTTTCAAACAAACTCTCACGAATGATTTCTTTGTAAATCTCTCGCATATTGCTTGTTGTGAGAATTTCTTCATCGTAGAGTGGAGGAGAAGAGGGAAGAAATGATGCGATGGTTTCAAGAAGCTGGGTAGGATCAAAAGAGTTTTTGCACTCAGTGGGAATTAGTGCTAGAAATTTATCTTCATACGCCTTGTATTGGGCAATCTTTTC
>DSTMD04001__coassemble_678_pt1 | contig 13755 bp, 15 predicted proteins | sample DSTMD04001__metabat2_low_PE_002 | metagenome-assembled genome bin DSTMD04001 | reverse complement strand
AGAAGAATCTCTCAAACAAGCCAATCTTGCAAAACTCTACTTGCGTGGAGCAATTTATGAGAGCGATAGCTTTGAAAAGCAAATTGAAGAAATCAAAAAAAATCCAAATATCAAAGGGGTTTTGCTTATTATTGATTCCCCTGGAGGAAGCGTGGGGGCAAGTATTGAGATAGCCAATATGATCAAAGATTTGCGTGATAGTATGCCAGTGATCGCTCATGTAGAAGGATCAATGGCAAGTGGAAGCTACTATGCAGGGATGTATAGTGATAAAATCATTGCCAATCGCGGATCACTCATTGGCTCAATTGGGATTATCATCAATGGCTACAATATCAAACCTCTACTTGATAAAATTGGAATCAAAGAGCAAACACTTCAAGAAGGCGAATACAAAACCATCGGCACCTTTACTCGAGAGTGGACTCCCAAAGAGAGAGAGTATCTCCAAAGTTTTCTCAAAAAACAATACAACCTCTTTGTCAATGATGTCCTAGAGGCTAGAAGTCTTAGTAACACCGATCCAAAAGTCTTTGCAGAAGGCAAGATTTTCACAGCTTCAGAAGCACTCAAACTCAAACTCATCGATGAAATAGGCTCACGCTCACAAGCCATCAAAGAGCTAAGTGATATTGCACAAGTGAGCAATCCAATCTTTTTGGAAAAAAGTAAAACCGAGCAGTTTTTGGAAAAGCTAAACTCTGCTTCACTTTCAATTTTCTCCAATCTTTTTAGAGAGCAAATCCAATGAAAAAAACACTCCTTATCAGCTCTCCTGACACTCAAGGCTTGATTGCCAAAGTTGCTTCAATCCTCTACTCTCATCATCTTAATATTGAAAGGAATGATGAGCATGTGGATTTAGAGCATAATCATTTTTTTATGCGAACAAGTTTTAGTGGAGATATTCAAGATTCTCTTCTACTCTCTGAGTTGAAAAATGTCTTGCCCAAAGATGCGAAAATCTCGATCAAATCTCAAGGCAAGAAAAACATCATCATTCTTTGCACCAAAGAAAATCATTGCTTGGGGGATTTGCTTTTGCGTCATGAGAGTGGAGAGCTAAATGCCGAGATTAAGGCAGTGATTTCAAACTATGAGGATCTAAGAGGATTAAGCGAGAAATTTGAGATCCCCTATTTCTGCGTTGATACGCAAACAAACTCAAGAGAAGAACACGAACAAAAAGTTCTCTCAATTATCAATAATTTTGAAATAGATTATTTGGTTTTGGCAAAGTATATGAGGATCCTCTCTCCATTTTTTGTCTCTCATTTCAAGAATAAAATCATCAATATCCACCACTCTTTTCTCCCTGCATTTATTGGTGCAAACCCTTATAAGCAAGCCTATGATCGAGGAGTGAAGATGATAGGAGCAACCTCTCACTTTGTCAATAATAATCTTGATGAAGGTCCAATCATCACTCAAGACATTATCCATATTGATCACACTTACAGCTGGAAAGAGATGCAAAAAGCAGGAAGAGATGTTGAGAAAATTGTCCTTGCAAGAGGATTAAAACTTGCACTAGAAGACAAGATTTTTGTTTTTTCCAACAAAACCATTATTTTCTAATTCCATTTTACATATACTTTATATTCACTTCTTACAATCCCATCATTAAAACCCAAATCCAACTTGGAGAAGGGTTTTAAATCTCATCATCAAAGGAATAAAAATGAAAAAGTTAGTTTTAGGAGCTTTGCTTTTGAGCTCAGGTGCGTTTGCTTCAGATATTACAGGGATTATCCAAAAGATTGATAATTCTGCAAAAACCATTACACTCAATGGCAATGCGATTAAGGTAATGCCTTATACAAAAATCGAGCAAGATGCATGTGGAATCGGCTGGGATAGTGCAAAGAAATTTGCAGATCTTAAAGTGGGAGATTTGGTCGAAGTGGATTTGATGCACGGAGATAAAGGTCTTGTGGCTGAGGATATTGAAATTAAATGTATGAAAAATAGAGCTTATTAAGGAGGAAGTAATGAAAAAATTTGCTTTGGGACTCATAGCAGTTTTGGGACTTAGCTCTGCAGTGCTTGCAGATAATTATGGAGTGATTGAATCGGTCAATGACACAGATAAAACCATTGTTGTCAATAAAACAACAATCAAGGTTTTGCCTTATACAAAAATCGAAGAAGAAGCTTGTGGAAATGGTTGGGATACACCCAAAAAATTTAGCGATCTAAAAGTTGGGCAAGTAATTGAGGTGGATTTTATGGGTGCAGAAAACAATATTCTTATCGCCAAAGAAATTGAAATCCAGTGTGCAAATCGAGCGTATTAAGAAGGAGAGGGAAATGAGAAGATTTATTTTAGGACTTGTGGCAGTTTTGGGAGTAAGCAGTGCTGTGCTTGCAGATAATGATTTTGAAGGAGTGATTGAAAATATTGATAATGCTCAAAAAACAATCACTGTCAATGGGCGAGTTATCAAAGTTTTACCCAATACAAAAATCGAAGAGGATTCTTGCTATCTAGCTTGGGATGTAAGTAGAAAATTTGCTGAGTTAAAAGTAGGAGATATTGTAGAAATGGAAGTTTTCCCAAGTAACAATGTTCTTACAGCAAGCAAAATTGAAATCCAGTGTGTCAAAAATCGTGCATATTAAGGATATAATCCATTCTTTTAATTTCAAAACAAAGGAAAAAGAATGAAAAAGATTCTAGCTTTGAGTCTAGCCCTTAGTGCAAGTCTTGTATTTGCAAAAGATATTGAGGGAGTTGTAGAAGATATTGATGGTGGTGCAAAAACAATCACTGTGAGTGGAAATGTGATTGCAGTTAAGCCAAATACAAAAATCAAATACGATGGATGCAAAGGTGAGCGAGATAGCTACAAAAAATTTGGAGATATTCAAGTTGATGATTTTGTAGATGTTGATGTAACTACAAGCAAGGGTGCTTTGGTTGCAAAGAGCATTGAAATCCAATGTCGCCAATAAAAACATTTATCTCTATTTTTGCTTTTGCCACTTCTGTGGCAATGGCTTCAGATATTAAAGGCACAATCCAAGCTATTGATGATACCAACAAAACAATCACAGTCAATGGAGTGGTCATCAAAGTCATGCCCTATACAGAGATTGAGCAAGATGGTTGTGGCATCGGCTGGGATACTTACAAAACTTTTTCAGAACTCAAGGTTGATGATGTTGTTGAGATTGATGTTTTCTATGACAATGGAAAGATGATTGCCAAGGAAATTGAAATTGGCTGTTGGAAAGCCTATTAACCCCCTCCCCTCTTTTTATTTTTTGTAAATACTTAAACGCAAGATACTATTTTCTATCCCTTTTAGATGATGAAGCACACCAGCATCGACAAAGATACAATCCAACGCCTTAAGCTCAAAAACTTCACCCTCTACTCCAAACTCTATCTTTCCACTCAGCACCTGCACAGAAATTTTGCTAGGAGCCTTATGCTCATTTAAAACACTTTCTTTAGCAAGAGTGATTTGAATCTCCTTGACACTCTCATTCTCGCTCATAGCTTTAATACTCAATCCTTCAGAAAAATCTGCCTTGCTCCACTCTAAAATTTGCATTAAAATTCCTTATTTTATAATTTTGATGACAAAACACACAAAGGAGCAAATCATGCAAATCACCCTAAAAAATCCCCTAGATATGCACCTTCACTTAAGAGAGGGAGAAATGCTAAGAAGTGTTTTGGGCTTTAGTGCAAACTCCTTTATTGGTGGAGTTGTTATGCCCAATCTCAGCACCCCTATTATTGATGCAAAACTTGCACTCTCCTATCGCTCAGAGATTAGCTCACTTCGTGACGATTTTGAAGCCATCAGCACGCTTTATATCACGCCAAAGTTAAACAAAACAGAACTTCAAGAAGCAAAAAATCTTAATATCAATATTTTAAAGCTCTACCCCAAAGGTGCGACTACAAATAGTCAAAATGGCATTAGCTCGATTTTGGATTCAAACACAATGGAGATTTTTGCACTTGCACAAGATATGGATTTTCTTCTCTCAATCCATGCAGAGAGTGCGGGCTTTAGCATGGAGAGAGAATATGAGTTTTTGAGCATCATCAAACAAATCGCTCATACTTTTCCAAAACTAAAAATCATCATCGAACATTTAAGCGATTGTCGAAGTATTGAAGTGCTAGAAAAATATGACAATGTTTTTGCCACACTTACTCTTCATCATATTACACTCACACTTGATGATCTTCTAGGAGGGGGGTTAAACCCCCATCTTTTCTGCAAACCTATTCTAAAAACTCCAAAAGATAGAGATGCACTCCTCTCTCTTGCTCTAATGGCTCATCCCAAGGTTAGTTTTGGATCAGATTCTGCACCACACCTACTCTCAAGAAAGCTAATCTCTCCAGCAAGTGCTGGGATTTTTTCAGCCCCAAATCTCTTAGAACAGCTTGTAGAACTTTTTGAATCTCATAATGCTCTAGAAAATCTACAAGCCTTTATCTCTGATAATGCAATCAAAAATTACAATCTCAATCCACGAGTTAGAAAAACAATTACTCTCACAAGAAAAGAACGAATTATTCCATCATATATTCCAGTGGGTAGTGATAGTATTGTCCCCCTCAATGCTGGTTCTACTTTAAAATGGAGTATTCAAGATATTTCAAGGGAAAGTTAAACCCCTTGAAGTTCTCCTCCATATTTTCTTTTGAGAAAATAAAAGCACGCTATAAGAGCGAGTGAGCAGATTAGAAAAGTAGGCAATAAACTCTGAGTAAAAGAAAACATCAAAAATCCAGTTCCTGCAAAAATCGCACAAATCCCTGCATAAGGAAGCTGAGTGATAAAGTGGCTTTGAAGCGAACAACCCGCGCCAATCGAGCTTAAAATCGTCGTATCTGACATTGGGGAGGTATGATCACCATACACAGCACCAGAAAGAACTGCTGAAATAGCAACAACCATATTTCCTCCACTTTGCAAACTCAATTCAATAGCAATTGGAATCATAATCGCAAAACACCCCCAGCTTGTTCCTGTGCTAAAAGAAATAAAAGCAGAGATCAAAAAGAGAAAAAAGGGAAGCAAAAGCAAAGCATGAGTTGAGAGACTTTCTTTTGCAAGATTTGCAAGATACAAACCAGTTTTTAAGTCTTCTTTGATTACAGGTCCAATTGCCCATGCGAGAACCAAAATCACTATTGCTGGTAGCATAGCAGTAATTCCTTTGACAATCATTGTTGAATATAGCCTTAGTGGAATAAAACCAGAAGAGAGAATCAAAGACACAACAAGAGCAATCAACCCACCACAAAAGAGTGCAAAAGGTGTATCACAATCTGCAAGCATTGCAAGCATCTCAAGAGATCCTGAGGTTTTATATCCTGTATAAAAAATCATAAAAGTAATAGAAAATACCAAAACAAGGATAGGGATAAGCAAAAAGGAGATTTTAGAAGGTGGATATTCATCTTGATGATCTTGAGGGATGGAGACATTGATATTTTTTCTCATTGCAGGGAGATTGATCTGCCACAAAATCGCCAAAAACACACCAATCAAAGCAAACCAAGCATAAAAATTTGCACCAATGCTCCCAAAAAGTGTAAAAAGTGCATTGCCCTGCTCTTTTGGTAACGAACTTTGCAAAATACCTATGATATAAGCCCCCCAGCTTGAAATAGGAACAAGCACACAAATTGGGGCTGAAGTGCTATCAATAATATAAGCCAATCGCTCACGACTAGACTTATGCATAGCATTTAAAGGTCTAACAATCTGTCCAACTGTCAAAGCATTGAAATAATCATCAATAAAGATCACAATACCTGCAAAAAAGGCAACAAACTCAGAGGTGCGAGTATCTCTAACCTTGCTTCTTGCCCACTCCACAAAAGCACTCACTCCTCCACAAACCAACACAACTTGTGAGAGCACTCCTAAGCAAAGCAAAAAAAGAAACACATAGATCCCTCCCCAGTTTGCACTCAATCCCTCCTGTGTAGAATACTCATAAAATACCGATGAAATCTTGTCATAGACATAAGAGAAGATTTGCAATGGCTCTTGATAATGCATCATAATCCCACCCAAAACAATTCCTACAAAAAGCGACAAAACAATTCTTTTGCTCAAAAGCACAAGAGCGATCACTGCCAAGGGAACAAAAAGAGAGAAAAAAGTATCCGAATAATTCACAAAATATCCTTAAATAGAGATTTCAAGCCATAAATACTAGCAAATTTTATTGCTCAATCACATCAATTCCGCTTGGAATCTCAAACTCAAAAATCTTTTTATCCACTTTTGTATTTATCTTGACATCCTTAAGCTCTATGACAACACTCTCGCCGAGTTGATCAATGTATTCAATTTTTTGAGGAAGATGGTTTGAGAATGTTAGAGTGTAATGCACATTTCCAATCAAGGAATGATAGAGATTACTATCCTTGCTATCTTGCTTGGCATTTTTAAGGATTGCAATAAAATCAAGAGAGCTATTGATTTTGGTGATAACAACTTGAGAGAGCATGGGTTCATAAGAAATCAGCTTGTTTTGAGTTACATAGACTGTTTTTTTAAGAGGCTGGATATATTCCCACTTTGCAAGATTGGGGGTTGAGGCGACAAACTTTCCTTCATAGAAAATAGGTTGAGTCTTGCTAGATTGGACAAAATTTGCTTCAATAGAACTCACTTCAATTCCATAAGAAAAAATTGCAAAAAGCACAAAAAAACAAAAATTTTTCATAAATTTTCCTCTCAGATACCAAAAGATTGAAGTCGTATTTTATAGTGCATTGTGTTAAAATCAATGAAAATATTATAAAGGTGGCTTTAATATTATGTTTCAATCTATTTTTGGTGCAATTTTTGGGACAAGAAATTCGAGAATCCTCAAGCAATACGAAAAAAAAGTAAAAAAAATCAACACATTAGAATCAAAATATCAAGCTCTTAGCGACAATGAATTAAAAGAAGCTTTTCTTGCATTAAAAAACAAAGTTCTTACGCAAGATGCGAGTTTGGATGAAGTGTTGTTTGATAGCTTTGCAATCACAAGAGAAGCCAGCAGGAGAATTTATGGCAAACGCCATCATGATGTTCAACTTATCGGTGGAATGGTGCTTCATGATGGAAAAATTGCAGAGATGAAAACAGGAGAGGGGAAAACCCTTGTTGCTACTCTTGCTGTCGCCCTTAATGCTATGGTGGGAAAAAGCGTACATGTTGTAACTGTCAATGACTATCTAGCCAAAAGAGATAGCGAGGAGCTAAGAGAGCTGTATGAGTTTTTGGGATACTCTGTGGGTGCAATTGTAAGTGGGCTAGATGAAGAGGAGCGAATCAAAGCCTATGCTTGTGATGTTGTGTATGGAACAAATAATGAATTTGGTTTTGACTATCTGCGTGATAATATGAAATACTCCTTAGAACAAAAGGCTCAAAGAGATCATTACTTTGCCATTGTAGATGAAGTAGATTCTATTCTCATTGATGAAGCAAGAACCCCTCTTATCATCTCAGGGCCTGCAAATAAAAAGCTAGAAAACTATCAAATCGCAAATCAAGTGGCACAAACCCTAGAGAATGAAAAACACTTCAATGTCGATGAAAAAAACCGCACTATTTTACTTACTGAAGAGGGGATTGCAAGGGCTGAAGAGCTTTTTGGGGTAGATAATCTCTACAATATCGAACACGCTGGACTTTCTCATCATCTTGATCAAGCCCTCAAAGCAAACTATCTTTTCTTAAAAGACAAAGACTATGTCCTTCAAGATGGCGAAGTAGTCATCGTCGATGAATTTACAGGAAGACTAAGTGAGGGAAGAAGATTTAGCGAGGGGCTTCATCAAGCAATTGAAGCCAAAGAAGGCGTAGAAGTCAAAGAAGAGAGTCAAACCCTAGCAGATATTACTTTCCAAAACTACTTCCGACTTTATGAAAAACTTGCAGGAATGACTGGAACAGCACAGACTGAAGCAGGAGAGTTTTTGCAAATTTATAATCTTGATGTCATCTCTATCCCTACAAATATCCCAGTCAAACGCCAAGATTTCAACGATCTTATCTATAAAAGCGAGAGAGAAAAGTTTGAAGCAGTAATTGCAAAAATCAAAGAGCTTCACGCAAAAGGACAACCTGTACTTGTGGGGACTGCAAGTATTGAAAAAAGTGAAGTGCTTCACGAACTTCTCAAAAAAGAGCGAATCCCTCACACCGTGCTTAATGCAAAACAACACGCAAAAGAAGCAGAAATCATTAAAGACGCAGGAAAAAAGGGTGCTGTAACGATTGCAACAAATATGGCAGGAAGAGGAGTAGATATCAAACTCACAGATGAAGTCAAAGAGCTAGGAGGGCTTTATATCATTGGAACTGAGCGACACGAGAGTCGAAGGATAGACAATCAGCTCCGAGGTAGAAGCGGACGACAGGGTGATCCTGGAGCTTCACAGTTTTATCTAAGCTTAGAGGATAATTTGCTTAGAATCTTTGGGAGTGATAAAATCAAAGGCGTAATGGAAAAACTAGGATTAAAAGATGGGGAACATATCCAATCAGGGCTTGTAACTCGCTCTGTTGAAAATGCTCAAAAAAAGGTAGAGGGTCTGCATTTTGAATCAAGAAAATATCTACTAGAGTATGATGATGTTGCCAATGAGCAAAGAAAGGCAGTTTATAAACTAAGAAACGATCTGCTCAATAGTGAATTTGATATTACAAGCAAAATCAAACAAGATAGAGAAGAGCTTGTAGGCTCAATCCTGCAGAATCTAGGAATTTTTGATAAACCTCAAGAAGAAGAAATAGCAAAAATCAAAGCCTACTTCCAAGAGGGGTTTGGGATAGAGCTAGAAGATATTGAGAATCTGGATATTGAAGAGCTTGAAGCCAAGATTGTTGCCCAACTTGAGAGTGAATATGAAGAAAAGGTTGCAATCATAGGAGAAAAAGAACGACATGAGATTGAGAGAATTATCTATTTGCAAGTTCTAGATAATGCATGGAGAGAACATCTGTATATGATGGACAACCTCAAAACCGGTATAGGTCTTAGAGGATACAATCAAAAAGATCCACTTGTAGAATACAAAAAAGAGAGCTACAACCTATTCTTAGAGCTAAGAAACACTCTCAAAGCTGAGGCAATTAAAATGCTTCATCTCATCAAGATTCAACCCCAGCAAGAAGAAGCAAACCAAAGAGCCTTGCATAATCTAGAGCAACAAAATGCGATTTCAAACTCTCCATTTGGCAACAAAACTGCAAGAAATGAGCTTTGCCCATGTGGCAGTGGCAAAAAATTTAAACAATGCCATGGAAAAAGTGGCCCCAAAAAGGGTCTATTGGCAAAAGAGGGGCGATGAAGCTCACCTCTTTTCTCCTTCCAAAATATCTAAAATTTGACAAAACTCAACCCTTTATCTTCATGACAACACTCTTAGCATTTTTGGGGATTGGGATTGGAGTGATGGTGTTGTGTGTCGCAATGGCAATTATGAATGGAGTCAGCAAAGAATTTAAAGAAAAAATTTTCATTATGAACTCTCCTTTAAATCTCAAAGGCTATGGCAAAAACTCCATCCCCAAAGAGCTTCTCTATCGTCTTCAAATCCAATTCCCTACTCTCAACTTTAGCCCCTATATGCAATCTCACGCAATTATCAAAACTCACTATGGAATCTTTCCAGTTGCAATTTTTGGGATTGATGAAGACTTTGAATCCCAAAACAATCCCATTCTTGCAAAAGCTCTTAATGGCACAAAACTCAAAGAATTTGAAGTAGTGATGGGTGAAGATTTTTACAAATCTTATGGCGTCAAGGATGGAGAGAAGCTAACATTTTTTTTCACTGAGTTTTCTCCCAATGCTATGGGCTTTTCTCCTGTGATGAAGCGTTTTGATGTCGCAGGATTCTTTCATTCAGGGATTAGAGGATTTGATCGAGGCTATTGCTACACTACACTTGATTCTATTGCCAAACTTCGCAATAGTGATTCTAAACATTTTGATGGTATTCATATCAACACAAGCGATCCTATGGGAGATTATCAAAAGATTTCAGACTATCTCTCCAAACACTACAAAGGCTCTTTTTATCTTGAGGGCTGGTGGCATCAAAATGGCAATCTCTTTTCGGCTATGGAACTTGAGAAAAGAGCTTTGTTTATCGTGCTTTTACTCATTATCTTAATGGCATCGCTCAATATTATCAGCTCACTTTTGATGGTGATTATGAATCGCAGAAAAGAGATTGCCTTGCTTTTGAGTATGGGAGCAAGCAAAAAAGAAATCCAAAAAGCATTTTTTGCTATTGGAAGTTTTGTAGGATTTGCTGGAGTTCTTATGGGATTACTCTTGGCTTGGGGGATTATGATGTTTTTGCAGAGATTTCCTATCATTTCACTCCCTGCTGATGTTTATGGGACGACTAAACTCCCCTTAGATCTTGGAATTTTAGACTTGAGTTTGATCATCACTGGCTCCATTCTCATTGTTTTGCTTTCTGCTTACTATCCAGCAAGAAAGGCTAGTCAAATCAATCTTTTAGAAGTCTTAAGAAACGAGTAATTTCTGAATCAATTTGCAATTTGTGAAAATTTGAGATAAGATAAATCACACAATATCCACACAAAGGACAAATATGATGACACGGATTCTTAAAGGAATAGAAAGAGTTGGGAATAAGCTTCCTGATGTTACAACGCTTTTTTTGTATGCATTGCTTTTGAGCATTGCCCTCTCTTGTGTTCTCTCTTATGTGGATTTCCCCTATCACCTTATCAATCCCGATGGAAGTCAGGGAGATAAAATCGCTATTAAGAGTTTTATCTATCTCCCCAATCTCTTGGATTTACTTGTTAATTCTGTAAAAAACTTTATCAATTTCCCTCCACTTGCTATTACGCTAGTTGTAGCGATGGGAATAGGAATGGCAGAATACAGCGGATTTTTGCGTGTTGCAATTAGCAAAATAGCTTTTTTGACGCCAAAAAAACTTGTTGTGCCTATTGTTTTGCTTATCTCTGTTGCAAGCCATCTTGTAGGTGATGGTGCGTATGTGTTTTTGATGCCAATCTCTGCTATGCTTTTTTTGTCTTCTGGACGCCACCCTGTTGCAGGGATTGCTACGGCATTTGCTGGACTTGCAGGAGGATTTTCGGCAAGTTTTACTCCATCAATCATCGATCCTATTATGCAAAAACTGACACAAAACGCCTCTCATATCATTGATCCAAGTTATCAAATCAATGTTTTGTGCAATTATTTTGTTTCGCTCGGTGGCGTGGTTGGTGTTGTGCTTGGATGTTGGTGGGTATGTGAAAAAATCATCGATCCATTCTTGAAAAAAAATCTACCCATTGATAGAGAATACGATAGTGAAGAGCTTAAATACATCTCAGAGGCAGAACAAAAAGCCTTTAGATATGCAATGATAGGCTTAATCCTCTTTGTTGGCCTTATAGCACTTCTTGCATATCCCAAAGATTCTCTTCTTCGAGGAGCAAATGGCTCTCTTACTTCTGGAGATTCTGTCATGATGAAGGCTTTTGTGCCTTTGATGTTTGCATTTTTTGCGATTCCTAGTTTTATTTTTGGAAAGGTTACAAAAGCTTTCCCTACATTCAAAGAGGTTTTTGACTCAATGACACAATCTCTCAAATCTCTCATAGGGTTTATAACTTTCTGTTTTGTTTGCGGACAATTCCTCTATGTGTTTAACAACTCCAATCTCTCCAAGCTCATAGCTATTGCTGGAGCAGATTGCCTCAAAGCTCTTGCACTTCCAAGTGGGATTACGATTTTGGGGATTATCCTCTTGACTGCAATACTCAATCTTTTCATCACTTCGGCAACTTCAAAATGGGCAGTCCTAGCACCAATTTTTGTACCAATGCTTATGCTTCTTGGAATCTCTCCTGAGCTAACACAAGCTTCTTTTAGAGTGAGTGATAGTGCCATCAATGTCGTAACTCCTCTTTTTGCTTTCTATCCACTCATTATTAGCTATTGCCAAAAATACTGCTCTAAGACAGGAGTGGGGACTTTAAGCTCTATTATGCTTCCTTATAGTCTTATGCTTCTCTTTACTCTTACGGCTACACTCTATCTCTTTTGGTGGTTTGGGATCCCCCTTGGATTTGAAAGCCAATATATCTATACAAAAGGATAAATATGCCCTACTCTAAACTTCAGGTGGAGAAATTTTTCTCCTACCTTTCTATCCCCTCTCAAAGCGATGCGACTTCAAACACTCTTCCAAGCTCAAAAGGACAATATAAGCTTGCAGAACTCCTAGCTCAAGAACTTCACTCTTTGGGGTTAGAAGAGATCAAGCTCCAACCAAACGCTATCCTCACTGCAAAACTCCCTGCTAATGCACCAAAGAAAAAAAGCATAGGGTTTTGTGCACATCTTGATACGGTAGATGTAGGGTTGAGTGCAGAAATTCATCCGCAGATTCTGAGATTTGAGGGGAAGCCCTTGGTGCTAAATGCAGAAAAAAACATCATCTTAGATCCCTCACTTCGTCCTGAGATTATGGAGTATATGGATGAGGAGATTATTTTTTCTGATGGAACAAGTGTATTGGGAGCTGATGATAAGGCTGCGATTGCTACGATTATGACTTTGCTAACTTATCTTGTCAATGAAAACGCTCCTCATGGGGATGTTTATGTGTGTTTTGTGCCTGATGAAGAGATAGGGCTACAAGGGGCTAAGGCACTTGATCTCAAAGATTTTCCTGTGGATTTTGCCTATACGATTGATTGTTGCAAAGAGGGAGAGCTAATCTATGAAACCTTCAATGCTGGAAGTGCAACTCTTACTATCAAAGGCGTCAGTGCCCATCCTATGAATGCAAAAGGAATCTTGCTCAACCCTACATTAGTCGCTGTGGATATCATCAACTGCTTTGATCCTTTGCAAACGCCAGAAAATACTGCTGGGTATGAAGGATATATTTGGGTTCAAGAACTTCACAGCAATCAAGCTCAAGCTACGCTTACCCTCAACATCCGCGATCACAACAAAACAAAATATGAAGAAAAAAAGGCTTATATCAAAGAAGTGGTTGCTCTAGCTCAATCACGCTATCCAAGGGCAAAAATAGAACTCAACATACAAGATATCTATGCCAATATCGCTGATTGTCCGAGTTCAAAAGATGCACTGACTTTGCTCAAAAATGCCTTTGCCTCACTTCACATCACTCCTCATACTTTTCCTATGCGTGGAGGAACTGATGGAAGTGCCCTGAGTGCAAAGGGGCTTTTTGTCCCAAACTTCTTCACTGGTGCTCACAATTTCCATTCTCCCTTTGAGTTTCTTCCACTTAAAGCGTTTTATCGAAGTTTTGAGGTTGCTAGGGCGATTGTTTCTCTGGCTGAATGATATTCTCTTGCAAGAGCAATATCTTGATGGATTTGCTCTTGGAGTGCAGAGAGAGAGGAGAACTTTTGGTTATCTCTGATTTTTTGAAAAAATACGATTTCAACCTCCTCATCTTCTTCTACTTCATCGCCAAATCCAAAAAGATGACTCTCTATACAAAACTCCCCATCCGTGCTTAAGCGATGACCCAAAAAACTCACACTCTCATAGCACTCTCCTCTAAGTTTTGTGCAAGTGATATAGACCCCACTTTGAGGAAGAGTGAAAAGAGGGCAGGGGATTGGAAAAAAAGAGCTTGTCCCTACAATCAATCTTGTAGCACCACTATACATCCTTCCTCAAAGTGGGGTCTATATCACTTGCACAAAACTTAGAGGAGAGTGCTAT
>DSTMD04001__coassemble_676_pt1 | contig 13915 bp, 17 predicted proteins | sample DSTMD04001__metabat2_low_PE_002 | metagenome-assembled genome bin DSTMD04001 | reverse complement strand
AATGCAATGGCAAAATTCAATGGAGAAAAAGTGCCAAAGGTTATGAACTTCTACAGCATTTCCAACCGCCTCTTCATTTTGGTAAAATGAAGCCGTATCGATATGTCGATATCCTACCTCGAGAGCATCTCCGACGCATTTTTGACACTCTTTGAGGTCGGTAATTTGATAGACACCATATCCTAAAGTTGGAATTTCTGCACCATTATTTAAGGTTTTAGTTTTCATCATTTCTCCTTATCTTTGATATTTTGTGATGTGGTCGCACCAATTTTGGTTTTGTAGTAGCTCTACATATTTATCTACAATTTCTGTAATTTCTTGGTTTTCAAATTGTTTTGCAGTTGTAGAGAAGGTGGCAAAAGCACGAGTGTAAATCATCCCACAAAATCTTGCCATCGTTTGGAGCGGTGATAGAATCTCATTAAGAGATTTTTCATTCCAACCACCTGCTTGATATGCTTCTTCCATTGCTCCAATAGCAACAATAGCTTTAAACTCCTTTCCAACCAATTTATCTCCACTTTTTCCATAAGCAAATCCATAGTTTTTATATTTGCTTGTGCATACAAATATGAAAATAACAAAAAAATGAAAAGCAACCTCTCTTTAAAAAGAGGGTTTTTCCTCTCTGATGAGATGATTTGCTTTTAGGATATCTTGGGTAAGGTTCTTTGAAAAATCCTCTCCAAGTATTTTGCAATACTCTTGGTGAAATACCTCCCAAGCATCATAAATCTTAGGCATTATCTCTTCACCTTTTCGACTTAACTTGACATTAGAATTTTTTCCATCTTGCTGTCTTTGTAAAAACCCCTTGATAAGAAGCTTGTCAACAAAGCGTGTGATGGTAGAAGGAGAAAGCTTAAGACAAAAAGCAAGAGCTGAACAATTGATTTCCCCCTTCTCTTTAACTGCCATCATTAAGATTGCATAAGAGGGAGAGAGAGTGGTTGGAGCAAATGCCTCATCTGCAAGTTTTGCTATCATTCTTCCCAAGTCTTGAGAAACAAAGAATAGACAACAATCAAAAAGATGATCAAGAGTCTTTTCACACTTCATATATTTCCTTTTATTTGTTTGCACATACAAATGATATATTATTTTTGTAAATATTTTCAAAAAATCCAATAATTCTAAAAAACTTAAAAAATGATTGAGCAAAAAGTGAAGTAAAAAAAAAGGGGGGTGGAGGGGAGGTTAGTGAACCTCTCTCCAAATTTTGCATTTCCACAAATAAGCTAGAACTGCCATAATCGCACAGAAAATCATAAGTTTAATTCCCAAAGATTCTCTTTCTTCTTTCTTTGTGTCAGCGATACTTTCCATATAAGCCAATACTTGATGCTCGGCTTTTTGATTTAGCCCTACTCTAGGCATTGAAGCACCCGGGAGCATTTTTTGAGGATCATTGATAAAGAGTGCAAGATAGTGCTCTCCTCGACTTCTATACATTGTAGAAAGATCTGGAGCTGGAGCGCCAAGATACTCTTTTACAAGTTTTTCAGGAGTTGCAACCTTGATTCCCTTAAGACCATTGATACCATTGTATTTTACATCATGGCATCTTGAACATGCATCAACAAATACTTCACGATTGCTCATTTCTTTTGGAGCAATAGATTGAAGATATGCAACGATATCTGCAATTTGTTGATCATCAAGCGTGCCCGCAAGAGAACTCATTTGATATACATCTTCTCTACCTTTTAGTTTTTGTGCAAGCAAGGTAGCCTTCAAAGGATCTTTTAGGAATGCAGTCAAAAACTCAGGAGCATAAAGGTATCCCATAGTATCAAGATCTGGCCCCATAACACCATCAGCATTTCTAGCCTTAAGTTCGCTCTCTGGAGTTTTTGTATTGTGACATCCTGCACAATTGTCCTCTACCAAAGTCTTTCCTGCTTTTGCATTCCCCTTAAGGGTAACTTGAATATCTTTAACATCAGCAAAAGTATAATCCGCTGGAGCTTTCGCAGGATGGAATACAGAGTGAGCTAGAGGCTCTACTCCCCAATAAATTACACCAACAACAGCAATAATAATTGCTAAAGCCTTGAATTCTCTCATTAGTGACTTCCTCCTACTTTTTCATTTTTTGTGATAAATGGAAGGATGATGAAGAGTGCAATAAAGATTGTTGATGCACCAAGTCCGATCCACTTATTAATCCCAATATCTGGTGGAAGTTTTCCAAAGATAGTTAGAACAATCATATCCACAAGCAAAACAATAAACCAAACAAGGAATGCAGGTCTTTTGTGAGCAGGTGCAACAACAGGACTTCTATCAAGGAAAGGAAGAGCAAAGAAAATCACATTTGCCAAACCAAACATCGCAAGTCCAAAATCACTGCTAAAGAAGAAACCTCTAAGCACTTCGTAGCTCCACAAGAAATACCACTCAGGATAAATATGAGGAGGAGTTTTAAGATTGTTTGCAGGATCGAAGTTGATTGGATCGAGTGCAAAATTGAAATTAAAACATGCCAAGAAGAAGAAGAGTGTCAAGAATACAAACACTACAAAAATATCTTTTGAGAGGAATACTGGCCAGAAAGGAATAACTTTTGATTCTTTTTTCTTACCTTCAAGATATTTTTTTGCTTCTGCTTCAAAATCAAGATGCTCACCCTCTTCATTATTAACATGAGGAACTCTAAGAGTATAGAAGTGGATTGCAATAACAGCAATGATAAGGATAGGGATAAGACAAACATGAAGCATAAAGAATCTTGTCAATGTCGCATCAGCAACACTATAATCTCCTCTAACCCACTCAACTACATCAGGACCGATAAAAGGGATTCCACCAAAAAGATTTGTAATAACTACTGCTGCCCAATAGCTCATTTGTCCCCAAGGAAGCATATATCCGCTAAATGCTTCAGCAGAAAAAAGAACAAAAAGAAGCATACCGCTAATCCAAATCACTTCTCTTCCACGCTTATAAGAACCATAATAAATCCCTACAAACATGTGGATGTAGATGATAACAAACACCATACTTGCACTTACAGCATGAATATTTCTCCATAACCAGCCATAAGCCACCTCTGTCATAATTGTGTAATTCACGCTATCAAAAGCAAGATTGACATCGGGCTTGTAATACATCAAAAGGAAAAGTCCTGAGACAAAAAGCATTCCAAAAAGAACAAGACACAAAACACCCATAGCCCAAAGGAAATTGATGTTTTTTGGGATCCAATACTCAGTCATCAAAACTTTTGTCAAAGTTCTGATTGCAATTCTTTGATCCAACCAATCGATAAAACCATTTGCTTTTCTAATTTCAGCCATTTCTTACTCCTTCTCACTCAATTGATTGTATTCTTCACCAGCTTCACCAAGTAGAAGTTTTTTGCCACCATCGATCACTTTAAAAGGTGGGATCGTCATAGGAATTGGAGGAGGTGTTCCAGGCTCATTAACTCCTGAAGAATTGAATTTTCCTCCATGACAAGCACACACAAATTCTCTCTTTTCACCATCGTATCCAGGGATACAACCAAGGTGAGTACAAACTTGAACACCTACTGTGTAGATAGAATCACCGATTTTAAAATTTCTTTTTCCAAGATATTTTTCTGCATCGGCATCATCTTTTGCCATTTTGAGGATATACACAGGTTTTTTTCTCCACTCAACTGTCATTAATTCCCCATCTTTAAGAGAAGAGATATCAACAGTTGTAAAACCTGCTGAAACAACGCTTGGAAGTGGATCCCAAGTTTTCTTCATAGCAATTAGCGAAGCTACGGCACCAACAGCTGCACCACCACCAAGAGCCATTCCGATAAAGTCGCGTCTTTGATTGTCTGACATCGTTACTCCTTGTTTGTGTTTGCTTAATTTTTGCCTGCACGAAGCACAAAACAAAACCTAGGATTTTATCAAAAACTCTTCTGATTTTTTCTTGAAAAACTAGAGAAATAAGGGGATTGTGAAAAATCTAGATAAGGGTTTGTAAGAATTGTTTGTAAAACCCGTTTTATAATTGCTTAATCCTTTTTAAGCTTAAAACACCTTGAAAGGGACATATTTTAAGATTTTTAAATCAAGGTTTGAGAGTGAAAAAACTAAAAGAGAAAATGATTGATTTTTTATGTGATGAAACCCACAAAAGAGGTTTTCATAATGTTGTGTTCGGCTTAAGTGGAGGATTGGATAGTGCGGTAGTTGCAACATTGTGCAAAGAGGCTTTTGGAGTAAATGCCATAGCTGTTTTGATGCCTACTTCCAAAAGCTCTCCTCAACACTATCAAGATGCTCTTAAAATTATTGAGATTTTATCTTTAAAGTATGAGATTATTAACTTAGAAAAATTTGAAGAGATTTTTTCAAGTTTTAAAGAGATGGATTCATTGCGTTTTGGGAATCTGTGTGCGAGAACTAGAATGATGCTTTTATATGATATTGCATCAAGGGAAAAAGCCCTTGTTATCGGAACAAGCAATAAGAGCGAAAGAATGCTTGGATATGGGACGATCTATGGGGATCTAGCTTGTGCAATTAACCCTATTGGCGAAATCTACAAGAGTGATTTGTATGAGTTTGCAAAATATCTTGGAATTCCTAGAGAAATTATTCAGAAAAAACCAAGTGCAGATCTTTATGAAGGGCAAAACGATGAAGATGAATTGGGTTATTCTTATGAAAAAATTGATCGATTCTTGAAAAAAATTTTAAAAAATAATGGAGATATTGATAATTTACTCTTAGATTCTGCTATTATTGAAAGTGAATATTCTAAAGACTTTATTCAAAGTATTTTAGAAAGAATTCAAAGAAATCGATTTAAGCTTGGCGTACCCAAAGTCTTTAATCCATAAAACACAAAAAGGAGAATAAAATGAGAAAAGTACCTTTTTTCCTCTACGGTTTTCAAGAGGGTGATCTTAAAGGGATTACTGATGTAATTGCGGAGCATTCAAGCTTTGGAAAAGAGAGAGGCATAGCTTTTGATCAAGTTCCAAACTATGTTGAAATCCTTGAGAAACAAGCTTCAGAGATTACAAAGGCCCCTCATACGATTGCTGTGAGTTCACAAATTTCTGCAACTCTACTTGCACTTCAAGCTTTGGAGATCAAAAGAAACCATCGAGTGATTTGCTCGGTTTATTGTCATCCATTTGTACCTGAGTGTATTAGATATTTTGATGCTGAGCCAGTATTTGTAGATGTTGATCCTACGACACTGGCAATGCTTCCTGAAAAATGCGAAGAGCTTTTGCTTAAAAAAGACAAAGAAAGAATCAAAGCAATGATCGTCTCTCATATTGGAGGCACGCCCACTGAAATGGATCCATTCTATGATTTGAAAGAAAAATACAAAGTTGGATTGATTGAAGAGGCAAGTTTTGCTGTTGGAATGAAATACAAAGATGGAAACTATGTAGGGAGTAACCCTAGATCAGATTTCACAATTGTTTCCCATTTTCTAGGAGGTAAGGAAAAACTTTTTAATGCAGGTATGCTTCTAACCAATAACGAAGAGAAGGCAAAAAAGTGTATTTCTTTGCGATACCACTCTAAGGAGAGAGGGAGCAATAATTATGGATTATTTTATGACATTGTTGATATGAGTTTGGATCATACAATGTCGATGCTTTCTGCTCGTATGGCACTCTATCTTGCCGAGAGATTGGAGATGCATAGAGAGAGAAGAACAGAGATTGCCAAGATGTATCGTGAGGGGCTTAAGGGGATTAGCGGTTTGACCCTTCCTGTCGAAAACAAGGATGATGTTCATACACTTTTTATTGTTAGATTGAAAAAAAGTCGAGATAGAATCTCATCTCTTTTGTATGAGGCAGGGATAGAGACTTCACTGCATTTTATTCCAATCAATCTTTTGAGCTATTATAAAAACAAATTCCAGCTTAAGGTAATGCAATTCCCCAATGCATTCCAAGCTTATCAAGAAGTTCTTTCGCTTCCTTTGTATGCAGGAATGAGCAATGAAGATGTTCAATATGTTATTGACACACTCAAAGAAATTTTGGCTCAGGAGTTAGAATAACCCTTGAGACTGATTGATCGTTATTTTTATAAACCTCTTTGGTGGCAGAAGATTATTATCTTTCTTCTGCTTCCTCTTTCACTTTTTTATTGCATTATCTCTTATTTGAAGAGAAAAATTTCTTCTACTATTGATTTTGAAATACCTATTATTTCTATTGGCAATCTTGTAGTTGGAGGCAGTGGAAAAACCCCTTTTATCATTCATCTTGGAGGGGAACTAAAAGAGTACAAAATAGGAGTTATTTCAAGAGGATACAAGAGAAAAAGCAAGGGGTTGGTTGTTGTGTCTAGATTTGGAGAAATTTTATGCTCACAAGAGGAAGCTGGAGATGAGCCATATTTGATTGCAAAAAGTTTAAAACACGCAAGTGTTATTGTTTGCAAAAAAAGAAAAGAAGCAATTTCTAAAGCCAAGGAAATAGGGTGTGATGTTATTTTGCTCGATGATGGTTTTAGATTTAATTTCAAAAAGCTCAACATTCTTCTTGAGCCAAAACTAAAGCCATTTTATCCTTTCTGCCTGCCAAGTGGAATGTATAGGGAATGGAGAAGAAGCTATAAAGATGCAGATTTAATTATCCAAGAGGGTGAGGGGTATGTCAGGAGAGTGGAAGTTTTGGATCAGACACCAAGAATGCTTTTGCTTACAGCAATTGCAAATCCTATGAGATTGGATGAATTTTTGCCCTCTGTTGTTGGGAGAGTCTATTATCCAGATCATGCAAATTTTGATTATGAGAGTGTTAAGAAAGCTTTGGAAGATCATCAGGCAACCAGCTTGCTTGTAACAACAAAGGATTGGGTAAAACTTGAAAAATTTGATTTGCCTTTGAGTATTTTGTCTTTGAGGCTTGAAGTTGGGGAAGAAATTATGATCGCAATCAAAAAATATATTAAGGAGCAAAAATGCTAAAAAGAGGAGATAAAGCCCCTAATTTTGTTCTACAAAATCAAGATGGCGTAGATGTGGGGCTAAATGATTTGTTGGGAAAAAAACTTATTGTCTATTTTTATCCCAAAGATAATACGAGCGGATGCACGCTTGAAGCACAAGACTTTAGCGGTCTGCTTGAAGATTTTGAGAGTTGTGGAGCAAATATTGTAGGAATTAGTCCAGATAGTGTGCAAAGCCATAAAAAATTTATCCAAAATAAACAGCTCAAAGTAATGCTCCTAAGTGATACAAGCAAGAGCGTTAGCACAAGTTATGGAGCTTATGGAGAGAAAAAGATGTATGGTAAAGTTGTGCAAGGAATCATTCGATCAACTTTTATTATCGATGAGAGTGGAGAGATTTTGGAAGCCTTTTACAATGTCAAAGCTAAAGAACATGCAAAAAAAGTATTGCAGAGATTGATAGAAATACAAGAGGAGAGAGTATGAATATTTCAAGTATTATTGTTTATGTGAGCAATTTTGAAAAAGTTTTTGAGGAGATTGAAAAAATCGAGGGGTGTGAGATTGGATTGAGCGATCGAGAAAAACAAGTCATTATTGCTGTGATTGAAGCTGAGGATGTGAATGCAGAGATGGAAATTTTGGGGAAAATTAGTGCAATTGATGGAGTGATTGAGGCCAATATGCATTATAGCTATTCTCAAGAGGAGTTACAGAAAGCTAGAGAGAATATCTCTGAGGAGATCTCAAGTGTTCTAAGTGATGAGGTTTCAATTGATGAAGTAAGATATAGTGGTAGTGTCTATAACCAAATGCATAGATCTTAGCGGTATCGTAGATAGTAATTGATGTAAAAGCGAATGAGGGTTTTTGTTTTTGGATGAGGATAGTCTTTGTAAGCAATTTCAATGGTCTTGATACTATTGCGATCCAAGAGAATAAAACCGCTCTTTTTGATAATTTTTAAATCACTAATATCTCCATTGGGATGGAGATAAAACTCTACGACATTTCCCCCACCTTGCTGAAGCATCGCAGCATTGGCTGGATAGCGTAAGTATTTTTGAGTAATCCTTCCGATATAGGCAAGATTATTGATGATATATTCTTGCTCCTCTTTGCCCAAATATCCAAACTCTGGTCCATAAAACTCTGAAATATTTTTCTTGGTTGTTGCATCTGCAAATTGATAGGCAAGAGATTGTTGGAAGTCGGGTATGGGTTGCTCTTGTGTGTTTTCATCTTGTGGAGATTGCAATTCTTGCAGATCTGCTTGAATTTCTTGTGCTTCTTCTTGCAAGACTTCTTGCACTTCATGTTGTTGCTCTTCAATGTTTTTTTCTCGCTCTTTGCTCTCTTGTGGGGATTCTTTTTGTAGGGCTTCTTGTGTGGTTTTTGGAGCTTCTTTTTTGATTTGTTCTATTTGTTTTTTAGGTTTTGTTTTTTTCTTTGGGGGAGAGGATTTGGGAAGAGGGGCGGAGAGTTGGGTGTCAAAATCTGCAATCTGCTTGAATGATGCTTTGATTCTATGTTCGCCTATGCCTTTTTTGAAACCCAATTGAGGTTTTTGAATCAATAGATACAGCAGGGCAGTGTGAAGCAAAAACGAAAAAAAGAGAGTGAGAGCTAGACGATAGCGTTTCATCAATCCTCGCTAATAAGATGTGTAAAATCCTTATTATGAGTCTCCTTTGGATAATGATTGAGAAGCAGATTGCCTTTTTCATTGGAAAAGATGAGATATTTTGTGTTTTCATATTCAAAAGATATGATTTTACTTTTTGCAGAAAGAAGAATTTCTTGATAATTCTTATTTTTTGCATTTTGCTTTGTTTTGTTTTTTAGATATCGAAGGAAAACAATCATTGCTCCTAGAATCAAACACACATAAAGATAATTCCACCAAGAAACTTTTAGAACCTCAGATTTGATTTCTAATATCATTGCTTGATTTGTATTTGTTTGAGTGAGTGAGAGATTTTTGCCCCAAATAGTAATTTGCGTTTGTTGAGATGAGGTGGGAAGAATTTGTATTTTTTCAAATGGGGGCAAGAGGGTTTGAGTTTGTTCTTTTTGCACAAGCATTGAGGGGAGGGTAATTTGCAAGAAATCTTTATGATCTGTTGTGGCGATTTTTTCTTGTATAGGAATAGTAATTTGAAGTGTTTTGAGCTTTTGTGAAAATGTAATTTCTTGTGCGTGGGTGAAAAGAATAAAGAGAAGAAAAACAAAAAAATGTTTCACTAAATTCTCTCTCTTGTGATGTAATACACAATCGCATCAGAATCAAGGATTTCATTAATTCTGATTGCAAGATTTTTTTCATATACCATCACCTCGCCCTTGCCTATGACTCTTCCATTGACAAAGGCTTCAATACTTTCTCCAGCAGGTTTTTGCAAATCAATAATAGAGCCTTTTTCAAGTTTTAAAATATCCCTGAGAGTAAGTTTGGTAGAAGCAAGTTGTGCATCAAAAACAACATCCATATCCAAGAGTCCGGCATAATTTTCCATCATCCTTTCAAAGTTTTTGGCAAGCTCTACCTCTCGCTCTGTGTGTTCGTAATCCTGATTAAGGATCGAATCTAGCATACACTCTCCTTATACATACTGCATTTTCCTTCTTCTATTGCAAAATGTATTCCCTTTAGATTTGGATTGGATAGAGTAATTTCTCCTAAAAATGAAGGTGTATTGATTTGGATATGCACTCCTTGATCAGCTAGAAGAACTTTTGCATGTCCAATGACAAGATTCGCAATCTCCTTGCTTAGATCATATAAATCATCCTTAGTTGGATTGTCATCAAAAAGCATTGCTGAAGAAATCGAAAGCAAGAAAGCATGATCAAAACAGAAGTAAAAATGAGCCTCTTGTGTAGAGATTTTACTGCAATAGCCTGTATGAATCGCAGTATGAGTTATATGAGGAGTGAGTGAAGTTGTGTTTTTGATAGTTTGAATAAAGCTCTTGGCATAGACATCCATAAAAAGTCCTTTATCGAGGTTTGAAATTTTGAGTACTTATACAGTATTGCTTAAGAAAGCACTGATGGCATTGCGGTTTGGAAGCCTTGCAAATATAGCGTCCAAAAAGAACAAAAGCTTGATGTAAAGCACTCAAATCATTTTTGAATAATTTTACTAATTCTTGCTCAGTTTTGAGTGCCGTTTTTGCTTTTGTTAGTCCAAGACGATGAGAAACTCTAAAAACATGAGTATCAACAGCCATAAAATTCTGTTCAAAATATTCGATCAAAACAACATTGGCAGTTTTTTGTCCCACGCCAGCAAGAGATTTAAGCTCCTCTTGAGTTTGAGGAATTTTTCCACCAAAAGTGTGAACAACTTGATTTGCCATTTTGATGAGATTGATTGCTTTGTTGTTGAAAAATGAACAAGATTTGATCAACTCTTTGATCTCATCAAGAGGTGCTTGAGCAAGGTGGACTGGTGTGGGAAAAGAAGCAAAAAGAGCAGGAGTGATGAGATTAACTCTTTTGTCCGTGCATTGAGCAGAGAGCATTACACTTACAAGAAGCTCATAGAGATTGCTGTATTTAAGCTCAGTTTTTGGGTTGGGGTAAGCAAGCAAAAAGTGTTTTTTGATCTTTTGACTTTTTTCTTGCTTTGTCATACTGCCTCAACAATGATATGTTGAGCTTCGCTAGAACGCAATGCAATTTTTGAATGATGAACTTGTATGGCTAGAGTGTCTTTGTTGGATGAAAATCTCTCCAAAAAGATTTCTGTATCTTTTGTGATTCCAAGTGCTAAGAATCGATCTCTTAATTCTTCATCTTGAGTTTGGATCGTGATAACTTTGTATTTTTTGTTTTCGTGTGCTTCAAAAAGTGTCATTTTATTCTCCTGTAAAAATTCTTTGGATAATTTTAAAAGGTGCACTCAAAATATCTTGAGCAACAGAAACTTCTGACTTAGGGTCTTGAAGTGTTCCTTTGATAACTACACCGGTAGATATTTTACCCTCTTTGCCCAACAAAAGATAACCAACAATAGGAATCTTACTTAAAACCTCAGAGAGAGCTTTGATGGTTGAAATAGAGAGAGCGATATCTAATTCTTTTGTTGAAAGATTGATCAATCCACTCCCCTCCACATCAATAGAACTTCCGACAAGATCAATCTTTTTTAATCCCAAAAACTCATCATTAAAATCAAAAGTGATTCTTCCATGATTGACTTCATAGCCATTAGCTCCAAGTCCTGGTTTTTTAAAAACTATTAGCGAGGGGATTGTGTCAATAAGAGCGATAACATTTTGTAGGGTTGCAAAGTTTTTAAAGATTGTGTTTTGCATCTGCACCTCTCCCCTCATCACTTTGTCTTTATAGATTCCCCTTGCACTAAACAACCCTCCATCAACAACAGATTTTTGTGCGATAGTATTGATGAAATTCCCACTAAAATTATCAGCATTGAATTTGACTATATTGTCGTATAGATCGATATTGGCAACCCCATTTTTGTGCGTAAAATCAATTTTAATTCCATGGTTTTGCATATTGACAATCACTTCATCTGCGGGGATTTTAAAATCCTTGAAATTCACTTGAGAATCTTTGGCAATCATATAGAGATGGAAGTTTGATTTTTCTTTTTTTGGAGTCGGCGCTTTTTGAGTGGTTTGAGTGGTTTGAGTGGTTTGAGTGGTTTGAGTGGTTTGAGCAAGCAGAGGGATCGCGCTTTTGGAAAAAGCATCCAAATCAAAGTTTTTGTTTTCAAATTGGATTTTGAGCAAATCTTCTTGCAGATCAAAGATCATGCTCTCATCCAAGGATGAGGCATAGAGTCTATTGGGTGTGATTTTGAAAGTCATATTCAACTCGGTAATGGGTTGCCATTTTTTGTCAAAAATAGGGTATTTGAGATCAGAGAGCTGGGTTTGTAGAAAAATGGTTTTAAAATCTTTACTTTGAAGTGCAACTTCTCCTTGCGAGATTCCTAGATATTTAAGAAGATTTGAGTAGGGAGAGATTTTAGAGAGATTGCTTAAAAGAATATCTGTAGATTCTCCAAGAGTGATTTGAGTTTGAAAGTCAGGAAGTGTGATTTTGGGCGTAGAGATAAAATCAACAAAAAAACTTAGCTGAGGAAAAATTTGCTTATCAATGGAAAAAATTTCTCCAAATGGCGAGGAAGAGTCTTGAGTTTTGATTTGAAAAGAATCTAGATTCGCCTTGCCTTTGACTTGTTTTTTTTCAAGATTAATATCACAATTGATCAACCCCTCAAATTGAGGTTCTTGAAAGGATATTTTGCTGTCATTGACAAAGATGTGACTATGCGTTGGTGTAAGATCTAGCACAACATTGAGTGAGTTGGCAAAAATAGGGAAGCCAAAGAGATCGAAGTTTGCATCTTTGGCTCTAAAATTTCCCTTAGCACTGATATTGAGCTTTTCTTCTGTATCCTCAAAGCTCAACAAAAGATCGGTTTGCATTTTTGAATCCACCTGAGATACATTAAAATCGATATCATAGGCTCTAAGGAGTGCATGAAGTTTTGGATCCAAAGTCGCATCTTGAGATTTGATATGCACAAGAGTTGTGAGATTTTTATCAAAATGTTTTAACTCGACATGGCTCCCCTCGATACTAACCCCATCATAAAGTGGTGAAGTAAGAAAAAAACTGAGTGTGCCATCTTTAAATTGTGTTGTGAGGTGAGGTGTTGTGATGGGAGGAATCTGGGATTCTAGAGTAAGAGACACATCCTCAAGAGTGAGTTTGGCATAAAGGCTTTTAAGCAGTTTTGGCAAAAAAGAGTCATTAAGCGGAGCGGAAAAAAAGAGATTTTCAACTCTAATGTTTTTAAAACTTGCTTTTTGCATGAGCCATTTGTGCAGTGCTGGGATCTTTTTGATTTGATTTTCAAAGGGTGCAAGTGTATGAATAAGAGTGCTAAAGGCACTCAAATGCAAAACATTAAGATCGGAAGATCCTTTGATAACAAGTTTTTCTTCAGGACTCATAAGGGGGTGAGTAGAATTAGAAATCAGTGCGAAATTGAGCTGATTCTTATCTAAGAGAAATTCAAACTTGCCAACAGTGTTGATTTGCAATTTTTCAAAAAACAATTTTTGAATAGCAAGGCGAACATTGTTGCTTGTTTGAGTGAGCTGGAATCTAGCAACAACAGAGGGAAACAAAAGCTCATAGCGTTTTCCATCATACAAAATCGAAGCTTGTTGCTGATCAGGAAGAATGATATTGCGAATTTCAAGAAGTTTAAAATACGACATTGCTACCAAACTGCGATGAAACCACTTAATCGCATCTTGAATGGAAATATTGCTAGGAGTTTTTGTGCTGGGCTGAGAGATTTGGAGTTGGTTGAGGGTAAGAATAAACTTATTATCGAGTTTTAGATACAATCCTTTGAAATTAAGATTTGCAACTTGGAATTCTTGAATATGGATTCCGCGATAGAGTGCAACAAATAAACCCCCAATCAAGAGAAAAAAAGTGAAAAGTAAGGTAAGCAAGACAATTGATTTTTTACTGAGTGTTTTTTTCTTGTTTGTAACTTCCATTTTGTTTTATTTGAACTCCACTTTTTCTGCTCCAGAAATCCTTAATCTTCCCAAAGGTTCTATTCGTGCAATTGTATCACACTTGAATTCTCAAAACATCGCCCTAAACACTCTTGATGTGATGATTTTAAGGATGATAGGGAAACCTCAAAGTGGATGGATTGATTTAGGGGAACAGAAGATGAGCAGAGGAGATTTTCTCTACAAACTCACAGTTGCAAAAGCTCCACTCAAAGAGGTCAAGCTCATCCCTGGGGAGAGTATGTATTTTTTCATTCAACAACTCTCCCAAACCCTTGATATCCCAACTCAAGAATTGTGGCGTATTTATGATGAGAAAGTAGATTGTCAGGAGGGGAATATTTTGCCCCAAACTTATAAGATCCCTTATGGGATCGCTCCTTCTAGGGTTTTTGATTGGATGTTGGAGTATTC
>DSTMD04001__coassemble_673_pt1 | contig 13967 bp, 11 predicted proteins | sample DSTMD04001__metabat2_low_PE_002 | metagenome-assembled genome bin DSTMD04001 | reverse complement strand
ATTGGCGATGGCTTGATTTAATTCAATTTGTCCAAGCTTGAATTTTGTATAAATATATCCAACAAAGGGAGTATAAATCTCATCAGGATAGGCATCAAGATAGTTTTTGATTTCTATGGCGGATTCATTCATAAACTCTTGATCTTTACTTTGATTCTTAAAAGAATAAAATCGTGCCAAAATTTTTAGATAATTGATATAGCTGTAATTTTGACGATTTGAAAATCTTTTGAGATATTCATCAAAATAAAATTCTGCGAGCAAAAATTCATCTTGTGCCATATGTGCATGTCCTAATGCAAGCATTGCCTCAGGGATCAAGGGGGAATTAGTATGCTCACTTTGCAATGAAGCAAACTTTGTATCTGCCGTTTCTAGATTGTTATAACGAATCTCTTTAAAAATCTCCTCATACCAATACATCGCAGGCTTGTCAAACTCCTCGACTTTATTGGAACAAGCCGTGAGCAAGTAAGCAAAAAGTGCAAAAAGATAAATGCTAATGTTTTTTTTCATTTTTTAACTTTATATTTTGTAAAAATTTTCCTAGTGATTTATCCTTGAATTATATCCAAGCATTAAAGTTTGGGGGTTTATTTTTAATATTTTTGCTAAAAAACATAAAATCTAGGATAGAATTTTGCATACTACCTTGTTTAAATAAGTTTGATTAGGAGCATTTGACCTATGGTTTTTGAGGTAAAGTCGCCAATTCTTGGCTTTGAAGATGTTAGTAAAATGAGACTTGAAAAGATTGATGATTTGTTTATGAAACTTTCAAATGATGAGGATTCCTCGCCAATCTTTACACTCATCAACCCTTTTGCTTTGCGTGAATACGATTTTGAAATTCCCACAGCATTACAACTCTTACTTGAAATTGAAAGTCAAGAGGATATTTTGGTTGGCAACATTATGGTTTTGCAAACTCCCATTGAAAACTCTACAATCAACTTTCTTGCTCCAGTAGTCTTTAATGTAAAAAATCAAACTATGGCACAAGTCGTTCTTGATAGCACAAAATATCCACAATATGGACTTTCAGAATCTATTGACGCCTACTATCAAGATCAAATCAAATCTTAATGCAATCCTTACTTATTATTGGCTATGGAAACCTTGCCCACTCCATAGTCAAAGGTATCACTCCTAATACTTATAAGCTTTTTGTCCTTGGGAGAGATTTTGAAAAATCTAAAGCTTTTTCTCAAGATTTTCCTACCCACTTGATTGCTCCTATTCAGAATATTCAAGAATTAGATGGGCAAAACCCTATCATTCTTCTTTGTGTCAAACCAAAGGGAGTACAAAACTTCTCTTGTGATTTTGCCTCTCCTTTGGTGTATTCGGTTATGGCTGGGGTGAGGGTGCAATCCATCATCTCGCAATTTCCCAATGCCCTAGCCTATGTAAGAGCGATGCCCAATATCGGAGCATTGATCAAAAAATCATCCACTGCTTTGTATGCTTATGCCAAAGATCCAGCCTCTCTACAAGAAGCCAAAGAAAGGGCACTTGCTCTAAGCTTGGCGTTTGGAAATGCTGTTTGGGTTGATAGTGAAGAGCTGATTGATGCTTCAATTGCCACAAGTGGAAGCTCACCTGCATTCCTTTCTCTTGTCGCTCAAGCCCTCATAGACGCAGGAGTGCGTGAAGGATTGAATGCCACGCAGAGTAAAGAATTGGTTCAAGCTACTTTTGAAGGTTTCTCTGAACTTCTTAAGCTTTATACTCTAGCAGAAATCAAAACCCTTGTAACAAGTCCAGCAGGGACAACTGCTGAGGGATTAGCATATCTTGAAAAAAGAGGATTTAAGGGGATTTTGGAGCAAGGGGCTCACAGAAGTGCACTCAAAGCCAAAGGCAAAATCTAGCCAAATATGAGGCTCATTGCGATTTTGGGGGGAAGCGGAAGTGGAAAAAGTCAGCTTGGGCTTGAGCTTGCTCAGAAACATAATTGTGAAATCTTCTCTCTTGATTCGCTCTCAATCTATCAAGAAATTGATATTGCTTCAGCCAAACCTACAAAAGAGGAACTCGAGAGCGTTGCCCATTATGGGATCAATATCCTCTCCCCCACAGAACACAACAATGCCATTGTTTTTGACACTTTGCTAAAAGAGGCGATTGCCAGCACTCAGAGCAAAGGAAAAGATACCTTACTTATCATTGGGGGCTCCAGCTTTTATCTTAAAGCAATCATTGATGGACTTTCTCCATTACCCACACTGACAAACAATCAAAGAGAGGCAATCAAAGAGCAAATCTCTTCTCTTAAGAATCCTTTAGAGTTTTTGCTTTCTATTGAGTCCAATCTCCCCTTTTCTTATCAAGATTCCTATCGTATCCATAAATACCTAGAAATCTACTTCTCCACAAATCTTGCTCCCTCACTCTATTTCAAGCAAAACCCAAAAACCCCCTTTGCCTACCCGATTGAGAAATACGCCTTGGTTTTGGATAGGGAGGTTTTAAGAGAGAGAATTAGACTTAGAAGTGAAAAAATGTATGAGTTTGGAATTTTAGATGAAGCTCAAAGACTATTGCAAAAATATGGGGATAGGATTCAGCCCTTTGGCTCCATAGGATTAAAAGAGTGCAAAGAGTATTTTGAAGGAAAGATTAAATCTCAAGAAGAGCTTATCTCGCTTATTAGCACCCATACAGCCCAACTTGCCAAACGCCAAAGCACCTTTAATCGCACACAGTTTGGCATCCCCAAAGAGATTGGCTCTTGGATCTCTCCTAGAGAATATGCCATAGAGCATATTATTCAAGGAGATTATGCAAGTTTGCTTAGAAGCATTTAGGCATTATACTTTTGGATATCTAGACTTCCTAGCTCTTTGTCAGTGGCAATAGCTGAAATCATTGCACCACTCACATTGCTCATCGTTCTTGCCATATCCATAATTGGATCGATTCCTAGCACAATGGCTAAAATCCCAAAATGCTCCCCCATTCCAAGACCCGTTAGCACAATTGAGGCAACCATTGTCGCAGTTCCTGGAATCCCAGCCACACCAATACTTGCAAAGACAGAGAGAATCACAATCATCATCCCCTCAATCACCCCGATATGCATTCCCATCACATTGAGTGCAAAAATCCCTACAAGTCCTCCAAAATATCCAGCACAGCCATTTGCACCAATAGAAGTTCCTAGCGTTGCTACAAATGGGGCAGTTGCCTCGCTCACCCCAAGTCTGTCTTTGAGCGTATTGATCGTAACTGGCAGTGTTGCAACAGAAGATCTTGAAGTAAAAGCCATAAGCAATGCAGGGATAGCCTTTTTGCAATACTGCCACGGATTTAGCCCGTGAAGTGCCAAAATCAGTAGGTGAATGATAAACATACAAAAGGCACATGCATAAATCAAAGCAATAAAAAGCAATGCAGGTTTAATCACATCAAAGCCAAATCTCAAAAAAATCCCAGCCATCATCACCACTACTGCATAAGGCATAAAGGCAATGATTCCTAATGCAAACTTATAAACAACGGCATGTAAAAATTCAATAAAACTTACAAATGAATCATAAGCCTTATATTGTTCTCCTACACTCTTGGCACTCAAAGCAAAAATAAAAGCAAATATCACAACACCCACAACACTATTACTCCCCATTGAAGCAATAATATTGCTGGGGATAAGTCCTAGAAAGATTTGATCTAAACTTTTTATCTCTCTTGCACTCTTTATCCCATCGCCAATCCCTATTCCACTTCCTAAGTCAAAATAAGCTCCAAAACTTACAGCAATCACACAAGCAATCCCTGTGGTAAGAAGTAGCCAAAAAGCAGAACGCATAAAAAGAGAGGAGAATCTCACATCAGATTTAAGGTTTAAAATCACATACAAGATCCCTACCAAAACAATTGGCACGACCAATAACTTCAAAAAACTCACAAAAACACTAGCAAAAAATCCAAACCATACATAGCTCTCATAAAACCAGCGCAAAGATGCATTGGCTTTAAAAACATCGATTGAACCATTGGGGAATCCTGCAAAGACCTGCATGACAAAACCAAATCCAACCCCCATAAGCAAAGCCAAAAACATCCTTTGTGAAAAACTTAGCTTCTCTCTTAAGACATACAAAACTCCAAACACTCCAAAGAGCAAAACCATCACAAGAAGTGTTTTCCAAGATGAAAAAAGAAAAAAATCTTGCAAAAAATTTTCCATCCTCTCTCCTTTTGCACAAAAAATATCTTAAAAATTGGGTGGGGATTTTAGCTTAAATTCTTTGTTACAATGCTCTTTTTGCAACAAATCCACGATCTAATCCACTTAAATCTTGATAAAACTCGAGATCTGCGAAATCTTTTGCAGATTCTTTTATGAACTGCTTTTGATCCCAGCCCATTTCACAAGCAAGATAGGGGATTTGATGCTCTTTTGATTTTTGAAGAATTTTTTGTAATATCTCATCCCCCCTCTCCCCCCCAAAGAGTGCTTCTTTTGGTTCGTAACTAACATTTTTGGGCAAAATATAATCATTGGCAATATAGGGAGGATTGGACACCCAAAGCTCAAGGGAATGACTAAGAAAAAATTCATCACTCTGCAAAACATCTCCCTCAAATAAAATAATCCGATCTTTTAAACTCTCATCAAGTAAGCAGAATTTTTGGATATTTTTTTGAGTAAGGGCCAATGCTAGAGGATTGATATCACTTGCAATGATTTGAATCTCTGGATTAAGCAAAGCCAGAGAAATAGAGATGATCCCACTCCCTACCCCTAGCTCAAAAATATGCTTCACTCCTCTCTGCTTGATAAGCTCATCGCATTTATCCACCAAAATCTCCGTCTCAGGCCTTGGGATCAACACTCCTTCACAAATCTCAAATTCCCAATCATAAAAACTTACCTTTTGAGTGAGATATTCTATGGGTTTTCCCTCTTTGGCTTCATTAACAAGTCGCTTAAAGTCTTCAAACTCGCTAGATTTCAAAATACATTTTGAATGGGTATGCAAATAGATTCGGTTGCTTTGCAAAATATGAGCTAGAAGGATCTCGCTCTCAAGCCTTGAGCGAATAGTGGCGAGAGTTTTGGCTCCAAAGTCCAAAGCCTCTTGGATACTAAAACTCATAATCCAGAGCTTTTAGGCGTTGCAATAAAGGGGGATGAGTGTAATAAAAGAAAATATAGGCAGGGTGAGAGCTTGGAAAAGATTTATTCTCATTGACAAGTCTTATAAGAGCCTCAGCAAGAGCTTGCTTGGATGCAAGGCTTGAACCAAACTCATCAGCTCGATATTCTGCTTTGCGTGAGAAAAAACCAATCACGGGCAAAAACCAAAATGAGATTACAGGAGCAAGCAAAATGAGCAAAATGAGCAAATTTCCTGCATTTTTTTTGATCTCAAGCTCATCAAAAAAACTTTGCGGCAGCTGTCCAATAACAAAAAATACCGCAAACAAAAAGATTCCACTCACTAAGAGATTGATGAGTAGATCTTTGTATTTAAAATGTCCTAGCTCATGCCCTAAGATTGCAATCAGTCCATCTGAGCTGACTTTATCAAGCAAGGTGTCAAATAACACCACTCGCTTGTTTTTTCCAAATCCTCCAAAATAAGCATTGAGTCTGCCATCTCTTTTGCTTGCATCCATAATAAAAATTCCGCTACTCTTAAAGCCTACACTCACAAGAAGTCCTTCAATCCTTGCTTGAAGATTTTCATCTTTTAAGGGTGTGAATGTATTAAAAAGTGGGGCAATCCAAGTGGGATACAAGAAATTTACCAAAACAATCACTACAAAAGAAAGCAAAGCTCCATAAAACCACCAATACTCAAAGAAATAGATCGTATAAACAAGCAGGTATAAAACTGCACCACCTAGGACAATCGTCATCCCTAGCCCTTTGAGCAAATCGATGACAAAAGTTTGATTGCTTTGTTTACTAAATCCATATCTTTTATCCAAAATCATCTCTGTGTAATATTTAAATGGGATAGAGAGAATCTGAGAAATCAAAATAAAGGCCAAAATCATTGCCACGCAATTAAGATTCTTGCCTCTAGGCAGATGATAATTTTCTATAAAATCATTAACAAGACATAACCCATATAAAATCCAAAAAGCAAACAAAAGGGCATTGAAAAAGTGTTGAGAGATGGAGATTTTAAGCTTTTGCAGTGCATATCTCCCAGCTTGGATATAGTCAGCTCTTGGCAAAATAACAGGTCTTTGTGTGAGTGCTAGAGCAATATGGCGATATTGAAGAATATCTACAACTACACTTGGGATGAGAAAAACACAGATATAAATCGCAATAAGAGCAACTTGCATTAACATCCTAATCTTTAGATTTTTTCCTTTATCTTAATCTTTGTTTGTTTCTTTTTGATAAATAAACAATCAAATAAAGTGCAGGGGTATCCAAAAGCGAAGTGAAGATAAAAATCACATAACTTGAGAAAATAATCTGCATAATCACATCGATCTCCAATACTCCATAAAAAGCCCCGAAACTAAAAAGTATCGTATTTAAAAGCTGAGAGAGAAGCGTAGAGGCATTGTTCCTAAGCCACAAAAATCGCTCTCTTCTCCCCCAAATCTTCGCGCTGAGTTTCCACCACCAATGATAAAGCCAAACATCTACATAAGAAGCGATAGCAAAAACAATCAATGAAACAATCACAATGCGTGGAGTTTGAGAAAAAATTTGAGCCATCGCTGTGTGTAATGAGGCATCTTGGAGGGTATATACAAGCCACATCTGAGAAGCTATTAAGAAAACTACACTACCAAAGATTGTGAGTTTGATTGATTCTTGAGCAATTCTCTTTCCTCGAATCTCGCTCAATGCATCAGTGATAAGAAAAGTTGAAGCAAACAGCACATTTCCCAGTGTTTGCTCCATTCCAAAAGCTTTGATCAAAAGCACGACTTCAATATTTGCAAGCACTGTTGCCAAAACTGCAAAAACAAGCAATCCTTTTGTTTTAAAAAACCCATAGGCAAGCACTATGCCGCCATAGATTGCCGCAACACTCAAGCACAACAAAAATTCATTACTCATTGATTTCTCCTACACCAAAATCTGCATTCTCCAACAAAATATCAATCCTTGGATGATCTTTTATTTGCGGATAAATTTTGTTTAAAAAAACTTCTATCACCCCTCTATCTGCTTGCATTTTAGAATTATCACACATCACATTTAAGCAAATACGCTCAAAGTATTTTAATCCTAGTTCTATATCTTTGTTTATCATGTCTTCATTTTGAGAAGTAATGCCAATCAAAAAATTTGCTTCATCAAAATCTTTGGCAATTTCTTGCGGATCTTTTGGTTTGATTCCTTTTTTTAATAACCCTTCTCTTAGAGCATAATCAAAACTTTCAAGGCCGAGCTTGATCTTGACTTCAAAATCCAAAAAGAAATTTTTTAGTGAAGGAATCTTGTTTTTATAAAGATAATGACACTCAAAAATTAAAGTACCAATCCCCTTATCTTTTGCCACTTTTAAAATCTTTTGCATACTTTTTGAATCAATTTCATCAAAACTGCCCGAGTTAATAACTTCAAGAACACCATAAATCCCCTTGACTTGCTCAAGAGTTTGAGAGTTGATTGTGTAGCTATTTTTGCTTACATCAAGATAATAATCACAAAAGGTGCATTGCTTATATTTGCATCCATTGCCTTGAAGCAAAACAATCTCGCGTTTATTTTTGTTGTGAATTTCTGCGTAACGATTCATTTTTGATTAAGTGGAAAAAGAGAGGGGGAAGTAAGAGAAGGGGATTAACCCTTTCTCTTCTCTGTGATTTCTTTTGCAATATTTGCTGGAACTTCTCCGTAGTGATCAAACTCCATAGTATATGTTCCTCTACCTTGAGTTGCAGAACGCAAGTCAGTAGAGTATCCAAACATTTCTGCAAGTGGAACAAATGCATTGACAATCTTAAGTCCCATTCGATCATCCATAGAATTGATTTGTCCTCTTCTTCTATTGAGATCCCCAATCACATCTCCCATATACTCCTCAGGAACTTCTACTTCAACTTTCATCATTGGCTCAAGAAGAACTGGAGTAGCTTTTCTACAAGCATCTTTGAACGCCATAGAACCTGCGATTTTAAACGCCATCTCGGAACTATCTACATCATGGTAGCTTCCATCAAAAAGCGTAACTTTGAAATCTACAACTGGATAACCTGCAAGCACACCATTTTGCATTGCCTCTTGGATACCTTTATCAACTGCAGGGATATATTCTTTTGGAATCACACCACCTGAAATTTCGTTGACAAACTCATATCCGCTTCCAGCTTCTTTTGGCTCAAGCTTGATAAATACATGTCCGTATTGCCCTCTACCACCTGATTGCTTTGCGTATTTGCACTCTTGCTCCACAGATCCACGGATTGTTTCACGGAATGCAACTTGAGGCTGTCCAATTTCTGCCTCAACTTTAAACTCTCTCTTGAGACGATCAACAATGATTTCAAGGTGAAGCTCACCCATACCACCAATAAGAGTTTGACCTGTTTCTTCTTGTGTGCTTACTCTAAAGCTTGGATCTTCCTCAGCGAGTTTTCCAAGTGCAACAGCCATTTTCTCTTGATCTGCCTTTGTTTTTGGCTCAACTGCAATGTGAATTACAGGCTCTGGGAATTCCATTCTCTCCAAAATTACAGGATCTTTTTCAGAACAAAGCGTATCTCCTGTGAGAGTATCTTTAAGCCCGACAAACGCACAAATCTCTCCAGCATAAACATCTTTGATGTCCTCACGCTTATTTGAATGCATTTTTAGAAGTCTTCCCACTCTCTCTTTCTTGCCTTTTGTAGAGTTGAGTACATAGCTTCCACTCTCAAGCATTCCTCGATATACACGCACGAAAGTAAGCTGTCCTACAAATGGATCTGTCATGATCTTAAACGCAAGTCCTGCAAACTCTCCATTATCTCCTGATTTAACGCTCACTTCTTCTTCTGTCTTAGGATCAATTCCCTTAATATCTGCAACTTCTGTTGGTGCAGGCAAGAAATCAATTACCGCATCAAGCAATGTTTGAACACCTTTGTTTTTGAAAGATGAACCACAAAGCATAGGAATAAGACTCATGCTTAGACATCCAGCTTTGATGCCCTTTTTGATCTCTTCTACTGTTAGCTCTTCACCACCAAGGTATTTCTCCATCAAAGCCTCATCTTGCTCAGCAGCAGCCTCTACAAGCTTTTCTCTATACTTATTGGCTTTTTCTAGCAAATCAGCAGGAATGTCTTCAATGTCATATTTTGCACCCATTGTTTCATCATTCCAAACGATAGCCTTCATTTGAATAAGATCAATAACACCTTTGAAGCTATCTTCTGCACCAATTGGAATATTGATAGGCACTGGATTAGCTTTAAGTCGTGCTTTGATTTGTTCTTCAACATTGTAGAAGTTTGCACCGATTCTATCCATTTTATTAACAAATACCATTCTTGGAACGCCGTATTTGTTTGCTTGTCGCCATACAGTTTCACTTTGAGGTTGAACACCACCAACAGAACAAAATACCGCAACAGCACCATCCAAAACTCTCATAGATCGTTCTACTTCGATTGTAAAATCCACGTGTCCTGGAGTATCGATTAGATTGATTTGATAGTCTTTCCAAAAACAAGTTGTCGCAGCAGAAGTAATTGTAATCCCTCTTTCTTTCTCTTGCTCCATCCAGTCCATTGTTGCAGCACCATCATGAACCTCACCGATTTTGTGACTTACACCTGTATAAAAAAGAATTCTCTCAGAAGTCGTTGTTTTTCCTGCATCAATATGAGCAGCAATACCAATATTTCTAATTCGATTTAATGGGGTTTTTCTTGCCATTTTATTTCCTTAATAAGTGATTTGTAGAATATGAGTTTGACTTCCAAGGAGGAAGTCTAGAGTTTTACCAGCGATAGTGAGCAAATGCTTTGTTGGCTTCTGCCATTTTATGAACATCTTCTCTTTTCTTAAAAGCTGCACCACGATCATTTGCAGCATCAATTAGCTCATTTGCCAATCGATCAATCATTGTTCTCTCATTCCTTTTTCTTGTTGCTTCCAAAATCCAGCGAATTGAGAGTGATTGTTGTCTTGCAGGACGAACCTCCACTGGAACTTGATAAGTCGCACCACCCACTCTTCTGCTTCTTACCTCTACCAAAGGCTTGACTTTTTCCAATGCTTTTTCAAAAGTCTCAATCCCCTTTTCTCCGCTTTTTTCTTCAATCTTATTAAATGCAGCATAGATAATCTTCTCAGCTACGCTCTTTTTGCCATTATACATCATTTTGTTGATGAATTTTGTTACAACCTTATTGTTGTATACTGGATCTCCTAGAACCTCTCTAACAGGGGCTTTTCTTCTTCTCATTTCTTAACCTTCCTTACTTACTTTTTATCGCCAGCTTTGGCTTTTTTAGCACCATACTTACTTCTTGAAACAGTTCGCTTAGCAACACCAGCTGTATCAAGAGCACCACGAATAATGTGATACTTAACACCTGGCAAGTCTTTTACCCTTCCACCTCTTACAAGCACGATTGAGTGCTCTTGAAGATTGTGTCCCTCACCTGGGATATAGCTAATCACTTCTACTTTACTTGTTAGCTTAACCTTTGCAACTTTTCTCAAAGCTGAGTTTGGTTTTTTTGGTGTTGTTGTATAAACACGAGTACAAACTCCTCTTCTTTGAGGACACTCCATCAAAGCTGGAGACTTAGTCTTCTTGATGACTTTCTTTCTTTCTTTTCTAATCAATTGATTGATCGTAGGCACTTTTTTCTCCCTTATATTTTTTTAAAATGAAAAAATGCTGTGATTTTACAACAATTTTTCCCTGTTTTACCCTATAAGTGGGAAAATCCACTTATAAAGAGACTTATCCGATATGAATCTTGAACTTTTTATCTTTGTAAAGTCCAGTTCCCACAGGAATCATTCTTCCTAAAACAACATTCTCTTTGAGATCCTCAAGATGATCTGTTTTAGCAGCAATTGACGCTTCAGTTAGAACCTTAGTTGTCTCTTGGAATGAAGCAGCAGAAATAATACTATCACTTCCCACTGCTGCTCTTGTGATTCCTAGCAATACTGGCTCAGCAATCGCTGGAGCTCCACCCAATCTTTGGATTCTTTCATTTTCTTCTTTGAAATGTCGCTTACTGACTAGATCACCCTCGATAAACTTGGTATCTCCGCTATCGACGATTTTGACTTGTCTTAGCATTTGAGATACGATGATTTCAATGTGCTTATCTGCAATGCTTACACCTTGTCGGCGATAAACTTGCTGAACTTCACTGATGATGTATTTGTGAAGTTCTTTTTCACCACTAATTCTTAGAATATCATGGCTACTTACCACACCATCCGTCATTGCCTCACCTGCATGAATAAACTCGTTTTGATGCACTAGAATTCTCTTATTTTTATCCACCAAATACTCACACACTCTTCCATCTTCACTTGTAACAATTAGTTTTTCTTTTCCTCTTACAGGTTTTCCAAATGTTACAACTCCATCAAGCTCGGAGAGAATTGCCATGTCTTTTGGCTTTCTTGCTTCAAATAGCTCAGATACTCTTGGAAGACCTCCTGTAATATCTCGTGATTTTGCAAGAGCTTTAGGAGTTTTTGCAATGATGTCAGCTACACTGACCTTACTTTCATCTTCAGCCATAATCGATGTTTTTGCCTCAAGTCTATAAGTTACCTTGCTTCCATCTTCACACTCAATCACAAGTGCAGGTTTGTAGCTTCCTGAGAAATATTCATTGACTACAAGTGAAGTCTGTCCAGTGCTTTCATCGATTTGTTCAGCCACAGTAATTCCTGGGATAATATCCTCATAAATCACCTTACCAGCAACTTCAGCGATAACTGGTGTTGTGTATGGATCCCAATTTGCCACAATGAGCTGACCTTGCTTGCTTGGTTCTGCAATCATTGCATTGAGTGCTACTTCTTTATTGTCTCCTACAAGGATCTTAGAATCTTTTGCAATGTAATATCTAAATGCCTCACGCTCATTTTCATCGATAATGACTGCAAAGATTCCATCACCTTTGATCACTGCCCCCTCTTTAATGTCCTCAGCACGCTTTAGTGTATCGACTTCAAGAGCAAAATATCTCACAACTCCACTTGCTTGAGAGACGATGTTTTGAGGCAATGACATTTTATCTTGGATGACCAATTCACTACCATAAGGAATGCGATTTGGAACACTCCATCCATCCTTGATAATATCCACAATACTCTCTCCAGCTTTCACGCTTGCTCCACCCTCATAAGGCAAATAGATTTTTCCTTCAATTTTTCCACTAATTCCTGCAAGCTCATTGGCTTTGACAACATCATCTTTTCTCAAGCTAAACTTCGCTTCTTCTTTTTTAGAAGCAATACTTACAAGGATCTCATCATGTGCGCTCTCAATGCTGACTTTACCATCAAAAGGTGCCTTGATTTTTGGCTCAACGACCAAAATTGAAGCATTTCTTCTATTGGCAATAATATTTTTTCCTTCTTTATTTTTGAAGGTTTTAATATTGTAATAGCGGATAAATCCTTCTTTGTTCGCAATGATTTGCCTCTCTTCTGCACTTCTTGAAGCTGTTCCGCCCACGTGGAATGTTCTAAGTGTTAGCTGAGTTCCTGGCTCACCGATTGATTGTGCCGCAAGTACACCTACAGCCTCTCCTGGCTTGACCATTTTGCCCTCTCCAAGGTTCAATCCATAACATTTTGCACAGATTCCTTTTTGGGCCTTGCAAGTTACAGGTGTTCTAATTACGACGGATTTAAGTCCTGCCTCTTTAATCTTTTGAGCCATTTCTTCATCAATCATTGTTCCTTCACTCACAAGGATTTCATTTGTAATTGGATCAATTGCATCACGAGCAAGAACGCGTCCGAAGATTCTCTCCTCCATTGGCTCAATCATCTCGCTACCCACATTGATGTCTGTGATCTCAACACCCTCATGCGTTCCACAATCCTCTGTAACAACCTTGACATTTTGAGAAACATCAATCAACTTTCTTGTCAAATATCCCGCATTTGCAGTCTTAAGAGCAGTATCGGCTAGACCTTTTCTTGCTCCGTGAGTTGATGTAAAGTATTCAAGAACATTTAGACCTTCTTTGAAGTTTGAAACAATTGGCGTTTCAATAATTGTTCCATCTGGTTTTGCCATCAAACCACGCATAGCTGAAAGCTGGCGGATCTGAGCTGCACTACCTCTAGCACCAGAATCAGCCATCATATAGATAGAGTTAAATCCATCTTTATCGCTCTCAACAAGCTTCATCATCTCTTTACTCATCGAGTTATTTGTCTCTGTCCAAATATCGATAATCTTGTTGTATCGCTCTTGCTCTGTAAGAAGTCCTGATTCAAATTGAGCTTGGATTTCTTTTACTTTTGCTTTTGCAACATCAATCACTTTTTGCTTATTGGCAGGAACAATAATATCTGCCGCGGAGATTGAAACTCCTGCTTTTGTCGCATATTTAAATCCAAGATCTTTTAGATTGTCTAGGAAACTTGCAGAAATACCGATTCCTCCCTCTTTATAGACATAATCAATGAGCGTTCCAATATCTTTTTTCTTCATCACCTTATTCCACAAGTGAGTTGGAACAAAATCAGGCAAGACTGAACGCAAAATCATCCTTCCTGCCGTAGTTTGAATAAGCTTCTGCTCATAAGAGACGCGAATCTTTGCGTTAATATCAAGCTCGCCTAGCTCAATTGCTGTCATAATCTCATCGATTCCACCAAAGAGTTTATGCTCACCCTTAACTCCATCTCTACTCAAAGAAAGATAATAAAGTCCCAAAACCATATCTTGGCTAGGCACTGCAACAGCCTTACCACTTGCAGGAAGCAAGATATTCATGGAACTTAACATAAGCACCTTACACTCTGTGATTGCCTCTTGAGAGAGCGGAACATG
>DSTMD04001__coassemble_670_pt1 | contig 14094 bp, 18 predicted proteins | sample DSTMD04001__metabat2_low_PE_002 | metagenome-assembled genome bin DSTMD04001 | reverse complement strand
TGTAGTTGCGGATGAATATCCCAATCCTTTCCCATATTGTGATGTTGTAACCACTACAACTCACAAAACCTTGCGAGGGCCACGAGGTGGAGTGATTTTGAGCAATAATGAAGAAATTGCAAGTAAAATCGATAAAGCAATTTTCCCAGGTATCCAAGGTGGCCCGCTCATGCATGTCATCGCTGCCAAAGCTGTGGGATTCTTAGAAAACCTTAAGCCTGAGTGGAAAACTTATGCAAAACAAGTCAAGCTCAATATCAATGCAATGGCAGAGGTGCTAATGCAAAGAGGCTATAAGCTTGTAGGCAATGGGACAGAAAATCATCTTATCCTTATGGACTTTTTGAGTAAAGATTTCAGTGGAAAAGATGCAGATTTGGCTCTAGGAAGAGCAGGAATCACAGTCAATAAAAACACCGTCCCTGGTGAAACTCGAAGTCCATTCATCACAAGTGGGATCCGCCTAGGCTCTCCAGCTTTAAGTGCTAGAGGGATGAAAGAGCAGGAGTTTGTTTTTGTTGCAAACAAAATTGCTGATGTGCTTGATGAAATTGATAACCCAAAAGTTCAAGATAGGGTTTTTGAGGAAGTCAAAGCATTTAGCCAAAAATTTAAAATCTACAATCAACCTATCTACTAAGGAGAAAAAATGGAAAATAATCTTGAAGACATTTTAGTTGACAGCATCGAAACAAAGCCCTCAACAAAATCAAAAGCAAGAATGATCATCATTGCAATTGCAAGTATTGTTTTAATCGCTGTTTTAGGAATTCTTGCTTATGTTTTACTCAAAAAAGAAACACCCAAAAATCCAGAGTTTAACAATAGTGAGCTTGAAAAAATTGTTCCCACTCAGCCTCAACAAGACGAGTTTGACAAACTAATTGCTGAAATAAAGCACAAAGATACTCTTGTGCAACAAGCTCCAGTTTCTAATGAGATCCAACCTCAAGAGAGCACAACACCCAACAAAGAAGAGAAGAGTGTGATCCAGCAATCAGACACTTCAAAGATTCAAAAAAAAGAAGAGAAAAATACGCAAGAGGTTGCTCAAGCACCAAAGCCTATGCCAAAAGAAGAGAAGGTAGAGAAAACTCCGATTGCTAAACCTGCTCCAAAAAAAGAAGAGCCAAAGAAGATTGTAGAGAAAAAAGAAACTAAACCTATCAAAGATAAAAAACCAGCACCTAGTGCTTCTAAGGCTTTTGAATCAGTCAAGACTGCAACAGCTCCAAAAGGTTTTTATCTTCAAGTAGGAGTTTTTGGTGGTAAGCCTCAAGATGCTTTCATCTCCAAGATTGCCCCCCTACAATACAAAACAGAAACAATCCAAAAAGGTGGAAAAGTGCTTACTCGCTATCTTGTAGGTCCGTATAAAACAAAAAATCAAGCAGAAAATATGATTTTTGATGTGATGCAAACTTTAGGGATTAAACCCATCGTTGTAGAAATCAAATAAACAAAAGAGAGATCTCCCCTCTCTCGCCCCACTCAAAGCGTAATATTCTCTATCAAACTCACTTCATCTCCACATACAATGAGTGCATCAATACAATAATCAAACTCTAAAGAGTTTTTACAAAAATAAAAGCGAATGGTTTGATTGATTTTTTTGAGCTTTGATGGAGTAATTGAATCAATACGATAATATTTTTCACTCCCCTTGACCTCAATGAAATGTAAAACATTATCTTTGAGGGCAATAATATCAATCTCCCCAAATCTAGAGAAAAAGTTTTGCTCAATAATCTCAAAACCATTTTCTCTTAGATATTCACACCCCCTCTCTTCATATACTTTGCCTTTTTCTTTACTCATACACTCTAATTTTTCTAGGATTCCCCAAAACAAAGTCAAAGCTCAAGAGCTTGCAGAAAGCCCCATTAAGCTTCCTCTCTTCACACCGATGTGTGAGAATGACAATGATTGCACTTTGTGTTTTATTTTCCTGCAAAAGTTGGCTAATAGATACACCATTCTCTGCAAGAGTAGAAGTAAGCTTTGCCATCACACCAGATTGATGCAAGACTTCAATCTTGATATAAAACTGGCAAGCAATCTCTCCTCTATCTTTGAGTTTAAAATGCTTATAAAAATCAAAAGAACCAAAAGCGGGGAAAGGATAAGAAGCACACTCTCTCAATCTTGCAATATTGACAATATCTGAAATCACAGCACTTGCTGTTGCATCTCCTCCAGCACCCAATCCGCAATAAAACATCTCCCCTACTCCATCACCTCTCACACTCAAAGCATTCTTAGCACCTCCAACACTTGAGAGCATACAATCATAAGGAACAAGAGCAGGATGAACACGCAATTCAACAAACTCATCTTCTTTGCGTGCGATTCCTAAGAGCTTGATTTTGTATCCCAATCTCTTTGCCATTGCAATATCATCAAGCTCTATCTCTTCAATCCCCTCAATCAAAACATCTTCCTCTTTTGCTTCAATCCCATAAGCAAGTTTGGCAAGAATTAAGAGCTTGTGTCCAGCATCACCTCCTTGTATATCAAGTGTTGGATCAGCCTCGGCATATCCAAGCTCTTGAGCTTGAGAGAGTGCCATAGAAAATGATTGATTTTTTTCTTCCATTTGCGTGAGAATAAAATTGCTTGTGCCATTCATAATCCCACTAAAGTCCAAAATCTCATTGCCCGCCAAACTATCCCTAAAAGCTTCAATAATTGGGATTCCACCGCATACACTTGCCTCAAACCCAAAAGGCAGTCCTTTTGAGAGTTTGCATAGCTCCTGCATTTTTGAAGCTATCATTGCCTTATTTGCAGTTACAAAAGCTTTTTTGTGTGCAAAAACCTTTTTGGCAATCTCAAAGGGATAATCCACTCCACCAATCAGTTCGACCACCAAAGAAATACTCTCATCTTCCAAAACCTCTTGGAGACTCTCACTCAAAGGAAGATTGTGGTATTCATATTTTTTCTTATTCCTTACAACAACTTTGCCAATCTCAATCTCCACCCCACTTCTTTGTGCAATCAAATTTTTATGTTTGTTTAGGATCTGCACAACAGATAGTCCAACTGTTCCAAGCCCAATGATTGCGATTTTGTATTTATGCATTTTCATTCTCCAATTTTTTCAAAAACACTTTTAGATTTCTTCCTGCCTGTCTAATCCTTTTTGCATTCTCAATCAAAGCAATTCTTACATAACCCTCCCCATACTCACCAAACCCCACTCCAGGACTTAAGGCGATTTTTGCTTCTTGCAAAAGTCTTTTTGAAAATTCCAAACTCCCCATCTTTTGTGCAATTTTTGGAAGAGGAGCCCAGATAAACATACTTGCTTTTGGAGCTGGAAGCTCCCATCCTGCCTGAGAAAAACTCTCTCTTATCACCTCTATGCGATTTTTGTAGTTTTCTCTAATTTCTGCAACACACTTCTCATCTCCATTTAATGCACTTGTAGCTGCGACTTGCAAGGGAGTATAAAGCCCATAGTCCAACCAGCCTTTAATATCTTGCAAAGCTTTAATCATTTTTTGATTCCCTACAACAAAACCGATTCGCCATCCTGCCATATTGTAGCTTTTGCTAAGTGTATAAGTCTCCACTGCTACATCCTTGGCCCCCTCAATTTGCAAGATACTAGGTGTTTGATAACCATCAAAGCACAAATCTGCATAGGCAATATCGCTAATAATATAAAACCGCTCTTTTCTTGCCAAATCCACTAGTTTCTGATAAAAATCAAGATGAACAATCGTTGTTGTAGGATTGTGTGGAAAATTGACTACAACAAATTTGGGTTTTGGAAAATTCTCACTTAATGCTTTTTGCAATGAGGCAAAAAACACATCTTGATCTAGCTCTCCGCCAGAAGTGCTTTTGATAGGAAATTTTATGACATTTGCACCATTAAGGATAAAAGCATAATAATGGATTGGATAGGCAGGCTCTGGCACTATGGCACTATCTCCTGCACCAGCAATGGCTTGAATAAGATGGGCATACCCCTCCTTACTTCCCATACATACACACACCTCTTTGTTTGTATCCAAAAATACGTGATATTTTCTCTCATACCATTTTGCAATTGCCTCTCTTAGCTTATAAATCCCCTTACTTACAGAATATCCTTGATTTTTTGGTTTTTTTGCACACTCACAAAGTTTCTCAACAATATGGCTTGGTGTCATACCATCGGGATTTCCCATACTAAAATCTATCACATCCTCGCCTGCTTGACGCATAGCTGTTTTAATTTCATTGATAGAGGCAAAAACATATTTGGGAAGACGATTGATTTTTTCAAATTTTATTTCCTCAAACATTTATCCTCCTTAATATGGGGTAAATTCTACACTAAGTCCATATTTCAATCTCGCAGGATTGTTAAGATCTGTAACCATCACAAAAGCGGTCTTTTCACTTAAGACAATCTCACTTTCTGTTGCAAAACTATTTTGAGTGATGATCTCTAAGATTCTAAGGTTTTTATCATACAGAACGATTCGAGGAAACCAACCAATTCGAGTGTTTTTCTTTTTGATATACAAAACTCCTGGAGTTTTAACATCAAACCAATACTCTCCTGAAATTTTTTTAATCTCAAATCTTTCTTGCTTAAGAAGTACCCTAGAATCCAAAACAACCCATTTCTCAATCTCAAGATCATATTGCCAATGCAAGAGATCGTCTCGTCTTACCTTGAGTGGGGTAATCCCTCTCTTCTTTAGTTCATTGAGGAAAACAACTGGATCTAAGATATGCTCTGTAACAAGTGAAAAAGTTAATTCTACTTCGCCTTGATCATACTTGGCTTTTGAAATCGTGAAATAGGAGTATCCAATAGATGAGAGTGTGCTATTGACTGCCCTTGTAAGAAAGATGGGTTTGCTTTTGGCTTTGAGTGTGATTTGAAGCTCTGAGGGTTCTGAGAATACAAGTTCTAAAAGCCCATTATCTTTGAGAGTTTTAAGGATAAGAAAATAATCAAGCTTTCCATCAGGAGTAAATTTCTTCTCATCTTTAAAAAGTCGTTTGATAAAGTTTTGGTTTGTATAGTAGGCTTGCTCTCCAATAAAATTTTGAATACTATCTTCTAACGCAGTGCAAAAAAGAGAAGTAGATACAAGGAGGATAGAGCAAATAATCCTTACCATTCAACCCCACCATTAAGATAAATAAATTCTTCTTTACTTATCTCTCTTAGTCCTCCCTCTTTTGTATGAATCAAATAAACCGGTAGATACCCACCAAAATCCTTACTCTCATCATCCAAACTTAGAGTAAAGCCTCCTCGTGCAATATTGATGAGCAGTTGTTTGTCTAGGGGGATTTCAAACTCTTGCTTTGTTTTTGCAACTCGTTTTTTGCTATCAATATTGATAATCCCCACCCACAAAGGTTTTGAACTCTCGATATAAAGGACGTTTTCTTCATTAAATCCAATATTGGCAAAAACCTCTTCCCCATACTCAGAAATCTTTTTTTGCTCAATTTCTGGCTTTTGTGATTGACTGGCTTGATTTTGCACTTCATCTTGCATTTCTATGACTTGTGTTTCTTGCACTTCTTGAGAAGCTGGGGCTTGTTCTATAACTTCTTCTACTTGGATTTCTTCTTGAATCTTGGGTGAAGTTTTTGGAAAAAATGAAAAAAGCAATATTGCTCCAACAACCCCAATCAAACCAACAGCACCCCAAATCACAAATGGATTTTTTTCTGTATTCTCTCTATTTTCAGTTGGAGTTGGCATAGCTTGAATATGATGAGCCTGATGATAGGCTTTGTATTCCTCAAGCCAAAAGGAGAGATCAAGATGATATTGTTTCTCTAAGATGTTGATAAATCCTCTTGCTCTTACGCCATCAAGCTTGTCAAATCTCTTGTTTAAAATACAATCAATCTTTAAAATATCAAGCTTTGTATCTTCTCGTATCTTATCAACGCCAATTTGTTTAAGTCTTTCTAACGCATTATCCATTTTTTAGCCTATGAATCAAAATTCCTGTCGCTACTCCGACATTAAGGGAGTTAAAACTATTTTTCATTTCAATAGAGATTATTTTATCCATTTTTTGTTTGATTTTTCCACTCAACCCCTCTCCTTCGGCTCCTAAAAACAATGCCCACTCTTTTGCTGGTGTAATCGATGAGATTTCTTCTCCGCCCATATCTGCCCCATAGCATATCTTGCCCCTCTCTTTTATTTCGTGAATAAGCTCAAGAGGATGAGGGGTGAGAAAAAATGGCATAGAGAGCATTGCTGCACTGCTTGTTCTAATGCTCCCCTCTATTGCATTTGCTCCCAAATTTCCTCCAATAATAATCCCATCAACCCCCAAGCTATATGCACTTCTAAAAATTGAGCCAATATTCCCCACATCACTGATACCACAAAGCACGAGCAAAGTAGGAAGTAAGAGTATCTCCTTTTTACTCACAGGCTCAAGTGGTGTGATTTTTGCCAAAAAACCCTGATGATTCCCCCCTCGTGCCATAGCCTGTGCTTTTTTACTATCTATTCTTAAAATTTTTGCTCCTATTTTTAAAAAGGAAGAAAAGAGTTTTTTATCAATCTCTTTTGCCAAATAAATCTCTTCAATCCTCTGGGGACAATGCTCTAAAAGATGAAGCATAATTTGTTTGCCATAAACAATCATTTTTCCTCCTGTATCAATCGCTCATACCATTCTTTTGTAGAAATATCTGTTAGTTTTGAGAGAAGTTTGCTTTTGAGTTTTGGTGGAAGAGGAAATTCTAAAATCTCATCTGCACTCAAAGTTTTTTGTAGCGTCTGTTTTGAAAATTCAATCACCAAACACCATTCTCCTTGCAGATTCTCACCCTGCATTTGAGATAAAACTTCCTCAACATTTCCAAAAAAACTTTTTTGAAATTTCTTAGTCATCTCCTTAATCGCAAAGAGTTTGCAATCCTTATCAACCTCCAACAAATCTCCCAAGCTCTCCCAAAGGCGATGAGGACTTTCAAAACACACCAAAGGCACTCCATTTTCATTACCCAAAGCTCTAAGCCAATATCGCAATTTCTCTCTTCTCTCTTCTCTTTTGTGAGGTAGAAAGCTATCAAAAACATATCCCCTATCCCCAAATCCACTGTATGCAAAAGCAAGAGCAGGAGCACTTCCACCCAAGACAATCTCAAACTCTATATCATTACTTCTTGCAAAATTTACAAGTGCTGATCCTGGATCACTAATGCAAGGCATTCCCGCATCACTCATAAAGACGACATTTTGAGAGAAAAAATCTTTTGAAATTTCACAAAGAAACTTATCTTGATTGTGTGTGTGAAAAGGATAAAAATCACGATCTTTTGGTTGAAGAAGATTTTTTTGGATCAAAAGTGAAAGAAGCTGTTTGCTTATCCTTGTATCCTCACAGAGAAAAACCTCTGTCTTACTGAGGATGTCAAGCGTATGAAGGGTAATATCGGCTAGATTGCCAATGGGGGTAGGCAATAAATAAAGCACAATTATTTCATATTGTATTTTTGTCTAAACTTCTCTACCCTACCTGTTGCATCAGCAATCTTATCGCTTCCTGTGTAGAATGGATGACAAAAACTTGAAATATCAATTCTCAATTCGCTCTTATTGCTCATTACTTCGATTGTTTTTCCGCTTGTTACACAAGTTACTTTGCAAGGGACATACTCAGGATGGATACCTTTTTTCATTATTTTTCCTTTTTGAAGATAGTATTAACTCATTTATATTTCGAGCATAAACCTGCAATTTTATCAAAAAACTAAGAATTTGAATCCAAAGTTTTGATGCTTTTTGCTTTTTGTGAAAAATTCAGAAGGTTTTGGGCATTAAAAAAACAAACATCAAGATTTTGGAGTGATTTTTCAAAAATCTTCATACAAGTATAAGCATCAGCATAAGCTCTGTGAATCTGAGGAGTATGAATCTGTAAAAAATCATTCAAAAAATCAAGTCCATAACGAGCAGATGGAATGCTTCTTTTTGCAAGCTCGATTGTGCATAGCTTTTGGTTATAAAGCCCTATGCCAAAAAAATTGCTATAACAAAAATCCAAAAAAGTATAATCAAAGCCAACATTGTGTGCTACAAAAATACTCTCCCCCAAAAACTCTCTAAAATCCTCCAAAACCTCTTTCTCCAAAGGAGCATCAATGACTGATTCTAAAGTAATCCCTGTGATTTCTTGGATGATTTCTGGCACACTACTTGCCCTCACATAACTCTCAAATCTATCCAAAACTACACCATCACGATATTTGATTGCCCCTATTTCAAGGATTTGAGAAGTTCTAGGATCCGCTCCTGAAGTTTCAATATCTACAAAGCAAAAAACCTGATCTCTAAATTTCCGCTTCAAACTCCCCAAATAAACTTCATTATTCTCAAAAACAATATCCATCCCAATTTTGTGCAAAAATTCACAAGAATTTTCACAAATCGCCAAATCCCTCAAAACCTCATCTTTTTCACAAAGAGAAAGAAAATCTTGCATACACAGCACTTTGTTTTCTAGAGCTTGTAAGATTGCGTTGCTTTTTGGCTTAAGCTTGGGGGGTTTGTGAGGAAGATTTTTTTGAAGTGAAGGATCAAGCCTGATAATATGTTTCAATTCACCCTCTCTTCAAAGAAGCAATCGCTTCTGCATAATCCTTGGCTCCAAACACATAGCTACCTGCGACCAATACATCAGCACCAGCTTGCACCAACATAGGAGCATTGATATGATTAACTCCTCCATCCACTTCAATCAAGCAATGGGGGGCAAACTCATCTCTAAGATTTTTTAATTCCTTAATCTTCTCAATTGTGTGAGGAATAAATTTCTGTCCTCCAAATCCAGGATTTACACTCATCAATAGCACCATATCCAAATCTGGCAAAATATACTTTAGTTCATGCACTGGGGTATGGGGATTGAGGGTAAGACATGGAGAAATATCTTTGGATCGAATATAAGAGATTTGACGATGGATGTGAGATTCTACTTCTAAATGGAATCCCAAAAATCGAGGTTTTAGCGGAGCAAAAAGTTCAAGAAAAAAAGGCACACGCTCAACCATTAGATGAATGTCTAAGGGGATAGAAGAAATCTTGGCAATCTGCTCAACAATCACTGGCCCAAAAGTAAGATTGGGGACAAAATGTCCATCCATCACATCAATATGAAGCAGATCAGCTCCAGCTTGAGAAATCTTATCAATCTCCTCTTCTAACTTCAAAAAATTTGCAGACAAAACACTTGGAGCTACCCTCATTCTTCTACCTTCTCTAGCTTAAAATCAAAAACTAGATTGTAACAAAAAGCTTTGATTTTTATAAAAATCGTTATAATTTTGGAGCATTTTTTATTTTAAGGATGGTTATGCAAACCCTGATTGACACTCTCTATTCTCTTGCACCTAAGGTTTCCAATCTTATCACTCTAGGGGAAATTTCCTATACTACCTCAACAAATCAAAGCGGAGATACTCAGCTTGCTCTTGATGTGCAAAGCGACTTACTGATTCAAGAAGAGTTATCTTCTTTGCCTTGTGTGAAAGCAATTTTTTCTGAAGAAAAAGAAGAAATCATCCAAATCAATCAAAATGGAAAATATCTCATAGCCTATGACCCAATTGATGGTTCTTCCTTGATTGCTGGAGATTTGAGTGTGGGAAGTATTTTTGGAATCTATACAGAGAGTTTTGAGGGAAAAAATCTTATTGCCAGTGCATACATTCTTTATGGGCCACGATTAGAAATCGTCCTTGCTCTTGATAAAAACACTCCCCCTATTCACAAACGATTTAATCCCCATTTACAATCCTGGGATGAAGCAAGCCAGCTCACACTCAGTGAAAAAGGAGCTATCAACTCTCCTGGAGGAACACAGAAAAATTGGAGTTGCAATCACAAAAAAATGATTGAGGAGCTTTTTGCTCAAGGATACCGACTTAGATATTCTGGAGGAATGGTGCCAGATTTACATCAAATCCTTACAAAAGGTGGAGGGCTTTTTAGCTACCCTGCAACTAGCGATGCTCCCAATGGTAAGCTACGAAAACTTTTTGAAGTGTTTCCTTTTGCCTTTATGTTTGAATGTGCTGGAGGAGAGGCCATTGATGGCAAAACTCGCTTGCTTGATCTTCCTATTTCTCACTCACACGAAAGCACGCAATGCTTTTTTGGAAGCAAAGAAGAAATAAAAATAGTCAAACTCGCCTACAAGGATGAAAAATGAGCGATGCATATCTGCAAAACTTCAAAGAAAGCAAAAACAAACTTGAGCAATGTCAAGAGGCAAAACAACTCTCCTCATGTATGCAATGTCCTCAAATCCTAGAATGTCCAATACGAGAGGAATATGTCAAGGCAACCTACTCTAAACTCAATAAGGGTGAAAATGGGGAATTTGATTTTTAAGATTCTTCTTTTTACCTCTTTAGCATTCTTTTTTTCTGCCTGCAAGGAAGAAAACCTCAAAACCGCAATTAAACAATACAAAGATAGAGATTTCAAAAACGCACTGTTTAACTTTGAAAAGGCCTGTTTGCAAGGACAGATTTATGCATGCAAAATGACTGCATCCATGTATCTTCATGCCAAAGGCACAGAAGCAAGCAAAGCAAAATCACTCAAAGCACTTGAATATGCCTGTCAATGGGGTGATACACTCTCGTGTAAAACCACTTACAAAACCTATAAAGCACTCTCTCTTCACCAAATCGCAAATCAAATGCTCCAGTATGGATGCCAAGGTGGAGATAGCACTCTTTGTGTGCAACTAGCAATCAATGCCTATAAAAACAACGACATAAAAGCTTCTTTAGAGCTTGCCAATAAAGCTTGTTATGGTGGGAATCTTCAAGGATGCAATCTCTATCTTGTTTTGATTGAAAAACATCAAAAAGATCCTCAAAAAATCAAATTGATTGAAAAACAGATTCAAAAACTCAACTCAAAGAATCAATCTTCCTAAGAATAGGAGAAAAAGACTTCAAAATAATCTCCACACTCTCCCCTTCTCTCATTCCCTCAATCTCATCTGGATGGACGACAAAACTCATCACTTCTCCACCCAAAAGCACACACACTTCACATACTAGCTCATTGTGTTTGATCTCTAAGATTTGAGCAATCAATTTAAGATTGTTTTTTTCAAAAGTTTCTTTAGGCGTTGTAGAAGAGAGCAGTTTGCCATCTTCTAGCATCCACACTCTTTGAGCAAGAGCATACACCTCAGCAATATCGTGACTGACAAGAACAAGGGTAAAACCAAACTCCTTTTGCAAAAGCAAAACCTCTAAGAGAAGTTTGGATTTTATTGTGTGATCTAGAGCCGAGAAGGGTTCATCAAGAAGAAGAATCTTTGGAGAATTTGCCAATGCCCTAGCGATTGCCACTCTTTGGGCTTGTCCTCCTGATAGCTCAGATGGCTTTGTGTCTTTGAGTTTGATAAGCTCCATCATTTCTAAGAGTGAGTGGATTTTGGCAGGAGAAGCATTTTTCCCATAGTTGATATTCTCATAAACACTTAGGTTTGGAAAAAGTGAATAATTTTGAAAAACAAACCCCACTCCTCTGTTTTGAATAGGAAAAAATCTCTTTCCATCATCCCATATCTCCCCCCCAACCCTCAAAGTCCCCCCTTCAATCCTCTCAAGTCCAGCAATGACCTTTAGTATCGTGCTTTTACCTGCACCACTTTTTCCAAAAATAGCCACCCTTGAGTGGCTGTCAATCTTAGCTTTAAGACTAAGAGTAAAACTTCCATTCACTCCATTGAGGGTTTTATAAAAATCAAGTTCGATCATTTAAAAACCTTTTGTTTATATAAAGCATGACAAAAAGCAGAACAAAACTCACTGCAAAAAGAGTGAGCGCATACTGATGTGCTAAAGGATAATTGAGCATCTCAACTTCATCAACAATTGCGACACTTGCCACTCTGCTTACCCCCTCAATATTTCCACCAATCATCATCACAACGCCAAATTCCCCCACAGCATGAATAAAACTCCCCACACAAGCAATCAAGATTGATGGCTTAATATTAGGAAGCAATACCCTAAAGAGCGTATATACCTTTCCTCTTCCAAGAGTGAAACTCGCCTCAGTAAGATAGCTTGGCAATGAACTCAATCCGGCTTTAATAGGCTGAATCATAAAAGGAAGGCCAAAAATCACACTCCCTAGTAATATCCCCTCAAAACTAAAAACAAGCTTTATCCCAAAATACTCAAGCAAGAATTTTCCAAAAAATCCAGTCGGTGAGAGAGCAAGCAAGAGATAAAAGCCAAGAACGGTGGGGGGCAAAACCAAAGGTAACCAAACCAAAACCTCCAAAATAAGCCGACCCAACCCCCTAGCATAATAAAAATATCCCCCCATCACAATCCCAATGGGCAATAAAATAATCATTGTCAAAAATGCAAGCAAAAAGGTGAGTTGCATAGTTTCTAGAAACATTTATCCCCTCTCAAGGATGATTTCGTTGGATTTGACAAACCAAAAAAACTCCTCCCCTACCCTGACATTTAGCTCCCTAAGGGCTTCATAAGAAATCAGCGAGCAAATCCTTCTACCCAAAAAATCAAACTCAACCCTTGCTAAAACCCCATTCTCGCTAATGTCAGTAACCAAGCAGAGGAATTTGTTTCTTGCACTAATCTGGAAGCTCTGTTTGTGAGCAATCATCACATCGCTCTCCTTAAAGCAAGCCCTCACGCTCTCCCCCTCTCTCCACTCTCCTCCCAAACTCATCACCCCCAAAGAAAACCCATCCCCCTCAACTTTGATAAATGCGATACCTTGAGCAATTTGCTGACTTACAATTTTGCCAACAAGCCAATTCACTTCCCTCTCCCATAGCCAAAACTCTCAAAAATCTCTTGAGCATCATTGCTAAGAATAAATCTTCCAAAGGCTCTTGAGAGAGCTGGATTTTTTGTATTTTTTAAGATAATAAATGCTTGTTGAATAGGAGAATAGTATTGAGGACCTAAGATAAGATAGGAAAAGCTAGGATCGCCAATAACAAGAGAGAGTGCATTCAATCCCACTTCCGCATTGCCACTTTTGACAAAATTTAATGCCTGACCAATAGAATCTCCATAAACAAGCTTGTTTTTAAGAATCTGCAAAAATCCCATATTTTCAAGATACTCAATCCCTGCTCTCCCATAGGGTGCAAGCCGTGGATTTGCAATAGCAATATGTGTAATTTGCTTTGAAGATTTAAGAACTTGGGGGGTAGAAATATTAACTCCACTTGCAGTGCATAATACCAACTTGCCAAATGCATAAATCTGAGGCTCTAGAAGTGCGTATCCCTCTTCAAAAAGCTTTTGAGGTTTTTGCACATCTGCTGAAAAAAACAAGTCCGCTTCATAGGAGTTTTTTATCTGTGCGTATGCTTTTCCAGAAGCAAGATAAGTGATTGTGATTTTTTCATCAGGGTAAATACTCAAAAATTCTTGTTTTATCACTTCTAAGACATTTTTGAGATTTGCAGCAGCAAGTATATTTAACTCTCCAGCACTAAGATAAAGTGCTAGAAATACGCTCAAAACTAAAGCTCTCATCCAAAAGCTCCTCTTCCGTTATATTTTTTTGTATATAACGGATATTTTAGCATAGCAACCCTCAAAGTTGGGTTGCTTTTTTGCTTTAGACTTCGCTTCTTTCCTTAATTGTTTGAGCTACCTTAGAAGCACTTTCACGGATTTTATCCATCACTTCTTTGGCTTCTCCAGCAAGTTTTACCCCATCATCAACTTGATCAATACTTGTTTTGATATTATCTACAACCTGTCCTGTAACATCTCGGATTGAATTGATAGTGGTTGTAATCTCTGTGATTGATCTTGAAGTTCTCTCTGCAAGCTTTCTAACCTCATCTGCAACAACAGCAAATCCTCTTCCATGCTCTCCAGCTCTTGCAGCCTCAATTGCAGCATTGAGTGCTAGAAGATTTGTTTGATCTGCGATATCTTTAATTGTTTGAATCACAGAAGTAATCTCATCAGATTGGCTTCCCAAGCTTCCTACTAGGTTGGAGCTAGTTTGCATCATTTCTGCAATTTGCTTCATATTGTTTGTAGTTTCCTCGATTACTTTGGCTCCCTCTGTTG
>DSTMD04001__coassemble_669_pt1 | contig 14176 bp, 15 predicted proteins | sample DSTMD04001__metabat2_low_PE_002 | metagenome-assembled genome bin DSTMD04001 | reverse complement strand
CTAGGGGTGAGATATAGCTTTGGAGAGAGTAATGGATATACTCCTATTAGCGCTATCAAAACTAAAACTGCACCACTAAAGGTCAGTGATGAGAAACCTCAAGAGCAACCATCTCAAGAAAATACAAGTTCTGAAGAAAAAACAGATACAAACAAAACTGAGCAAAAAGCTCAATAATCCCATTTCCTAGCCTTTGGGCTAGGAATATAAGGTTTACTGATGCCTTCACTCTCTTTGTGGTGTTAGAGGGTTGAGGGCATCATAGAGCCTTATTGTTGGTTTTTGTTTTTTCGTTGAGTCTCCTTTTTATCAATAGAATTTTTTAACACATCTCCTCTGAGATGCCATTCCCTTATCCCCCCCCCCCTAGGGAATGAGGGCTCTATTGTCTCCCAATCTCATAAAATTCAATCATTTTAGTTTTATATAAAATTTATTTTTGATTCTTACAATTCCGCCATCACCTCTTAAGAGAGGCAAAATCAAACTAGGAGAAAAATATGAAAACTCTACTTACAGGAGCAATAGCAGTGATTTTGAGTACAGGAGCTTTGATGGCTTCAGATTTCAAAGGAATGATTGATAGTATTGATAATGCAAACAAAACAATCCAAGTCAATGGCAACACAATCAAAGTCATGCCCTATACAAAAATCAAGCAAGAATCTTGTGGAATCGGCTGGGATAGTGCCAAAAAATTTGTAGATCTCAAACAAGGGGATTTCATCAAAGTGGATTTGGCTAAAAACTCTCAAAATATGGTGGCAGAGAAAATCAAAATCAAATGCGTTAAAAACCCTGCGTATTAAGGAGGAAAACCTCCTCACCCCTACCCTTCCCTCTCTAGATTTTCTCTATTTTTGTTTTTATTTTTTTTATATTTTGATTCTCTATATAAATAACGTTGTTTCTACGTTGAAAAATAGATATAATTTCATCATCTATAAAAATAAGGATAAAAAATGAATGCAATAGAAAGTTATCTAGCTAAAGCTACTCCGATACAAAGAGAAATGTACTCTATATTAGAAAAAGAAATTAGAAATTTTAGTTCTTTTCCTATTATCGGTAACGACACTTGTATTTCTTGCAAGGGCAGAGGCAAAAAAAATATTTGTGCTCTTGCATTTGAAAATCAAAGCAACATAACAATTTTTACCAACCTCTTGCCTAGTGATTTTGTTGATCCCAAGAACTTGATCAAAAAACACAATACTTATGGGAGATTTAGCAGGTTTGTATTTAAGCAAAAGAGTGAACTTAAAGATATCCTAGACCTCATCAAACAATCTTATGAGAAAAATAAATACTAAGAGGGAAATATGAAAAACATCGAGGAGAAAATCATCAACCAAACAGCAACGCTAGAAGAAATTTCACAGTGGGAAAAGCATGTATTTGAAAATTTTTCAAATATTGATTTGGATAAAGTAAAGATTCTAAGAGAGGGTGCAGAAAAAATCAAACACAACAAAGCTCTTGAAAGTGGAGTCTACACCTTTATTCAAAATACTCAAAAGCTCTTAGAAATGGAGCAAAACAGCAAAGAAATCAAAGAATATCTAGCCCTTTTAAACTCAATCAAAACAATTACTCCACAGCAATTTGCTCTACTCAAACCCCATTGCAAAGACAATATCATCACAAAAATTTCCCAAATCTCCTCTATCACCCCCCAAAAACCCACAGAGAAAAAGGCGTTTTATACCCAAGAGGATCATCTACTCCACACTCCTGCTAGGATTCAAGCAATGTATTTAGCTCTAAAAGAAGCCATTCTCTCCTTTGGTGAAATTGAAATTGAACCTACAAGAGTGTATATCATTTTTAGGGGAAGCATTAGAAGCGTGGGTTCTGTCCTTATTCAAAAAAAGCAAATCAAAGTCTATCCCAATTTTAAAAAAGGCGAAGTATTCCTAGACCCCAAAGGGATTGTCAAAGATATATCAGAAAATGGCATTTGGGGAAGAGATTATGAGATGATTTTTAACAATCTCTCTGAGCTTGAAGATATTGTAAAAATTATGAGGCAATCCTATGAGCTTAATGGATAAGATTATGAGGCTTTTTCTACTTCTTTGTCTTGGTTTGGGGCTTAATGCCAATGAAATATGTTACAGACTTGAAAATGCCTATGTTGTAGCTCAAGATGAAAAGAATACTTTTTTAGGAAAAATTGAAAGCTCATTTTCTAGCGATTCAATTTTCAATGAATTTGGGAATTTTGGGAGTGAATACAGTTCGTTATCTATCTTCAATGAGTATGGAGATTTTGGAAGTGAGTTTTCTAGTTATTCCGCCACTAATCCCATTACACTCACACCCCCAATGATTATCAAAGAAGGCAAACTTGTTGGCTATATCAGCACAAACAAGACAATTCCTAATAGCATCTCCCCCTCATTACTCAAAGTCCTATGTAAGGAGTATTTCTAGCTCCTCAAGCCTATACATCTCATACCCCTCATACGCATAACTTGCATCAATTCCTCTCATAAATACACTCTCGCTCTCTACTTCATCACTGAGTGCTTCTTGAAGCAAGAGTTTAAGCTCGGTATCTTTGATAGGGCTTCGCTCCATTGCCAGAAGATAATCCTCTCTTGAAATCTTGCTCCACTCTACCACCATCCCAAGCTCACTTTTTAGCATCAAATCAAGCCAAATCCTCATACTCCTGCCATTTCCCTCACGGAACGGATGAGCTACATTCATCTCCACATATTTCTCAACAATCTCTTCAAAACTTCCCTGAGGCATTGCCTCAATCTTCTCTATCGCCTCAGCTAGATAAGTTACAGGAGCAAACCTAAATCCCCCTTTGCTGATATTCACCCCTCTTATCTCTCCTGCAAAGTAATAAATCTCCCCAAAAAGCTCTTTGTGGATTATCCTTAGACTCTCAAAACTTCCTGCTTTTAGGCTATGCAAAAATCCACTTTCAAAAAGCTTTTTTGCCCTTGCTTTGCTGATCCTCTCCTCAGCCTCTGCAAGAGCACTTTGGCTTTTTAGCCCTAGCTTGTTTTTTAGCATCAAAGCTTCTTGATGAGTTTGTAGTGCTTTTTAGAAAAATCACATCCAAAAAGCTTTTCTATCTTTCCTAAGATTCTATGGCGTTTTTCTCTTTTTGTGAGTTTATGAGCTGGGTTTGCTTCATAAAGCTTTGGGATTAGAAAATCAAGCGTGTTTTCTTCAAGCCATTCTTGTGCGACTTTAGGGTGAGTGCCTCTAAACTCTCTTAGAACTTTGCCATCAATCTCTGCGTAGTTGTAAGTGTTGGGGTTGTGTTTCCAATACTTTGCGACTTTTGAGTGCTTGAGTGTCATCTTCTCCTCAGAGCGAATCCACCCGTAGTGATAGATCTGTGCTTGGGTTAGCACTGCTTTGGGATATCGCCCTGCTTTATTGCTTTTATCTAGCACTACCCAAAATAGCCCATCAGGTGCATAGCTTCTCACACTTGTTTTTATCGCTCTCACTTCTGTGCGATACCACCCAGCAGAGTAGGCATAAGTATGAGCATTGCCATAAAAATGCTTATAGTGAAATGCCAAAGCTTCCACTTCAGGATCATTGAGATAAGCACTCATCGCTTCTTTGATATGAGGCAAATCCTCCTCATGCAAGACCTCATCAGCTTCAAGATAAAACGCCCAATCCCCACTGCATTGAAATTGAGCAATCATCTTTTGCTGACCATAGATATAGCCTTTGCTTACCATTTTCTCACACCAAGTGCTTTGGATGATTTTGATTTTCTCCCCACCATTCTCTTTTTGAAGCTCTTGAAGTCGCTCTAGTGTATCATCCTCACTTGCCCCAACATTGACAATAAATTCATCTACAAGAGGAAGGATGGATCGGATAGATTGAATATAGGGATAGCCCAAAATTGAGCCATTTTTTAGGAAAGTAAAACCACTAATTTTCATTTTATGCCTTAATGTCTAAGAGATGGATTTTTGGTGGAGGAAGAGTTTCTTCTTCTTGAGTATGTGCTTGTGCATGCTCTCGCTCTCGCTCATCCTTCTCTTGCTCTCTTCGCTTTTTCTCAGAATCCGCATCAGGATTGATCGCTTCATTTTCTTCTAGCTTTCGCACCTCTTGAATATCATCAAGCTTGTTTTGGAAGTCTTGCATATTTGCAATATTTGCGACATCCCCTCGATGCTGGACTCCTGCTTGATGTGTCGCACTCACTTGTGCATTTTGATTGATAAAAGTCAGATTCCCAATTGAGCTAATCGCCATTTTCTCCTCCTTTTAGAATCTCAGGCTTTTTTGCTTCGCATAGACCACATTTGCACCTTGAATGATTTTAACAAATCTTCTTTGCGTATAATCGACAACAACCCCTTGGTTTAAAACCCCATTAAGTCCTGCTAGAATCTTGGCACTTTTTTCTATCATCTCCTCTCTTGGTTGTTTTTTGCCACAATGGATAATCATGTGAGATGAGGGAATAGACTGCAAATGAAGCCAAAGATCATCCGCTTTTGCATCTTGGAGAAGCTTGAGATTTTCTTTTTCATTTTTTCCTACGGACACCTTAAATCCATCGACAAAAAAGCTTTCATACTCTTTCTTGATTTCTTTGCTCTTTTGAAGTTTTTGGGAGAAGATTTGCAAATCCTCAATATCTTGAGTTTGGGAAACAAAAGCAATCTGAGAGTGCAAAAACTCGATTTTTGAGCTGAGATTTTCAAGCTGAAGATGAAGATTTGCGATTTTTTTGTTGATTTTTTTGCTTTGAGTGAAGAAATAGTTTGCTCCCTCAGTAAATGTGCGGATCTTACTTGGAAACTCTATACACACACTCTTTGCATCATAATCTTCAAGGATGAGAGGAGAGCAAAAATACTCTAGAGTGTGTAGAGAGGAGAGAATAAGGCTTCCGTATTTGGAGTATTTCTCTCCCTCAACTTGCAAATCCTCTACCTTAGGGAGAGAGTGCAAAATCTCTTCTAAAGCTTCAAGTTTTTTGTGCAGATTCCTTAGCACCACGGCTCTTTTCTGCTCTAAGGCATTGGTATAGAGCAAGCTGTATTCTTGCTCTAAAAGCTCTTTGATGTTTTCAATTTGCTCAATATTTGGGATTTTGCTGGGCTGAGGAAGGGGGGTGAAGGGTTTTTGAGGTTTGATTACCCTTATACTGCGATTTTCTGCGATATGCCTTAGTGCTTCTAGCACCACTCCTTGCTCATCAATCAAAATCACATTTGTATGTTTGCCTGTGAATTCAAAATGCAAAAAAAGCTTCTGCTCTTTGTATTGACTTTGATGCAAAAAACTAAAAATCAAAATACGATTATTCCCATCAAGAGAGCAAGAAAGTAGCTTAGCTCTAGAGCAGTATTTACTCAATGCCACATCAAAAGGGGCATTGTAAGGAGAGCCTAAAATCCTTTCTTTGCTGATAAAAACCCTAGAATTTCCCTTAGTCATATCCAAATAATATTCATCAAAATCTAAAATCAACAAAAAAAGATTATCTTCTAGTCGTCGAAGAGAAAAAATGCTCTTATAGGTAGAAAAAAGTTCGCTTAGAGCTTTGAGATAGGAGAGCTTCATATCTGTAACTTTTTGTTTGCAAACTCTAGAGCTTCAGGAGTGAGAGTCGAGCCAGAAATCATCCTTGCGATCTCTTTGACTCTCCCCTCCCTATCTAGGGCAATCATCCCGCTCTTTTCTTCGCCTTTTTTGACTAGAAAATGCACATCTGCGTAAGAGGGTAAATGGGGTTGATGAGAGATTGCAAAGACTTGATAAGTGCTTGAGAGTTTTTTTAGCACCTTTGCTACTCCCTCACTTTCCTCTCCGCTTAGGTTTGCATCAATCTCATCAAGAAGCAAGATTCCGCCATCTTTTTTGTTCTCTACGGCAAGGACTGCTAGTCTTAGTCTGTTGTATTCTCCAGAACTTAGAGTCTGCACACCACTTTGCTTGATACAAACTCCTAGCTCATCTGCTCCTAGAAAATGAAGAGGAGCTTGGCTAAGAGAGAGTCTGATTTCTTCAAGCAACAAAAGTTTTGCATAAGAATTTAGCTCTTGGATCAATATCTCTAATGCTTTCTTTCTCTCTAAACTTAAGCTCTTGGAGAGTGCTTGAAGTTTCACATCCAAAGAATCAATCTCTTTTTGGATATGAGAAAAATCCTCATCAATGCTCTCATACCCCTTAAGCTTCACTTTCTGCTCTTCAAGCCTTGCTAGAGCTTCTTCAATCCCTCCATAGCGAGAGATAAGAGAATTTAGGGAAGACAATCTGTCCAAAATTTCTTCTGGATCACTCTCTCCTAGAACATTAAGCTTCTCACATTCACTCTCAATCAACGCCCTAGCCTCTAGCATTATGGATTCAAAGCCCTCTAGTTTTAGCTCAGCTCCCTCCAAAAAGGCATTCACACTCCCCATCCCCTCCAATGCACTTAGTGCTTCATTGGCTAGGCTTTGGAGTTTTTCTTTTTTAGAGAGGCGTTTTTTGTAAGCCAAAAGCTCCTCATATTCTCCAATCTTTGGATTGATTTTCTCAATCCTCTCAATCTCAAATAAAGCAAATTCTTTGAGCTCAATAAGATTTTTTTGCTCTTCTTTGAGAGTTTTAAGTTTGTTTTGTAGCTCTTGAAGTTGGATAAAGCCTTCTTGAAATTCTCTAAGAGTTTGATGGTGAGAAGAAGAGGAGATCAAAGTGTCCAAAACTTCAAGCAAATATTCACTGCTAAGCTCATTGGAGTTTTTGTGAGTGAGGAGTTTAATATAGGGAGAAAAAATTTCATTGAATCTTTTTTTGGAGCTAGATTGTTCATTGAGATAATAGCGAGCCTTGTCTTTTTTGAGGATTTGCACTAGCACCTTTTCTTCTTGAGGATATTCTCTAAGATCTATCTCTCCGCCTATTTCTGCCTCAATCACTCCTGCATTGCTCTCTTTGATCCCAAAAAGTGCAAGCAAAGATCCAAAAAACACTGATTTACCTGATCCACTTGCACCACTGATGATGTTTAGTCCCTTTGAGGGGGCGATATTGACGCTCTCAAAAGCAGGAGAGTTTTTGATCAAAATTTTCTCTAAAAACATTTATTGCTCTCCCCAGTGAAATTTTTCTCTCAAGACTTCAAAATAATCTCTATTTTTTGGATAGATCAGCTGTGCATATTGCTTTTCAAATCGCACTTTTAAAACTTCAGAGGGCTTGAAGCCAAACTCTCTTTGTCCATCGATGATGATTTTTGAATCCCCCAGCACTTCAAACTCCAGCTCTACCTCATCACTCAAAACCATTGCTCTTTGGGTTAGAGAGTGAGGAGCCAAGGGGGTAAGAAGAATATTGCGACAGTAAGGATATACAACACTTCCTCCAGCTGAGATGTTATAAGCCGTCGAGCCTGTTGGTGTAGCTACAATCAAGCCATCACAGCGGTAATGGTTGAGTGCTTTTCCATCAATTCTTGCTTCAATTTGCGTCATTGTTGGGAGAGATTTTTTGGAAATCACAACCTCATTAAGACAGTGAGAAATAAATCTATCATCCAAATACACACTAAGCATTGAATGTTTTTCTATTTTGTGCTGATTGCTAAGAGGCAGAAAACTCTCAATCTCAGAGATCACAATCCCTGTAAGAAACCCCAATCTCCCGGCATTGATTCCTAAAATTGGCAAGGAATGGATTTTTCCAAGAGTTGAGATCAGTGTGCCATCTCCTCCTAGAGAAATAAGAAAATCACATTCTCTCTCAATCTCTTCTAAACTCTTTCCATCAAATCCGTAAGGATTGTTGGATTCAAAGATAAGTTTGTAGGGGGATAGGGTATTTGCAAGAGTTTGGAGGATTGTGTGGATTTGGGGTATATTGGCTCTTAGAAAAACTCCAACACACCCACTCATCAAATCCTACTCCACATAATAAGCACGAATGAAGTATCCTCTTTTGCCTTTTTGTTGAATACTAAGACCTTCAAATGTTGTGATTGTTGGCAAAGTTTTTCTAAGGTATTCAATCACGCTCTTTGCTCTAAATGAGGCAAGTCCTTCTTGCTTTAGCTCTGGACTAAGGCCTTTGTATTTTTGCTCATCGACTACGCCACTCACTTCAAGTGCAACAATTTTCTTATCTTCCTTGAGGATAGCTTGGACATTGCTAATCAGTGTTTTTGCACACTCTTGAGGAAGTTGCCATTTTCCTGTTTTTGACTTGTAGCACTCAACAACGACTTTTGCTTTTGGTTTGATGATATAGCTAAGCTTTTGACTCATGCTTGAGGCTTGTTTTTTTAGAGCTGTATTCTCTGCTGTAAGAGTTTTGATTTGATCATTTTTGATTCCAATTTGCTTGATAAGCTCATCGATCTCTTTGGTATTCACATCATTTGTAAGCGTGCTTTTTGGGGGTTGCACGATATGCTGAGTCTTTGGCTTGATCAAATAATAATATCCCACGCCTCCTAAAGCACCCAACAAAATCATTACGCTCAAAAATCCCAATAAAAATGTTGCTATACTCTTTTTTTGCTGTTTTGATTGTGGACTTGTCATTGTATTGTCCATATCTACTCCTTAAAATTGACTTGCACGAATGGCATCAAAAGCACTTTGAACTTGAATAAACTTCTGATGATAAGTTTGCTTCAACTCAAAATCGGCAGAAAAAACATTATCTGGATGATATTTTCGCACAAGCTTTAGATATTTCTTGCGAACAAGAGAAAAATCATCCCCTATCCTAGAATCTAAGATCAAATAGTTTTGCTCCATTGCTTTTTCTTCTTTTGTTGCAAAAAGTGAATTTCTTTTGACAAAATCAAAACTCAACAAAAGATTGCCTACAATCCTTTGTTCAATTAGATTCATAAACTTATCCCAAAATGCTTCTTTTGAACTATCTAGCAAGATTTCAAATCCTTGAGTGCTTTTGACAAATCCACTAAAAAGCTGAAGAAGGCAACGCTTTGTGCGATAATCCTGCTTCTCCATAAGGAGTTTTACCTCTCTAGCATTTTGCACCCTTGCTTGGACACAAACTTTATATACAGCCTGATTTTTTCCAACAATTTTTATTCTTAAAGGCAAATGGCACAGAGAAAAAAGTTTCTCGCTACTACAAGGGGAATAACTATCAGGAAGATAAAGAATGCAATTTAGAAAATATCGCTTCTTGATTTGTTTGCTATCATCAAGAATAAGAAGTGATTTTGAAAGTTTATGGATGCTTGAGAAAAATTTGTTGGCATCATTGAGAATCTTGTGCAAATAGGGGCAATACTCTTTGACAGAAATCTCGATATATTTTGGATATGCCTCAATAAAAATCAAATTTTTTCCTTCTCTTAAATGTAGGTATTATTTTACAATTTAAGATGAAAAATCTTGATAGTTTTTGGAGTTTTTATGGATTTTTTTTATCTTGCTTTGCTTGGATTTTTTTCTGGAATTTCCTCATCGCTTTTTGGTATTGGTGGGGGGACAATCATCGTTCCTACCCTGCTCTTGATGGGCTATGATATGCCCTTTGCTGTGGGGATTTCAATCTTGCAAATGATTTTTGCTAGTTTTTTTGGTTCTTATCTTAATTATAGAAAAAACCTCATTGACCTCAAAAATGGTATTACGCTTGGGATGGGGGGATTGATAGGATCAAGTTTTAGTGGAATGATTTTGACGCACACAAGCGTGCAGGTTCTGCATATTGCTTTTTTTATTTTTACTTTTTTGAGTTTTTATAAATATTTTTTCACTTCTTCCAAACACTACGTACGCCAAAAAACTACAAATCTAAAAAGCATGCTTATACTTTTGCTCTCAGGTGTAGTGGTAGGGGTTTTTGCCTCATCTTTAGGGATTGGAGGAGGGTTGCTTCTTGCACCGATTTTGGGATATTTTTTGGGATTAAACTCCAAAGAAGTTGTGCCATTGGCACTATTTTTTGTATGTTTTTCCTCCACCTCTGGGGCAATTAGTCTTTATGAGGCAGGATTTGTCCATCTTCATTCTGGGATTGTTGTAGGAATCTTTTCGATGGTAGGAGTAGTTTTGGGGCAAAAAATCCTCTCTTCCCTTACCCCTAAAACTCACAAACTGATTTTAGGGGGGATTTATCTGGCTTCTATGAGTATTACGCTTTATAAGATACTCTGTTAAAAAATTCTATGATTTCTTTTATCACGGCTTTTTTGTTTTTTTCTAGCAATAGCTCGTGTCTTGCTCCACTATACAATCTTAGTTCAACATCATCATACCCTTGAGATACAAGATGTTTATAGGCCTTGTATGCTCCCCTCCCACATTCTCCGCAAGGATCATCATCCCCACTCATAAACATAATGGGCAAAGAAGTATTTCTCACATTGGGGTATGCAGAGAAAACCTGTTTTACTCCACCAAAAAGTCCCTTGAAAGAATTGAGTGTAAAAGAGAATTGATAATCCTCTCTACAAGTAAAAACTTCTGCATTCTTAAACTCTCGTGTTAGCCATGCATAGGGAGGATTACTGGGATCTTCTTTTTTGAATTTTTGATTAAATCCTACAAGAGTGAGAAGATTCATAAGTTTGAATCCTATGACGTTAAACCCCATTTTGTTTAACCCTTCACACAAAAACGCTCCAAACCCAGCCAAAGGATTGGGAGATGGGGTTCCCATAAGAATCAACGCATTTAATTCTTCTTCATATTTTTGCAAATACACTCTTGAGAGTAGGCTCCCCATAGAGTGGCCAATCAAAAAGAAGCGATATCCAGAAAAACGCTTCTTTAAAATTTGAGTGAGCTGGTGCATATCTTCCACAGCTTTTAAAAATCCTCTCTCGCCCATTTCTCCCCATTTCACTTCATAGTCCCCACTTCTTCCTCCTATACTCTGTCCATGCCCTCGATGATCATTGACTGCCACTACATAGCCACTCTCACTCAAAGCAAGAGCAAGTTCTTGATACTTGCTTCTCTCCTCAATCATTCCATGAGCGATTTGCACGATTGCTCCATTTGGGGTTTTGGGGTGATAGAGGGTGTAGATGATTTCTCCAAAATCACTTTTAAAGCTCAGATTTTCTTGCATTGTGGCTCCTTAAAGAAAAATCCTAAGTATAGCCACAAAAAATAATCAAACCCCTATTTTCCCTCACTCACCTCATCAAGCAAATAAACAATGTGTTGCCACACCTTTCCCGTATTCTCACTCAACCCCACTTCGCAAGTGCTAGAAGTGGAATAGAGGCGATTGGTAGGGTGGGCTTTGAAATATTTTTTAAGACTTTCTAGTGCAGAGGAGTTAAACTCTGGATAGAAAAATCCTTTGTTCCCTGCAAAGCCACAGCATTGAGTTTTCTCATCAATATAGATTTGATGTGTGGTGCAACTCTTAGCAATTGCAAACACAGAATCCATCCACCCTCCCTTTCTTGTAGAGCAAATGATATGCAATCCCACCGGCTCACTAATTGGCGTGATTGAGAGATTGGGGAGGATGTATTTTTGAGTAAAGGCACTCAAATCATAGACTTTGAGGCACTTGGCTTCTTGCAAAGTCTGCACTTGAGCGATAAGCTCTGCACTGCAAGCACTATGATCAAGCACGATAGGAATCTCTCCGTGATTTGTAGCCTCAAGCAAGATTTTCAAAGTCTCTTTAAGAGGTGTGATGCTTGCATCTTTGGGAGTAAAATCCCTAAATGCCTTACCACAGCACATTTTCTCAATCCCTTTTGGATAAATCACATCAATTTTGCTTTTGGCACACAAGCTCTCAAAAACCTCTTGGATGCTTCTTTTGTCTTTTGCTTCCTCATTGGGTGCAAACACACGATTTAGACAAGAAGTAAAATAGATAACTTTTTGAGGGTTTGCACTCATTTTGCTTTGGAGTTTGTAGTGGTTGAGGCTTGGCATAAAAATAGGTGCGATTGGGGTTCTAAACTTCTTATTCATTGCTAAAGTCAAGGATTTGAGATTTTTCTTTCCAATGACTTTGGAGATAAAGTTTGAGCTTGCCACACCAAAGCGTGCAAATTTAATAACCTTAGGCATATTTTGTGAGGCCTTTTTGGCAATGTCTAGGGCTTTTTGTGAAGGGTGATTGCAAATGATGCTGACTTTTCCTACAGCAATTTGCAAAGGACAAGCCATCGCACACATTCCACAAGTCGCACAAGTTTGCACTCCAAAATATGCATAATCCCTCTCTAGCTCCTCTAGCTCCCATTTTTCTTGCTCTGTGGGGTTACTCAAAGCTTTTAGTCTTTCAATCTCTCTAAAAACAACGATTCTTTGGCGAGGGGTAAGGGTGAGATTTCTGCTAGGGCAAAACCTCTCACAAAAGCCACATTCCATACATTGATTGAGGTCTTCTCGGATTGTATTGCTAGGTTTGAGGTTTTTTAAGTGGATTTGAGGATCATCGCTGATGATGACATCGGGGTTGAAAATATTGCTTGGATCAAAGATTTCTTTGATTCTGCGATTGATGGCATAGGCTTTTTTACCCCATTCTCTCTCTACAAATGGAGCAATCATTCTGCCTGTGCCGTGCTCTGCCTTTGTGCTTCCTTTGAGTGCGATAACTGCCTCAATCATCTCTTCCATAAACTCGCCAAATCGCTCTTTCTCCTCAGTAAGTCCCAAAATCGGACAGATGATAAAGTGTACATTTCCACTGAGTGCGTGTCCAAAAATCATTCCCTCAAAATTAAATTTGACAAATAGCTCACCAATTTGCTCAATTCCTTTGGCAAAGTTTGCAATCTCAAAGCAAATATCCTCAGTAATCACCGTGCTTCCTGCCCTTCTTCTTGAAGCAGCAATAGGTAAAATCGCTTTTCTTATCTTCCACCAAGAGGCTTGAATGCTTGCTTCAAGGCTAAAGTGAATAGGAAAAAGTGTAGGAATAGAGTGGATAAGGGAAGTAATGGTTGCGATATTTTGCTCTAACTCTTCTTTTTGATTACTCTCTAGCTGGATAAGTAAGGCACAATTTCCCTCTTTGACACTCTCTATCTCAGAGGGGATTCCTTTCATTCCTTGCGTTGCTTTGAGGCAAGAGTAGTCCATAATCTCAGCGGCACTGACAATGTCTTGATTTTGGGCTAAAACCTCAATGGCTTTTGAAGCAAAGGAGAGATTTTCATAAAAGAGCAAAGCACAAGCTTTGTGTGCTTTGTCCTCTACGGTGTGATACTCCACTCTTGAGACAAAGCCCAAAGTCCCTTCTGCTCCGATAAAGATATGATTGAGAATGTCTTTTATCTCTGTGAAATCCACAAAGGTATTCAAAGAATAGCCGGTAGTGTTTTTGATAGAAAACTTTCTTGTAATCTCGCTTTTAAGCTCCTCATCTGCGTGGATTTGCTCTGCAATCTCTTGTAAATCTTTGATGAGATTTTGATGAGAGTCTAAAAAGTCTTGAATGCTTTTAGAATCTGAGGTATCAAGAATACTCCCATCCTCTAAAATCACACGAATGGATTTGATCGTTTGATAGCTGTTTTGCTTTGTGCCACAGCACATTCCACTTGAATTGTTTGAAAAAATCCCTCCAATACTTGCATTATTGATTGTTGCAGGGTCTGGGCCGATTTTTTTGCCAAAGGGCTTGAGGGCTTCATTGGCATCAGAGCCAATCACTCCACACTCTAGCCAAATGCTCTCGTTGTTGGCTTTAATCTCTTGCCAATCATTGCCACACACTACAAGCACACTATCTCCACAAGCCTGCCCACTTAGAGAAGTCCCTGATCCTCTGAAAGTCAAAGGCACTTGATGAATCTTGGCAAGCTTGATGATTGCTTGCACTTCTAGCTCATTTGAGGGCTTAAGCACAAGTTTGGGGATATAGCGATAGCAAGAGGCATCAATCCCATAAGCAAAACGCTGAATGTAGGAAGTGAGGATTTTGCTCTCATCACAGATTTTTTGGCAATCTGAGAGGAAGTTTTGAAAGTTTGACATTGTGTTTTCCTTGAAAAAAGATAATCTTTAAGTATAGCTCAATTAGATTTTTTTGTGCTTAGAGTGGAGAGAGTAGAGAGATTAAAAGTTTAATTTTTACAAAAAGTAACTAAAGGCTTCAAAATTTTCTTAACTCTTTTTCGCATTCCCAACAAACGATAAAATCTAAGAAAAAAGAAAAACCCTATGGGGGACAAAAATAAGAAGGCATAAAAGATTTTTTCTATTCTATATTC
>DSTMD04001__coassemble_668_pt1 | contig 14187 bp, 14 predicted proteins | sample DSTMD04001__metabat2_low_PE_002 | metagenome-assembled genome bin DSTMD04001 | reverse complement strand
ATTGGAGTCCCCCAATAGCGTTGGCGTGAAATCCCCCAATCGCGGATTTTGTAGTTTGTAACCCTCTCTCCAAGCTTATTTTTCTCAAAATACTCTATGATTTTCTCTTTTGCTTGTGTGTTTGGCATATTGCTAAACTCACCGCTTTCAATGAGATTTCCCTCAAGTGTATATGGGATCTCCGTGCAGTCAATGACCTTTTTGATGGGGAGATTATAGAGTGAGGCAAATTCAAAATCTCTACTATCATGAGCAGGCACACTCATCACTGCTCCACATCCATAATCGCTTAGCACAAAGTTTGCTACCCATACAGGAAGTTTTTCTTGAGTGAGGGGATGGATTACACTCACACCTAAAGGCACTCCACATTTTTCTGCAACAGAACGCTCTCTTGCACTCATATTTTGAATCATTTTGATTTGAGCTTGATCTTTTTGAGAGAGAGTGGGCAAGAGTTTGAGAGTGAGAGGATGTTCTGCAGAAATCGCACAGTAGGTAACCCCATAGATTGTATCAGGGCGAGTGGTAAAAACTCTTAGAGTTTCTATCTCATCCACAGCACTAGAGAGCTTGAGTTCAAACTCCAAGCCGGTAGATTTTCCTATCCAATTTCTTTGCATATTAAGCACTTGAGAGGGCCATTTCCCCTCCAAAGTGTCAAGATCATCTAGAAGCTCTTGAGCGTATTGGGTGATTTTGATGTAGTATTGATCCATTTCTTTTTGGACAACTTGCGTATCACATCTCCAGCATTTGCCATCAATGACTTGCTCATTTGCCAAAACAGTTTTATCGTGGGGACACCAGTTGAGCTTTGCACTCTTTTTGTAGACTAAACCACTCTCCCACATTTTTGTAAAAATCTCTTGCTCAAAGCGTGTGTAGTCTTCATCGCAAGTGGCTAATTCTCTTTCTTGAGAGAATGAAAGCCCCAAGCTCATCAATTCTTTTTTCATATTTTCTATATTTGAATAAGTCCAGTCTTTTGGATGGAGTTTATGCTTAATTGCGGCATTTTCTGCTGGCATTCCAAAGGCGTCCCAACCAATAGGGTGAAGAACATTAAAGCCATTTTTGCGATAGTATCTTGCTAGTGCATCGCCTATGCAGTAGTTTCTTACATGTCCCATGTGAATATTTCCGCTAGGGTAGGGAAACATAGAGAGGATGTATTTTTTGGGGAGTGAAAAATCCTCTTTTGGTTCAAAGGTGTTTTGATCTAGCCAAGTTTCTTGCCATTTCTTCTCTATCTCTCGCGGATTATATTCTCTCATTCCTACCCCTTAATAATCGCTATCTTTGCTCTTAGCACACTCTATAAGCATCAAAGCCACAGAAAACACACAAGCTGCTAATGCACCTACGGCTAGGGCATTTGCTACTTTTTGATTGTGATAAATTTGCAAAACCAAAAATGCAGGAATAAGGTGTAGATCTACAACCAAAGAGCTTGCCAACATTTCTGAAGATAGGAGATTTTTTACCCCAATCTTTAGTGTTGTAGAAATAAAATTGACAGCAGCAGCAACAAAAAGCATTACAAGACTTGGATCATAAAGAAAACCAATAATCGAAGTCAAACTCATCAAACTAAAAAATATGAAAAATACTCTTCCCCAATCCATTTTTTTCTCCTTAGATTAAACTTGTCCGTTTTGATACATTTCACGCATTCTTTCGCGTTCTTTTTCTTTTTTTTGCTTATCAAGAAGCTTTTGGCGATAAGAAGCAAGATTGAATCCTAGCAATTCAATCAATCTAGGTGCCAAAAACATCGAACTATAAGTCCCTACAATTACACCTACAAGCATAGGAAGCGAGAAGCCAACAATAATCTCGCCACCAAAGATATAAAGTGTCAATACGACAAACAAAACAGTAAGCGATGTAAGCGATGTTCTTGAGAGTGTAGAACTTAGAGCTTCATTGATGACTTCATCTAAACTTCTTGCTTTTTCTGCAATAATTTGCTCTCTAATACGATCAAAGATGATGATCGTGTCGTTGATTGAGTATCCAATAATTGTAAGAAGAGCGGCAATGACTTCAAGATTGAGATCGATATGAAAGAGAATAACACAAGCAGAGCTAATTAGCACATCGTGGAAAAGAGCAATAACCGCAGCGAGGGCAAACTTCCACTCATAACGATAAGAAACATAAATCAAAATTGCAATAAGGGCTAGGATGAGTGCTGTGATACCTTTTTCTTTGAGCTCTGCACCTACTTTTGGTCCAACTAAATCAACACGGCGGATCTCAAACTCACCGCTAGTTTGAAGAAGATTTTTAATCTCATCATTGAGTTTTGTTGCTGTGAGTGAGGGAGAGTAGGGGATTTTGATAAGGATTTCTTCCTTGCTCCCAAACTCATTCACTTGTGAGCCTCTAAAATTTGAATCCCCTTCTAGCAGAGAGCGGATTTGTGAGAGTGGAGCAGGGGAGTTGTATTTGATTTGCACCAAAGTCCCACCAGCAAAATCCACACCATAGCTAAACCCCTTGCCAAAAATCAATCCCAAAGAGGCGAGAATGAGCAACAAAGAGAAAAAGAAGCTGTAACGATTGTATTTGACAAAGTTAAAAATGGTATTGTTTTTGATCCATTCCATACTTATCCTTTGATCCCAAACCAAAAACTTTTTTTGTTGGGGTTGATTTTTTTGAGGATGGCCAGATAGATCCCATGAGTTCCTGCAATTGCAGTGATGACAGAAACGACAATTCCTATAATCATAGTAATAGCAAAACCTTTGATTGCCCCAGTTCCATAGGCATAAAGTAAAATTGCTGCGATAATGGTGGTGAGGTTAGAATCAAAAATCGCTCTTGAAGCATTAGCATATCCCTCTTGTATAGCTTGAGAAACACTCTTTCCTTCATAAAAGCATTCGCGGATTCTCTCATTGATAATAATATTTGCATCTACTGCCATTCCTACTGTTAGCACAATCCCTGCCATTCCAGGCAGTGTAAGAGTTGCACCAAATAAAGCCATAATTGCTACAATCAACAATATATTGACAAGCAATGCTCCCACGGCAATAACTCCTGCAAAATGGTAATACACAATCATAAAAATAAGAATGAGTGCAAATCCACTAAATAAAGCAATCATTGAAGCTCTGATACTATCTGCTCCCAAACTTGGCCCCACGCTTCGCTTTTCGATTACTTCTACTGGAGCAGATAAGGCACCACTTCTTAGAGCGATTGCCAAATCACTCGCTTCCTCAGGTGTAAAATTTCCGCTTATTTGACCGCTTCCACCGCCAATCCTCTCGCGAATTACAGGTGCAGAATAGACTTTTCCATCTAGCACAATAGCCATTCTTTTGCCTACATTGGCACCAGAGAAATCTCCAAAAATTTTAGCCCCCTTAGAATCAAGGCTAAAGGCTACAACAGGTTGAGAATTTTGATCATAAGATACTTTTGCATCTGTAATCATTTCTCCATCAATAATAGGCACGGCTTTTAGAAGAATTTTTTCATTTGAGCCTACAAAAGGAAGAAGCACATCTCCCAGTCTTTGAGCCTCACTCTCACTCATAAGATTGGAGCGATTAGCCCTCTCCTCATCTACTGCCATCATTTGCAGATGTGCAGATTTTGAGATGAGATCAATGGCTCTTTTTTCTTCTTGAGCATTTTTAACTCCAGGGAGAGCTACAAGGATGTTTTCTTTCCCTTGTCGTGTAACACTTGGCTCACTTAGTCCAAAGAGATCTAGACGATTTCGGATTGTTCCAATAGCTTGTTCTATTGCATTTTGAGCGATTTGAGCTTTTTGGGCTTGAGAAAAACTCAAAGAGTATTGTCCTCCACTATAAGTGATTTCAAGTCCACCAAAATCTTTGAGGAATTGATCAATCTTGCTTTTTTCATCAATGTCTAGGAGTTTGAAACTTAGTGAATCATCGCTAGTTTTGATATTTCTAAGCAGAATCTTTTCTTTTTTTGCCTCATAGCTTAGGGCAGTTGCAAGCGAGCTATATCGAGATTTGATTGCCTCAGAAGTTTTGACTTCCAAGAGCATTGTAAGCCCCCCTTGCAAATCAAGGCCAAGATTGATTCTGGGGCCTTGAATATTGCTAAAAGAAGGGATAGAGAGTAGCAGTCCAAAAATGGAGCAGGCAATAAAGATTAAAAGCCGAAAATTCATTATTGCTCGACTTTGTATGCGATGTATTCCTTTACAAGCTTCATTGTGCTTTCACCTGATCTTACAAGGAAATAATTCTCTTCTTTTTTGACAATTTCACACATAATCCCACCATAAGAAACTACTTTATCTCCAGCTTGTAAGGCTTCAAGCATTTCTTTGTGCTTTTTTTGTTGATTCTTTTGAGGGCGAATAAACAAAAAATAAAAAATCGCAAAAATTGCGATAAATGGAATAAGGGAAGTGAGGATCCCTGTAAGGCTGTTTGGATCTTGCATGATTTATCCTTTGGGTAAAAATTAAGCCTGAGATTTTAGCACATTAGTTTTTTTACACAAAAACAAAAGTGCTAAACTTCCCAAAATCCCCGCTAAAAGTGATGAGCAAAGAATAGAGATTTTTGCAATATCAATATGACTTGCACTCTCAAAGGCTAGGTTTGTTACAAACATTGACATGGTAAATCCAATTCCTGCAAGCATCCCTGCTCCAAGGATACATCCCCAAGAGAGATGATCTGGGCGTGAGGCGATCCCAAGTTTTTCACACAAGAATGTTAAAACTAAGATTCCAATAGGCTTGCCTATAATCAATCCCAATCCTACACCATAAACAATATGACTAGTTGTAGAATCAATACTTCCTCCAGCAACCTCTACTCCAGCATTTGCAAAGGCAAAAAGAGGCATAATCAAATAAGTAGAATAGGAATGCAAAAAATGCTCAAGTTTTGAGAGAGGGCTTTGTACTTTGCTGATTGCTTCTTTCATTTTTTCAATTTGATGAATTTGCTCATCACTAAGAAGAATATTTGCTCTTTCTTTATCGCTATGAGTGAAATGCTCAATCTCTTTTTCCATTTTTTCTGTGAAATTTTTGGTTTGCATTTTTGGTTCTGTGGGGATACAGAAAGCTAGAATGACTGCTGAAATTGTGGCGTGAATACCGCTTTCATGGACACAAAACCAAAGAATCACACCAACAAGAAGATAGGGAATCAAAGAGCGAACTCCAGCATAGTTGAGTGCAACAAGAATACCAACTAAGAAAGCTGAGCACAGAAGCCAAAATGAGGCAATCCCACTGCTATAAAAGATTGCAATAACAACAATCGCACCCAAATCATCTACAACAGCAAGTGTTACCAAAAAAAGCTTCAATGAAGCAGGCACTCTCTTGCCCAATAACAAAACCACTCCTAGAGCAAAAGCAATATCTGTTGCCATTGGGATTCCAAAACCATGAGCTGTTGAAGTGCCAAGATTGAAAGCAAGGTAGATGATCGCTGGGAAAATCATTCCTCCAAGTGCGGCAATCGCAGGAAAAGCGGCCTTTTTGAATCCTGAAAGTCCTCCATAAAGGAACTCACGCTTAATTTCCAAGCCCACCATAAGGAAAAAGAAGCTCATCAAAACATCATTAACCCAAAGGTGCAAACTAAAGCCCAAAAAGTGATCCCCATAACCAAAGCCAAGCTTTTGCTCCCATAAATCAAAATACCAATGTCCAATAGGACTATTAGCGACAACCATCGCAAGAAGAGCAGAAAAGAAGAGAAGAATCCCTCCAAAGCTCTCCATTTGAACAAACTTTTTAATCATTGCAAACATAAAAACTCCTTTTAGATTTGATACAACTCAAGATTTTGCTGATACATCAAGTAGCTTTCAATCTCGGCTTGAGGGTATTTAGTCTTGACAAAATTCGCATAATACTTGACTTGTTCTTCATAAATTTTGCTCTCACCACCACTTTTGTAATCTATAACAATGGCTTTTTTTACATTTTGATTTTCATCTTTACAGAGCAAAAGACAATCTATTCTATAAAGTTTATTTTCAACCATAAAAGAAATTTCTGTTTTTAGCTCATTAAAATGAAATTTTTGGACAAAAAGTAATGAAATTTTTTGCAAAGACTCCAAAATTCTATCTTTTTCTTCAGCATTAAGATAGATTCCATAGTGATTTTTCAAATATTCTCGAACTTTTTCAATAGGGCATTGATAACCCAAAAAAAGTTCCAAAGCCTTATGAAATGCATCCCCTCGTTTGATGGATGGAATATGATTGGGCTTGTAGATTTTTTCTTTGTGTTTGATAAAGCTTTCTTGACGACCAAAATCCTTCTGCTTGACAATTTCTAGTGGGGCTGGGGATGATGAGTTGATAGGGGATGGAGTGATTTCAAGTTTGCCATATTCACTTTTTTTAAGCAAATCCCCATTCTCATCAACTAAGCCAATGCTTATAAACTCACTCTTGGCTCTAATGGGATGAAAAGGCATAATCCAAAGACTTTTGATTGCTCGTGTAAGAGCGACATACAGCACATTTTTTCTCTCTTGCTCTTCTTTTTGTGCCTTGATATCTTGGACATAGGCATAGATTTCATCAAAATTTTTTCGTAATTTGGAATTGAGATAGAGAGATCCTTTGAGATTTTCATCATAGTGGCAGAAGAGTGGATGATCTCCTCCCCCCTTAGCACCCATTTTGTCCAAAACAATAAGGTGAGGGAACTCAAGGCCTTTGGACTTGTGAATGGTTAGGATTCTTAGACCTTGTTTTTCTTCTTCCAAATTGCTAAAGCTTTCTACTGCAGAGATAAATTCTTCTATATTTTTGCTTTCACATGCGATTTCTAGAACTTTTTGGGCTTCGAGGGAATTTAGAGAATAGAGCTTGATACTTTGATAAATAAAATCTTCAATACTTTGATTGACCCAAGGAACAAATGGAGGAGCAAAATCAATCCTCTCTCCTAAGAGTTTGGCAAGATTGCAGAAAGCTAGAGAGTTTGAATCTTGAGGATGAAGAGAGCAGTGCAGGGCATTGAGCAAGATCTGAGCATCTCGCTTTTTATCTAGACAAATACTCTCCTCTGTTGTGATATTTTCATAGTATTTTTTTAGAAAATCTCCGACTTCTAGGACTTCTTGATTGTTGAAACAAACAATCGCGATTTCTTCTAGTTTTGCTCCATTTTGCAGAAGAGTTTTGATGGTTTTGTGAATCTGATCAAAGATCAATGCTTTGTTATCAATACTTTCTTCAAAAGTGATTTGTGGAAAGATCTTGACATATCCCCCCTTTTTTTTGGAATGTTGCTTGACATATCCACTCATACATGAGGAAAAAACCTCATTGACAAACTCTACAATCACCTCTTCACTACGATAATTTGTATCAAGTGCATTTTGTAAAAGTGAAAAATTCTCCCTCACATCCCCCATCAATCTCCCCTCTCCTCCCCTAAAACTATAAATACTTTGTTTTTTATCTCCTACTACAAAAAAACTCCTCTCCCCAATCCTGCCATTTCCAGAGCAAATCTCTTCAATAAGCGGATAGAGGATTTTGTATTGCAATACGCTTGTATCTTGAAATTCATCAAGAAGGATGTGAGAGATTTTCTCATCTAGGCGAAAATAGAAAAAATCTGAGGCAATTTTGTTTTTGCATAAGAGCTCATAGCATTTTTGCGTGATGTCAGAGAAGTCAAGCATATTTTGTTTTTTGATGATTGTGTTTTTGCTCAAATCATATAGAAAACAAAATTGCTCAATCACGCCCAAAAAAGCACTCTCTTGCAGGGCAAAATATTCTTTTAGCAATGATTTAAGGGATTCAAAAACTTCAGCAGAGAGCTTCATGCTACTAAAGTAGCGATATTTTTCCCTAGCAGTGATCCAAGTTTTATCCAAAAGATGATCAAAATCACCAAAAGGAGCATATTTCTTTCCAGTATCAGAAGCTTTGGGGTGGGAGAGAATCATATCAACAATCTTTTGAGCCTCTTGAAGAATTTTTGATTTTACTTCTTCTAAATCCCCATAAATAGGAGCTTTAAAGCTTTCGGGATAATTGATGTTGACAGAATGGATTATGCTAAGAATGCTAGAGATTGAACGCTTGTGTAAGAGACAGAGAGTGAGCAAAAAGTCTTTTTGATCTTCTTGCAGTGTAGAGAGAAAATGCTCATAGATTTCCTCTTCATTCAAGCGACCAAGAGAGAAGTTTTGTGCAACGCCCATATACCAGCAAAATCGCTTAACAATAGAATTGAAAAACGCATCAATAGTCATAATTTTGGGGGTAGAGGTATAAAAATTTTTTAGAAGTTTTTGTGCATTTTTTTTGATTTGATCCTCTTGTATGCCATAGGTTTGATGCAAACTTGCTATGAGTTCTTTGTGTTGGGGATGGTGTGCTGAGGCTAGGATTTCAAGAAATTTTGCAATCCTTTCACTCATTTCTTTGACGGCTTTTTTTGTGAAAGTAAGCGTGAGGATCTCTTCTACCCTTGCCCCCTCAAGAAGAAGATATACATAACGCAGAGCTAGGCTATAAGTCTTTCCGCTTCCTGCAGAAGCTTCTAGTGAAACAAGTTGTTGGCTATGACTCATTTTGCTTTCCTTAGTTTCTTGATTTTTTCTTTTAAAAGAGGACTGACCTGTTTGCTAGAAATGATTTTGCTGATAGTTTGTGAAAAAATCCAAGGAGATAAAGTTTTCTTTTCTAAAAAAGAATAAATCATCTCTTCATGCCCCAAATACATTTCACTCAATGCCCAAGCAATCCCCATTTTTAGGTAATACTCATTAGTATCGCTAAAATCTTCAAATCTTTTTAGCAAAATCTGGTGATTTTGAGGATAATAGCGAGAGAGTGTGAGGATGACAAAGCGCAAAACAAAGGGGTGATGTGAATCAAGTCCTTTGAGCAAGAGAAGGTTTAGCTCTTGATAAATTGCAGAGTATTTTTGGATCTTAATCCACTTAATGGCACAAAAGAGATTATCAATATAATTCCAGCTATCACACCATTGCAGATACTCTAGTGCTAGATCCCACCATAAAAGTGGGAGTAGTTTTTAGCTCTATTGAGAGAATATCTCCTGCTACCAATCCCTCTTCTGCGTTTTTGAGATCGTGAGGAATCTTTTTGAGCCAATCTTTTTTCTCTTTGGCAGAGAGAGAGCGAGAATAGTGATGCAAAATAGGCAGAGTGATACCCAAAAAGGGATGTTTGCTAGGAGCAATTTTGGAGCAAAACTCTCTATAAGATTCTTTTCTAGGAAGTGTGTGCATCATAAAACCTTTTTTCTATGATTTTTATAATTTCCTCAAAACCTGCTCTTTGGGGTTCAAACAATGCAATATTTGGAGTTAATACACGATGAGATGCAGAGAAATCTTTGAGAATCTCCTTGCTTAGAGATAGCACTTCTTGAGCATTTTTGACATGATGCATAAGGGAGTTTTGAAGCAGATATATATCATGAAAAAGCAGAAGCGAGCGAGTAGAGATTGTAGGTATCCCAAGATAGCAACTCTCTAGATTCATAGTTCCTCCTCCGCCAATGAGCAGATCAATATATGGATAAAACTCACAAGGCTCAAGCTTTCTCTCTAAGATATGGACATTTTTTATTCCACTAAATTCCTGAAATAGCCCCTCACTCTCATATCGTGGCATAATCACAATATTGCATTCAAGCTCTTTAGATAGCAGGTGAATACTCTCATAAATGATGGGTAATTTCTCTTTAACATAATGAGCTTTGTATTCTTCTTCACGCACTAGGATTGTAGGCTTACTTGTATCTAATCCCAATATCTCCCTAAAATCTCTTCCTGCTTTCAAGTCCTTAAGCCATAGAGCTACATCAATAAAATCATAGGGAATGATATTCTCCTTTTTTAGTCCCATTGCTTCATAGCATTCACTTGGAACAACAAAGGGGCGGAATACAAGCGAGGAGAGAGGGAGAGTAAGACGAGAGAGAATGGTAATATCCTTTAGAGAAAAATGGTGTCCAGCAATAGGAGTGTCAGCAAAATTGACAACAGGGATTCCTAATCCATAAGCAGTTTGCACTCCCTCTACGCTTGCCCCAGTGATAAACAAACGCGGGATCTCCCCTATTTTTTCAAATAATGCAAGGAAATCTTTTTGTCTTTGCAGTCTTGCTTGAAGTTTTCCTAGCTTGCTTGCTCCCCCATATCCTCCAATACAATACGCCTCAATACCAAAAAGCTCTAAAAGACGATGAGTTTCGCTGTATCCCTCATTTCCCCTTGTAGTAATAAGCACTTCATCAAGATTTTTGAGCAAAGGAAGCATTTCTTTGAAAAAGAGGACATATTTTGGATCGGTAATATCAAGCCAAATCATTTTTTTCTCCTAATAGTTTTGCAATGAGATTTGAAATCTTTTTTTGATTTTCTTGTGTATTGAGTGTTTGGCTTGCAATATCAGCGTTGTTTTTGAAGGTTTTGATTTCTTTTAAATCAAGCGAGTTTATAAGCTCTATAAGACTTTGGGTATGAAAATCTTTTGAGACTTTTCCAATTCCATATTTTTTTATCAATGGCGTAATTGAAGGGAGAGGTGTGCTAATCACACCAAGACGCGCTTGAATGTATTCAAAGAATTTATTGGGCAGAGCGTGAGTGTTGTTGAATCCATTGGGTTTTAGAGTGATAAGCCCCAAATCAAAGGCATTTGTAAAAGGGATAATCTCTTCTAGTTTTTGGGCTTGATGAAGTCGAATGGATGGGATTTTTTGGGCTTGAGAATAGAAATCTTGCAAAAAAGAGAGATGATTGCTAAGGGCGATGAGGTTAAGCCTAATTCCATCCTTTAATTCTCTAGCAATTTCTAGGAGATTGAAACTCTCGCGATCAGGGCTAATAAGTCCGTGATAGATGAGCTCTATTTTTGTGTTTTTAGATGGAGAGAGTGAAGAGTAGGGCGGAAGAGAGAGGAAGAGTGTGGGGTAGATTCCATAAACTTCTTGATACTTTTGTGCTATCCCCTCACTTACACAAAGTGCGTGATCTACTTGAGGCAAAAAGGTTGAACAAAGATATTCAAAAAACGCTCCAAAAGTCTCTAACCATCTCAAATCATTCTCATACTCCAATGGATAGTATTCCCTCAAGTCAATCATAACCTTGGCTTGAGGGTGCTTGTCTTTGTACTCTAGTGCAAATGGCAAAAGAGTAATATCCTCAACAATGAGTAAATCAAGAGTTTGAAGGCTTAGGAGGGATTTTTTTAGCACTAGGCGATTGAGAGTGTAAAGAAGCTTATCAAAGTCTTTGTTTTTGCAAGCAAGCTCAAGCTCTTCTTGCTCTTTTGCACTCCTTTGACTTGCACTTTTGCTAGGGGGAAAGGAAAAGGTTTGCACTCCTTGTATGGGAGAACATTCTTTGCCAAATACAAAGAGATTATAAGAATCTTGTAGCATCCCAATCAGTCGAGTAGGGCGGGGCTTGGTTACTGGATTACTGTCGCATAAGATTGCAATATTTTTCATCACATACTCCAAAATAAAAATGTGATTGTAGAGAATGAGAGAGTGGGTGTCAAGGGGAGGGGGCCACCAATAACCCCCTCAATTTACTTCAAGCTTTTCATATCAATAACAAATCTAAAGAGCACATCACTTTTTAACACTCGCTCATAAGCTTGATCTAGCTCATCAATATTGATCATCTCAATCATCGGATAGATTCCCTTCTCAACAGAATAATCCACCATTTCTTGAGTTTCTTTAATTCCTCCAATGAGCGAAGAAGAAACCTTGCGTCTAAAGCTCCAGATTAAAGATGTAGCATCAAGTGTGGCAGGGTTTGCAAGTGAAGGCGCTCCAACAATCACCATTTCCCCATCTACTTTTAGCATTTTGATATACTCTGTGATCTCATAGCTTGAAGCCACAGTGCTAAGAATGAAGCTAAAGCGATTGTTTAATCCTTGCATTTCTTCAGAGTTTTTGACATTGTAGAAGTGTTTAGCTCCTAAGCTAAAGGCCAAATCCCTTTTGCTCTCACTTGTAGCAAAGACACTGACATTGGCTCCAAAGCTTTTAGCATATTGCACTGCCATATGCCCCAATCCTCCAAAGCCCACGATTGCCACTTCATCACCCTCTTTGATATTTGCTCTCCTAAGTGGTGAGTAAGTTGTAATTCCTGCACAAAGCAAAGGAGCGATTTTTTCAAGTTCTGCGTGATTGGGAATCTTGATGACAAAATGCTCATCTACAACGATATTGTTTGAATAACCTCCTTGAGTGAGAGCTCCTCCGTGAAAAACATCTTTTGAAGCATAGGTATAGACTGTTTTCCCCTCTTCACAAAACTGCTCCTCTCCACTTGAGCAAGTTGAGCAAGTTTGGCAAGAATTTACCATACAACCCACTCCCACTAGATCTCCTACTTTTACCTTTGTTACCCCCTCTCCCACACCTATCACTCTTCCTGCGATCTCATGTCCTGGTACAAGTGGATAGCTCACCTCTCCCCACTCTCCTCTTGCTGTGTGGATATCACTATGACAAATCCCTGCATAAAGGATTTCAATCAAAACATCTTTTTCTCCCACTGCATGGCGTTTGAACTCATAGGGTTGGAACTCCCATCTTTGCTAAAGAGTGCATAGCCTTTTGAGCTGATTTCTTTTTTCTCACTAAATTCTTTCAAGACTTTCTCTTGCATTTTTTTTCTCCTTGTTCAAAAATAAACTCACAAAATCTGAGCATAAAGATTATAAAACCTGAGAGCTACTCTAAGTCAAGAGTAAGAATGAGATTTTTTGAAAATGGGAGGAGGAGAGAGGGGATTCCCCAATTAGTCAAAAACTTTTTTGTATTCTTGAATGATGAAATCTGCAACAGGTTCCCAAAGCTCAATTGTTCCGTCCGCTCTTGTATCAAATACTTTGCCGTGTCCGTTTTTGTGTGATTTAGTCATATCGTTAAAATTTATACGAAAACTCTGTGGATCTAAATCACAATTCTTTTCTATAAGCGATTCATAAACGGGTGTTGTGTTAAGTTTTGACACCTCCAGAAAAGCAATAAGAATTTTTGAATTTTTTTGATTTGATTTTGACAACCATTTTGGAACTCTATTATGGATTTTTTCAACTTCCTTTTCGTATGTATGTTTCATTTTCTCTCCTTTGATTCAATTGTGTGGCAAACAATGTCTTTTAATCGCTCAGACAAGATATTATTCATCTTTCTATCAATGCTTGAGAATGAGAAAATAAAATATTTTTTATCTCCATTCTCTGCACAAAAAGAATAACTACCCCCCTCGATACTCTCGGATAGTGATTGCATTAGAACTTCTTTTATTTTTTTCTTTGTTTTGTTGTCAGAATTATCAACTTTTAGTAAGTCTGATATTTTTTCTTTTTCTACAAGAAAGGCATAATCAAGAATTCCACCCAAAAACGCATCATTTAAATGCGTATCATTTTCTCCAAAAAATAAAATATCTGGGTGTTTTAAGTCAAAATCGGCTTCTAGCAAGATCGGGACTAGGACAAAATCCTCATAGATAAAATACACTTTTTCATCATCAAATAGATAGTTTTTAATTAAAGTAATTTCATATTCCCCACTCTCAAAGAAATTTGACTTTTGTGGATTTTCTACGATTTTTAAATTAGATAGACCCAAATCCTTTTTTGAGAACAAAGTCTTATCAAAATTAAAATTATCACCAAAACTTTCATCAATATGACTATTGAGCCAATCCAAGAGATTTGCTTTGCCTGCTTGAACCAGGTGTCTATATAGTTCATATTCCGATTCAGAAACATAAAAAGAGATTTTTCTAGTCTTTTTCTCCTCTTCAGATTTTTTGGGACGACCTACTTTTCTTTTTTCTGTCTGCTCCATTTTTTTACTCCTTGTAAATATTTTATTAGAATTTTTAATTCTGTAAAAATGATTATATTATATTTTTTAGACTATTTTATTATTTTTAGGATTTTAAAATAGAAAAAAAAGGGGAAGGAGGTGAGGGCTAGTTTCCTAGCACCTCAGAGCATCGCTTGCAAGGAGTGTTTTCATCTACTGAGAGATATCTCCAGCATCGTGGGCACTTAGCTTTATCTGCTTTATGGAGCGAGAAAGTTTTGCCATTGACCTCGAAACTTGCCACTTTCTCTCCCTCTGCACTTTTTGCACTCTCAGAAACGATGAGCCACACATCT
>DSTMD04001__coassemble_652_pt1 | contig 14836 bp, 14 predicted proteins | sample DSTMD04001__metabat2_low_PE_002 | metagenome-assembled genome bin DSTMD04001 | reverse complement strand
AAAACAGTGCTAACTCAGTTTCAAACCTATCCTTTTGAAAAACTCTCGCTTTTGTTTGAGGGAATCACTCCTAGACAAGAGGTGATTAATCTCACTATCGGTGAGCCAAGATTCCAAACCCCTTTTCCTATCCAAGAAGCGCTAGCATCACATACATCCTTGCTTCAAAAATACCCAAAAAGCAAAGGTGAGGATTATCTCAAAGAGGCACAACTCAGCTTTATCAAAAACCGCTTCTCTCTCACCCTCACCCCCTCTCAAATCATCCCTACTTTTGGGACAAGAGAAGTGTTATTTAATTTCCCTCAATTCTTTCTCTTTGGAGAGAGCAATCCTTGTATGGCTTACCCTAATCCTTTCTATCAGATTTATGAAGGCTCGGCTTTGGCGTGCAAAGCAAAAGTCTTTTTGATGCCACTCAGAGAGAATAATGGCTTCAAACCCTCTCTGACAGAGGAGCAACTTCAAGAAGTCAAACTTGTGATTCTCAACTCTCCTAACAACCCCACAGGCTCAACACTCAGCCTTGATGAGCTAAGAGAGTGGGTGAGATTGGCACTCAAATATGATTTTGTGATTTTAAGCGATGAGTGTTATAGTGAGATTTATGAAGACACTCCACCTCATAGCATTTTACAAGCCTCGCTTTTGGAGGGAAATACTGATTTTAAAAACATTTTAGCACTCAACTCTATCTCCAAACGCTCCTCAGCCCCTGGTCTTAGAAGTGGCTTTATCGCAGGAGATGAGAAGATTTTGAAAGCCTATGGGCTTTATCGCACCTATTGTGGATGCGCTATCCCTCTCCCCTTGCAAGAGGCTTCAAAGGTGGCGTGGGAGCTAAGCAGTGAGGACACACGAGTGATTTATGCAAAAAATCTTAAAATTGCAAGAGAGATTTTTAGCGACACCCCTATCTCTCCTTATAGTTTTTATGTATGGCTTAGAGTGGGAGATGAGCTAGAGTTTTGCAAAACCCTTTATGAAAAAGAAGGGATTATGCTTTTACCTGGAAGCTTTCTAGGGCGAGAGGGGGAAGGCAGTGGCTTTGTAAGAATTGCCTTAGTCTATGAAGAAGAAATTATCAAAAAAGCACTAACCACAATCAAAACATATCTAAAGGCATAAAAAATGAAAGTACATTTTATCGGTATTGGTGGGATTGGAATCTCAGGACTTGCGCGCTATATGAAATCTCAAGGAGTGCAAATCAGTGGCTCTGATATCGCTACAAACAAAAGCGTGGCAAAGCTTCAAAAAGATGGAGCAAAGATTATAATCCCTCACAGCAAAGATGCCATAGATTCTCAAGATCTAGTCATCCACTCTGCTATCATCAAGCCTGATAATGTCGAAATCATCGAGGCAAAAAATCAAAACATCCCCATCCTCTCAAGAAAAGACGCATTGGAGAGAATCTTGCAAGACAAAAGAGTTTTTAGCGTATGCGGAGCCCATGGCAAAAGCACTACTACCGCGATGCTAAGCTCTATTCTCCCCCATTTTGGGGCGATTATTGGGGCAGAGAGCAAAGAGTTTGATTGCAATGTAAGAGAAGTGCCAAGTGAATGCATCGTGTTTGAAGCCGATGAGAGCGATAAAAGCTTTTTGAACTCTAATCCTTATTGTGCGATTGTAACAAACACAGAGCCAGAGCATATGGAGAGCTACAATCACAATCTAGATGAGTTTTATTCTTGCTATAAAGAGTTTTTGCTAAAGGCCAAAAAAAGGGTCATCAATATGGATGATCCTTTTCTCTCCACACTTGAGATTGAGGCAATTAGACTCTATCCAAAAGAGGACATACAAAACATTGAGTATTTTATCAAAGACGATGAGCCTCACACTCGCTTCAGCCTCAAAGACTTAGGAGAGTTTGAGGTTTGGGGGTTTGGAGAGCATACCGCACTCAATGCTTCTTTGGCAATCCTTGCTTCTCTTGATGAACTTCCTCTAGAGCAAATCAGAGCCAATCTCAAAAACTTCAAGGGAATCAAAAAACGCTTTGACATTGTGAGTAAAAATCCTTGCATTATCATTGATGACTACGCTCATCACCCCACAGAGATCAAAGCCACACTTCAAGCGGTTAAAATCTACACTCAAGAGCACAAAGACTTGCCAATTATTTGCATTTGGCAACCTCATAAATACTCAAGGTTTTTGGATAATCAAGAGGCATTTATAGAGTGCTTCAAAGGCTGTGATCGCCTCATCATCTTGCCTGTATGGAAAGCAGGAGAGAAGCATATCGACATTCCCTTCCCTACTCTTTTTTCTTCCTACTCACCTACCTTTGCCTCTCATATCAAGCAAATTGATGGAAAAATCCATCTCTATGAAGGAGAAAATCTCTTAGAAGTGCTAGATAGTGGGCTTATCATCGGATTTGGTGCAGGGGATATTACCTATCAGTTAAGATGCGCTAATGTCTAAGCTAGAATCTTTAGCCAAAAAACTTGATTTAAGTGAGTTTCTAAGCAACTTTACTAGCTTTTTTGCTAGAGAGAAAAGTATCGCATTTGAGGGGGATTACAAGGTTTACGCTCAACTCCTCAAAGATTTAGAACCCCTCACACTCCCCACCCCTCCCAAAGTCAAAAATCTTGATACTCAACTCATGCACTTGCAAAAAAATGGAGTTTTGCACTTAGAGGATATCTTTGAATTTGGAAAGATTTTGCTCTTTTTTCACGCTGTAAAATCTCTAAGCTCTCTACCAAAGACAGGGAATTTTAGAGAGTGGATAGATAAGATTGAAATCCCTAGCAATCTACTTGCTATGGCAAGATTCTTTGAAGAAGACGGGGAGATAAAAAGTGGGATTTTTCCAGAGCTTGATCAAATCCGCTCAAATCTCTCCACGATTCAATCTCAAATCAAATCCACCCTTAGCTCAACCCTCTCACAAACTTCTCTTGCCCCCTATCTAGTCGATAAACAAATTCACCTCATCAATGGAAGCGAATGCCTTCTTCTAAAAGCAGGATTCAATCATTTCATCAAAGGAATGATCCTCTCACGCTCCTCAAGTGGGTTTTTCTATCTCTGCCCTGAGAGTATCCTCAAACTCAAAGAAAAAGAAAGCAACCTAAAAGACCTCTACCAAACCCAAATCTACTCTATCTGCAAAGAGCTAAGTCGTGAGCTTAGCAAATCATTGCTCTTTTTGAAATTTATCAACAAAGCCTTCGATCAGCTCGATCACCTCTATGCGAGAATCCTTTTTGCAAGAGAGAAAAACCTAGAGTTCGCACTCAAGCAAAACAGCTCTGAAATCATTCTCAAAGACTATGCCCACCCCAATCTCAAAAACCCAAAGCTCCTCAACCTTGAGTTCAAAAAAAATCTTTTGATGATTACAGGAGTGAATGCTGGGGGAAAAACAATGCTTCTAAAATCCATTCTCTCAAGCGTGTTTCTTGCCTCTTATCTCCTACCTCAAAAAATTAACGCCACTCACTCAAAAATCGGTAGTTTCAAACACATCGATGCCATCATCTCTGACCCACAAAGTAGCAAAGATGACATCTCCACCTTTGCAGGAAGAATGCTTGAAATCTCCTCTCTTCTCAACACCCCCTCGCTTCTTCTAGCAATCGATGAGATCGAGCTAGGAACGGATGCAGATGAGGCCTCAAGTCTGTATAAAGAGATTTTAGAGCATTTGCTTAGCAGGGGAGCAAAAATCATCATCACAACCCACCACAAACGCCTAGCTTCCCTAATGGCAAGTAATCCACAAGTTGAGCTATATGCCGCACTCTTTGATGAGAAAAATCAAATCCCCACCTTTAGTTTTCTCAAAGGAAGTATTGGCAAAAGCTATGCGTTTGAAACGGCATTGCGTTATCACATCCCCCACTCTCTTATCCAAAAGGCAAAAGAGCATTATGGGGAAGACAAAGAAAGACTTAATACCTTGATTGAAAAATCCACGCTCTTAGAACTTGAACTTCACGAAGAAAAGAGGAAGCTCCAAGAGCAAAATAAGAGGCTTTATAAAAAGCGAATCGAACTAGAAGAGCAAATCAGCTCAAACGCCCAAACTTTGCAAAAAGAAAAAAATCGCTTAGAGCAAATCTATCAAAAGGCTCTAAAAGAGCTAAAAAAAGAGGCAAAATCTCTAAGCGAGATTCATCAAAATATGAACAAATCTAGCTCCATTCTCAAAAAAGCTCAAAGCCTAGAATCTCCTCTTGCACAAAGCCCCAGAGAGTTTCAAGTGGGAGAGAAGATCCGCTATGGCAAAAGCAAAGGTGTGATCAAAGGCAAAAGTGGCTCGCTCTATCTCATAGAATGCGATGATGGCTTTAAACTCAAAGTCAAAGCCCACGCACTCAAACCCTATGGCAATACGCCCACTCCCACAGCTCCCAAAACCAAAATCATCGCACCCAAAAACTCCGTAGGTATTAGTCTTGATTTGCATGGACTTAGAGCTGAAGAGGCGTTGGAGAGAGCGGATAAATTTATCTCAGATTGCCTGCTTGCAGGATATGATGAAGTCTTGATTTATCACGGGATCGGTAATGGAATCCTCTCAAAAGTTATCAAAGACTTTCTCTCCACTCATCCAAAAGTTGTGAGTTTTTCTGATGCTCCCCCACAAATGGGAGGCTTTGGGGCTAAGGTTGTGAGGCTTTAATATCCAGCCTCATTCAATCTCTTATAAATATCACACCCCTTCTCATCTCCAAGATCACAAGCTTTTCCAAACATCTCTTTTGTCATCGCCTTATCTTCTTGCACACCCTCTTTGTTGTAATACATTGTTCCAGCAGAATAGCACCCTAGTGCCATACCATTTTGACAAGCAAGGACATAAAACTGCAATGCCTTAGCAAGATCTTGTCGGATTCCTACGCCCTCTTTGAGCATTTTTCCAGCAGCATTACAAGAGATTGCAATCCCTGCATTACACGCTCTTGTGTAATACTTAAACGCTCTCATTGTGTCCTTTTTGACAGATAGCCCATTCTCATACATCCCTGCCACGTTATAGCACATAAACGAATCTCCAGATTCGCACGCTTGGCTATAAATCTGAAATGCCTTATGGTAATCTCCAAAATAATACGCCTTAAACCCCTCATAGGGATTGACATCTTTTGAACATCCCCAAAATCCTAATACTACGACTATACCTATAAGCCATTTTTTCATCTTTCTTCCTTGTTTTTGTGATTTATAAAATTGCGACAGACAAATAAAAATAAAACTATAACTTTTTTCTTGCCAAAAATACACAGAAAATTAAGAAATCTAGCGTATAATTAACCCTTTTATTTCACACAAAAGAAAGGATAGCAAATGCTAGAAGGACAAATTAGAGAGAGTATTTCAAAGTCAAATGCTAAGGCATTGAAGAATGATGGTTATCTAATTGCCAACATCTATGGAAAAGGGCAAGAAAATATCCATTGTGCGTTTAAACGCAATGATTTTATCAAAGCAGTTAAAAACAAAACAACTTTGATCTTCCCTGTAAAAGTAGGTGGAAAAGAGATTGAAGTAGTTGTTCAAGAGTATCAAAAAGATCCTGTAACAAATGATCTTTTGCATGTTGATTTGATGATGGCTCAAAAGGGTGTTGTTGCAAAATACAAAATCCCTGTAAAAACTCACGGAAGTGCAAAAGGACTTAAAAACAAGGGTGTTTTGATGATTTCTAAGAAGAGAGTAGCAGTCCAGTCTGCTCCTGAGAATTTGCCAAACTTTTATGATCTTGATGTAACTGATCTTGACACAGGTGATGCGATTTTGGTTAGAGATCTACCAGCTCACAATGGTGTAAAGATCCTTGAAAAAGATTCTGTTGCCGTTGTTGGTGTAATCAAAGCCAAGTAATATGCAACCCCTTCTTATTGTCGGCTTGGGAAATCCTGAGCGACAATACCTCAACAATCGACACAACATAGGCTTTATGGTTTTAGATGCCCTAGCCTCAAATCTCTCTTTGACTTTTAAAGAAGACAAAAACTTTAAATCCTATGTTGCCAAAAACTCTGAGCTTATCCTCTGCAAACCTACAACCTATATGAATCTCTCTGGCGAAGCTGTTTTGGCACTCAAAAATTATTTTAGGATTGAAGATGTGTTTGTTGTGCATGATGATCTAGATCTGCCCTTAGGAGAGCTAAAGTTTAAAAAAGGGGGAGGAAATGGGGGGCATAATGGATTGAAATCTATTGACAAGCTCTGTGGGAGTGAATACTATCGAGCAAGATGTGGGATAGGACGACCAGAGAGCAAAGAGCTTGTTGCCTCTTATGTCCTTGGGGATTTTCCTACTCATCCCTCAGATCTCATCACTTCCTGCACGCAAGCACTAGAGACTTTCATAAGTTCAAGAGATTTTTCTCTACTACAAAATCAATACACACACAAAGTCAAACAATGAGAGCTTTTCTTTTTATTGGCAAAAACTATCTAAAGTTTTTTTTGATCATCTTTTTGGGATTGGAATTTTTTTTCATGGGGGCAGATACGATCAAGTATGCTGACAAGCTCCCTGATTCGGCAAACCTTTTGATTTTGTTCTTTTTCTATGATGCTCTCTATGCCCTCAATTACACTCTCCCACTCTCTTTGGTGCTTGGAAGCATTTTGTTTTATATCAATTTTCTCAAATCCTCCCAGCTCTCAGCACTCCTAGCCCTTGGATACTCACGATCCAAAATCCTCTCTCCTGTGCTTTTTATTAGCCTTCTAATCACTCTAGGCTACATTGGACTTAATGCTACGCCATTTGTCTATGCACAAGAAAAAGCAGAAGTCATTGTCAATAAAAATGCCTTGCAAAATGCTCAAGAAGATATTTTTGTCAAATACAACAACAATTATGTCTATTTCCAAAAAGTCTTTCCCTTGCTCAACAAAGCCGAGGGAATCAAGGTTTTTGAACTCAAAAATGATGAATTGACAAAGTTTATCCAGTCTGATAAAGCGACATACACAAGAGGGTATTGGGTTTTGGAAAATGCTGAGGTTATAAGTATAGACAACCATCGCTTTTCTTTTGATGAAGATGTTTTGGAGCAGAATAAAGTCAAAGAGCTTATGATCTTGCACAATTTTCGCCCAAAAGTTCTTGACACTTTTAGTAAAGATAGACCCACAGTTTCAATCATTGATGCAATTACTTCTGCCAAAATCCTTATTTCTCAAAAACTTGATTTTGAGAAAGTAAGAGCGATTTTGTATAGCTTTATTCTTATCCCTCTTTTTGTGCCTTTGTGTATCATCATCATTGCCTCTTACATTCCATCTCTTGCACGATATGGCAATCTTGCCCTACTGACTTTTGGGCTTGTGATTTTTTCTTTGATGATTTGGGGGATTTTCTTCTCTATCTCAAAATTCAGTATCGGTGGGATTATCCACCCAGAGGCTGGAGTGCTTATCCCTTTTGGGATTTTATTCATCGCTTCAATCATTAGATATTTTAGAATGAATTCTTATCAATAATAAAAGGATAGCTATCTTAGACAACAATCAAATCATTCAGAGTTTTTGGCACAGCAAAGATCCCAATACAAACTCCTTTAGCACTCTAGAACTTCTTTGTATTGCCTCCTTTTTACATCATGGGCATCAGTTTCATCTCTATACTTATACGCCAAATGATTGCTCAATGCAATATCTCAAAAATGAACTAAAAGAGTGTCAAAATTTCAAAAACTTTCACATCAAAGATGCTAGAGAAGTTTTGCCAGAAAGTGAGATATTTTTGATTGCAAGAAAAACAAATACACCATTGCAGGATTTAGTGATTATTTTAGATACAACATGCTCTATCAAAATGGAGGATGGTGGGTGGATATGGATGTTATTTGCATCAAGCATTTTGATCTTGATTCTTCTTTTGTTTTTGCAACAGAGCGTCATGGTGAGAAAACATTCTCTGCTATTTGCATAATCAAAGGAGAGAAATCCTCGCTATTTCTTGATGAGCTAATCAAGAAATCCAAAAATATCATAGACAAAAATGACTACATCCCCAACAAAACCCTACTTGACAAAATCCTAAAATTCCTAAAACTTCTCAAAAAAAGAAAAATCAAAACTATCAATTGGGGAATCATTGGACCAAAATTTCTAGATGAAGAAATCAAAAATGCTTCCATGGAAAGTTTTCTTGTCAAGCCTGAGCTTTTTTGTGAAATTGATTGGTTTGATGCAAAGAAATTTATTGATCCAAACTATGGGCTTCCTATGGATAAAAATATCTATGCTCTACACGCTTGGAATGCGACTTGGGATTCAAAAAAACAGGAAAATTCTCTTTCTTATGATCCCAAGTGTTTGCTTGAAAAACTAAAAAAGCAATACCTTTCCCCCCTCCCCAATAAACCCCCTATCCTCACTTAATGCAAGTGAGAATGATCTTGAGTTGGCTGGATAGAAGTATTATCCACCCCTCCTTTTTTATCCACTTCATCTAAAAACGCAATGAGTTTTTGAGAAGCTTTGAGATATTGCTGTGCACTTTTGCTTGTAGGGTGAAAAAATGTAATAGGTTTTCCGCTATCTCCTCCCTCTCTTACCTTTGGCTCTAGTGGGATTTGTGCCAAGACTTGAGTGCCAAACTTCTCAGCCAATGCTCCCGTTGTGCCTTTGCCAAAAATATCATACTCCTCACCGCAATTTGGACAAATAAACCCACTCATATTCTCAATAATTCCTGCCATTGGGATATTGAGCTTACTAAACATATCTAGGCTTCTTGCACTATCATCTAAGCTCACGCTCTGCGGGGTGCTTACGGTGATTCCTGCACTCACTGGCACACTTTGAGCTAGAGTAAGCTGTGCATCACCAGTTCCTGGTGGCATATCAATCACAAGCACATCAAGCTCACTCCATAGCACATCTGTAAGAAGTTGCTCAATCGCCCTCATAATCATCGGCCCTCTCCAAATGAGGCTTTGCCCCTCTTCATACAATACCCCCATACTCATCATCTCCACTCCATAAGCCTTAAGGGGTGCGAGTTTTTTTAGCTCATCACTCACTTGTGGGCGAGTTTGATTAAGTCCTAGCATTCTAGGAATATTTGGCCCATAAATATCTGCATCAAGCAATCCAACTTTTTTGCCACTTTGAGCTAGAGCGATAGCGAGATTGACACTTGTTGTAGATTTTCCCACTCCTCCTTTTCCTGAGCTAACCATCACAAAATGCTTGATTTGTGGGGCGATGTTTTTTTTACTTGCCTTTTTTTCTTGGATTTGTGGTGTTTGAATCTCCACTCCCACTTCGCTCAATCCCAAAGACTCAAGAGCTTGAAAAATCGCATCTTTTAGTGAATTGGCAACCTCTGGGGAACTCGATGGGATTTCAAGAAAAATCTTTGCTTTATTGTTCTCTAAAGTAACATTCTTGACAAATCCAAAGCTCACTATGTCTTTATCAAAATTAGAATACTTCACACTCTTAAGTATTTCTTGTATTTTTTCTTTCATTCTGTTTCCTTTTGTAACATATTTTTATTTCTCAGCCCTTTTTATGTGGAATTATTGTATATGGCTTTGAAATGTTTTGTAGAATACCTCAAAACTTCAAAAACCAAGGCAATGAAAAACAATGGAGTATATATCACAATTTAAAGAAAATACAACATTAATTCTTTTGGGTGCGGGAAATTCTTCTCGCTTTTGTGCAGATCGCAAACTTCCAAAAAAGCAGTGGCTTAGATGTGGCAAAGATCCTTTGTGGCTAAAAGTTTTGCAAAAATTTCTCTCATTTGGGTTTGATAAGATTTTGCTCACTGCTTCTCCTAAAGAATGCCTGTATATGCAAAACTACACTTCCCATCCGATTCTTGCAGGAGGAGAAACTCGCACTCACTCTATTCTCAATGCTCTAAAAGAAGTCAAAACTCCCTATGTGCTTATTAGCGATATTGCACGATTTAATCCCCAAATTGAAGTGATTAAATCTTTATTTGAAGCAATGAGCAAAGATCGCTCTCTCTCTTGTGTAGCCCCTTATCTACCTGCTGTGGATACGACTTTCTCAAACTCTACGGGTTTCCTTGATCGTCAAGAGCTAAAACTCATCCAAACCCCTCAACTCTCCAAAACCAGCTCTCTTCTTAAAGCCCTAAGCAATGGAGAGTTTAGCGATGAGAGCAGTGCTATTGCTTCTTTGGGAGAAAAAGTCGCATACACTCTTGGCTCTATACAAATGGGCAAGCTTACCTATGATTATGAGCTAAAAACTCTTCCTCTCACTCCGCCAGAGAATACAAGCTTCATAGGTCAAGGGCTTGATATTCACGCCTTTATGCCCAACAAACCTATGCTTTTGGGTGGGGTTCATATCCCTTGTGATTATGGATTTAAAGCTCACAGCGATGGCGATGTTTTACTTCACTCACTCACAGATGCGATTTTAGGAGCGATTGGAGCTGGGGATATTGGAGAGTGGTTTCCTGATACGAGTGCAGAATACAAAAATGCAGATTCCAAACTCTTGCTCAAAGAAGTGTTGGACTTCTCAATCTCTGTGGGGTATGAGATTGTCAATGTTGATCTAACCATCCTTGCTCAAAAACCAAAAATCTCTCCCTACAAGTCTCAAATCAAGCAAAGCCTCTCCTCTCTTCTCTCTCTACCTCCCCATCTTATCAATATCAAAGCTACAACAGGGGAAGAGATGGGGTTTGTAGGAAGAGGCGAAGGAGTGTGTGTCATGAGCTGTGTGAATATGAAATTTCTTGATTGGAGTAAAAAATGAATGTTTTGATTATAGAGAATGAAATCTATCTAGCACAAAGCATTTCAACAAGGCTAGAGAGCTTAGGATATGAGTGCCAAATCGTATCTACAATCCATGAAGCAATGCAAAAAGATAAATTCAACATCATCTTGCTCTCCTCAAATGCAGGTGGATCGCTGTGCGAGATGTTTATCCGCCAAAACCCTCAAGCAATCGTGATTATGATGATTGCCTATGTGAGTGAGGACACAGTTACCAAACCCCTAAAAGCAGGTGCAAAGGACTATATTCTTAAGCCCTTTATGATTGATGAATTGATTAGAAAAATCAATCATCAAAAAGACTTTCTCAACCTCACACAACAACTCATCTTTTATGAAGAGTATTTTTCTTTCTTAGAAAGTGAGGTTCTAACAATGGATGTTGGAAAGTATCATCCCCCCTTTATTGTTAGAAGCAATTCCCAAAAAGCAGTCGATGCTTATGTGATCAAATATGCAAAAGAAAATAATCTCACTCTAAAATTCTCTACTCTCAAACTCTATCGCTACAAAGATATTTTGCAAAATCTTTCCAAAGATATCGTGCTTTATATCACTCACTCTGAGAATCTTAAAAAAAATGATTTTAAAGAATTATTAAATAAAATTGCAGGAAAAAATGTTATTGTATCAATCATCAGTGATGATCATATTGAGTTCCCTCAAGTCATCAATCTCACTTGCAAAGAAAATTCATCTGATCTTGAGGGAAATATCCTTCCTATTAGAGAGTATGAAAAGCGAGTAATCCAAAAATTTGAGAATCTCTACTCAGATGCAAAACTTGCAGAAAAAATGGGAATAAGTCGAAAAAATCTATGGGAGAAAAGAAAACGATATGGACTTGATCGAAAAAAAGAAGCAGATACATATTGATCAAGAGGCCTTTTCTATCTTAGAAATGGTCAAGGAGGGGATACTTGCCCCTGTAAGTGGTCTTATGAATCAAGAGCAAATCAAAGAAGTCAATCAAACAGAGCTTTTTAATGGTTGCTCCTTTCCTGCACCACTGATTCTTAGCCCCAATGGTCGCAGAAATCAAGAGGTGATAAAAAGCCTTAAAATTGGTGAAGAGATTGATATTTGCGTGCAAAAAAACAAAGTGGGAGAAATGGTAATCGAGGAGATTTTCCCGCTTAACAAAGATGAGCGAATCAAAAAAATTATGGGTGGAGATATGGGACATCCTGACACAGCAAGGATTTATCAAAGACTTGGGAATTTTGGGATCTATGGGGACTACACAATCAATGGCGCAAAAATCAAAGCCATCAAAACGCTCATTCAAGAAAAGATCAAAACTCTAAAAGCAAAAAAAATTTGTGGTGTCATGCTCAATGCCAACCCAATTCACATGGTGCATGAAAAGATTTTGCAAGAAACTTTAATGCGAAATGATATGCTCATCATCTTTCTTCCTCATCACAACAATTGGCTACTCCCCTACTCTTTAAGATTAAAAAGTGTGCAATATGTCGTGGATAATTTCTTGCCAAGCCATAAGATTTTGATTGTGCCACTTGATTATACATATCTGCTTGCAGGGCAAAATCGTATGATCTTAAATGCACTTATTTGCAAAAATTATGGATGCACAGAGTTTGTCGCAAGTCTTGGAAGCTCGGATTTAAGCACATTTTATGAGGGTAATCAAATCTGCACAATTATGGATAAAATCCAAGGAATCAAACTTGACATCAAACTTTTAAGTGAATACATCTACTGCGATACCTGCAACACGATAAAAAACACCAAAATCTGTCCCCACGGACCTCATCACCATATTGCTTATAATTCCAAAAATTTCTTTGAGCTTCTAAAAATGGGGATTATGCCTCCTGAGGTTTTTATAAGAAGAGAAGTTTCTGCGATGATTTTGGCTCATCTCTTCCCCAATCAACCCAAAAAACTCAACAAACTCTATCAAGATTTGATGACACAAAATGGCTTGATTCAAGAGGGAGATGAGAGATTTTATGAAAGGCTCTCTTATCTCTATCATGTCAAGTAAGATTCGTTTTTGTTTTTTAACTCTTTTTTATAGTGGGCTCTCTCCCAAAGCTTCGGGGACTGCAGGAAGTATTCTTGCCACTCTTCTTGCTTTGCCTATTGTTGCATTTTCTCACAATACGCTTTTTTTGCTCACTCTTTTGATTGCTGGATTTGCGATTAAAGAAATTGATATTTATGAGAGTGAGGGAAATCCTCATGATGATAAGAGAATTGTGATTGATGAGCTTGTTGGTATGTGGATCACACTCTCTATCACACCTTTTTCATGGATAAGTGTAGGACTTGGTTTTTTGTTTTTTAGACTTTTTGATATTACCAAACCCTCTCTTATTGGTGTCATTGACAAAAAAGCCAAGGGGGGATTGGGAGTAGTTGGGGATGACGCCCTTGCAGGAGTTCTCGCAGGGATTTGTGTCAATCTCCTCTTCAAACTCTACTCCCTCCTAGGAGGGGCTTAAAATACAATAGAAACAGAAGCTCCAAATTTCATATATTCATATTTTTTGTTGCTTGTAACTTCTTCTTTCTGAAGAGTTGCATCACTTGTATTTCTCCAATCATTTTTGAGCTGACCAAAGAGTGCATGGGCTTTGAGATTGACAATATTTGCGATGCGATACCCCAGTGAAGCACCATAAACAATTCCGTGATATTGGGTTGTCATCTTTGCATTGCTCACTCCATCACCATCAAACTCTTCTTGAATGTTATGATAAGAGTATCCGACAAGCCCTTTAAGCTGGAATCCATTCACATCAATCCCTACGCTCAAAGGCACGATCGCTCCCCATCCCAACACATCAGAAAATTTTCTCTCTGTGGTGAGTGCATTGGAATATCCACTTGCTGAGAGATAAAGTGGGAACTCAAAATCCACTCCAAAAATCCCTCTCAACCCACCAGCTGCCGCAATGGTTGTAATAGAAGTTGAGTAACCAAAATCAAGTGAAACAAATTTGCTCTTCCCAATCTTACTCCACGCTCCTCCGATTGATCCTTCATTGAAAAACATCCAGCGATTGATATTTCCTGTGGCTTTTGCACCATTGGTGATTGAGCCTTTTTGAAGATTTTTGGCTGCATTGTTGGATGGTTTTTTTACAGGGGCTGCCTCAAGCATTCCTACAAGAGAAAGTGCTAGAGGAAGTGTCATCAATATTCGCTTCATCTAAAGCTCCTTATAAAAATTGATTAGCAAATCTTACTTTGCATTAAGCCAATAAATCGTCAAAAAAATAAAATTCTAAAGCCCTCTTTTTCTTGATAAAATCTTAAATCTAAAAGATTTTAACTAAGGAAATAGATGAAAATTTGGAGTGGGATTGTTTCTGCAAGTATTTTGTGGGGAGTGCAAAATGGAGATACTTGGGCAGGATCAATTCCTTATAGCGATAGAAATATTATCTTAAGTGGAGGAAGTGCTTCACTCACTCTTGCAAAAAATGCTTCTTTGAGTAGTATGCAGTTCTATCACAATTCTGGCAATACCATTTCTGTTTCTAACAATGCACAACTAACCATCTCACTTGGAGGATATAGTAACGATAGGAATACTTTTCTTTTAGCTGGAGGAATAATCCAAGTTAATAACGGGGGAAGTTTTACACTCAAAGATCTTTATCGCTTAAGTATAGGTTCTGGAGGTGGGGGACTTGAAGTCAATCAAGGAGGAAATCTAGAAGTTGTTTGGGCAAGAGAAATAAAAAATATTACAAAATACGGTCAAAGGGATGGGATCATCAATAATGGTGGAAATCTTACCCTTAAAACTGAAGTGGGTGTTTTTAACTCAGATCTTACAACAGATGGTAGCCTTGCCTCATCTTTTGAATCTGGGGTGATTACCCATAATAGTGGAGTAACAACGATCAGACACAGGGATGATAAGACAGAAAGTTTATTTTTTACTCTGGATTTTTGGGAGATATTTTTGGAACATCCAAATCAAAAAATCGCCACGCACTTCTTGAAGTCAATGGTGGAGAGTTTAATGTAATTGGGAAATTATAAACCACTGAATGGTTCAGGGGTTGTTCTGACAGCGACAGTTCCAA
>DSTMD04001__coassemble_637_pt1 | contig 15662 bp, 14 predicted proteins | sample DSTMD04001__metabat2_low_PE_002 | metagenome-assembled genome bin DSTMD04001 | reverse complement strand
GCTTAAAAGAAGCTTAAAAAACGAAAATTTCTCAAAAAAATCTGTATTTTTCTACTTCTCGCCTTGCTCGTAGTGAAGTTTTTGAGGAAATAGATAAGGCAGTCGTGCCTTATCCCTCAAAAATTCAAGAGCAAGATTAGCGAGGCTCTCCCCTTATTTGCAAAAAGAAAGGGCAATCACTTTCTTTTTGGGTTAAGGGGAGCGGGGAGGGGATAAACCTTTTTCTTTGGGCTAAAGTAAAAGCAAAACCAAAAATCCAAAACAACAAAGGAAATAGGAATCAAAACTTTTGCTAAAATCTCCCTTTATTCCAAAACCCATAAAAGAGTATCCATAATGAAAAAAAATATCTATGACTATACCCTCAAAGAGCTAGAGGGAATGTTTTCTCCTAGCTTTCGAGCAAAGCAAATTTATCACTGGCTTTATGTGAGATATGAGGAGGATTTTTCCAAAATGCAAAACCTCCCCAAAGCCTTACAAGTTGAGTTGAGTGAGAATTTTAGTGCGGAAAATCTCACAATTGCTACTGTTGAAAATAGCGTAGATGGAAGCAGAAAATATCTTTTTAGGACAAAAGAGGGTCTAAGTTTTGAGAGTGTTTTTATCAAAATGCGAGATAAAAAAATCGATGAAAGTGGCAAGATCATCGAAGGGGAGAAATACACTTTTTGTCTCTCTTCTCAAGTGGGGTGTAAGGTAGGGTGTGCGTTTTGCTCCACCGCCAAAGGAGGATTTGTGAGAAATCTGAGTGCTGGAGAGATTGTCGAACAAGTAGTGAGGCTAAAAAAAGACAACAACCTTGCACCTGAAAAAAGGATAAATATCGTATATATGGGAATGGGAGAGCCACTAGATAATCTTGAAAATGTTTCAAAAGCCATTTCAATTATCTCTGAACTCAATGGCCTTTCTATCTCGGCACGACGTCAAACAATCTCTACAAGTGGAATTGCTCCAAAGATAAAAAAGCTAGGAGAAATGGATCTAGGCGTGCAACTTGCTATTTCACTTCACGCTGTGGATGATGAGCTCAGATCCAAACTCATACCGATGAATAAGGCTTACAATATTCAAGCGGTGCTTGATGCGGTGAGAGCTTTCCCTGTAGATACAAGAAAAAAAGTGATGTTTGAATATCTTGTGATAAAAGATCTCAACGATGATTTAGCAAGTGCAAAAAAACTTCTTAAACTTCTTGAGAGGATCAAATCCAAAGTCAATTTGATTTTATTCAACCCTCATGAGGAGAGTGAGTTTGAGCGACCTGAGATGCAAAAAGTCAAAGCCTTTGCAGATTATTTGATTCAAAGAGGTTTGCTCTGCACGATTAGAGAATCAAAGGGACTAGATATTTCAGCGGCGTGCGGACAGCTTAGAGAAAAAGAAAAGAGAAGAAATGTTTCATGTGAAACAAAAGGGAAGTAATATGGAAATCGTAGATATTGTTTTGTTTGTGATTGTGGGAGTTGTGGTTGTCGTGGGTGGAGCAATGTTTTTGAAGTATTTCAAATAGGATAAATAATGCTAGTGCATATTTGTTGCAGTGTGGATAGCCACTATTTTCTCAGTGAGCTCAAAAAGATTTATCCTGATGAAAAAATGATAGGTTTTTTCTATAATCCCAATATCCATCCACGCTCAGAGCATGATCTAAGATTGCTTGATGTGAAGAGAAGTTGTGAAATGCTAGGTGTTGAACTCATTGAGGGGAAATATGATGATGAAGTATGGAGCGAGGAAGTTAGGGGGTTAGAAAATGAGCCAGAAAAGGGAGCAAGGTGTAATGTCTGCTTTGATGTGCGATTGATAGAGAGTGCTAAACTTGCTAAAAAACTAGGAGAGAAAGTTTTCACAACTACCCTGCTCTCTTCACCGATGAAAACTCAAGATATTCTCTTCTCTCAAGGGGAAAAAATCGCTCAAGATTTTGGACTAGATTTTGTCAAGATTGATGTAAGAAGTCAAGGTGGAACGCAAAGGCAAAATGAGCTTAGCAAAAAAGATAATCTCTATCGCCAAAATTATTGTGGATGCAAATTTGCACTCCAAAAGCAGAGAGAAAAACAAGGCAGATTCCCCTTTGAGTTTATCTCTCCTACTCATCAGCAGGTGATGAAAGGAAGCATAGAGTATCGCAATGAGGTTTTTAGCAAAAGAGATAGATTAGAGCAAGAGGGAAAACCCTATGTCTTAATCCAGCAAAAGCAACTCATTTGGCGGTGTTTGAATGCTAGACTTGAAGTCTTTGGAGAGTGTGTCAAAAGCCATATTATCACGCATTCTCAAAGCAAGAAAAACATTCGACTTGGCTCACTCTCTTGGCTTTCTCCCAAAAGCTTCCCACTTACTGAGGGCAAAGTGGGATTTAGCAAAAGAGATGATACTTTGCTTCTCACCCTCAAGGCTTACAATGAGATTTTAGGCTTAGAGTATGTAAGCTTAGATGAGCTTCTTTGCTCCCCTCCCCCTTATGCACTTGAGCTAAAGCTAAGGGAGAGCATTGGTTTCCCACAATCGCTCAATCCTATTTTTGTGGTTGAGAGAGAGTTTGAAGAAGATGCAAGGGTAAATATAGAGAGCATTTTCCAAGAAGAAGCAGTTTTTGAAGTGTTAGAAGTATAGTTTTGGTAAAATGATTGGTTTATGAAATATAAAGCTTTATCACAAGAGGAAAAGAAAATATGATGGATGTCAATATTATTAAAAAAATCTTGCCACACCGCTATCCGATGCTACTTGTAGATCGCGTTGTAGAGCTTAAGCCTAATGAGAGCATTGAGGCTTACAAAAATGTCACAATCAATGAAGAAGTCTTTTTAGGACATTTTCCAAAGCAACCCATTTATCCAGGTGTAATGATGATTGAGGGAATGGCTCAAGCAGGGGGGCTTTTGGCATTTATGAGTATGTTTGGAGATGATTACTCTATTGCAGAAAATAAAATCGTTTATTTTATGACAATTGATCGTGTGAAGTTTAGAACCCCTGTTGTGCCAGGAGATAAGCTTGTGTATAAGGTAAGCGTGATTAAAAACAAAGGAGCAGTTTGGCAAATGGAAGCTAAGGCTTATGTAGAGGATAAACTCGTCTGCGAAGCCGAGCTAAAAGCTATGATTGCTGATGTGGAGAAATAAGATGATTGCTCCAAGTGCAAAGATTGCAAAAACAGCAATAATCGCTGAGGGTGCAAAGATTGGGGAGAATGTAGAGATTGGTGAGTATTGCATCATCGGAGAAAATGTAGAAATCGGCGAGGGAAGCAAAGTCGCTCATCACGCTTGTATCGAAGGGTATACAAAGATTGGAAAAAATAATAAGATTTTCTCTTATGCAGCAGTGGGAATCCCACCGCAAGATCTCAAATTTGCAGGAGAAAAAACTGAGCTAATCATCGGAGATAATAACCTTATCCGAGAATTCACCACACTCAATCCTGGAACTGAAGGCGGAGGGGGAGTAACAAAAATTGGCAATGGTAATTTGCTGATGGCGTATGTACATGTAGCCCATGATTGCATTATTGGCAATAGCTGTATTTTGGCAAATGGTGCTACTCTTGCAGGGCATATTGAACTAGGAAATTATGTCAATGTTGGAGGACTGACACCCATCCATCAATTCTGTAAAGTCGGTGATGGTGCAATGGTTGCAGGAGCTTCAGCACTCTCTCAAGATATCCCTCCATATTGTATGGCTGAGGGAAATCGTGCAGTTATCCGTGGGCTTAATCGCCATAGAATGAGATTGCTTTTTTCTCATGAGGAAGTAGATAGTATCTCTGCACTCTATAAGATTTTACTCTCACGCTCTGCTCCTATCAAAGAGCTAGCTCAAAGTGAATTAGAAAAAAATCCAAACAATCCTCATACGCAAAACATTTGCAATTTTATTTTGAACTCAACGCGTGGAATCCCACTCAAAAAAGGAAGTATTAGTGAATAAGTGTAGTTTTTGTGGAAAAAATTATCCTGAAGAAATGCTCATAAAAAGTGATAGTGAAATCTCAGGAGAAGATGTAGGCATCTGTATGCATTGTATTTCTGCAATCAATCGTCTTGTAGATATTGAAGAGAATTCCCCTCTTTTTGAAGAAATGAATGCACAAGAAATGACCTTGCCTACTCCCAAAGAGCTAAAAGATGCATTAGATGAATATGTGATTGGGCAAGATGAAGCCAAAAAAACCCTAAGCGTAGCCGTATATAATCACTACAAGAGAATCTTTAGAGGGGATTATAAGGGGGAGTTTGAAGATGTTGAGATAAGCAAAAGCAATGTGCTTTTTATCGGACCAACAGGAAGTGGAAAAACTCTAATGGCTCAAACTTTGGCTAAGACTTTGGGTGTGCCTATTGCTATCTCAGATGCTACATCTCTGACAGAAGCAGGATATGTGGGGGAGGATGTGGAAAATATCCTTACTCGACTTCTTCAAGCCTCTGATGGTGATGTAGAAAGGGCTCAAAAAGGAATCGTATTTATCGATGAGGTGGATAAGATTTCACGCCTATCTGAAAATCGAAGTATCACAAGAGATGTTTCTGGTGAGGGGGTGCAACAAGCCTTATTAAAGATTATTGAAGGAAGTTTGGTTAATATCCCACCAAAAGGAGGGAGAAAACACCCTCATCAAGAATTTATCCAAATTGATACAAGCAATATTCTCTTTTTGTGTGGTGGAGCATTTGATGGACTTCAAGAGATTATCAAACGCCGACTAGGAGGCAATACTCTAGGATTTAATCAAGAGAAAAATAACAAAGATGATAGCTATGTTTTGCATTTTGTAGAGCCTGAGGATTTGGTTTCTTATGGACTCATTCCTGAGCTTATTGGGCGATTGCCCGTGATCACTACGCTTGATGAGATCACACAAGAAGCAATGGTAGAGATCCTAACAAAACCTAAAAACTCATTAATCAAGCAATACCAAAAGCTTTTTGGTATGGATGGAGTGAAGCTAGAGTTTGAAAAAGGTGCATTAGATGAGATTGCCAAACTCGCAATTACAAGAAAAACAGGAGCTAGAGGACTAAGAAGCATACTTGAGGAGGTTTTAAATCCTCTAATGTTTGATCTTCCCTCACTCAATGGCAAAACCATCACAATCAAAGATTCGGATATTCAAAAAAAACAAGGAGGAAACAAATGATACTTGATCGCTTTATTGGGATTTTTTCCCATGATATAGCCATAGATTTGGGAACTGCAAATACCGTTGTTTCTGCTAAGGGACAAGGAATCATCATCAATGAGCCTTCAATTATTGCAGTGCAAAATGATCGTTATGGAGCTAGAGGAAAGCTTTTGGCTGTGGGAAATTCTGCAAAAGAAATGGTAGGAAAAACTCCAGGAAGTATTTATGCAATTCGCCCAATGAAAGATGGAGTGATTGCAGATTTTGATATGACTGAGAAGATGATCCGCTATTTTGTGGAGAAAGCTCACAAGAGAAAATCTCTAATGCGTCCAAGGATTATGGTCTGTGTGCCTTATGGGCTAACTGGAGTTGAGCGAAAGGCTGTTAGAGAATCAGCCATGAGTGCAGGGGCTAGAGAAGTATTCTTAATCGAAGAGCCAATGGCAGCAGCAATAGGGGCTGGGCTTCCTGTGCGTGAACCTCAAGGAAGTTTGGTTGTAGATATTGGTGGAGGAACAACAGAGATTGGTGTGATTTCTCTAGGTGGGCTTGTGATTGCAAAATCTCTTAGAGTAGCAGGAGATAAGCTAGATACCGCGATTGTAGATTATGTGAGAGCAAACTATAATCTCTATATTGGTGAGAGAACAGGAGAGGAAATCAAAATCGAAATTGGTGCAGCCATTTCTTTGGATCAGCCTCTAAAAATGCAAGTTAAAGGAAAGGATCAAGTAAGCGGACTGCTTAATACTATTGAGTTAACAAGTGAAGATGTAAGAGAAGCGATCAAATCTCAACTAAAAGAAATCGGAAATGCACTCAAAAGCGTATTGGAATCAATGCCACCAGATTTAGCAGGAGATATTGTAGAAAATGGTGTAGTTCTAACAGGAGGAGGAGCACTTATTCGTGGGCTTGACAAATACCTCTCAGAGCTTGTCAAACTCCCTGTGTATGTTGCAGAAGAGCCATTGCTTTGTGTTGCAAAAGGAACAAGTCGAGCAATGGAAGAAATGGATCTCTTGGAGCAATTAAGCTTTGAGCAATGAGGATCAAACCCTTCTTTGTCCTTGTTTTTTTATTTGTTGCTATTACAATCTTTTTCAAGCTTGATCATGGCTTAAGAGAGGGGATTCTCTCTTTGGGCGATGAAGTCAAAAATAATGTTTTTGATTTGAAGAAATGGGGAGAAGAGGCCTATTTGAAGTATTTCAATCAAGCTCAAAATATCCAAAATCTCTCCAATCAAGTCAAAGAAATGCAAAAAATTAAGCTACAAAACATTCAACTTCAAGAAGAGCTTTATCGTCTTATGATGTTTTTTAATATGCCTACTCTAGAGCTTACAGACATCATTCCTGTAAGGGCAATTTCTTATTATGAGGTGGGGAATTATGAAAGGTTATGGCTTAGTGGCTATGAGATGGTAAAAGAGGGGGAGATCTATGGGCTTGTCTTGGATGGTGCAGTGATAGGGATTGCTAAAGTTTTGGAGAATGGAAGATTGATGGGATTGCTCAATGGTGATCCTCTCTGTACTTATGGTGTTTATGTTGGCGAGGATAAGGTATCAGGTATTTTTAGAAAAACAGATGAAGGAATTGAGGTGGATTATATTCCTATGGGGAGCAAGATCAAGATAGGAGATAAAGTCAAAACAAATGGAATGGATCAAATCTTTTTTGAAAATATCCCTGTGGGTGAAGTGAGTGCTGTAATTGAGGGTAATGGCTATCTTAAGGCAAAGATAAAAACCTATGCACCTCAAGTTAATCTAGGCTATTTGTGGTTACTTGATAGGAGTAGAAAAAATGAAAAGTGAAATCCAAAAATATCTACAAACTCTCAAATCTTGCACACTTGAGCAAATGCAAGAATCCTATGAAAAAGATCGCAAGGGATATGAGGCTTTTGCCCTTTCTTTGCGTGAGAATATTTTGCAAAATGTTCTAAAAAATGGAGATGTAGGAAATACAGAGTATCTTCTACTTTATCTGCTCTTCTACCCATTGCAAGGTAGAATTTCCCAAGAAGAGGGATTACAAAGCTTTATTCAGACAGCAAAAAGTCATTTTTTGGCTCAAGGATTGGGGGATTTTGAAAATCAAATGCTCTTAGAGCTTGAAGTGCTTTGTCTTATTCTTGATGCAAAGTGCGATGAGGCAATAAAAACCTATATCCAAGGAATCTCTCACCTAGGTATTCACTCAAGCACTTCAGGAGCTTGTGCAGAATTTATTAGAGAATATTTTCCAAAGATGAAAATCTCAATGGAAGTTTTTTTGGAAGCAATTTCTGAGATTTTAAAAGTAGAGTATTACTGCTCACTTCCCTTGCAAACTGCACGCAGTATTCTTAATTGGCAACTTCATTGCTTCTGGAATGTTTCAAGTTTTTTCAATCACCGCTCTTGGCTAAGCCTATATCCACTTTGGAGAGAGCTGTTTTATCACTATCTAAGAGATGGTAGTGTAGAAAGTATGGATCATGCAGTGTATATGCAGTTTTTTATCTATCACATGTGCGGGAATAGTTTTTCTTCCCAAGAGCAATGGAGAGAATTTAGCAAAGAAATTGATGAGGTTGCCTCAAAGCATTATGCTTCATTTGCCCTCTCTCAATCTCTTCCACAAGTTCAAGAAAAATGCGAGGGAAAGATCACAATCGCACTTCTAAGAGACAGAATCGTAGAAAACTCTCCTTATAAAGTCGAATATAGTTTTTTAAAACAACTTCTTGCCAATGCAGAATTTAGCGAAAAATACACGATTAAAATCTATCTAATGAGTTTGTTGGAAAAAAGTGAGAATAGCCCAAGTGCAATGCAAAGCTATCAGGATTTAGGGATTGAGATTTGTGATGTTGCACCCTACTGCAATCAAAGGGGGTTTTATAACTCTCACTTACAAAAGGCAATGCTCTTGCGTGAAATGATGATAAGAGATAATGTCCAAATCCTGCTCTCTCCAAACAATGGCTATGGGATTAGCGATTTTCTCATCGCTTCAAGAGTGGCAAAAAAACAAATCTTTTGGTCGCATGGGAACTTTGTCTATAATGTAGCAGAGCTTGATGGCAGACTAACACATATCTGTGGCAATGAAACTTCTTTAAAGCGTGAGGGCTATGAGTTTGTGGGGATTCCAGTGGTGATGGATAACTCTTTTTACAACCCTCCCATTTCTTCTGAAGTTATTGCCTCTTATCGACAGAAACTCCCCAAAGATAAGCTTATTCTAGGAACAATTGGGCGACTTACAAAGATTGATAGCTTGCCTTATCTCTGTATGCTAGTGAGGATTATGAAAGAATTTCCAAACACAATCTATCTAGCCTGTGGGAGTGGAAATACAGGAGAAATCAAGCAAAAACTTCAAGATATTCTAGGAGAGGAATATGAAAGTTTTATGCAAGAGAGATTTTTCTTCTGTGGGTATGTCAATAATGTAATTTTTGGACATCTTATTGACTTTTGGCCAGATAGTTTCCCAATGGAGCAGGGGGAGAGTCGAATCGAGTATGTCGCCAAAGGCAAACTCTCGCTTGTGCTTGTTAAAGATCCTTCAAGGGTGAAAAAAGAGTGGATCACAATGGCGGTGGATGAAGAAGATTATTACCAAAAAGCCCTACATTTGCTCTCCTTGGATATGGAGCAAAAGCAAGCACTCATCGATGATATTTTAGGAGGACTTTCTCGCTATAACCAAAAAAGAGAAGAATTAGGGGTGGATACAATGATTGGATTCTTACAATCTTTATGCAAAAGCTTTTAGTTCTCACTGCCTCAAACCCTGCAAGCAACCCTCGTCCAAGGAGAATGATAGAGTGCCTTAGAGGAAGCTATGAATTATATGCGATGGGGATAGGGAGTGGAGAGATTGAGGGAGTGGAGACTTTTAGCTTCTCCTCTTATACCAAACGCACAAAGCTTGAAGAGTTTAGACTCTATTTTGATGTTTTGCTTCATAAATGGGAGAGGCTAATATGGACAAAAAATCGTCTTGAAATTGTTCCATTCTTGCAAGAGAGGGAATTTGATTTTATTATTTGTTTTGATTTACCTCTTCTTCCTATCGCACTCAAATACAAAAAGAATGCAAAAATCATCTTTGATGCACAAGAATATTTTCCTCTTTGGCTCACTTCCAATCTAAGATGGAAAATCCTTTTTCAGAGATTCAATCGCTTTTTGTGCAAGACTTATTTACCCCAATGCAACGCTGTTTTGAGTGTTTCTCCAAGCTTTGTGCAAAGATATGCCAATGAGTTTGCTATCTCTCCTTATCTTTATCTCTCTCTTCCTTATCACTACGATCTTCCCCCAAAGCCTTGTGATCCATCAAATATCAAAATCCTCTATCATGGCTCTCTCTCTAGCAATCGAGGGATTGATAAGCTTATTGCACTTGCAGAGCTTCTACCTGCTCGTTTTTCTTTGGATTTGATTTTGGTGAGTGGAGAGAAAAAATATAGAGAGAAAATCCTCTCTCTTATTCATAAAGCTCAAAACAAAGGAGTCAAAATCTCTCTCCTTCCCCCAGTACCATTTTCTCAAATCATTCCTTTTGGAAATTCTTATGATATTGGACTTTATTTTATGCCTCCTAATACTTATAATCTTCTCTGCACAATCCCCAATAAATTCTTTGAATACATCGGCTCTTCGCTTTGTCTTGCGATTACGCCAAATACAGATCTTGTGCCGATTGTGAAAGAGCGGGGAGTGGGGGTAGTGAGTGAAGATTTTGAGATCACCTCTATGGCAAAAATACTTCAAAGTCTAAGCATTGAGCAAATCAATGCTTGCAAACTTGCTTCCTATAAGGCTCATCAAACCCTCAACAATAAGCAAAATCAAAAGCTTATTCTCTCACTACTCTCTACCCTCTCCTCTCCATCTCTTTAAAACTTGGTTTGAACATCTCCTCAATCAACCCCTGCACTTTTTGGCAGATTTTGAGAGATTTTGAACTCTTAAAATTTTCTAGCAAGATTTTCCCCAACAAGAGATAGAGTCTTCCTTTTTCTTCATTAAACATTTCTTCATCATCAAAAGCCTTTTTGAGCGGAGCTAGAAGAGATGAGCAAGTTCTTTGTGCAAGATTGTATTTCTTGTAATACTCCTCATAGGCTTCTTGAGAGATTTTTTGCGTGAAACGAGCTTTGACAATGATTGCTGGGCGAGATACATTGAAAAATTCTGCAAGTTTTAGAAAAATTTCTTCATTTTCATATTCTTGATGAATCTCCCACTGACGATCAAATTCATCTTTGGGGATGAGAAATTCTCCAGCAACCATATTGCACCAAAACTCTGAAGAAAATTTTTGGAATTTTTCTTTACCAATCTTTTTTCCTACAAATTGATGTTCTACAAGCAAAGAAACCAAAAAATAAAACAGAGTAAAAATCTTTCCTTTCTCTATATCTCCCCCATCTAGGATAATGATTGGAACATAAGGATGATAATGACAAGCCCCACGAATAGGAGAGTATTGGTAGTTTTGTGTTTGAGTAGGAGTTTCTTCTACAAGGATATGATGAGCACTAAGATTGAATTTCAATTTTTTAAGAGAGATTCCACAATAGTATCCGCTGAGTTGCCCAATCACATTGGATAGGCTTTGGATATCATCTACATAATAGTTGAGATTTTCTAGAAAAAGCGATTGTGCATAATGCTCACAATCCAGTCGTTTTATATGTTCTCTCACTCTTCTTTCTGCAAAAGAATGAAAATCATTGTCAAGTTCTTTTTTGCAGTAGCGAATATTTTCAAGATTACTTTCATATTCATCAAAATGATACTTTTTTGGGTTCATTGCAAACCATCCTTTGTTTTTGAGGAATTATAAGAATGAAAAACTAAAAAAAAGTAACAAGATCTATTAAGGAAATAGTATAAATAAAAGTTATCCAACATCAAAAAATGGAAAATAAAAAATAAATTTTTAGAATTTTTGATTAATTTTTTATCCCCTCCACCTTTTTTACTTTTTAGAATCACTGATGCAGTTTTGGAGATTTTAGCCCTCTTTTGGGGAATGCAAGCAATGGCAAAACTACGCTCAAAGCCAAGCAATACCAAAGGAATGAAGGGATAGGCAGACTATCCCCACTTGCATAAGAGTGCATTCCTGAAAGATAGTAATTCACTCCAAAATAAGTCATCAAAATGCTATAAAATCCCCAAACACTTGCCACAGCAAAGACATAAGGAGAATTAAGTCTAGGGATAAATCTTAGGTGCAATACAATAGTATAAATCACGATTGAAATCAAAGCCCAAGTCTCTTTTGGATCCCATCCCCAATACCTTCCCCAAGATTCATTAGCCCACACCCCTCCTAGAAAATTTCCAGCAGTTAGCATCAAAAGTCCAATAATCATAGAAATCTCATTGATGCAATGCAGGTTTAAAAGACTTTGATTGATACTCTCCTTTTTCTCTCTGAAGACAAAAAGCACCAAGCTCATAAGTCCTAGCATCATTGAAAGCCCCAAAAAGCCATAGCTAGCCGCTATGACAAAGACATGGATATTGAGCCAATAGGATTTTAAAACAGGCACAAGATTGGTAATCTGAGGATCCATAAAGCCTAGGTTTGCTACAAAAAGCACGATACCTGAGAGCAATGAAGCCATAGATTGGGTGAGTGAGGAGCGAGGGAAAAATGCTACTCCAGCAACCACACTTGCCCAAGAGATAAAAATCATACTCTCATACGCATTACTCCAAGGGGCATGATCTCCTACATACCATCGCACTAAAAGTGCAAAACTTTCAAGTACACTACCAAGAACAATAAGGACATATAAGCCCTTGCTTAGCTTTGGTAGGGGTTTAAAGACGATGCTGTAGAGAGCGACAAACAAAAGAGCAAATCCCAAAAATAAATAAATAAAGATTAGATAGTAAAAGGCGTTGAAATGATTGAGTCAAATCTCAAGAGAGATTTTTTGAGGCGAAGGGAAAAGAGAGCTTCCATATTGTTTCTGATAAGCCTTGATTGAATCAAGCCACACATCTGCATCTTCCCAGATATTTTGTTCTATCCCTTCTCTTAGTCCTTGGAAATATCCAATAAATGCAATCTGTGCTTGTTTTGTAAGTTCTTGGCTGGGAGGGAACCATTTTTGGGTTTGACTCTTAGGAAAGATTCTTAAAAACTCCCCACTATACACATTGTAGGCCACATTAATTCTTTCATTCAAAGCCAAAACCTCTTTGTCAAATGTATCTCTTTCTGCTGGTTTTTTGCGATTGACTTCTTGAATGTAGTTTGCAAGTTTATATCCATTCTCATCAAAAACATCACTAAAGGCAAGAAGTTTTTCGCTTTGCGGGATTGAGAGAGCGTCCTTGAGTTTAGGGGATTTGATTGGAAACATTTTGATAGCTCTAAATTCATCAGGGAAGATAAGCATCCCTAAAATCACTTGATTATAATCCATCCCTAAGAGGACATTTTTCTTGGTCATTTTGTGTATAAAGTCCATTGCCATAGTATCCATAGGCTTCACTCTTCCGCCAAAATCTTGAACTAAAAGAGTAGAGAAAGCTTGAGTGTGCTCTTTTGAGTTTGTTTGTATTTTTTCTACAAGATTCACAATCCGCTCCGCATCTTGTGCATAAATTGGAGCAAAACACAAAAGAAGCAAGGCTCCTGCGATATGGCTATGAGCTTTGAGATATTTTCTTAGAAGTGCAAGGCGTGAGTTTGGAGCGATAAGTAGCCAAAGCGAAGCAAGGATGAGGAGGGTATATCCTGCATAAGTGGGATATTTCCCAGGATCTTTATTGACAGAGAGGATTGTGCCTAACTCATCTTCATCATAAGAGCTTTGGAAAAAGCGATAACCTCCATAATCAAGCACATTATTCATAAAAATTTTATAGGGCTTACTCACTCCCCCATCCTCCACTTGCACAATGGATTCAAAAGAAGAAGGACTCATTGATCCAGCATATCGTGTGAGGACAAAATCATCAAGCTTGATTGAAAAAGGTAGGGTGATAAACTTTGGCCCCCAGCTGAGTGCATAAGTGCGATCTCCTAGCTCAAATGAGGCGATATTTTCTATTGCATAATTTTCTATAAGCAAGATTGTTCTGCTTTGCTCTCCATCACTTAACTCTACCTTTAGAATCGGAGCAGAATACTCTGATTCTTCTAGGGGGATATAGTGTAAGGATTTGAGTGTAAGGTTTTTGCCATTAAGGGAAAAATTTTGAAAAAAGTCTTTTTGAAGTTTGGGAGTGAAGAGGACTGGAAAGCTAATCTCTCCTCCATTGCTCTTATCAAAGAGAGTGAGGTATTTTTCTGTTGAGACAACAAGATTGCTACTCTCCCCCTCTCTAATATGCATTCCCCCCTCTACCCCAAAGTATCGTGTGATCCCAGCTCCCAATACAATAAGCAAAAAAGAGCAATGCAGTAAAAAGCTCGCCTTTTTTCCTCTGCTCCACATTCTAGAAAATAGCACAATCCCCAAAAGATTGAGCGTAAGAAGAAAGTGCAAAATATCAAACCAAAAAGCCCCATAAATCACAGCCCTTGCATACTCTACTCCAAAATCATTCTCTAGCCAAGTGGCAATCCCACAACTCAAAGCATAAGCAAAAAGCAAAACAAGAGTTACTTTCATTGAAAAAAAGGTTTTAAATACTTTCAAGTTTTCTCCTAGAGTAAAGATTTTGAGCAAAAAGATTGTAGAGGTTTTCAGCGATTTGAGCTTCGGAGAGATTTGGGTTTTGAGAAATATACTCTAGGGCAAGTTCAAGTTTTTTTCCTCCCATAAAACCTACAATCTCAAATATCATCTCTCCTTGAGGATTGAGAAAAATAAGCGTTGGGGTTGAGCGAATAGCATAGAATCTTCCAAGCTCTTGTGTATCAAGATTTTTGGAGAAAAAGCGATGAACTTTTTTGTAGCTTGTATTGATGTAATAAGAGCAAAAATTATTTTTGAGAAGTTCTTGAAGCATTTTGCTTCTTACAATCTCTTCCTTGAGCTTATCGCAATATTTGCAGTTATTGCTCCCAAACATCAGCAATACCCCCTTGCTCCCATCACTCTCAATAAGTGCATTGTCTTTGAGATAAGGCAAAATCTCGGAGTAAGAGTTTTTATCAATATTTTCATGAGCCTCTTTAGCTTCTTTGCTTGAAGCAGTTCCATTAGAGATGATGCTTAAATCGGGTTTTTCACTTTTGCACCCAACCAAGAATAAAAATGCCAAAAACAAAAAAACCTGTTTAAACTTCATAAATTCCCTTTATACCCCTAGCCCAAGAGGAGGCTAAGGTTCTTAGAATATTTTCTCAATAAAATCATAAATCATCAAGAACAAGAATGTAAGCCCCAAGAAGAGCATAATAAATCCAGCAGTTTTTGCTAGCCACTTATAAGAGGCAAATTTAGAATCTTTGTCATAGAGTTGCTCTAATTTTCCACTTTCTTTAAGTCTGTCATACCATTGTCTTCTTTCATACTTCACTTCCTCTTCGCTCACAATTCCTGAGAAAATCACAGTGTCCATCGGGAAGCGATCGGCTCTAAAGTGTGTGTTGAAGAAGTGGATTGCAAAGATAAATCCTGTTGCAAGCAAGGCTTCATCAGAATGTACAAGTGTAGCAGCATTGATCGCCCATCCTGGCAAGAAAGTGGCAAAGAATGTTGGGAACCACAAGACAAGTCCTGAAAGTCCGATAACAAACATACCCCAGAATACTGCAAGATAATCAAACTTCTCCCAGTAAGTCCATCGATCAAATTGTGGGCGAGGACCTTTACCAAAGAACCACTTGAAGTGAGCTTTCATATCTCTTAAATCCTGCATATTTGGCATCAAAGAGTCAGGTCCAAAGAGTGCTTTAAGAACTCGTTTGATTTCGATTTTGCCTGTTTGAGGATTTCTTACACTATCTCTTCTCTCCCAATTAAGGATGAAAATTTCTGCAAGATGAGAGAAGAAGACTGCAAACATAATAATGGCTGAGATATGGTGGATTCTTGTTGCATTGGTAATATCTCCACCCATCCAATCAATCATTGTTTTAGCCCAAGCTGAGTCATAGAACTTTTGAGGTAATCCTGAGAATGAAAGACCTAAGAAACTTGAAGCCATAAAGAAATGTTGGATTCTGTGCAATGTGCTAAATCTTCTGATTTTTACTTTGTCAGAGTGCATAATCTTTTGTGCTTCTTTCCATTCTTTTGGATGTTTGAGCCTAAAGGCAATAAGACGGATTGACCATAAGAATGTATGAGCTCCAAAGAAGAGGAATACCCCTACAACCAAACAAGTCATAAAAATATACATATAAAATAACGCAGCATTTCCACCATCTTTTTTGGTGTAGTCTGCGTGTGCAATCCAATCTGAAAAGTTTTGGTTTGCATTGGGATGACAGGATTTACAAGTATCTACTCGATTGATCATAGAAAGTGTAGAGTTTCTATCTTTGCTGGGTAAGATATTGTGCTTTCCATGACAGTCAAAACAAGTAGCCAC
>DSTMD04001__coassemble_636_pt1 | contig 15745 bp, 14 predicted proteins | sample DSTMD04001__metabat2_low_PE_002 | metagenome-assembled genome bin DSTMD04001 | reverse complement strand
AATTAAAAGAAAAGAAAAATATGAAAATTTTTCAATCCAATATTTGTGCAAAAATTACTTTTAAAAATCGCATTTTAAGAGCAGGGACTGCTGAGAATATGGCAGATGAGAGTGGCAAAATGATCAAAAAGCAAGTCAATATCCCAGTGATTGTTGTCGGTGGGATTAGAAAACTCTCAGAGATGAAGCAAATGATTGAAAATCAATGGGTAGATATGATTTCACTCTCTCGCCCTCTTATCATTGAGCCAAGTTTTGTAAGAAAAATGCAAGAAGGTAAAAGTGAAGAATCAAAATGTATAGAGTGCGATTACTGCCTCATAGGCTCTTTGTATATGCCTTTGAGATGTTATTATGGGAAAACCCCTCAAGTTTGAGGGGTAGGAGGAAAAAAGAAGGGAAGTTTATTTACTCCAACCAAATTTGTTGAAAATTTTTTCAGCATCCTTGCTGGAGAGGAAGGCGATGAAGTCCATTGTTTCCTTAGATGCATTTTTGCTTGCTACGACATTGAAAGTTCGATAAACCACCAAATCTTTCTCAATCTTTACAATCTCTCCAAAATCAGGATTGCTCTTTGCCCAGTCAATCCATGTAATCCACACATCTGCATCTTTGCTCAAAAAAAGTTTTTTTGCACTTCCACTGTTTGGCACATAAGCTACGATATTGGCTCTAAAATCTGCGATTGTTTTAAGATCTTTTGTCCTGCCAATCATATCTTCCCAAACACCAGTTCCTGAGGTATTGCTTTTGCCTGCACCCTCTGGCACAACGATTTTTGCCTTTTTGTTTGCAAGATCTCTTAGCCCTTTGATTTTAAGAGGATTGCCTTTTTGTGTAAGAATGATTGCTTCTCTTAGATAGAGAGGCTTAATTTCTTTTGGATCAAACTTATCGCCAAAATCCGTCGCAATCGCTACTGCTGACTGATCAGATGCACCAAAGAGAATATCTGCATTTCCCTCAGCTTTCTCTTGCCAAGTCTTTTGAGGGCCAAAATTAACATTGACTTTCACACCTGTTTTTTGCTCATATACCTTTGCCACTTCTTTGAGTGCTGTATGAGGGCCACCTGGACCATAGAGATTGACTTCAGCATTTAGAAATGCACCTAAAACCATTACCAAAAATGAAATTTTTTTCACTTTTTACTCCTTTTGAAACTAAAATTAAGGGCTTGAAAGTGTTAAAATTTTTTGCTAATCAATATTAAACAAGAATAATTATTTTTTGAAAATCTTTCAATATACTTCTTTTTGAAAACTTACAAATCCAAATATATTGCTAAAATTTCAAACCCCAATTTATATCATTAAAGGTTTTTTATGCAGTGGATAGAAATCTTGATTCTCTCTTGTATTTTGGCTTTGGATGCCTTTTTGGTCGCCTTTTCTTGCGGATTGATTGCAAAGAGCTGGAAGATAGGCGATGGGATCAGAATCTCTTTGATTACTGGATTTTTCCAATTCCTAATGCCACTTATTGGATACTTTCTTTTCAAAAGTGCAAGTGTTGTTTTTGAGAAATATGCCCAAAGCATTGATCATTGGATTGTTTTTGTCATCTTTGCCTTGCTAGGAGGAAAAATCATCAAAGATTCTCTAAGTGAGCAAGAGCAAGAGAGCTTTTCACTCTCTTTGAGTGCTTTGCTTCTAATCGGACTTGCCACAAGTATTGATGCTTTGGCTGGTGGAGTGATGATCTACACCCAAAAACTCCCAATCTTGCAAAGTGCAGTAATGATTGGAGTGATCACTTTCTCTCTTGTCATCATAGGCTACAACCTCTCCAAAATCCTAAGCTCACTTCCAAACAAACTGCTTGGAATCCTCGGAGGTGGGATATTGATTTTGCTAGGGATAAAAATCCTTATCCAACATACTTTCTAAGGAGAAAAAATGACTATCTATTTTCTTGCTTTCATCATCGCTGTTTTATCTCCCTCTCTTGTGTTTTTACTCTTCAAAAACAAAAAACTCTCCCTCCGCTCTCAAGAACTTCAAAACAAACTTCAAGAGCAACTCACTCTAATCTCCTCACTCAAGCTCGAGCTTGACTTTAGTTCCAAAGCTCTTCAAGAAACCAAAGCCACCCTACTTTCTCAAAAAGAAGAACTAAAAAGTGAATATGGAAAAAATCTTGAAAAACTTGAAGCCAAATACACCCAAAATCTCCAATCTCTCAAAAACGAACTAAGCCAAAGCTTTGCCTTACAAAACCAAGCCCTACTCGCTCAGAATCAAACCCAGCTCAACGAGGATTCCAAAAAGCTTCTAAATGAAATCTTCTCTCCCCTCAAAGAGCAAATCCAAACCTATAATAAAAGATTGATTGAGAATGAAGCTAGTGTAAAAACCAGTATTGAAAATATGTTTAAATACTCCAACGCCATGAGTGCCAATGCCGAAAAACTCGCCCAAATCCTAAAGGGCGATAAAAAAATCAGAGGAAATTTTGGAGAAATCCAGCTCAAAAGTGTGCTAGAAAATAGTGGGCTCATAGAGGGAGAGCAATACAAACTTCAAGAAAACCTCTCTCTTGAAGGCTCTCGCTACATCCCTGATGCAATCATCTATCTTGAAAGAGATAAAAGTATCATCATTGATGCCAAATTCTCTCTCCCAAGCGACTTTAGTTTTGAAAATATGGGAGAACAAGTAGGGGTAGAACTTGCCAAAAATCTCTGCTCAAGGATTGATGAGTTAAGCAAAAAACCTTATGACAAACTCTCTTCTTATGATTTTGTCTTGCTTTTTATCCCCTATCAAAACATCCTAGATCTAGCCCTTAGTGCAAAGCCCTCACTCTATCAATACGCCTATGATAAAAAAGTCTATCTCACTACCCCTCACACACTTTTTATGGCACTCAAAACCATTCAAATCACTTGGATTAACATTGATAAAAGTGAAAATGTCTCTCGCTCACTTCAAGAGATAGAAAAATTTTATGAGAAGTTTTTGGGTATCGTAGAGGATTGCAACAAACTAGCCAAACTCAAAGATTCGCTATGTGATATTCATCAAGACTTAGCAAAAAAACTTACAGAGGGCAAAGGGAATTTACAAGGGCGATTCCAAAAACTTGGAATCCACCCCAAAAAAGAAATCGATATTCGACCTTAAAAATCTCGACTACTGATAGGATACTCAGGATCTGGCTCTTTTGTGATGCGATTTCTAATATCGCGTCTGACCACTTCCATCCCCCATAGCCATACAATATGTCCAAAAATCTCAGAGAGATGCTCATCAAATGGAATCTCTACAAGTGGTGGCACATGGCAAAGCAAAGGCATTACAATCACGTGAGCAAAGAGATAGACAAAAAATCCAAACACCGCTCCTTGCCACATTTTAATCCTTGGCCAATACTCTGCAATCACACAATACATCACACCAAAAACAACAGAAAAAAGTGTATGCACGATAAAGATTGAAAGTGGCATCTCCATTCCTGAAAAGATATAAAACCAATCTGTTGGAAGCCCTAATTGTTCTAAAAAGATTTTTGGAGGAGTTACCCTCTCCCCTGCATCAAGCGGGAAAAATACAAAAGGATTCCTTGGAGGGAATGGAACTTCCCAACCCCACTTCACAATCGCACCAAATATACCAGCCAAAATCCCAATCAAATAAGCCAGACCAATCCGTCATCTGCTTGGATCTGTAAAACGCATCTATTTTCTCTTTGTGAAAATCTAACCCACGATTTACTAAATAAAAATCTTAAGTAGTAAGCAATCGTAGTTTATTCATTCTATACAATTTTTTTGGATTTTGATAGAAATTTATAAAAATTTTATTAAATATTTTATATAAGTAAAATATTCCTTTACTTGTGCAAGAGGAGTGTAGTCTATCTTGTGTCAAATCAAGTCAAACAACGATTGCATTTTTATTCCAAAACAAAACGATATAATTTCCCTTTTTACACAAAAAGGAAAACAACACTTGCGACTACTCTATTTGATACTCTTTGTATTTTCTCTATCTCTTTGTGCAAAAGAGCAAGTTTTGACTACAAAAACACCCAAAAATCCCAACACTCCATCTCCCACCAAATCCTCTAAAGAATCTCAAGAGGAGAAATCCTCAAATCCCCTTCTCTCTCAAACCTCATCATCCCTTGCAAGATGGTTTATTGGTGTGGGTGCTGGTGCAAACTACTCTCTAAAATATGAAAAACCTTTTGCAATGGTTGATTTCAAAACTGGCTTGACTTATGATAATCAATGGGGGCGAAGCTATGTTTATGCAAGCATTTCTTATGCGTATCTAAAAGATTGGAATACACAAGCTCACAGCTCTGATGGATACTTTATTGATACACTCTTCAATACAGACTTAGGTGTCAATCTTGTAGAAACACCATCTTTTTCTTTTCTTCTTATGTTTGGTGTGGGGATTGGTGGAAGATGGATTGAGCAAGGATATACACTAGAGAAGTCTTTTTATACTCATGAGAGTTTTTTTATCTCCAATCTCAATATTTCTATGCGTGCTGAGATTGCCAAAGAGCATGTCATCTCTCTCACATTTAAACCCCAGCTTACTAAGGGGTGGTATCAAGATCGTGAGCTAACATTTGAATATTTCAAAGAAATGAGTCTTTTGCTAAGCTATACCTTTTGGAAGTTTTGATCCCTTTTCCCTTCAAACATTCTCTTACTTTGCTAAAATCTCCCCATTCTTAAACTCAAGGAGATCTTAATGAACTACACAATCCCTGACATCCCCTCAGCTCTCAAAGCTCACAAACTTGATGAAAACGACTACTCAAACATCCTATCCATCCTAGGAAGAGAACCAAATCTTATAGAACTTGGCGTGTTTTCTGCCATGTGGAGTGAGCATTGTAGCTACAAATCAAGCAAAATATATCTTAGTGGATTCCCCACCTCTGCTCCATGGGTTATCCAAGGGCCTGGAGAAAATGCAGGGATTATTGATATTGGAGGAGATTATTGTGCAGTTTTTAAAGTCGAATCTCACAACCACCCCAGTTTCATTGAGCCTTATGCAGGGGCTGCTACTGGCGTAGGGGGCATTATACGTGATGTTTTTACAATGGGGGCTAGAGTTGTTGCATCTTTGAATAGTTTGCGTTTTGGAGAAATTGAGCGAGAGGATGAGATAGGCAAAAAACACCGCCACCTCCTCAAAGGTGTGGTTTCTGGAATTGGGGGATATGGGAACTGTATGGGGGTGCCAACCCTTGGAGGGGAAGTAAGCTTTGAGCCTTGTTACAATGGAAATATCTTAGTAAATGCCTTTTCTTTGGGAATTGTAAAAAAGAATGAAATCTTTTATGGCAAAGCAAGTGGGGTGGGAAATCCAGTGATTTATGTGGGGAGTAAGACTGGAAGAGATGGACTAGGTGGGGCTGTGATGAGTAGTGATAGCTTCACCCAAGAAAGCTCTTCACTTCGTCCAACCGTGCAAATTGGTGATCCTTTTGTTGAAAAACTCTTAATGGAAGCGTGCTTAGAGCTTTTCAAGGCTGATCTAATCGTGGGGATTCAAGATATGGGTGCAGCAGGGCTAACAAGCTCTAGCTTTGAGATGGCAGGACGCAGTGGCAGTGGGATGAAGCTCTATCTTGAGAAAGTGCCAATGCGTGAGGAGGGAATGAATCCTTATGAACTAATGCTTAGCGAATCCCAAGAGAGAATGCTCATTTGTGCCAAAAAAGGGTGTGAGGAGAAGATTTTTGAGATTTTCAAAAAATACGAACTTGATGTCGCAGTAGTAGGGGAAGTTACAGATAGTGGAGTAATGGAGCTATATTGGGAGGGAGAGCTGTGTGGGAATATCCCTATTGAGCCTTTGAGTGAGAAATCCCCTCTCCTCTCTCGACCTCTTAGCAAACCTACTTATCTCTCCAAAACCTCTAGCCAAACCTATCAAGGCAGTGCAATGGAGGGCAATGCGATTTTAGAAGCAATGCTCTCCAATCCTGAAGTCGCAGATAAAGCATGGATCTATGAGCAGTATGATAATACCGTGGGGACAAATTCACTGCTAAAAAGTGGGGAGCTAGATGGAAGCCTTTTGCGTGTGAGAGAAAATGGTGTAGCACTTGCGATGGCAAGTGAGTGCAATCCACGCTATTGCTATCTTGATCCAAAAGAAGGAGCAAAAATCGCAGTAGCAACAGCAGGGCGAAAATGCATTACAAGAGGAGCGATGCCACTGGCAATCAGTGATTGCCTAAACTTTGGGAATCCCCAAAATCCTGAAGTGATGTGGCAATTCAAAGAAGCAACAGAGGGGATCAAAGAAGCTTGCAAAATCTTGCAAACCCCAGTAGTTAGTGGAAATGTTTCACTTTATAATCAAACTGATAATGAAGATATTTACCCCACCCCCACGATTGTAAGCGTAGGCGTGGCAGAAGATGCCTATGATACTCTAAGCTCCAAATTCACACTAGAGCAAGAACTCTATCTTCTTGGAGAAATTACAGAGGAGTTTGGTGGCTCACTCCTAGCCAAACTCTCTAGTCCTACTCCTTATGGGCTTCCCCCTAAGATTGATTTGGAATATGAGAGAAGAGTTTGGGAGTTTGTGCAAGAAGCTCACAAAGCCCACTTACTAGGTTGTGCCAAAAGTGTTGGGCGTGGAGGTGTAGCAGTTGCCTTGCTAAAAATGGCAATGCTCTCAAATCTCTCCCTCAAAGCCACAATCCCCCTCCCCTCTAGCAACCTAGGAGATCAACTCCTCTTCTCTGAAACCCAAAGTCTCGTGATCCTAGGCTCTGCTTATGCACAAGCTCTAAAAGATCTAGCCAGCAAGCACGCTCTCCCCTTGCACCCCATCGCCATCCCTCAAGAATCAAGCCAAAAGATACAAATCAATAGCTTAAGTATTGAGTATAAGAGAGCAAGAAAGCTGTATTTTGATGGTTTTAAGGTTTGATGTATAAAGCTCTCCTTTTTTTGCTATAATCAAAAGTTTTGCAAAAATTTAGGAGAAGCTATGAAAAAATCTGTTTTATCTTTTATTTTGTTTGGGGCTTTTGTTTTTGCCCAAGATTCTACTCTTCTTGCTCCTCAAGAGCTTGAAAATACGGAACTCAAAGACAGCGGACACAAAAAGACTTTGATTGAAAAAATCAAAGAAAAGGAATTAGAGCTTCAAGTCCCCAGAGAGAGTGTGCCTGTAACTGAGAACAGGTATCCCATCAAAACTGCTATCCCCAAAACCGCCTACTATCTCCCTATGCTTCAAACCCTGCTTCATATCGAGCCAGGCACATTACCCAACCCTCTTGGGATTTCAATCATCGGAAGCTACACTATGGAGAATTATCGAGTCAAAAAATTTAGTGGGCAAATGGGGGCAAATCTTGGGACAAAAATTGGTGGACTTTTTGATCAGATTCCAGCAAATTTTAAAATCCCAGTCAAACTCCCAATACTTGGTCAAACCAACATTACTATTCCACTTTTTGGATCTCTTGGAGTCCTCTCTAGTAAAACTCAAGCAAATTTTATCGCCGATCTCAAATCCCAGCTCAACAACGCTTTTGACACAAATACAAAAGAGTGGAAACTTTCAGATGGCACAGTCAGCACAAAAACTTCAGCCATTGGTGCAAAGATTGATATGTATCTCTTCCCTTTTATGAATCTCTTTGCAACAGCTACCTATCTTCATGTAGAGCAAGAGACGCGTGTGGGAAGTGCCACGATTCCACTTGATAATCCAATCACCATCACCCTTGATGGAACAGCTTTTGGGAGCCAACCACAGACAATTACTCTCAATGAAGTAACTTTTCCTGTGGGATCTGTCAAAAACATTCTTGATGGTTATGCTGTAATGGGAGGAACAAATGTCGCCATAGGATACAAAGGCTTTTTTGCCTCATGTATGGTGGGTGGAGGATATGTCCAGCTTGATGATTGGCAAAACAATGTCTCAGGATTTGTGCAAAAACCATTTATGTATGTAGCTCCTCGTATAGGATACACCTATGATGGTATTTTTACAATGCATGCTGGCGTGCAGAGGATCGAGCTTTTTGGCTCTACAAAAGGCAAGGATCTTAGTGCATTAAGTGGAGGTCTTGTCCAAAGCTATGCCGTAGAGCTTGATAAATTTCCGATCAATTTCCTTGCAGGAGCACAGTTTATGCCTATGAGAGATTTTGGAATCTCTCTTGAGTATGTTGGAAGTCCAGATACTAGTGGTATCAACGCAGAAGTTGCTTATCGGTTTTAATTGCTTCAAAAGAGTGGGAGGTTTTTCTTCCCAATTTACTTCTACAACCCCTATTCTGCTATAATCCCAAATTTTGCACATTTTGACCCTAGGAGAATGAATGAAAAAAACCTTTTTGTCTTTTGTTGTGTTAAGTTCGCTTGCTTTTGCACAAGATTCTGCCCTTCTCACTTCTCAAGAGCTAAGCGGTGTAACTCTTGCAAGTGATGGACATAAGAAAACTTTGATTGAAAAAATCAAAGAAAAGGAATTAGAGCTTCAAGTCCCTAGAGAAACCGTGCCTGTTGAGGCAATCAACTATCCTATCAAAACCCCTATCCCCAAAACTGCGGAATATCTTCCTATGCTTCAAACCTTGCTTCATATTGAAAAAGGGACTTTGCCCAATCCAATTGGAGTTTCTATCATTGGAAGTTTTATGGAAGAAAATTACAATATTAAGCGTTTCAATGGAACAATGGGGAGAAGAATAGGACAAACAATTGTTGGCGGATTACAGCCATTAATTGCTGACCCAACAAATAAACAAGATATTTTCAATGCTATTGACAAAGCCTTTAGCAAACCAACAGATATCGCAACAAAATTGCTTCTCAAAAATTTAGTTAATCAAATTGCAAACAATAATTCTGGAACAATCAATCTACTTGCCGCAATGATCAATAATACACTTGGTGCTGGGGAGCAAAAAGAGTGGCAACTCTCTGAAGGCAAAGTTCATACTCGCACTGGAGCCGTAGGTGTAAAGCTTGATACTTGGATATTTCCTTTTATGCAACTCTTTGCAACAGGAACATATCTCAATATGCAACAAAGCACAAATGTTGGAAATGCAACAATTCCCCTAAAACAGTCTCTGGCAGGATTAAACTCCATTACTTTTCCTGTTGGAATTCTTGAGAATAAACTGGATGGTTGGGCTGTCATGGGTGGAACAATTCTTGCAATTGGTTACAAGGGTTTTTTTCTCTCATGTATGATTGCTGGAGGATATGTCAAGCTGGACGATTTGGTGAATGATGTAAGTGGTTTTGTAAAAAAACCCTTTATGTATATTGCTCCAAGGATTGGATACTCACTTGGGGGAATTATGACCGCTCATTTTGGAGTGCAAAGAGTAGAACTCTTTGGATCAACTAGTGGAAATGATTTGAGCAAAATTACTGGTGGACTGGTTGATAATTTTAATATTGATATCGAAAAATATCCCGTCAATTTCCTTGTAGGAACAAACTTCACTCCTATGAGGGATTTGGGAATCTCATTTGAATATGTCTTTAGCCCTGATGTCAGAGGATTGAACGCAGAAATCGCCTATCGATTCTAAAGACTTCTGACCCACTCCTCTATCTTCTCTCTAAGCTCTGTAAGGGAAGATAAATTTTCAATCACCTCGCTTGCATATTTCTTTTTCTCTTCCACGCTCATTTGTGCTTGTATGCGTAAGCGGATTTGCTCCTCACTTAGCCCATCTCTTGTCCTAATACGCTCCACAACATTCCCCCCCACGATCAAGATCTTATGTTTAAAATTCAACATCTCTCTTTGCTCAAAAAGCAATGCAATCTCTACAAAATAAGGTTTTTTCTTCTCTTCTAGTTTTTGACATCTCTCAAAAATCTCTGCATAAATACTGGGATTGAGGATGTTTTCTAGGATTTTTAATTTTTCTCTATCAGCAAAAACAATACTTCCAAGTGCCTTGCGATTGATTCCCTCTCTCTCTAAAACCCCCACTCCAAATACATCTACAATCTCTTGAGTTTTGCACTCTAGGACTTTATGAGCGATTTTATCCGCATCTAAGACTTCATAGCCAAGAGAGGCAAGGATCTTGCACACACTGCTCTTCCCGCTTCCTATCCCTCCACTAATCGCATAAGCATATTGAAACTTTGAAAAATCCATCTTCTCCTCTTTTTGTGGTAAAATCGCTCTCATAATCCATTTTCGCAAGAGATTGGAAGTAGGCTTATGTTTATACATAAGTTACCCTGTCCTAGAGCGGGGTTATTTACCTCCTATAATTTTTTCAAAAACTCTTTCTCTAATGATTCTCAAGTCTTTTTTGTCAACTTTTCCTAAGTACTGCATAATTCGCTTAATATCATAGCTTTTTGCCTGTGCCAAAAGTGCCACTTGCTCCCTGCCTTGATTATCTTTAAACTTATAAAACATAAAACCTGTTTTGTTTTTGGTTTGACTTGAAAGTGGGATACCAAAAAACATTTTGTTTGGCAACACATTAAGCACCAACACAGGGCGTCGAAATCTATCTCCCTTCCCATACACTTCACGCCCTACATTGTAGCCTACACTACACCAGCAAATCTTCCCAACGCTTGGATATTTGAGTGTTTGAGAAGAGTTTATCTGCTTTTTGATTTCATTCCATTCATCAAATTTTTCTTGCATAGCACTCTCCTTGCAAGATTGTAACTTGAAAAATCAAAATAGATATGCCGCTAGAAAAGAAAGACAAAATAAAAAGCTTGGGAGAATATTTAAGAAGCCTCCTTGCAGATACCTAAGGCACACAAAAAGCCAAAGTGCTCTGCTGTATTCCTACCCTGAAGCGTTGCTTCAACTTTCTATTGCATAGGTCTGCAAAGAGAAATGCAATATTACACAAGATTGCCAAAAAAATCCACAAAATCAAAGGAATTTTAAGCACATATTTTGTAAAATTCAAAGATTTGATTCCACCACAAAGAGATACTATGCCAAAACGAGAAGACATAAAGAATATTTTGCTGATTGGTTCTGGGCCAATTATCATCGGACAAGCTTGTGAATTTGACTACTCAGGCACTCAAGCTGCAAAAACTCTTAAAGAGCTAGGCTACAAAGTCGTCCTTGTCAATTCTAACCCTGCAACCATTATGACCGACCCTGAGTTTGCAGATAGAACCTATATTGAGCCAATTACTGAAGAGATCCTAAGCGATATCATTCAAAAAGAAAATATTGATGCGATTTTGCCTACAATGGGAGGGCAAACAGCGCTCAATATCGCTATGAGTATGGAAGAGAAAGGTTTGCTTAAAGGTGTGAAATTCCTAGGGGCAAACCCACAAGCCATCAAAAAAGGCGAAGATCGTCAAGCTTTCAAAGAAGCAATGCTCAAAATCGGAATGGATTTGCCCAAATCTCGTTATGCCTACAATGAAGAAGAAGCTCTAAATGCTGCCAAAGAAATCGGCTTCCCACTTATTATCCGTGCGAGTTTCACCCTTGCCGGTGGTGGGAGCGGTGTGGCTTACAATATCGATGAGTTTAAAGTTTTGGCAAAAAATGGACTTGATGCCTCGCCCATTAGTGAAATTCTCATTGAAGAATCTCTTCTTGGCTGGAAAGAGTATGAAATGGAAGTTATCCGTGATAAAGCAGATAACTGCATCATCGTTTGCTCTATTGAAAACCTAGATCCTATGGGAGTGCATACAGGAGATAGTATCACTATCGCCCCAGCTCTCACCCTCACAGACAAAGAATATCAAAGAATGCGAGATGCCTCATTTGCGATCTTGCGTGAGATTGGCGTAGATACAGGTGGAAGCAATGTGCAGTTTGCTATCAATCCTGAGAGTGGAAGAATGATTGTTATTGAGATGAATCCACGCGTTTCTCGCTCCTCTGCCCTTGCAAGTAAAGCCACAGGCTACCCTATCGCAAAAGTTGCCACACTCCTAGCTGTGGGCTTCACGCTTGATGAGATCAAAAACGACATCACAGGCACAACAGCGAGTTTTGAGCCAAGCATTGACTATATTGTTACAAAGATTCCACGCTTTACATTTGAGAAATTCCCAACCGCAGATTCTACACTTACAACAAGTATGAAAAGTATCGGTGAGGTTATGGCAATCGGTGGGACATTTACTGAAAGCATTCAAAAAGCACTTTGTAGCCTAGAGAATGGGCTTTTTGGCTTTAATCCCATTAGCTCAGATATGGAGAAAATCAAGCACGAAATCCGCCGCCCTAACGACTCTCGTCTGCTCTATATTGCTGAGGGGTTTAGAAATGGACTAAGTCTTGAGGAGATTTACTCTCTAAGCAAGATTGACCGCTGGTTCCTCTCTCAAATCCAAAATATCATCAACTTTGAGAGCAAAATCAATGTAGAAATCCTCCACAATCACTCTTTGATGCAAGAAGCCAAATCTTTGGGCTTTAGTGACAGAATGATTGCCTATCTCATCAACAAAAACGATGGCTTAGAAATCAATCAAAACGAAGTCTATCAAGCACGCAAAGACTTGGGGCTTTCCTTGCGTTATCACGAAGTAGATACTTGTGCGGCTGAATTCCCTTCCCTCACTCCTTATCTTTACTCCTCTATCGGACACTTTAGCCCCATAGGAGAGGCTCATACACTCAAATCAAGTGATAAGAAAAAAGTAATGATTATCGGCGGTGGGCCAAACCGCATCGGACAGGGAATCGAGTTTGACTATTGTTGCGTTCACGCCTCATTTGCACTCAAAGATATGGGTTATGAGAGCATTATGTATAACTGCAACCCTGAGACTGTCAGCACAGACTATGATACAAGCGATACGCTGTATTTTGAGCCAATCGATTTGGAGCGAGTGCGAAGCGTGATTGAGAGAGAAAATCCTGATGGAATCATTGTGCATTTTGGAGGGCAAACCCCACTTAAACTTGCCAAAGAGCTTACAAGGATTGGAGCTAAAATCATCGGAACAAGTGCCAAAGTCATCGATGTAGCAGAAGATAGAGAGAAGTTTGCCGAGTTTGTAGAAGCCAACAACCTCAAACAACCTCAAAACGGAATTGCATTCAACAAAGAAGAAGCCCACAGTATCGCTAGTAAAATCGGCTTCCCAGTCCTTGTGCGACCTAGCTATGTGTTGGGTGGAAGAGCGATGAGAATCGTGCATAATGATGACGAGCTCAAAGCCTATATGGAAGAGGCTGTAAAGGTGAGTGAGAGCTCTCCTGTACTTGTAGATAAATTCCTTGATCGTGCTATTGAGCTAGATGTAGATGCAATCAGTGATGGAGAAAATGTCTATATCGGCGGGATTATGCAACATATCGAAGAAGCAGGGATTCACTCAGGAGATAGTGCCTCCTCTCTCCCTCCTTTCTCTCTCTCAAATGAGCTAATAAATCAAATCCAAAAGATGACAACACAAATCGCACTCAAACTTGGTGTTGTAGGACTCATGAACGTGCAATACGCCATCCACCACAATGAAATCTATCTCATTGAAGTTAATCCAAGGGCTAGTCGAACTGTGCCATTTGTCAGCAAAGCCACAGGAATGCCACTAGCAAAAATCGCTACAAGAGTAATGGTGCAAGGAAATCTCATCGAAGCACTCAAATTCTACGATCGCTTCAATCTCCTGGAGTGCAAAGAGGGAATCTATCAGCACAAGAGCCTTAAACACATTGCGATTAAAGAATCTGTCTTCCCATTCAACAAGCTCAATGGTGCAGATGTTTCTCTTGGCCCTGAGATGAAAAGTACAGGTGAGGTTATGGGAATCAGCCAAAACTTTGGAATTAGCTTTGCAAAAAGCCAAATCGCTTGTAAAAACACGCTTCCTACAAGTGGAAAGATTTTTATCTCTTTGCAAGACCTTGATAAGCCTTTTGCAGGAGAGATTGCAAAAGAGTTTATCTCTCTAGGCTTTAGCGTGTGTGCCACAGGAGGGACATACAAGGCAATTAGTGAATCAGGCGTAGAGTGTGAGCTAGTGCTTAAGGTGAGTGAGGGACGCCCAAATATCCAAGATGCAATTACAAATCATCAAATCGCCATGGTGATCAATAGCAGTGATGAGCGAAGCAACAAAAGCGATACACGCCTCTTGCGTCAGCAAGTGCTAAAGTCCCAAGTCCCCTACTTCACAACCATTGAAGAGGCAAAGGCAGCTTGTAGTGCGATTAAAGAGCTCTCAAATAACAGCCCCTATCTTGCAAAAGCATTGCAAGACTTCCTAAGAAGCTAAAATGCTCTTTTTGGCTCAAAGCGACACAACAGCAGGGTTTCTCTCTCAAAATGAGAGCAAAATCAACCTTGCTAAAGGAAGGGGGGAAAAAAAAGTCTTGCTAGAAGTGGAGAGTCTAGCCACTCTCAAAGACTTCGTGCGAATCCCACAAAAACACAAAAATCTCATCAGACGCTCTAGCAAAACCACTTTCATCTATCCCAACTCCAAAGCTTGCCGAGTCATCAAAGACCCCTTGCATCTTAGATTCCTTCAAGCTTTTAAATGGATGTATTCCTCAAGTGCCAATCCTACAAAAGAGGTTTTTAGCCTTGACTTTGCCACACAAAAAGCAGAAGTAATCATCCAAGATAAAAGAGGGAACTATGAAAGCACGCCCTCAAAGATTTACAAAATCAATCAAGCTCAAATCAAAAGGATTCGATAATGCGAATTGATAAGTTTCTCAACTCCACAAACATTCTCAAACGCCGAAGTATCGCCCAAGATATGTGCGACAGCGGTGTAGTGTATATCAACGATAAGGCTGTCAAAAGTGCCAAAGAAGTCAAAGTAGGAGATATCATCAAGCTTGTTTATCTCACAGGAAGCAAGAGCTATGAAGTCCTAGCACTTCCTACCACCAAAACTATCCCCAAATCCACTTCACACCTCTATATCAAAGAACTAGGAGAAAATAATGCTTGAGTTAGAAAAATATAGTGCAAGTGGGAATGACTTCCTCATCACCCACACCCTCCCCTCCTCCATCAACGCTTCAGAACTTGCACGCAAACTCTGCGATCGCCATAATGGAATCGGTGCAGATGGATTAGTGCTTCTAAAGCCTCATAAAGAATACGCTTATGAATGGGATTTCTACAATAGCGATGGCTCAAAAGCTAGAATGTGTGGGAATGCAAGTCGATGCGTGGGATTATATGCGTTTTTACATTCTCTTGCTCCACATAAACATCAGTTTTTGAGCGGTGCAGGAGTGATAGAAGTCGAAGTTACGCATACAAGCTTCCCTTATAGAGTGGCAACCAATCTTGGAGCTTATAAAATCTTTGCACTCAATCAAGACAATGGCTGGGATTTCTTCGATACAGGTGTGCCTCATCTAGTAAAATTCTTGGAGAGCGAAGAGGAGTTTGAGAACTTTTGCATTCACTCTATGAAAGATTTACGACTTCAATATGACAGCAATGTCAATATCGTTTTTCCTACCGATGAGGGGTATAAAATCAAAACTTTTGAGCGAGGGGTAGAGAATATCACTCTTGCTTGTGGAACAGGAATGGCAAGTGTAGTGGCAAGTCTATATGAGCGAGGAGAGATGAGTGGCAATCAAGTCACACTCATTCCTCCTTCAGGAGAGCACCTTATCTTTGAAATAGAAGACAAACACATTAGCTTTGAGGGTAAAGTCAAAAGAATTGCAAAATGCAGTGTCAGACTTGATGAGATCTGATTAGACTCTCTAGCTCCCCCTAGCCCTTGCTTATCACTTTTTCATTTTCTATTTCCAAATCCAACGACACGACC
>DSTMD04001__coassemble_635_pt1 | contig 15820 bp, 16 predicted proteins | sample DSTMD04001__metabat2_low_PE_002 | metagenome-assembled genome bin DSTMD04001 | reverse complement strand
GCACTACCTTAGCTTCTTTGGCAACAGAAGAGAAAAATTTTACATACTCTTCAAACTCATTGGCATACTCAAAAAACTCAGTATTTTCACTTTGACAAAAATACTCTTTTGTATGCAATTCTTGAAGAAGCACAAGTTTTGCTCCATTTCTGCTTGCTTCTAAAATCGCTTCTTTTGTTTTGCTGAGTGTTTGCTCTTGATGATAGGCTTGCTGGATGAGAGCGATTGGGAGGAGTTTATTCATCTTCATATTCGCCATCGGGGTTTTGATAATCATCCTCATCATAGCCTTGATAGTAGCCACTATCTAGATCCTCATCCCCCTCATCATCGATATACTCATCTTCAAAGTCTAATTCATCTTCATCATAAGAAAATAGCAGTTTTTCTCTCATCATTTGCTCCTTGTTTTTATATCTCGTAAAATTTCACTGGCAATTTGAAGTCCAAAACTACCAGTAACAACATTGCAACTTCCTAAAGCCTTGCAATTTGGAACTTCATCTGAAAATATTACTTTAAAATTCCCCCTAAAGCGTTGCTTTTTGAGATTTTCTCTGAATTTGCGTGCAAATTTATCTCCATAGCTTTTCCAAATGCTTGAAACTTTAATAAGCAGGGGATTGAGCTTTTTTGCACTTCCTGTGGAGCTAATGTAGCTTCCCATTCTTTTGCCTTGTGCTTTTTTTGCAAGCAAAATCTTGGCGTTAATATCATCAATTGCATCTATGATGTAATCAAACTCATCAAAGTTTAGAGTTTGCAAAAACTCTTCACTCACACTGGCATGAATTGGAGTAATGCCTTTGTAGATTTTGCTCAATGCTTCAACCTTGACTTCCCCCACAGCCTCAGAGCCGATTTGTCGGTTTTGATTGGTGATATCAAATCTGTCTTTATCTACAATTGTGATGTTTTGAATACCACTGCGATAGAGGGCATCAAGTGCGTATCCTCCCACACCCCCTACACCAAAAATGAGAATCTTGATTTTTGAGAATTCCTCAAAACAATCTGAAAAAATAATCCTAGAGCGAGTGTAGCGATCAGTCATTGTTTTATCCATTTTTGTAGAGTTTGTAAATCTTGCATACTTGTAAGATCAAGTGTGATGGGAGTGAGAGAGATATATCCCTCAGAGATAGCTTGAAAATCTGAAGGTACCTGTGCATTTTCTCTCTCCTTCCATTTGAGTGGATGAAGTCCTAGCCAAAAATACTCTTGCCCTCTTGGATTTTTGCTCTTTTGGGCGGAGTTTTCATAGATTCGATAACCTGCTTGAGTGATTTTATATCCTCTGCATTCTTTGGAAGTGAGATTGGGGATGTTGATATTTAGAAGTTTTCTGTCTTGGAGTGGAAAAGTAGAATCAAAAATTTGTCTCACAATTTGAGAAATGCATTCTTTTGCAAGGCCAAAGTCGTGATGTTCTTTTTCCCAATTTTTTAGCACTTGAGAGATCGCAATAGAGGGAATACCATAAATTGCACCCTCCATTGCTCCGGCAACTGTGCCTGAGTAGGTAATGTCTTCTCCCATATTTGATCCCAGATTGATCCCTGAGATGACAAGATCTGGTTTTTTGTCTTGAAAAAACTCATGAAGTGCCAAATAAATGCAATCACTGGGTGTGCCATTATCTAGCTTGTAAAAATCTTTTTCTATCTCAATCATTTTTAGAGGTTTGGAGAGTGTAAGACCATGACCACAGGCAGATTTCTCGCACGCAGGAGCGACAATCACCACTCTTGCAATATCTTTTAGGGCTTCTTTGAGAGCCAAAAGTCCAAGTGAATGGAATCCATCATCATTTGTAAGTAATATCGTTTTCAAACTTTGCCTTATATTATTGAAATCAAAATTGAGGATTTTATCATAAAAGAAGTAGATAAAGTGGTGCGGAAGAGAGGACTTGAACCTCCACGCCTTGCGGCGCCAGATCCTAAGTCTGGTGCGTCTGCCAATTTCGCCACTCCCGCAGGATCTTTGTAAATCAAAAGTGGGATTATATAGGAAAAATGCTGATTTTTTTCTTAAAATTGAAAAAATTGCAAAAAATTTTTCGACTTCTTGCAAAAATCCAAAAACTTATCTCAATTATCCGAGGGAATGGGATAAATATATTAAAATACGCTTCAATATCAAAAAACACAAAAATCATCAAAAACATTAGAAATGTTTTTTATCAAGGAGCTTTTATGCAAGTACAACGCAAGAAAATCTACAACCCCAATTCCACAGAAAGTGTCAATGAACGCAAAATTTTTGGAGGAGATCCTACAAGTATGTTTGATCTCAATAAGATCAAGTACCAGTGGGCTTACAATCTTTGGAAGGTAATGTTGGCAAATACTTGGTTCCCAGAAGAAGTCAATATGAATGCAGATAAGAGAGACTACAATGGTGGGCTTACAGCACAAGAGAAGCTTGGTTATGATCGAGCTTTGGCACAGCTGATTTTTATGGATTCTTTGCAGACAAATAACTTGATTGACAATGTCAATCCTTATATGACAAGTCCAGAGATCAATCTTATCTTGGTGCGTCAAGCTTATGAGGAGGCTTTGCATTCTCAAAGTTATGCGGTTATGGTTGAATCTATTTCTGCAAATACAGAAGAGATTTATGATATGTGGCGAGTGGATATGCAACTAAGAAGCAAAAACGATCATATCGCTGATGTATATATGGAGCTTGCAAAAAATCCAACAGAGAGAAATTTGATCAAAGCAATGTTTGCCAACCAAATCTTAGAGGGGATTTATTTTTATAGTGGTTTTTCATACTTTTATACTTTGGCTCGTTCAGGCAAAATGCTAGGAAGTGCACAAATGATTCGCTTTATTCAAAGAGATGAAGTAACACATCTTTTGCTCTTTCAAAATATGATCAATTCTGCTAAAAAAGAGCGTGCAGATTTATTTACAAAAGATTTAGAAGAAGAAGTGGTAGAGATGTTTAAAAAAGCAGTGGAAGTTGAGAGTGCATGGGGAGAGTATATCACTCAAGGGCAGATTCTAGGCCTTACAAGCGAGATTATTAGAGAATATATCCAATTCTTAGCTGACGATCGTCTCACTCATGTAGGAATGCCTAAGATTTATGGTTCAAAAAATCCAATCAAATGGGTAGATCAATTCTCGAGCTTTAATGACCAAAAGACTAATTTCTTTGAGGCAAAGGTAACAAATTATGCAAAAGGGAGTATAAATTTTGATGATTTCTAAGAAAATATACGCTCTTCAATTCAAGAGAAAAGAAGATTTTACTGCTAATCTAAATAATGTTGTAGGTTTTATAGAGCGTTGTGTGAGGCATTCTATTGTTTGCACCGCGGATTTGATACTCAGTGGTTTTGCCTTTGATCGCCTCAAAGAAGCTAGTGAATTTTCTAAGATTGCACTTGAGAAGTATCTTGAGGTTACTGATGAAAAAACTCTAATTACTTCTTTGATTGAGGAAATTGATGGAGAGTTTTATAACATTATCAAAGTAATCAAAAATCATACTGTTATCTATTCTCAGGCAAAAACTCAGCCTTTCCCACTCAATAATGAAGAGCAATATATGAGTTCTGGATGTAGGGAAGATATAGGGTTTTTTATGATTGATGGGATTAAGTGTGCAGTAATGAACTGCTTTGAGCTTAGATTTGTGGATTTATGGCAGAGAGTGCGAGGGGCTGAAGTTGTGTTTATTTTGGCTCAGTGGGACAAGGAGAGGAAGCATCATTTTGAAGTGCTTTCTCAAGCATTAGCAATCACCAATCAATGCTTTGTGGTTGCAAGTGATTGTGCAAATATGGGGATGTCAAAAGCAAGTTCGATTATTTCTCCTTTTGGCAAGGTTTGCAAAGATGGCAAAAGAGGTGTTGTGTGTATGGATATCAAGCTTGAAGAAGTCAAGGAAATGAGGAATTTCTTGCGTGTTGGATTAGAAAGCAATGCTAAATGAGATTCAAGCTCTTCTTGACCAAGGAGAGCTTTTAAAAATCTTGATAGTTTTGTTGTTGTGTTATGCCATTTCGACGGTTTTAATTAGCTTTTTTGGCAAAGAAAACAAGACTTTTTTACTTTTTCTTAAACAAAGTTTTTTTTCTTATCAAAGTCTTTGCATTGCACTGAGCATTCCTAGCTTGATGGCGATGTGTAGTTTTTTGTATGGCTATGGGGATTATGCGTGGTTTGTCTTTGGAATTTGTTTTCTATTTTTGATTTTGGGATGGATTGATTGTTATAAACTCGCAGTGCCTGATATCTTAAATTTTTCACTTTTGTTTTATGTGTTTTTTGGCTTGTATTTTCTTGATTTGTTGAGTTATGGGCATTTTATCTCCTCTTTTTCGCTTGTAGGTGCTTTTGCACTTTTAAGAATGCTAGGGGGCTTTGTATTTGCAAAAGAGATTATGGGAGAAGCGGATTTGATCGTTATGGGATCTATTGGAGCGTTATTTTCCTTTGTTTATGGTTGTTATGTTGTTGTTGCTTCATCATTTCTTGCAATTCTTTATATTTTGATACTCAGTGCTTTTAATTACAAAAACAAAACCATTTCTTTCTCTCAAATCAAAATTCCTTTTATATGTTTTTTGTTCTTGGGCTTTATTTTGGGGCTTATATATGAAAAATATCCTATTTTTGGAGTTTTAAATGTATAAGAAATATTTTTTGAGTGCTTTTGCACAATTCTTTTTTCCTTTGTTTATAGTTTTGTTTTTTGTTTCTTCAGTAATTTTGCTTATCACAATCGCAGGTTCAAGTCATGTGGTAAAACTCCATTTTATGGATCTTTTGTTTTTGTTTTTATATTCATTGCCCAATACGGTTTTTTTCATCATTCCTGTTACTTTTTTTGCCTCTTGTGTGCTTTGTATTGCAAGACTTTCTTATGACTATGAGATGCTTGTTTTCTTCTCATTGGGAGTAAAGCCAAGCGAACTTGTTAAGACTTTTTTGCCACTGACTTTGATAGTAAGCATCACCTCTTTGGTTTTTTCTCTAGGAGCTGTGCCAATTTCTAAGAGAGCCTTTGATAATTTCATTGAGCAAAAAAAGGTGGATGTGGATATCAATATCAAAGCTGGAGAATTTGGACAAAAGATAGGTGATTGGCTTGTATATGTAGAGAGTGCAGAGGAGAGGGTATATAAAAACTTAGTTCTTTTTTCTATAAAAGGCTTAGGGTTTGAAAATTTTATTTCTGCAAATGAGGGAAAAATCACAAATCAACAAGGTGTTTTTACCTTAGGACTTCAAAAAGGCGAATCATATATGGCCCAAGATGAGGAGTTTAGAAAGGTGATGTTTGAGAAAATGGATATTAGAACTCAGGTTGGTGAAGCACCTTTGAGTGGCTATGATTTGATAGAGTATTGGAAGAGTGCTTTTAGTGGTGAAAGTCAAAGCAAGGCAAAACGCTTTGTCAAGGCAGTTTTGGTTTCTATTTTTCCTCTTCTTAGCCTTTTTCTTATTCCACTTATTGGGATTGCAAATCCAAGGTATCACAAAAACTTTTCTGCCTTTTACACGCTTGCAACAATTCTTTTATTTTATATTTTTGTTCATATTTTTGTAGGTGAGAATCCTTTTGTTGCCCTAGGAGCGATTCCTTTGATTTGGTTTTTTGGAACATATATCTTGTATATGTACAAAATTAAGCCACTTTATTAGAATGGTTTTATTCTATAATTTGATTGCTCAAACAATTCGTGTTTCCCAATATGCTAGTCTGTTAAAAGAAAGAATGTTGGAGAGGGTAGAGGGTCTTGTGTGTTGGCATTTCCGCTTGTAGCCCTTAGCGGTGAGGTTCTGCCCCTAATGGACTCCTCCTTCTCCTGTATGTGTAGTGTTTAGGCTACGCATTTAGGGATAGCGATTGTTTGGGTGAAAAAACAAAAGAGGAAAAAATGCAAAGACATATTTTGATCGTGGGAAGCGGTGGAAGAGAGTATTCTCTAGGTTTGGCATTGAGTGGAGAAAATATCTCTTTGTATTTTTATCCTGGAAATGGGGCAACAAATCGATTGGGAACAAATCTTATTGCCAAAGATTTTGATGAGCTTTATTCTTTGATTCAGAGCTATGGCATTGATTTGGTTGTTGTTGGCCCTGAGGCTCCGCTCTCAGAGGGAATTGTTGATTTTTTACAAAATAGGGGAATTAAGGTTTTTGGCCCAAGCCAGAAAGCCTCACGACTAGAGAGTTCAAAAGCCTATATGAAAGACTTTGCAATAAAATACAAAATCCCTACCGCTAAATATTTGCAAAGCACAGACAAGCAAAAGCTCAAGGATTTTGCAAATACGCTTCAAACTCCGATTGTGATTAAGGCTGATGGACTATGTGCAGGCAAGGGGGTAATCATTGCCAAGAATTTGCAAGAGGCACATCAGAGCATTGAGCAGATGGAGAAGTTTGGAGAGGCTGGGAGTTGTGTTGTAGTTGAAGAGTATTTGGATGGATATGAGCTTTCAGTTTTTGCACTTTGTGATGGAAAAGATTTTGTTTTGCTTCCTGCTGCACAAGATCATAAGAGATTGCTAGATGGGGATAATGGACCCAATACTGGAGGAATGGGGGCATATACTCCTACGCCTTTATGTGATGAGGCTTTGCTAAAAAAGATTGCAGATCAAATCATCACTCCAGCACTCAGGGGGTGTGAGAGTGAGAATCATCCTTTTTGTGGAGTATTGTTTGCAGGAATTATGGTTGTAGAGGGTGAGCCAATCTTGCTTGAGTTTAATGTGCGTTTTGGGGATCCAGAGTGCGAAGTTTTACTCCCAACGCTCAAAACTCCACTTTTGCAGATTTTGGATAGCTGTGTAGAAGGTAGGCTTAAAGATCTCAAATATGAAGTCAAAGATGAGTTTGCCCTAGGAGTTGTGCTTGCAAGCAAGGATTATCCTTATTCTTCAAGTCCTAAGGCATTGATAAGACTCAAAGAGTTTGATGAGAGTTTGGGGCATATTGCCTTTGCAGGAGTGGAGGAAAAAGAGGGGGAATTGTATGCTAGTGGAGGGAGAGTGTGTGTATGTGTTGGAAGGGGGGAGAGCTTAAGGCAGGCAAGAGAGAATGCATATAAGATTTGTGAATGCGTTGAGTTTGAGGGCATGCAATATCGCAAGGATATAGGGTTTAGGGCTTTATGAATCTAGAGGAGATTTTGTATCGAGAGAAGATTGAGTTAGCAACTCTAACTTCACGAGTGATTGCTTTTTTGATTGATAAGCTTTTGCTTTCTTTTGTTTTTACTTTGATTTATTGGGATAGTTTTTCTTCTGTTGAGAGGAGTTATGTGCAAATTATTGGATTCTTAAATCAAGTTATATGGCAATACTTGCTTTTGAGCTTTGCGTATGAAGCGATTTTTACCTTTCTTTATGGAGCAACTTTGGGCAAAATCGTTTGCAAGATCAAAGTTATTTCTACTTCATTGCTTGATCGCCCTAGCATTGCTTTTGCGTGTATAAGAAGTATGGTTAAAATTTTAGGTGAATATCTTGCTTATGCTCCATTTTTCCTTGTATTTTTTACACCTTTTCAACAGGCATTGCATGATTTGTTGGGAAAAAGTATCGTGATAAAAAATGCCTAGATTTTTATGCTTATTTCCATTTTTTCTCTTTTGTCTTTTTGCTCAAGAGAGTTACAAAGCTAATTCTTCCCAACTGGGTGAAATTATTGCAGATAAGCTCTCAAGTGATAAAAACAAGATTTATGCCAAGGGAAATGTTGTCTTAATTAGTGGGGAATACTATATTTCTGCAGATGATGTTGTTTATGACAAAAGTAATAAAACTGCAGAAATAAAAGGAGAAGTCAGGGTATATAAGGGCAGTGATCTTTCTTTTAGTGCCAAAAGCGTTAAGGTAGATTTCTCAAAAGATACCTTTTCGCTCTCATCTATTTATTTGCAAAGTGTTGAGAGCGGATTGTGGGTTAGTGCAAAAGAAGCGAGTTCTCAAAATGATGTTTATTATTTTAAGGAAAACACCGTTTCAGGATGTGATATACAAAATCCTATATGGCATCTTGATTCAAGCTCTGGGAGTTTGGATCAGAGCGATGATGTGCTTACTTTGTGGAATACAAGAATTTATATTGGAAAGATGCCTATTTTTTATATTCCTTATATGAGCATAAGCACCAATAATCAACGCAAAAGTGGTTTGCTTTATCCAAAAGTTGCCTATCTTAATGAGGATGGATTTTACTATCAACAACCAATTTTTATTGCCCCCTATGAAAGCTGGGATATCACTCTCTCTCCTCAAATCCGAACTTCAAGAGGGATTGGAATCTCTGGAGATTTTAGGTTAGCAACCCCAAGGGATAATCTTTTGATATTTCAAACAAAATATTTTTATAACACAAAAAAATATGTCCAAAAATACTCCATCCTCAATCAACACATCTATGGTTTCAATCTTGATTTTCAGACACGATCGGGAACAGGGTGGTTTGATGGCTATGAAACCTTAAATGATGGTTTTTACTCAAATTTTACTTATATGAATGATTTGGATTATTTGAGGATTGATGATGCTGGAAAGAAGGTAAGCGATCGCTTGAGTGTTTCGCATTTTAATTATTTACTTCATTCTGAAGAGCATTATTTTGGTTTTTATAACAAACTTTTTATTGATATTGCTCAAGCAAACAATGCTGACACCTTTCAGCTTCTCCCTGGTTTGCAATATCACAAATTCTACGATTCTCTTTTTTGGCAAAACTTAATGTATTCTATTGATGTTCAATCCAATAATGTGATGAGAAAAGAAGGCTATGGGTATTATGAAAACACTATCAATATCCCACTAGGTATCGAGCTTCCTCTATTTGATGGCTACCTTTCAGTAGGTGCTTCAACGGATTTAAATTTTACAAACATCAATCTCTATCAAACACAAAATCTCCAAATTGCCAATAATCCTAATATCAATTATAAAAATGCTAATTTTTTTACAGCCAATTACTCAGCTTCTTTGGCAACGGATTTGGCGAAAGATTATGGTGATTTTATGCATACTCTTCAGCTTATGGCAAAAATCTCTGGACCATACTATCGCTATACAAGCGATATGTTTAGCGACAATGTTTACAAAGATTATTCAAACGCAGTCATTCAAATCAGCAATGATTCCTCAAAAACCTCAGAGCAAAAAAAATTCATCATCAATAATCTTTGGAATCCCAGTTCAATCGTGGATTTTGACACTAATAAGCATAAATTTGAGATCCAACTTTCTCAATATTTTTACAACAATGCAGGAAATACGCTTTTTTACTACAATCTTTCTCAAAAGCTCAATCTTCAATCCCAAAACTATCTTTTCTCAGAAAGTATGGTTAATGAAATAGGAAGCTCTCCTATTGATGGGCTAGATATGAAAGCTTCAATCTATTATTCCTTTCTTTATAATGACATCACCGAGGCATCAGCAAGTGTCGATCTTGAAAAATGGCATCTCAAAACTTCTGTGGGGTATTACTATAAGAAACTTTTTGCAAGCAATACTTCAAGTATCAATGCCAACTTTATCAATTTCTCACTTAGTAATGATTTTGGATACTTTTCTCTAGGGGGAGAAGTGAATTATGATTTTTTAGCAAGGCAACTTAAGGATTGGAGCGTAGAGATTTCAACAGATATACGTTGTTTTGGAGTGAGTTTGAAATTTGCTCAAGAAATCGCCTCAATTCTTACAGATGAGGGCAATCAACCCTTACTTAAGAGTATTACAAATAACTATGTGCGACTTGAATTTAGATTTACTCCGCTAAGCGAAGTGGGAGTATCGTATCGATTCAACAAATAGGAGGTAGAAATGGACAAAAAGAAAAATTGTTTTCTCAACCAACAAGATGCGGCACAGAGGCTTATCAAAGAGCTGGAGAATGTGAATTTTTATAACACGATGATTTTGAGTATTTCTACTGATGCTCAGTCTTTGGCTCAAAGTGTTGCGACACATTTTGATCTTCCATTGGAGCATTTGTTTTTAGATCCTATTTCTGCACCAGAAAACCCAGAGTGCATTATCGCTGTTGTGAGCGAGCTGATGGATGTGGTGATTGATGAAAATTTGTTGCAATCCTTTGGGATTGATATTGATTATGTCTATCAAAAAGCTCAAGAAAATTATGAAAAAAATATCATTCCCCTAGCAAGACGCATTCGTAAGGGAGAAAAGATTAGCTCTTTTGAAAACAAAAATATTCTCATCGTTGATGAGAGTGTAGAAACTGGTTTTAGCATAGAAGTTGCTATCAAAACCTGCGTCAATCACGGGTGCAAAAGTGCCTCTGTGGCAACTCCTGTGCTTTCAAGAGATGTGGAAAGTTATTTGTTGAAAATCTGTGATTGTGTTTATAAGGTTATTAGTCCAGATTTTTTTGTTTCTACAAACTACTATTACAAAGAACTTCAAACGCAAAGAAAAGATTTGCTTTTGAGAGAGAGCTACTTGGTGTAGAATCTAAAAATTTTTCTTCAAGGAATACTTATGCAGATTTTTAATGAAAGTTTTGATTTTTCCAAAGTTGCCACTCAAGCCTCCGGATCAGTGTGGTATCAACATGGTGGAACAGTGATTTTAGCCAGTGTTGCAGTCGATGAGGAAAAAAGCATTGATGAAGATTTTCTCCCACTCACTGTGCAGTATATTGAGAAGGCCTATGCTAATGCAAAATTCCCCTCAGGTTTTATCAAGCGTGAGAGCAAGCCAAGTGATTTTGAAACACTCACCTCTAGAATCATTGATCGCACACTCCGACCCCTCTTCCCTTCAACCTATCGACACCCTACACAAATCAGCGTCCTAGTGCTAAGCTATGATGGAAAAAGTGATTTGCAAGTCTGCGCGCTCAATGCAGCCTCTAGTGCCTTACAAGTTTCAAGCATCCCTTTAAGCTACCCTGTGTGTGCAGTAAGAGTAGGAAGAAATGAAAATGGCTTTGTACTAAACCCCAATGCAAGAGAGCTAGAAGAAGGGAAATTGGATTTGTATATCTCAGGATATGAGGATAATATCTTGATGATTGAGATGAGAACAATGCGACAAGAATCAAATGCAAATGAGCTTAGTGAAGACGAGCTATGTGAGGCAATCGAGCTTGCAAAAAAAGAGATACAAAAAATTTCTTTGGCCTATAAGCAAAGCTTTTTAGAATACAAAAAACCTACTTTTGCAATCAAGCATTGCCCTGATAATCAGAGTGAAGAAGTCCAAAAACTTATCTTGCAAAACTATTGGGATGATTTGCTCAAAGCTATCAATCAAATGGCAAAGAGCGAGCGAATGGTGGAACTCCAAAAACTTGCCCAAAAAATCTCTATCGAGCGTGAGCTTGAATACGACAAGGTTTTGGGTGGAGTAGAGAAGTGCAAAAGAAAAGCTGTGCGTGAGATGATTCTCAAAGAGCAAAAAAGAGCGGATAATCGAGGGTTAAAAGATGTGCGAGCTATTAGCATTGAGACAAATGTCTTGCCCTTTGCTCACGGCTCCTGCCTTTTTAAGCGTGGGCAAACTCAGGCTTTGGTAGTAGCAACTCTTGGAGGAGAGCAAGATGCTCAAACCTACGAGCTTTTGGGAGATAAATCTCCTAGCAAAGAGCGTTTTATGGTGCATTATAACTTCCCTGGCTTTAGCGTAGGAGAAGCTAGCCTTATTGGAGCTCCAGGCAGAAGAGAGCTAGGACATGGAAATTTAGGTAAAAGAGCTTTAGAATCCAATCTTTCTGATAAGCGTGTAGTGCGATTGGTGTCTGAAATCTTAGAATCCAATGGCTCAAGTTCTATGGCAACAGTATGTGGCGGTTCTATGGCACTAAGAGCTAGTGGAGTTGAGTGTGATGAGCTTGTTGCAGGGGTAGCAATGGGACTTATCAAAGAAGGGGATGAGTATGCAATCCTCACAGATATTATGGGCTTAGAGGATCATGAGGGGGATATGGATTTCAAAGTGGCAGGCTCAAGCAAAGGCGTGAGTGCATTGCAAATGGATATCAAGCTTGGAGGAGTAAGCTCAAAAATCTTGCGTGAAGCCTTACTTCAAGCAAAAGAGGGGAGAATGCATATTCTAAGCCTTATGGAAGAGAGTGCCAAAAAGATTGTCAAAAATGATTCTATTTTGCCAATTTGTGAGAGCTTCTATGTAGAGCCTGATCGAATCGTAGAAATCATCGGAGCAGGGGGAAAAACGATAAAAGAGATCATTGAGAAATTTGGCGTAACCATTGATTTAGATCGCAACAATGGAGAGGTGAGAGTAAGCGGAATTGGAGCTGAGAGACTTAATCAAACCAAAGAGTATATCCTCTCGCTTCTCTCAAAAAATAAGCCAAGAAGTGAAAAAGTAGATTTGGCAATCTATCCGCAAGGATTGAAATTCAAAGGTAGGGTGAAAAAGCTAGTAGATTTTGGAGCATTTATCGAACTTCCTCAGGGTGGAGATGGATTGCTTCATATTCGAAAAATCAAAGCCAAAAATGCCAATCCTCAAGAGGGAGAAGAGCTAGAATGTATAGTTCTTTGTAGTGAAACTAACAAAGTTGAATTAGATTTGGTATAAAAATTTGATTTTTTTGTTATAATCATGCTTTTAATTTTAAAACTTGCGTTTTTCAAGTAGGGGACAGATCCGAAAGAGGCGAGAGTAGAAAGGAAAAAATATGAAAAAGTTGTTTTTCTTGGCATTTGTTTGTTTAGGCTTTGCCTTTGCAGAAGATATGACAATGATCAAGTCATATTCTATTCTTGGTGCAGTTATTGGTCTTGGTATTGCGGCATTTGGTGGTGCTCTTGGTATGGGATATACTGCTTCTGCTACAATCTCAGGAATTGCTAGAAACCCTGGTGTTGGTGGTAAGCTTACAGGAACAATGTTTATTGCTCTTGCATTGATTGAAGCACAAGTTATTTATACACTTGTTCTTGCTGTTGTTGCGATTTACGCAAATCCTTTTATCGCAGGATAAAACTTAACAAAAAAAGGGGTGTGGGACTTCTTTTGCGCTGGTGGTGGAACTGGTAGACACGCTATCTTGAGGGGGTAGTGAGGAAACTCGTGCGAGTTCGAGTCTCGCTCAGCGCACCATATCTTTTCTTCTTTTATTATTGTGCCGGAGTGGTGAAACTGGTAGACGCGCTAGACTCAAAATCTGGTAGGGGCAACCCTGTGTCGGTTCGAGTCCGACCTTCGGCACCATAACTTCTTTATCTCAGTCAAGTTTTGTTATCATAAAAAATCAAAAATCTTTTAAGGAATTGTTATGAAAAAGCTAGTTGTGATTCTCTGTATGCTTGGGGTGTTGTTTGGAGGGGAGAAGAGTTTAGCAAAGCAAGGATATGAGGCACTTAAAGAGGGGGAGTATCAAAAAGCTATGGAAATATATCAAAGGGTTTGTGATAGCGGAGAAGCTTGGGGTTGTGGTATTCTTGGTGCAATATATGATAATGGTATTATAAGTATAGTGAATGGCATAGGCGTCAAGAAAGTGAAAGAAGACAAAGCCAAAGCTGTCGAACTCTATGCTCAGGCTTGTAATAGTGGAGATTTTCTTAGATGCACTATTCTTGGTGTAATGTATGATAAGGGAAATGGGGTTAAACAAGACAAAACTAAAGCCATAGAGTTTTATGCTAAGGCTTGTGATGCGGGCAATGATTTAGAATGTTTAGAATTTGGAGTAATGTATGATAAAGGTGAGGGCGTATGGCACAATAAATTCAAAGCCGAAGAGTTTTATGATAAAGCCTGTTATTTGAGAAATGAAGAAGGGTGCAAAAACTATGTACGTTTAAATGTAGGGACTAAAAGATTTTGATGACTTGCTTAGATTGATGGGGTGCAAGTTTCATCTCTTTTTGCATTATTATAAAAATGTTTTTTGGATTCTTATGTGTAATTCCTTCACATTTAAGGGCGGACCGACGCCAAATTTTCTATTTTTCAAGATTATTTACCAAAAAGAGATATAATCCCACTCACTTTCGTAGGGCGGACCGACGCCCACCTTTAAATCCTCTGATATCCACATTTTGATGACTTTTTATCATTTCATTATCTATGCTGTCTATCAAATCATCTAAAAACTCCAAAATTTTCTCAGGTGGAATCCCGATTTTGACTCCCCCTTCCTTATGAGTAATTCTTGGATAGATGACACCATTGTTTTCTCTGATTTTGAATAAATTTTCCCAATGAAATGCACGATTACGAATATTGCGAAGCAGGTTTAAAGCAATGCAAACTTTGGCAACATTGGAGAATCTATTTTTCCTACCATTGAGGTATCCTGAGTTTTTGTTGCTCCAATGATATTTTCTAAAGTCCAAATTCTCTAGCTCAAACATATAATGCTCTATTTTGTATTCTCCAATCAGATCAATCACTTCTCCTAGCATTAGACTTGAGAGGATTTGGGAAGGAGATAGCTCTTGAAGAGGAGTATGTGTCTTGGGTTTGATGTGTTGAAGACTTCTCTCACTCTTTATCCACTCTATTCCTACTAATTCTTTCAAACAAAAATCAAGCATATTTCTTAGGTAGATTTCTATCTCGGCAATCTTGTGTCCTGCCCTAAGGGCTAAAAGGCGATTTTCATAATAACTCTGTATATTTCCCTCATAGCTTTTTAATCGCTCAGGGGAGAGAATGGAAGCGATATCGGCTCTAAAAGAAGCAAGAGTGATTTTTGAGAGTTTTTGCATATTTGCTCCCTTTAGTGGGTTTTAGAGGATTTTAGCACATATGCTTCTAAGGGATAGGGAAAGTTTGGGGGAATAGTGTAAAATCACTTTTTATTTTGATTCTAAGGTTGAAGCAATGATTATTATCCCTGCACGATTGCAATCCACACGATTTCCACGCAAAATGCTAACTGATATTTTAGGAATCCCTATGATTGTGAGATCAGCCCTCAGAGCCAAAGAGGCAGATGAAGTGTGTGTGGCAACGGATAGTCAAGAGATTATTGAAGTTTGCCAAAAGCACAAGATTGAGGCTGTGATGACTTCCCCCTCTCATAGCAGTGGCACAGATCGCTGTGCGGAGGCTAGTAGGATTTTGGGACTAAATGAGGGTGAAATCATTATCAATATGCAAGGAGATGAGCCGTTTTTGGAAAGTGAGATTTTGCTCTCACTCAAAAAAATGATGAGTGAAAAATCTTGCTTTATGGGAACTTGTATCAAATCTATTAGCTCTGCTGAGGCTGAGGATCCTAACCTTGTCAAAGTCGTTTTAGATAAAGACAATCACGCATTGTATTTCTCTCGCTCTCTCATTCCTTACAATCGCGATGGTGGGGAGGTGGAGTATTTCGGACATTTAGGAATCTATGCGTTTTCTAATGCTTCTTTGCAAGAGTATTGCACACTTCCTAAATCCCCATTAGAGGAGATTGAAAAGCTAGAGCAACTCAGAGCCCTCTATCATCAAAAAAGCATCGCTACCCTTTTGGTGCAAACACAAAGTATGGGTATTGATACTTTGGAGGACAAAGAGAGAGCAATCAAGCTGTTTTCATAGGGGGAGTGATGGCAAAGGAAATTGATCTCAAAAACGAAAAAATCAATCGCTTATTTTTTTATTACTTTTTTCCCTCGCTTCTCTCAATGCTCTCTTTGAGTACTCATGCGATTGTTGATGGATTTTTTGTCGCATATGCTTTGGGCAAGGATGCAGTTTCCGCACTTGGAATCACTTGGCCGATTTTTCCTGCAATCATTGCTTGTGAGCTTCTTTTCTCTGTGGGGGGAAGTGCGATGATTTCTTACTATCTAGGCAAGGGGGAGAAGGAGAAGGCAAGAGAGT
>DSTMD04001__coassemble_633_pt1 | contig 15971 bp, 17 predicted proteins | sample DSTMD04001__metabat2_low_PE_002 | metagenome-assembled genome bin DSTMD04001 | reverse complement strand
TTCAAGAAGCAGCCATCCCTTACCCCCCCCCCCTAGGGATGGCTGGGATTCTAGAGTCTTGCCTTTCTTTATTTAGCTTCTACTCACTCCACTGAGTTTTGAGACTTCTTTGCTAAAAGACACTTTGAGAATATTTGTAGAAATATAGAAAAACACAATCTCTCCCTCTACAAAAACATAAGCCACTCGGCAGTCAAGATGGGAATCTAGAGGGATTTTGTACTCATAGATTGTTTTGTGAAGATACTTATATCCTCTTACGGTTTTGATTTTGTGAGGATGAGTTTGGATAAACTCATTGGCTTGTGCTAGATTTTCTCTGATTTTTGCTTCATATTTTGGATATTGAGAGAAAAATTTCTCAAAATTCCCCTCCACTCTCATCGCCCCTCCACACTGATTGCATCATTTGCACAGCGAGATAAACACAGCCCACAGCCATTGCAAGAGAGAATCTCAGGATAAAACATTCCTAGATATTTGATTTCTTTGGGACAAACATCTTTACAAGAGTAGCAAATAGACTTATTCCATGCTAGACAGGAGTTTGGGGAAATTTTCATCACCACTTGAGTTTGCTCTCTTGCTCTATCAAACCCACAATGCTCACCATTATGCTCAAAACACGCATTCACACACTCTCCACAAAACACACAACCACTGCTTGAAAAATCAAGTGTAGGAAGATTATCAGGATTGAGAGTGATAATGTTCTCAGGACAATGGCTTAAGCAGATTTGATTTTTGCACCCTAGGCAAACCTCTGTGAGTTCAGAGGTCGCATAAGGCATATTTTGTAGCCTCCCCCTTTTTGCTAGGCGTCTTAAAAGTGCCAATTACTTCACACCCTCATTGATCACTTCAAGAAGGTTTGAATTGTTTTTGCTCTTTTTGTTGCGATACTCAGGCTTGAAATTGTTTCCTACAAGTGGTTTGAGTTGTGCTTGAGGAGCGTGGCACTGAGTGCAGTTCCATCGGCTATCTGAGATTCCATCTGTGATAGCTTTTGCATTTCTAAGATCATAGCGATGAGACTCTGGCACTGGCAAAGCACCCATATCTTTTGCTACCTCTGGTGAGTGGCAATCAAGACACGCATTTGTGTTTTGAGTAAAGTCTGTCAATCCTTCCACATCATGAGGGATCATCGGTGGTGCATTCTCATAAGCACGATCAAATACTTGACTTTCTCCTGGAGCTTTATCTCCATATTTGAAATCTTGTAATTTGACTTTTTCCTCATTATTCAAAGGCACATTTCTTAGCCCCAATTCAGTATCGCTAATGGCTTTTGCACCAAAAGCAAAGCTCAACAATACACTTCCTAAAACTGCAATTTTAAGCATTTTCATTTTTTCCTCCTAAAATACTAAAGCTCAATGCATTATCACCACAAACATCAATGCATCTTCCGCATTTGATGCACGCCATTTGTGTAACTCTTGCATCTTTTTTTCCAATCATATCTAAGACCTGTTTCTCAGGACATACCTCAATACATTTCATACACTTTGTGCAGTTTTGCACTTTGTGTTTGACTTTGAGAACAGAGAATTTCCCAAGCAATGAAAAAGTCGCTCCAATAGGGCAAATATGCCCACAAAAGCCATTCTTAAGCACGAAAAGATCAAACAAAAAGATCATCACAATGCCCAAGATTGAAAATCCCATACCAAAGATAATCCCGCGAGAGAGCATTGAAACAGGATTGATCATCTCAAATGCCCCTACTCCAAAAATCACAGAAAGCGCCAAACTCAAACCTAGCACAAGGTATTTAAATCCCCTTGGGAGATTGAGCAGTGGCGTTGTGATAGAAAATCTTCTTCTTAGCCAAGAGCTTAAATCTGTGATCATATTGACAGGACACACCCAGCCACAATAAGCCCTTCCAACAAAAATGCCATAAAAAAGGCTCACAATCAATGCCCCAAGCCATACATCAAAAGCCAAACTCCCTCCTGCCACAAAAAGCTGTAATGTCGCAAAAGGATCGCTTAGCGGAATGCTATCAAAGATCTTGCTAAAGCTTAGATCCCCACTGAGTATATGACTTAGATTGCTCTTTGAGAGCAGTGTGCCCTCAACCTTGAGATCTTGGGTATTTAGCACTGCAATCTTCTCTACACTCTGGTGAGTTCTCACCTCTAAGAGTGTATAGTTTCCTGCAACAAACAACGCCAAAATCCCCAACTGCACAAGCCGACGCAAAAAGAGGTATTTTGCCTTCCACACTCTAACCATCAAAATCCTCCATCATTGAGATAATCTAGCGCATCCTTTCTTGGTGCTGAGCTTGCTCCACTCTCTTGGATTCTACTCTCATCTCCAGCTTTCCAGCTTCTGATGTAGTGTTCGCCCACGCTTCCTAGAACTTTCTCTCTATTTTGGACTCTAATTGTAGGCGTTTGGGTTACACACGCTCTCTCACACATCCCACAACCTGTGCAAATCTCGGCATTCACCATTGGCAAAAGCTCTGAATGCTCATTAGTAAATTTGCTATGACGAAACTCAAGATAAATAGCTTTCCCGATCAAAGGACATGCACGATAGCACGCATCACACTGAATCCCACCATAAGCAATACAATGAGTGGTATCAATCACCGCTACTCCCATTCTAGCCTCATTGATACTTGGCTCTTGATTGTCTTTGACTAAGCGTTTGATATCCAAAGCTCTACTTGGACATGCATAAGTGCAAGGAATATCTTTGCACATATAGCATGGGGTCTTTCTAGGCTCAAAATAAGGCGTCCCTGCACTAATGCCACTTGCTAGAGTTGCAAGCTTGAGAGTGAGATAAGGACAAGCCTCCACACATAGCCCACAGCGAATACAGCTATTTAAAAACTCTTCTTCACTTCCAGCACCTGGAGGTCGCAGAGCAGAAGCGTGTTTGCTACCCTTAAGATATGCACTCCACATCATTGCTCCCACACCCAATGCCCCTGCACTGCTAACCCACCTTAGGATGGTTTTTCTTCGCTCAGGATTGAATTTTTCCACTCTGTTTTATGCCTTATAAATTTTTACAGCACACTTTTTAAAGTCTGTCTGTTTTGAAATTGGACAAGTTGAATCAAGGCAAACTTTGTTGATAAGAACATTCTCATCAAACCAAGGCACATAGATAAGTCCTCTTGGTGGCTTATTTCTTCCACGCACATCAATTCTTGCCTTTACTTTTCCTCTTCTGCTCTCCACCCAAATCACATCGCCCTGCTTAAGACCACGAGATTGAGCATCTTTTTCGTTCATATAGCAGAGTGCTTCAGGCACAGCACGATAAAGCTCAGGCACACGCATAGTCATTGTTCCACTATGCCAATGCTCTAGCACACGTCCAGTACATAGCCACATTGGATACTCGCTATTTGGCATCTCGCATGGATCCATATAAGGTCGCAAGAAGATTTTTGCTTTGTTGTTGATATCTGCTTTCTCACCACTTGGAGCTGATAGACTTCCTTTAGGGATAGACTTGCCTTTGTTTCCATAGAATGCAAACTTCTCTCCATTGCTAGCAGCTTTTTTGGCATAGACATCATACTCTGCGTTAAATCTCCACAATGTTTCTCTCCATCCAAGTTTTTCACTCTTATCTTCGATAACTGGCCATCTTAGACCTCTGACATAGTGATAAACCTCAAATGGTGCAAGATCGTGTCCGTGCCCTGTTCCAAACTTTCTATACTCTTCCCATAGATATTTTTGGATGAAGAATCCACAGCCTTGATAAACTTTTCCATCTCCACCCTTGACTTTTCTAAAGTCTCCAAGAACTTCAGTATTTTCAAATCCTTTGGTAACCTCATCTTTGCCATAAGGGATTTTCTTAGCTTCTGCATTTGCAAAGATTACATCATAGAGCGTGTCGCTTTCTTTGTATCCCATTGCTTTTGCTTCAGCAAGAACAGATTTCATTCCTAGCTCTGGATAGTCTTTGCCCCATACTTCTTTGAGTGTAAATCTCTTAGCAAACTCTGTCATTTGCCAAATATCAGGCATCGCCTCACCAGGAGCGACAACTTGTTGTCTCCAGTGCTGCGTTCTTCTCTCAGCATTTCCATAAGCTCCCCACTTCTCATACATCATTGCACTTGGCAAAATAAGGTCTGCAACTTTTGCAGAGATACCAGGATAGCAATCACTTGTTACAATGAAATTATCCATCTCTCTTACAGCCTTAATCCAGTGGTTGAGGTTTGCAGTGTTTTGGAATGGATTATTTACAGCAACCCATACCCACTTGATTTTTCCTTCCTCAATTTGTCGCATTGCAGAAAGATAATGTGCTCCAACTTTTCCATTGAGTGTCCCAGCAGGAACTTTCCAAATCTTCTCACTAATTTCTCTGTGCTTTGGATTATCTACAACCATATCTGCAGGAAGTCTATGACAGAATACTCCCACCTCTCTTGCAGTTCCACACGCACTTGGCTGACCAGTTAGAGAGAATGCACCATTTCCTGGCTGGCTTTGCTTTCCTAGAAGCATGTGCACCATGTAGCTTTGCTCATTAACCCATGTTCCTCTTTGGTGTTGATTCATACCCATAGTCCAGAAGCTCACAACTTTGCGATCTTTTTCCATATAGTAGTTTGCAAGAGCTTGGAGTTTTTTCTTGAAATCTTCAATGCTCTCATCATCATCACCTTTTGCAATTTGAGCTACAAAATCAAGTGTATAAGGCTCAAGTCCTTTCTTGAAGTCCTCAAAACTGATTTCCCAGTGAGCTCCAGCTTTTCCTGCATTATCCATCTTAAGCTCTTCACCAGCCTTAAGTCCGAGGTATTGCAATGTAACGCCCTCAGTCGCACTGATGGTTTTGCTCACTTCTTTTGCTACCGTATCTCTCTCTGCTTTGCTTACATAAGGAGAATCGGGGTTATTTCTTAGTCCATAACCGATATTGACAAATCCTGTTGTGAAAACGCAGTGTTTTTTTACAAAGTCTTGATCGATTGCTTGAGGGTTGTTATATACAATCTCTCTTGCAATGTAATTCCAAATCGCTAGATCTGTTTGAGGCTTGAAGATGATTTCAATATCTGCAAGATCTGAGGTTCTATTGCGATATGTTGAGAGATTGATCACTTTTACTTTGTCTTTGTTTGTAAGCTTTCTATCTGTAACACGACTCCAAAGAATTGGGTGCATTTCAGCCATATTGGCTCCCCAAGTTACAACAGTGTCAGTGATTTCGATATCGTTGTAGCATCCTGCAGGCTCATCGATTCCAAAAGTTTGCATAAATCCTGCAACCGCACTTGCCATACAGTGGCGAGCATTTGGATCAATATTGTTGCTTCTAAAACCAGCTTTGAAGAGCTTAGTTACTGCATACCCCTCAGGAATAGTGTATTGACCAGAACCAAATAGCATAGTTGCTGTTGGACCATATTGGTTATAAACTTTCTTAAATTGCTCTTCCATAACATCAAAGGCTTTTTTCCAGCTAACAGGTTGGAACTTTCCTTTTTTGTCAAATTCTCCTTTGGCATTGACTCTAAGCAATGGCTTAGTCAAACGATCTTGTGCATACATAATCTTGGCACAAAAATATCCTTTGATACAGTTAAGTCCCTTATTTACTGGTGCTTGTGGATCTCCTTTGACAGCAACGATTTTATTGTTTTTTGTTGCAATCATAATTCCGCAACCTGTTCCACAGAATCGGCAAGTTGCCTTATCCCATCTCCAGTTTTGCTCACCTTGTTGTGCTTTTGCTTCCAAACCAGAAGGCAAAGAAAGCCCAGCACTTACCGCTGCACTCGCAACCGCAGCACTTTTGAGAAAATCACGACGATTGATATTTGACATAAAGCCTCCTAAAAAATTATCTGCAGAATGCAAAATTCCTATGTTTTGGGGAAAGTTCTGATTCTTACATTGAAATAGATTCTAGCAAATTTTTATTTTATTGGTAATTTTGAGAATGCAATTTTTGAAGAAATTTTTTAAATACTTACTAAAAAGTAATAATAATATTTACATTTACCCCCTTTTTGGTGGGGGTTATTGAAGAGGTGCGGAAAATCCGATCTCTACTTGAGTCCAAGTGTATCCTTGATGAAGTGATCCACAAACTTTAATCAAGCTCTCCAATGCCTTATCTAGCTTAAAACTAAGAATATCTATCACGCCCTTGGCTTGAAGCTTCCCATCTGTGATTGTGTATTGCATGGGGATAAGTTGGGACTTTTTGTTCATACTCACTTTTGCTAGGAGTGTTCCTTGATTTTCCCCTTCCATAACTTGGATGATTTTTACATCGATTTTTGGACTTGCAAATTTTGAGAAAAATCCTTCTGTGAGATTCTTCTTTGCAACAGGATTGGTAACACTGAGATTGCTAAGAGTGATTTTGGCACTTGCACCCTCTAGCATTTCTTTGATACTTCCCTCTTTTTTCTTAAGCTTGTAGCTTACATTGCTAAACGATCCTTTGACTGCTGTTTTGTTGGCCAATTTATAGCCTACCCAATACATTTCAATTTTGCTTGTATCAATGCTTGCACCAAAGCAAAGTCCCATTGAAATCAAAGCACCTAGAAATACTTTTTTCATGATAATTCCTCCAAAAAGATTATTTTCACCCCTTTAAAGCTAATTATAAGCTTTTAGTGTAAAAAATGTCGTTTAAAAGTGAAGTAAATGGGAATCTTATGGGAGTTTGCACATTCAATCACCTCATCATCTCGTATGCTTCCCCCTGGCTGAATGATTGCACTTACTCCCATAGAAACAGCTAGCTCGATGCTATCTTTGAAAGGGAAAAATGCCTCGCTTGCTAGCACACATCCTTTTAGATCCAATCCCATATCTTTGGCTTTGAGCATTGCATTTCTTGAGGCATCCACTCGACTTGTCATCCCCATACCAATCCCAACTAATGCCCCATCTTTGACATAAGCTACACAGTTTGATTTGGTGAGTGCAACAATTTTGTAGGCAATTTCCATATCTCTTTTTTGACTTTCACTTGCCTCATAATCCCCCATTTTTTTGGCCTCTTGTATCTCCTCATCACTCACACTATCACTCTCTTGGAGCAAAAACCCTCCCAAAATAGACTTGAAACTCTCTTTAGCAGAGGGTAATTCAAAATAAGAAGAATCTGAGGGGAGAGAAAAAAGCTTGAGCTTTTTCTTACTTGAGAGATATTCTAATGCCTCTTGAGTAAAACTTGGAGCCACTAGCACTTCAACAAAAATCTCACCAATCTTTTGTGCGAGTTGCAAATCCACTTTGGCATTGACTGCTACCACTCCCCCAAAAGCAGAAAGAGAATCACAAGAGAGGGCAGAGATATAAGAGAGAAGTGGAGTGTCTTTGAGGGCAAATCCGCAAGGGTTTCCATGCTTGATAATACAAACGCTATTTTTAAATTGCGAAGCGATTTTTATAGCTGAGTCAATGTCTGTGAAGTTATTAAAACTTGGCTCGCCTTTGAGGATCTGAAAATCTTTGAGGAAAAACTCTCCTTGTGCATATAAAGCCCCTTTTTGGTGAGGATTCTCTCCATAGCGTGTATCCATCACTTTTTTGCCCGTGATAAAGGCATATTCCCCAAACCCCTCATTAAATCGCTCATTCATATAATTTGCAATCAAACAATCATACCCAGCAGTATGCTCGTATGCTTTGATCATCATCTCTCTTCTAAGCTCTAGGGTGTTTTCTTTGTTTTTTAGCTTTTGTAAAATTCTTTGATAATCATTTGGATTGGTAACCACCAAAACGCTCTCAAAGTTTTTTGCTCCAGCTCTTATCATGCTGGGGCCACCAATATCGATATTTTCTACTATCTCTTCAAAATCATTTGTTCTTTGTATAGTTTGCTTGAATGGATAGAGATTGACACAAAGCAAGTCGATGGGTTGTATGCCATTTTCTTGAGCGTCTTTTTGATGAGAGGCAAGATTCCTGCGATAGAGGATTCCCCCTGCGATTTTGGGGTTGAGAGTTTTTACACGCCCATCAAACATCTCTTTTGCCCCAGTATAACTTGCAATATCTTGCACTTCAATGCCATTTTCTTCTAGGATTTTAAGTGTGCCACTTGTACTTAAAATCTCATATCCGCATTCTCTTAGCCCTTGGGCAAACTCTACAATCCCACTTTTATCACTCACGCTAAGTAGGGCAAACATTTTCTCTCCTTTTGGTATATTTTTATCGCTCAATCTTACAATAGGAAAAAGAGAAAAATGATTTGTGTTTTTGATATTGAAAGTGTGCCTGATGTTGAGTTTTTAAGAGAGAAGTTTGGCTATGAGGGGAGTGATTATGAAGTTTGCACTCAAGCTTTCAAGGCTCAAAACGAGGCAAGTGGGAGTGATTTTCTCCCTATTGCCTTTCACAAAATCATCTCCATTGCAAGTGTGATGTGTGATGAGTTTGGGAGGTTTCAAAAAGTAGGGGTTTTTGGTCGTAAAGATGGTCTTCCAAATGAAAAAGAAATTGAGAATATCACTCTAGGAGAGTTTTTAAAATGGTTTAACAAAACCCAGCCCAAACTCGTGAGTTTCAATGGCAGGGGATTTGATATTCCTACAATGATGCTTAGGGCAATGAAATACAATCTTGCTTCTCTAGCTTACTATGAGCAAGACAATCCCCACTACAACAAAAACAAATGGGAAAATTACCGACAAAGATATAGTGAGAGATTCCATACAGACTTACTTGATAGTTTGGGACATTATGGGAGTGTGCGGGGGATTAGACTTGATGATGTAGCTTTTATGTGTGGTCTGCCTGGAAAATATGACGTGAGTGGGGCTGATGTTTTTGAGCTGTATTACAAAGAAAACAATCTAGCCAAAATCGATGAGTATTGTGAAAGCGATGTGCTAAATACTTACTGGGTATATCTCAAATATGAGATTCTAAAAGGCAATCTCAGCATAGAAGATTATGTGGGGATTTTACAAGATTGGAGAGAAAAACTTCCAAAAGAGAGGGGATATAGCCAGATTTTTTCCTCAGCAATTTCCAAGGAGATACAAAAATGCAGTATATAGATAGTTATGGAGTGGTTTGGGAGAGAGAGGCAATATTAGAAGAGATAGAAACTCTTTTAAATGCCGTTGATGACAAACACCCTAGCGTTCTTTCTAAAGAGATTATGCAAGAAGTCGATATGAAGACGCTTGGTTCTATCTATGAAGGACTGCTTGAAAAAAGTGGAAAAGAAATTGCTAATAATCAAGAATGGCTTTTTGGTCTTGTAGATAGCTAAAGAGATTGGTTATAATACGCCATTTATCTCTATGTGAAAAACTTAAGTGAGGAGAAACAATTGAAACTACTTGTCGTCGATGATAGTTCAACAATGCGAAGAATTATTAAAAACACGCTTCAACGACTAGGCTATGAAGATATTTTTGAAGCAGAAAATGGAGTTGAGGCTTGGGATATCTTGGATAAAAATAGCGATATGGGTGTTTTGATTACAGATTGGAATATGCCAGAGATGAATGGCTTAGAACTTGTGAAAAAAACAAGAGCAGATAGTCGCTTTGTGGATATTCCTATCATTATGATCACTACTGAGGGTGGAAAAGTAGAGGTAATCACAGCAATCAAAGCTGGAGTAAATAACTACATTGTCAAACCCTTTACCCCTCAAGTTCTCAAAGAAAAACTAGAAGTTGTCTTGGGTGTCAATGAAGAATAATTTGGATGAAGAGTATTTTGAAATTCTTGTTCAACCTCAAGGCTTCTATGAAATTTTTCTAGATTTCATCACTCAAAATATTCAAAACACTCTTGAAGAGATTTCTACTCCCTACTCTTTTGAAGGAGTAGAAAACGATCTCTCTTCTTATGATTTTTCACTCTTTTTTCCCTTTGAAAAACAGCAATACAATCAAATCATCATTCGCTCCACTCAAAACCCTCAAACCATCCTATCTCTGCTCAAAGAGTTTGCCCATATCCTCTCTGAAAGAGTGGAAGAAAGGGTGGAGTTTGGCTTTGGCTATAAAGTGTGCAAAAACAAAGATTGGATAGAAGCCTATAAGCAATCCATCCTTCCTGTAAGCATTGAAAACTTCTACATCCGTCCCTCATGGCATAAGAGTGCCAAAGAGCTTGGATTATCTCAAAGAGATATTATCATCGATCCAGCTCTAGCCTTTGGTTCTGGGCATCATGCAACCACTTCAATGTGCTTAGAGCTTCTCTCATCAATGGATTTGCTCAACAAAAGACTTTTGGATGTGGGGTGTGGGAGTGGGATTTTGAGTATTTGTGCCTCCAGTCTTGGAGCAAAAGTAGAAATTTGTGATACTGATAAGTTTGCTATTGAGGAGAGCAAAAAGAATTTTGCACTAAACTCTCAGAATTTTACTCAAAGCTGGGTTGGCTCTATCCCTCAAGCTCAGGGTCAATACGATGTGATAGTTGCAAATATTTTAGCTCACATTCTTATTATGCTTCAGAGCGATTTTTATACTCATTTATCTTTGGGAGGGGAGCTCATCCTCTCAGGAATTTTGGATGAATATCAAGATCAAGTATTAGAGAAATTCAAAGATTGGAAAGTGAAGAAAATCTTACAAAAAGATGAATGGGTAGCTATAAAACTTGCCAAAGTTAAGTAAGATTACAAGACAAACATATAAAAATAAAGGTTAAATAATGAATCAACAAACCCCCAAAAAACCTCTTAACAAAAATCCTATTCTTGTTTTTGCACTTTTAGTTTTGATTGCGATGATTATCTTCCGCTTCATCTCTCCAAGAGAGGGTGGATTCTTTGATAATAAAGTTAGCCAAAAGAAAGAGGCTAGTTATTTTGAACTCAAACAAATGGCAAAAAATAAAGAGTTAGAAAATGTTGAGATTGGTCAAACAATGATCAAAGCAGTTTCAAGCGATGGCAAGACACTCTATATCGCACAAAAAGTCAATGACCCATCTCTTGTGCCAATCTTGGATGAAAATGGGATCAAATACAGTGGTTTTAGTGAAAGCAATATTTTTTCAGAGATTCTAAGTTGGCTTCTTCCAGTATTTGTTCTTATTGGATTTTGGATGTTTATGGCAAGTCGTGTGCAAAAAAATATGGGCAATGGAATCTTTGGCATGGGAAGTGCCAAGAAACTTGTCAATGCCGAAAAACCAAAAGTCAAGTTTGATGATATGGCTGGAAATGATGAAGCAAAAGAAGAAGTGGTAGAAATCGTTGATTTCCTAAAACACCCTGATCGCTACACACTTTTGGGAGCAAAAATCCCTCGTGGTGTGTTGCTTGTAGGCCCTCCAGGAACTGGCAAAACACTTCTAGCCAAAGCTGTGGCAGGAGAAGCAAATGTGCCATTTTTCTCAATGAGTGGAAGTAGCTTTATTGAGATGTTTGTAGGAATGGGTGCAAGCAGGGTGAGAGATCTTTTTGATATGGCAAAAAAAGATGCTCCTAGCATTATTTTCATTGATGAGATTGATGCGATTGGAAAGAGTCGTGCAGCAGGAGGGATTGTAAGTGGGAATGATGAGAGAGAGCAAACTCTCAATCAGCTTTTGGCTGAAATGGATGGATTTGGTAGCGAATCTGCACCTGTGATTGTCCTAGCAGCAACAAACCGCCCGGAGATTTTGGACCCCGCTCTTTTGCGTCCAGGAAGATTTGATCGACAGGTGCTTGTAGATAAGCCCGACTACAAAGGAAGACTTGATATTCTCAAAGTCCATATCAAAGGGATCAAACCTAGCAGAGATGTAGATCTGCAAGAAATTGCCAAAATGACTGCTGGACTTGCAGGAGCAGATCTAGCCAACATCATCAATGAGGCCGCACTCCTTGCAGGAAGAGCCAACAAAAAAGAAGTAACCCAAAGTGATCTCAAAGAAGCGGTTGAGCGAGGGATTGCTGGGCTGGAGAAAAAATCAAGACGCATTAGCAAAAAAGAAAAAAGAATCGTAGCCTATCATGAAAGCGGGCATGCACTCATTAGTGAGCTGACAAAAGGAGCGGATAAAGTCAATAAAGTTTCTATCATCCCACGCGGTATGGCAGCTCTTGGCTACACACTCAACACTCCTCAAGAAAACAAATACTTAGTCCAAAAGCACGAGCTCATCGCTGATGTTGATGTTTTGCTAGGTGGAAGAGGAGCTGAGGATGTATTCTTAGGAGAGATTTCTACTGGTGCAAGCAATGACTTGGAGCGAGCTACGGATATTCTTAAGGCCATGGCAAGTTACTATGGGATGACTGATGTGAGTGGTTTAATGGTACTAGAGAAACAACGCAACTCTTTCTTAAATGGAGGAAGAAGCGGAGGAGAATATAGTGAAAAAACTTCTGAGAAGCTTGATACCTTCATCCAAACTACACTTGCAGAGAGATTTGAGACTGTGAAGCAAACATTAAGAGAGTATGCCGAGGCAGTGGAGATTATGACTGCAGAATTACTGGAGAAGGAAGTTATTGATGGGGAGAGAGTGCGAGAGATCATCAAAGAATTTGAAGAGAAGCACAATCTACCTACAAGACTAACTCCAATTGAAGAGGAGTAAGGAGGAAATATGAACTCACAAATCAATTTTCTAGCCAAAAGTGGATACAAAGGGGCAATTTGGATCATTGCCCTGCTTGGTGCTTCTCTACTTTTTGGATTGGGAAGCTTAAGTGTGATTTTGTTGCTCTTTCTTGTTTTGTGGTTGATTCTTTTCCGAAATCCCGAGAGAAACGCACTTCATCTTAGTGAAAACGCTATCCTTTCCCCTATTGATGGGATCATAAGCGAGATCAATTCAAAGGGTGATATGTGCCAGATTAGGATTAAAAACACTTTTTTTGATGTTGGTGTCATTCGCTCACCTATGAAAATCAACGCCTATTCACTCTCACAAATCCATGGAATCCCACTTTACTTCTCTTCTAAAAAAGAATATTTCAATTCTGAAGTGAGTTTTGAATTTTCCAATCACAAAATGACTCTCCATCCTCAACTCTTTCATATCTCCCCTATTTCTTCCACTCTTTTAGAGTTTGAGCGAGGAGAGAGGATCGGATTTATGAAAGGAGATCTTGTGCTTGAAATGAAAAATGTAGAAATCAAGCTCAATGTCGGCGATAAAGTCAAGGGTGGAGAAACAATCGTGGGGTATTTACAATGAAAATCAATCCTTTATATGTTCTTCCCAATGCTTTTACGGCTGGGAGTATCTTTTTGGCGATTATTAGTTTGATTTGGGCTTCTCAAGAAAGTTTTGTTTGGGCTTGTTGGGCGATTGTAGCTTCAATGGTCTTAGATGGTCTTGATGGGCGTGTGGCAAGACTGACAGGAACGAGTTCAAAGTTTGGGGTTGAGTTTGATTCTTTGGCTGATGTTGTAGCTTTTGGTGTGGCTCCTGCAATGCTTGTGTATTTCTACATCGGGCAATATTATGGAAGATTGGGTGTTGTAGTCTGTGCTTTATTTGTGATTTTTGGTGCGATTAGACTTGCACGCTTTAATATCACAACAAGCTCAGAGCCCAATTCTTTCATCGGTCTTCCCATACCTTCTGCTGCAATCGTGCTTGTTTCATGGATACTTTTTAATGAAACTCATCATCTCCTCCACCTTCCCTCTAGCCCCAAGCTTGATGCACTAGATAACAATCTTGTCTTAAGTGGAGCTTTTGGATATGGGGTGCTTTGCATCGTGCTTCTTGTTGGAATTTTGATGGTGAGCAACATCCGCTATCCATCATTTAAAAAAGTCAAATGGGATTTGAGAATATTTGTCATCTTGCTTGTGCTTTGTGGGATTTTAATCTATCGCCCTATTGAAGCATTGACTTTTGCAATGAGCGGATATGTCCTCTATGGAATTATTCGCTGGATTTTCTTATTGGGGAAGATTAGTTTTAGGCATTAAAAAATATGGTTTTGCTAGATTTAATGCTCCAATCCCAAGAGTATATGCAAGACTATCTAGTAAGAATGGCACATCGCAGCACAGCTATTGAGGGAAATACCCTCACACAGGATCAAACAGCTTCAATTCTCTTAAATGGCGTAATCTCTGGAAATGTTTTGGAGAGAGAATACTACGAGGTAAAAAACTACAAAAAAACACTCTCTTTTGTTTTTCACAGCATTCAAGAAGGACAAAAACTTTCTCCCCAATTTATTCAAAAACTTCATGCTTTGATCATGGAAAATCTCCTTGAGAATGCAGGGCATTTCAAAATACCTCCAAACCTCATCATTGCTGCAAACTTTGAGACTACAAAACCCTATCTTGTCCCCACAAGAATCCATGAGCTTTGCGACAATCTTGACTATCAACTTCAAAACACTCAAGATAAGGATCAAAAACTCAAAGCTATTCTCAAGGCTCATTTTGATTTTGAGAGGATTCATCCCTTTAGCGATGGAAATGGACGAGTGGGGAGAATGATGATTTTTTATTCATGTCTTCAAGAAAACATCATTCCTCCTATCATCCAAAAGGAAGATAAGAATCTTTACATTGCGATTTTAAGAGAAGAGAAGCTTGAAGATTTTTTCACTCTCGCTAAAAGTATTCAATCAAAAGAAAAAGCAAAAATAGAAATTTTCAAGCAAAATATGCGATAGCAAAGAAATAAATCACTACAAAACAAATCCTCAGTATATTTCAAAGCCAATGCTTCCCCACCCACATCCCAACTCCCACAGCACACACAGATAAAGCCAAAGAACCAAGAGCGTAGGCAAAAGCTAAAAGATAGCGAGAGTTTTGGATGAGTGAGAAGACTTCAAAACTCAGTGTGCTAAGGGTAGTAAAAGATCCCAAAAATCCTACAAAGATCAGCAATCTCCATTCACTTTGAGCGACAAGATGAAAGAGAAGTCCAAAGACAAAACTTCCTCCCACATTCACAATCAAAAGATTGCTTAAAAGCGAGAGAGAAAAATAGCTCATTGCTAGATATCGAGCCATACCTCCCAAAGCACTGCCTAGCAAAACATAAAAGAGATTCACAACTTAATCCTTTTGAGTCTCAATGCATTCATCACAACAACAAGCGAACTCACACTCATACTCAGTGCTGCAAAGATTGGAGCAATCAGCCCCAAACAAGCTAGAGGAATGGTTGTAGTGTTGTAAAGAAGTGAGAAGGCAATATTTTGCTTGATATTTTTGAGTGTTTTTGAGGCGATAGAGAAGGTTTTTTCAAGAGAATGCAAATTAGAATCTAGCAAAACTACATCACTGCTAGCAATTGCCAAATCATTGCGATCTGCCATAGAAATGCCAATCTCACTTTGTGATAGAGCAAGAGTATCATTGATCCCATCTCCTATCATTGCAATTTTCCTCCCCCTAGCTCTCAATCTCTCAATCACCTCTGCCTTTTGAATGGGAGAGTGGCGGAAGTAGGACTCCTTTATCCCTAGCTCTTTGGTGATTCTCTCTACTTCACTCTGAGAATCTCCACTTAAGATACACATTTTCAATCCTTGCTTTTGCAAAGAGCTAATCACTTCTTTGGCATAGGGTTTGAGGGAATCTTGGAGGAAAAAGACACTTTGAAGCTCATTTTCCACACTCCATGCAAACACACTTCCTTTGCATTCCATCTCAGGCACACTCACTCCCCTCTCTTTTAAAAACTCTAGACTTCCTCCTAGAAGTCTTTTGCCCTCGCAAAAAACCTCAAGTCCTTGATGAGCGTGGATGAATACTTGCTCTACCTCAAGAGTTGAGGGGGCATGGAGATAAGAGAGGATTCCCTTAGCGATTGGGTGGATGTTTTTTTGATTGAGGGCTTCAAGCAAAGCAGGGTCATAGTCGCAAAATTTTATCTCCTCTATCACACTAGGAGAGCCAAGAGTAAGCGTGCCTGTTTTATCAAAGCAGAGATAATCTACCTTTGCTAAAGTTTCTAAAAACTTGCTTTGCTTAAAGAGTATACCCTCTTGATAAGCTCTACTCAAGCCTACAATACTTGAAATGGGCGTAGCAAGTGCCAATG